>Ga0181520_10000222_pt1 | contig 122260 bp, 107 predicted proteins | sample PEATcosm2014_Bin_29_FD_132451 | JGI IMG/M metagenome (GOLD analysis project Ga0181520, IMG submission 132451) | Peatland microbial communities from MTU Mesocosm Facility, Houghton, MI, USA - PEATcosm2014_Bin02_30_metaG | ecosystem: Environmental > Terrestrial > Soil > Wetlands > Peat | place... | reverse complement strand
CTTGGCGGCGAATGCCAGTTGCACGATTTCGGTGACCTTCAAGCCGACCGTTGCGGGCACGCTGACGGGTGCAATCACGCTGACGGATAATGCGGCTTCAAGCCCGCAGGCAGTCTCGCTGACGGGTACAGCGGCTGCGGCGGCGGTTCCGGCTGTGAGCTTGTCTCCTGCGAGCCTAACGTTTGCCAGCCAGACGGTGGGAACAACGAGTGCAGCACAGGCAGTTACGCTGACCAACACCGGTACGGCAGCGCTGACGGTGAGCAGCATCGCCGCCTCGGGCAGCTATGCGCAGACCAACACCTGCGGTACCAGTCTGGCGGCGAACGCCAGCTGCACGATTTCGGTGACCTTCAAGCCGACCGCTTCGGGAGCGCTGACGGGTGCAATCACACTGACGGATAACGCAGCCGCAAGCCCACAGGCAGTCTCGCTGACGGGCACGGCAGTTGGCGTGCCACTCGTGAGCTTGTCTCCTGCGAGCCTGACGTTTGCCAGTCAGACGGTGGGAACGACCAGCGCGGCGCAGGCAGTTACGTTGACCAACACCGGCACGGCAGCGCTGACGGTGAGCAGCATCGCCGCCTCGGGCAGCTATGCGCAGACGAACACTTGCAGCACCAGCTTGGCGGCGAATGCCAGTTGCACGATTTCGGTGACCTTCAAGCCGACCGCTTCGGGAACGCTGACGGGTGCAATCACACTGACGGATAACGCGGCTTCAAGCCCGCAGGCAGTTTCGCTGACGGGCACGGCAGTTGCGGCGGCGATACAGCACAGCGTGGCACTTTCGTGGACTGAAAGCTCGAGCCCGGTAAGCGGATATAACGTCTACCGTTCAACGCAGTCCGGCACGGCATATGTAAAACTTAATTCCAGTCTTCTGGCTAGTCAGTCAGATACGGATAGTTCAGTGGCTAGTGGGCAGACTTATTATTACGTGGTCACATCCGTGAGTTCCAGCGGTACCGAAAGCGGATATTCATCCCAGGTGACGGCGGTTATACCGACTCCGTAGTAATCGCCCAATTCGGAACAGCAGCACGTTTGCATCATGGTACGTGCGGCTGTTTTCGCGCTCACAATCAGTGACAACGGTGTACCATCAAAACAATCACTTATAAGGTCTATTGCATACAAGCTCCTTATTTGGCATGTATGCAATAGGAGTAGGCGCCGCTTCGTTTGGAGTTAGGGATTTTCGGCCCTGTGCTTAGGTACGGTGTGCGACTTATCCAGGCGAATTCACGGGAGTCCAAGCTATCTGGCTTCTGGCTGGTAGCACTCATCTGCATATAATTTGCATGATTAGTCGCGATTTGCCCTGCGTAAGTTGTCATCCCCTCAGCATAAGGCTTTTCTCTGAACGGAATTGAGCAGAAGTGCCAATTGTCGGACAGGTGGCCCGAGGAGACTATGGGACGATGACTTATCGATCCAGGTTCCGCCTATTTATTCTTGCTGCTTTCGCGTGCATGATTCTTAACGGCTGCGGGGGCAGTTCCGGGGCTCCGAGTAGTCCCGCGTCTTCCTCGAGCGATACTTCCTCTACTGCCAGTTTGTCAGCATCAAGTTTGAACTTCCCCAGCCAGACCATAGGCGGTACGAGTTCAACCCAGTCGCTGACATTTACCAATGCCGGGAGCAACAGTATCTCCTTGAATGCAGTGACGGTTACGGGGGACTTTGCCCAATCGAACAATTGCAATGCTACGCTGGGCGCTGGCGCAAGTTGCACGGTGAATGTGACGTTTACGCCAACGGCGGTGGGCATTCGCAACGGCACGGTGTCGTTCGCCGACAACGCTCCTCAGAGTCCACAAATAGCGAGCCTTGTGGGTATGGGCGAGGCTGGCGGACAATTGGTGGCCGGTCCCAGCAGCATCTCCTTTGGCAACGTCACGATCGGACAGATCAGTTCGCAAGTGGTCACGATTAAGAATACGTGCGGACAGAACATTTCTGTGACGTCGGTCAGCACGAGTGGTGCAGGAGTCGGAGTGAGCGGTATATCCACGCCACTCACGCTCGCGCCCAACCAGAGCAGTACGTTCACCGTCACCTTCAGTCCGTCTAGCGGCGGTTTGGTTAGCGGGGCCATCTATCTTGCGAATAATAGCGCTACAGGTAGTCTCACGATTCCGACCACCGGAACAGGGACGACAGCCTCAACCGCCTCGAGCCATCAGGTTGTTTTGTCTTGGAGCCCCTCCAGTTCAGCGGTAATTGGCTACGATACGTACCGAGGGATGGTGAGTGGAGGGCCCTATACCAAACTGACTTCGTCGCCCATCGCGCAGACGAGTTACACCGACCAAAACGTTACGGCTGGCGATACGTACTACTACGTTGTTACCTCCGTCGGCGCCGATCTTGTGGAGAGCGCGTTTTCCGACGAGGCTAGGGCGACCGTTCCCACCCCATAGAGCCATGCTGGAGGCGGGCGGAAGCATGGGTTTGCTGAATTGTTTTGCCCTCTAAGTGGAACAACTTTTCACTTCCCCGTGGGCAAAGCCAATCGGCTGGCACTTCGGGCTGGCACAATCGTGACCGCTTGGCTCGTAAGCCATTGAAGGCAGGGAATATCCCATAGTTGGCAACCTTTTGGTTTGGCGTCCAACGTGCAAGAACTCTCATTGGAAAAGAATGCGAGAGTTGCCCCCATGCCTTCATCCGCCGATCAAGCAGAGCGTAGCGTCGTGTCAGGGCCGGAATTGCCACCGCCGGATGTGATCTTTGGTTCGACACCAGCCATGCAAGCTGTCCGCATGAAGCTGATGCAGGCCGCTGAGACGAATATTCCTGTTCTAATTCGGGGTGCCAGTGGGACGGGAAAAGAGATTATCGCCAGACTTGTGCATGCGAATTCCCCTTGGCGCAATGGCCCATTCGTCAAAGTAAACTGTCCGGCAATTCCGGGGACATTGATGGAGAGTGAGCTATTCGGATATGAACGGGGAGCGTTTACTGGCGCATATAACAAGAAAGCTGGACGGTTTGAATCCGCACATCTAGGCACGCTGTTCCTCGACGAAATCGGCGACCTTGATGCCAGCCTTCAGGCCAAGCTACTTCAGGTTCTGCAGGATGGAAAGTTTTGTCGAATTGGGGGGGAGTCCGACCATAGCGTTGAGGTGCGTATCGTCTCGGCAACGAACCACTACCTCGAGGACGATATGGGGAGTGGGCTATTTCGCCAAGACCTTTTCTACCGGCTGGATGGCATCTCAATTACCCTACCGACGTTGGCCGAGCGGCGGGCAGACGTTCCTCGCCTGGCGGAGTACTTTGTCCAACACTACAACGAGGTCTTCAGCCGCCGGACACCACCGTTCTCCGATACGGGAATCACGAAGCTGATGAATTGCCAGTGGCCCGGCAATGTTCGCGAACTTGAGAACGTCATCCGCCGATATGTGATTTTCGGTCATGAAGACGCGTCGCTTGCCGATGTGAACCGTCGTGACGACTTGCTGTATACGCCTGAAATCTCACTCGAAGGCGATATTTCGCTGAAAGAAATTACCCGCCGTGCGGTGCGCGAACTTGAGTACAAGATTATCTCTCGGGTGCTCCTGACGCATCACGGAAACAGGACGAATGCGGCGCGGGCGCTGAAGATTAGCTATCGTGCGCTAATGTACAAGATCCGCGATAGCGGAATTCCCCGCCTTCGGGTATTCGCGGCAAAGCGGGTTGCGGCAGAATCGCCTGTCGAGATGAGATCGGACACCGGCGGCGAAGAGGCCAATGGGCTGGAACCCGTAGGAGAGGTACTTGCTGCAAAGCGCGTCACGTAGGCTCGTCCTGAGCTTCTGCTTAACCGAATTTCCACTTTATGGTGCATAGATTTGCAGAAAGTGCTCCCATCCGGGTTAGAGCCTTGAGCTTAGGTGGGAACTACAGGAGCTTTATTACTTCCGCGGCCCGGGAGAGTTGTGGAATCCAAGTTGCAGGTATGTGAGTTGCTGCATCGAGCAAGGTGTAGTGGAGACAGAAATGGTGAAACGAACCGCAGCGATCGCCGTATTCGTGTTGGCGCTGTCGCTGGCCGCATTTGCGGACAGCATTGTGCCGACTGAACCCGGCGGTAATACCGCGGTAAGCTTGGAGTATCACCGCGGCAAAAACAATAGACCATGCGTTCCAGTTCCAGAACCTGCCAGTGTTCTAGTCTTTGGCACAGGGCTGTTGCTGGGATGTAGATTTGTGAAACGCAGATTTAGTGGCTGTTAATTCTGCTCTAAAGTCGAGCAGAGCGGCAAACCTGCCGTCTCTGCTCGAGCATCCTGCTGCATGTTCCGGATGCTCGCTAAGATGAACTGAAGGTCAGATACTGATTTCAGAACGTTGCAACAGCCAGCAGAGCAAGCCCTCGGCCGCAAGCACAAATCCAAAGAACAAAAATCCTCCATGGTGGTGCAATGGTCCGCTGATGACGGAGGAATCAACGTATATTGTCAATAGAGCGAGGGTGACAATTCTGATTCCATTCTTGACCAGTACTAGGGGTACAACCGCAAGGATCAATATGAGCCTCCGCCAAGTTGAATGTAGTGCGAAGTGGGAGAGCAGAACTACAAGAACTAGCAAGGCGAAACTGGAGCGTATCCCACTACACTCAGGAGCGATCTCAATATTGAGACCGGAGAGATAAAATCGAAGGCCGTCGCGAAGGTACGGTACGTTCAGCAACGTAAATAGGAGGCTGACCACAGTCGCCGACCCACGCTGGAGCCAGTGCACTAGAGGTTCGAGAATGATTGGCGGTATTGGGACCGCAAAGAGCAGGAATCCGAGAGGGAAGCGGACCTCGCGCCACGCGTCTTTTCCATAACATGCGAGGAAGGCACCATCGAGGCAAACGATAATTCCAAGGATGGCGAGAATATTCGCATCTGCGCGGGCAAGATGGTCGTGCAGGCTAAAGCTGGCTGCGAATATGCCAGCCCCCGCGGCGGCCAGCACGAGTCCACCGGGCAAAAAACGTGTATTTGCAAAGACCAAGAGCCTGCGCTCATAAATGAGAGAGATAGAGATCAGCGGAATGATCCAGAGGCTGGATGATTGCTCGCTGTTCTGCCCCGACTCCAGCCATGCACGAAGGCTGTTCCACCCAATCGCGGCGATCAGCAGGCAAATGCACAGGAACGCGACATGCATAATCGTTAGTCCCGGCTTGGGGTGTGTGCTAGGCAGCATGTTGCTCTTCATCGAGAAATTGAGTGTTCAGCAACCTTAACCCTTGCATCCCGGTCGCCACTCTCCATCCCCGCGGAGTCCATATCCACGGGTGCCTCCACATGCCGGTTCCGGATGGGTCAAGGATAAATCCGGGGAAAGATAGGAAAAGGTTTTCAGCAATGGAAGGCGCTTCTCTTGAGCAAGAAGCAGGAACCGCGGTCTAGGTAGCAAACGCAAGGGTCGCTGTCTCTGGCCGACAGTTGACGGGATTGGGGTTGCGGCTATCCAAGTTGAAATACTGGCTCATAATGCGCGGCCAGAAGCTTCACCGATCATCCTTAAAAAGTAGTTAAGTTTGGAGAAGCAATTGCTTACCTTATAGCATTACCGGGCTCGCCGAGGACGATATGGAAAAGAGTTTGCCCATTCTAGCGAAGCTTCCATCTAGAAAAAGGATTGAACCGGAGCAGGAGTTTCTGCCGCGGGTTGTACAGGAATGCCGTAGGGCAGAACGTTCGGGGCAGAGGTTTTTGTTGGTGCTAATCGACGGGTTCGAGGCACGATTGGAGAGCATTCCTGCCGTTGCTACTTCGCTGGGCGCTCTCATCCGTGAAACGGACACATTCGGCTGGTACCAGGACCTCTGCACGCTCGGCATTCTGTTCGCGGAGTTGGGGGGGGCTACGCCAGAGAGTGCGCGGGGCCCTGTTGTCGAGAAGATCGAGGCTGCATTGCGGCAGGCGGGATGTGTAAAAGGGCTTTCTGTAACGATCCACATCTTGCCGCAGGATCTTAATAAGCAGGTCAGATCTGAGGCTGGCCCCGATCGTATTTACAAATACTTAGAGCCGTCTTCGACTCCGGGCATTAAGGTGCAATTGGGGATAAAGCGCGTCATGGATCTGGTTGGCTCGGCTTCACTTCTGGTTGCGTTATTGCCGCTAATGGCGATTATCGCGCTGGCCGTGAAATGCGGTTCACGGGGGCCGGTATTGTTCCGCCAGACACGAGTTGGTCAGCGAGGACGTCATTTTACATTTCTGAAGTTCCGTTCCATGTCGATAGCGAACGATTCCTCACTTCACGAAAACTACGTCAAGGAGTTTATCCGGGGAACGGCAGCCAAGAATAAGAACGAAAAGGGCGAGGGCGTGTTCAAACTCACTGAGGATCCACGCGTCACTGCGCTTGGCAGATTTCTGCGAAAAACAAGCATGGACGAACTTCCGCAACTCTGGAATGTTTTGTGGGGTGAGATGTCGCTCGTAGGTCCCCGGCCTCCTATACCCTATGAGGTGGAGTGCTACGATCTCTGGCATCAGCGCAGAGTATTGGAGTTGAAGCCGGGAATCACAGGGTTGTGGCAGGTATGTGGTCGCAGCCGCATCGGGTTTAACGAAATGGTCCGGCTTGACCTGCTGTACGCACGGACGTGGTCACTGGGGCTCGACTTGAAAATTCTGCTGCGAACACCACACGCAGTTTTCGGCGCAGGCGGAGCGCACTGACACGAAAGGCCCATCCGGGAATAAGACTCTATTCCAGGATGAGCTCCAATCCCACGACCGTGTTGCATTATTTGGATTGGGTTGCGATATCGCCAGAGCCGTTACCATAACCGTATGCTGAGTAGTAGATGGCGGACGGTTCCGATGTCCGATTCAACAAAACCCCAAGCAAGCTTTCTCGCCGGAATTCTTGGATAGCACGTTTAGCGACGTGGGCCAAGGTCGAACGCGTATTCACCACCATTAGGACGCCGTCAGCCAAGTCGGCGATGTTCCTAGCGTCCGCAATTGGAACGACAGGCGGCGTGTCAATGACGATCCAGTCGAAGACCGGGCGTAGCTGCTGGATCATTGTCTTGAATCTGGAGTCCCCAATGAGTTCTCCCGGATCGGGGACTCGCTTCCCACACGGAATTAAGTAAAGGTTCTTCTGCGAACCCAATTGAATGACATTCTCCAAGCGTTGCTCTCCGAGCAAGTAGTCTGTCAGTCCCGGCGTGCAAGGAGCCCCTAGCATGGTTGAGAGTCCACCCGCCCGGCGTATATCAGCATCAATCACGAGCGCGCGGCGGTTGTCCTGTAGTGCGAAAGAATGCGCGAGATTTGCGGATACGAAACTCTTGCCCTCGCCCGGTAGAGCGCTTGCAACAACCATCACCTTCAGCGAGGCATTTCCGCGCATCTGATAAAGACGGGAGCGGAGGGTCCGAAATTGTTCTTGGGCGACTGCATGGGTCTCGCCCGCGAGAAATATCAAATTGCTTCCATCGACTTGCCAATCTTGCTGAAGGCAATGTGTCAGGATCGATGCACCCGCAACAGTCTCCAACATCTCGAGCGGTCCACCATCGGAGGCAACGTCAGCGGCCTGGTCGGGCTCGGGTTCAGTCACGCCTGTTGCGATAATCTCTTGCACATCGGGAAACTCCGGCGCACTCCCTGATTGTTGCTGCCGAGCTTTTACCAGCGCTTCATGAATGCGGCTCACTTTATCATCCCCTTTTCCAGTGGGTCGTGGTTCTGCGTCTCAAAGCTTAGCTCAGCATCAGCCTGCGTCGATAATTGCTCCGGCTCGCCACTATGGGAACGCTGCTGCCCGAAAAGCTGGAGGTCGCGCGCAGAATGCTCGATCTGCTTCGCCGTGATTTTCGTTTCACCATCACAGAATGCGTTGATCAACGCCTGCTCGCAAATCAGATTGACCAGTCGCACGATGCCGCCGGAATAGCGGTGAACTAATTCCAGTGATTCCTGATTGAAGATCGCCAGACATTGCCCACCAGCAACTTGAATTCTCCGGGCGATGTATTCCTCAGTCTGGAGATAGCTAAGTGGCAGGGTGGAACAACGCAAGGTGATGCGCTGCCTTAACTGACGAAGCGACGGGCGCGAGAGAATGCTGTCCAACTCAGTCTGCCCGGAGAGAACGATTTGAATGAGCTTGTGCGTTGGGGTCTCGAGGTTAGTGAGGAGCCGCAATTCTTCCAACATCTCGGCGGACAGCTGCTGAGCCTCATCCACAATCAGGACAGCTGGTTGCCCGATCCGATGGCGATCGAGAAGCCAATTGTTGAGTGCAAGCAGGCGCTGGCCCTTTGAACTCGCGTCACAATTGATGCCGAAGTCGGCCATCATGAAATCAAAAAATTCATCTGGCTTCATGCGGGGATTAAAAATAAAAGCGGTGGCGGCGGACCGTTTGGCAAGCCACTGCATGAATACATTTAGAAGTGTGGTTTTCCCAGTTCCCACATCGCCAGTCAACAGCACGAAACCTTTTCGGTTGGCTATCCCATAGGCAAGGGTAGCCAAGGCCTCCTTCACCGTATCGGTGACATAGAGAAACCGCGGATCGGGATTCAGATTGAAAGGCGCAGCCCGGAGATTAAAATGCTTTTCATACATAAGGACTACACCTTTGCCTGCTGATGCCCGCTAGTCTGTCCATGGGAGTTTGATCGAATACGGGGAGGGAAAGCAGCGTTCTTGGCCCGCTCCGGCTTCAACTCTGGAATTGAGATCAGCACCGGCAGGGACAGAAAGCGTACGACATCGTCTTCGGTACGGATGAAATTTTCACGGTGCTCGATCAGCAAGGCAAGAATAACGCCCAGTGCGAGACCACCGCCTAGACCAGAGAATCCAAACTTCAAGCGATCTGGGAAGGTTGGGTTTGCGGGGAGATCAGGTGAATCCATGACGCCGAACTGTTCTCCCTCCTGTTGCCGCTCGAGGTTTGTTGACATTTCGGACTGAGTCTTCTTACTCAGGAGATCATTGTAGAACTGAAGGGCGGTTTCGTAATCTCGCGTTAGTGCTTTGTAGCGTTCCTCTACCACCGGACTCAACTGCAGGCGGGACTGTAAAGTTTGCACTTGTTCTTCAAGATGTGTTTGCTCGATGCGCTTGCTGCGGATGTTCTCTTCCGTCAAGCGAAGTGCGACACGCATTTGGCGCATTTCTGCGGTGTCCACAACGGGCTCGTCGGTTATAGGCGCAACCTTGGTTGGCGCATTGGCTGCTTTCGCTTGGCCCTGCAGGACTCGAATCTGCGCTTTGACTTTACGGACATCCGGATAGTCGTCTGTATATCGCGATTGGAGCGCCGCCAGCTGTTCCTGCAAGGTTGTGAGCTCTTGCTGCACGGCGCTGGGGGTTGGACTTGCGACGGACGACGACGCTTTCTTGGCATTCATCTGCGATAGGGCTGATTCCTGTATGATCTTTTGCTGCTGCGCCTGACTAAGCTCCTGGTTCAAGGTTTCCAACCTGGTTCTGGTTGCGGTCAGCATTTCCAGATTGCGCTGCTCATCCGTAGGAAGTTGGCCAAGATACTTGCCCTTGAACGCAGCCAGTTGTGCATCCTGCTGGTCAAGTTTACTTTTTGATTCCGCCAGTTGGCCCGCGAGAAAGTCCGTTGTGCCCTCGGACCGCTGTTCTCTCAATTTCAGGTTTTCCGACATGAACATCGAAAGAATTTCTGTACATACTTGCTGCGCAGTCCTTGGCGAATCGGCACTCGCTGTAATGTAAAAGCCAGAAGGAACACGGGCGGATCCTTCCGGGGTGATCAACTTCACATCGATGGACTTGCGAAGGCGGTCAACCATATCCTCCATCGACATCTTGCCGGCCTGATCTCTATAGAGGCCGAGACGTTCGATGATCGGCTCAAGCCGCGACCGGCTCAGTATCTGCTCTTGTAGCGTCATCAGTTGAGTGTCCAACTGGTCCGTGATCACCTGGGTGACAAACTTATCTGGAACCTTGGGTTGCTCGATGAGCACAAATGCTTTTGACGTATAGACCGGCCGGACAACGAACGTGAGGCCAATTCCGATGGCAGGTCCGATCAGGGCAGGGACCAGAATCCACCAGAAGCGCCGCTTTATGGCGGCGAATGCTTCACTTATTCCAAATTGCTGTTCTTCTTCCATGCGGTTCCTTGGTTCCTCAAACAGCTGGCAACGCCAGACGCGTCATGAAACCCCACAGACGCTTCCAGTCAATGGAGAGCAAGGCGGTTGCCAATCTGCTGGTTCGGTGGTTCGTTTCTGCAAGGCTTATCACTATTACGGAAGAGAGGAAGTGGCTTCAGAGAGTCAACAAGTTGCGTCTGCCGGACGACGTAATCCCCTGATTGTGATGACAATATCCATTGGGACCATTTGATATGCCCGCTGGCGCGATTGGCTTTGGACGGTTACAGAAATGGCAAATAGGAAAAGTTTTTCCTATTTCGAGCAGCTATTTTTCCTGCACCGGAGCTGAGCCGCCTCCCCTTCCGGACTCCTTGCCAGAGTCAGAACAAGGCGCCGTGCGCGCCTGATGGGTGTACTTTGGGTGCTCAGGCTTGGGCGCAGTGGCGTGTGTTGTCTGGAATGGACTCGCTTTTCGAGTCCGCCGCACCCGCACTACCAACATCCAGAGTTTACGCAACCGCTCCCAGTTCATAAACCAGACTGTCACCGTCCAGTCGCGCAAAGGCGACTCGGGCACGCTCTCTCCCGGGTCCCACAACACGCCAGTCCCCACTATCATGCACAACCGTCATCTTCGAGCGCGCCCTCCACCAGTCATTTACTTCTCCCGGCAGGGCAAGCCAAGCGTTCTCGTATTCCCCCAGGTGACGGATAAACAACAGCAATTGTTGGTATACCTGTCTCGCGTGGGGTTCGCGAACATAGTCAGGATGACAGAGGAAGTTGATGAGACCGTGTTGTTTCCGAATCAAGTCGGCTTCGATCTTCCACAAATCAATTGAATACTCATGGAGTATCGTAAACAGCGAATAATCTTGCGTAGTGGTGAGTGGCAGTTCCAGAATATCTCCCACAAAGTAAGGCATGATCGTACAGCAACCGCCGAACTGCGCCTCCAAATGCCCGACATTGGGAACCGACATGTCGTACTCAAACTGAAAGGCATCATACCAGTCCTGGTTCCGATACATAACGCCGGCGCGGAATCCTTTGCTCCCCATCGATCGTGCATACTCGTTGATCTTCGTTGCGCGCAGACGGAACTTAGCTTCGTTCGCAAATAGCCGCCCATCATGATTCAGATCATGAACGTTGACTTCGAAATGGCGACGGCGCATCATCGCCAGCAGCGACGGCGGAATAGAGTATCGCCGCTCAGGGACGATCTGGAACGAACTGCGAACGCCTGCCGCTTCATTCATGTCCATAAGCTGCGGACAAAAATCAAGGCCCGCTGGATACTCTACGTCATGAGTCAAGATGGCACAACTGGAATGCCCATCCGGCCAGAACCAGACAAAGGGAATCTTGTCGACCACACCCGACTTCAGGGCAACTACCAAGATTGCAGCGAAAAAAGAATCGACACTACTGTCCACTGGCCAATGCGGAAACTCTATTTTCCGCCAATCCCGGAAGTATATCTGCTGCAGACGCCTGCGCACGGGCGCGGGAAAGAATCGCCGCATTGCGTAGTATATGCTGCGTAGTTGTGTAAGTGGGTGTTGTTTGTGCGTGCTGCCAACGTAGCGCTCATGACGGAGGTGGTCGGCAATGTGGGCGGGATCAAACGGCAGATGGAGGACGTTGCCGCGGACAGCCGCTTCAGCCGTCACGTCATGCCATAGTTGGCCGTTCCGGCGAATTGCTGCACTCAATGGTCCGCAGCAGGTTGTGCCGCCAAATAGGAAAAAGCGCGACCCATCCACCAAATCTTCTGCAGGAGAGAGATGGAGCAGGTTCTCGGGAAGGCGATAGTACTCGATAAGACTATTTGACATAATTAGGCACGCGAGCTAGTTCCGGAAAACTCAGGACACTTCCCCTCAGTATTCAAGCAAGAAGTGATTGGATGTTCTTGGTTGTGGAATCTTACTGACCTTGACACTTGACCTTCTGATTCCCGAGTATGGCGAAAGGTCGCCGATTCCGGGAAAGCACCTGGGTTTAGAGGCCGTCAGGAAGGTTTGTCTTTGCTCCTCGTTGCCCTCATTGGCCGCACGCCGCGCCTGAACTCCTCAATCGAGGTGTCTAGGGTGAAGGGCACAGTTACTTTACCGTATGCTTTGATGCGGGGCGCTCCACACAGGGTATAAGGTGGGATGTCATGTGACACTGTGGAACCTGCTGAGATCACAGCGCCTTCGCCGATAGTCAATGTTTGCCCTGTTCCGCACACGATTAAACAACCTGCGGCAATCACCGCTTGCTTTTCGATGACGATCTTGCCCGGGCCGCGAGCGTGAGCAATAATTGTGGAACGAAGTCCGATCAAAACGCCATCATGAATTTCTACGCATTCGGGAAATTCATTTTCAAGATAGACCTCATCGCCAATAAATACCTCGCCGTGAATTTTAACTCCGCGCAACCGATGAAGAAATGGTCTTAGGGTGGTTGACCCAGGCAGAAATCTGGCCAGCGGATGCAGTATACGGTTGAATATTCTTCTGGGAAAGCTTCTGTAAAACGCCCGGTCAAGATTGTTCATATGGAGCCCTCGTAAATTGTGAACCGAATTCACATCTGCGACGAGCCTACGCCCGCCTGCGGTTTACCGATGCGCATATTCACAAGGTCCTTCGAGCAAAGCTGAGTTTGCCGCGCGTTACCACTGTATTCTCCACGCTCGCGACTCCTTCAACCAGGGCTGCCTCCTCCGTCATTTTGAGAATAGTTACTTCGATCGTCATGGTGTGACCCGGTAACACAGGTACTAGGAATCTCATGTCGTTTACCGCGCCCAACACCATGAATTCTCCTTGGTTCATGCCTTTGCCAGTGGTATGGCTAAACAGGATGGAAGCGCTTTGTCCTATAGCCTCAATGATCAGCGTCCCAGGCATTACAGCCAAATCAGGGAAGTGTCCCAAGAATTGAATCTCGTTGCCCGTGACGTTCTTAAGGGTCTTGATAAGTCTCCCAGGCTCCAACTCCAACACTCTGTCCACCATAATGAACGGAAATCGTTGCTTTAGATGTGTTTTTACTTCTTCAAAGGTCATAGTCATAGGTTGTTGTGAGCGTCATTCCTACAGCGAAGACTAATCTATAGCTTTACTTCGAGTGACTGAGTTTCGTCATCGCCGACGCAACACCATACCCAGAGCGCGCGGAAGAAAACGGCCACCGGGAGCAGGGACGCCCGCATCACAGACCATCCGGGTAACACGGAGGCCGACCTCTTCGGCCATCATCACGAGCTCACTCTCGTGATGAAATTCAAACGTGTGATCTCTCTGGGCTGATTCCAGCGCGGTACTGAAAAAGACGAGACCGTCGTCGGCGAGATGATGTGCCAGCACCGCAAACAAGGGACGCGGATCTTCCAAATGTTCAGCCAGCATGGCGGCAACAATTCCCTGATATGTTCCGCTGCTCTCGGTCAAGCTCAAGTTGAGCGCGTCTTTGACCTCGAATGTTACCTGGCGACCATGTCCGGAGACGTCGAGTAATCGATTCGCCACCGCCACCGCCGGGGGACTAATGTCGAAACCTCTCAGATGGAGGTCCGGCCTTTCTTCGGCCGCCAGCAGGCTCAGCACTCCGTGACCGGAGGCCAACTCCAAAACATTGGCCCCTGGCGGCATCAATTTCAGAAAATCGTCGCGATATAACGCGATGTGGTTGACCATGGAGGGCCAGAAGGGATAAATCAGAATTGCGGCCCACATATACGGAACCATGTAGCCTTCATCTTCATATACTTCCGCGATGAGATCTGGCATTTTTTCGGGCGTGTACTGGCCAGCCTGCTCGTAGAGCTGTTGCGACTTCCACACGCCCAAACAATATCTAGCGTAACCCTTGGCAGCATCGTCAAAGGCGCGGTCACCATATGCCGCTTCAGCCCAGCGGGCGAGCGGGCTCAACAGCCAGGAGCAGAGGGCTTCATTCGCCTCATACGTCGCCCGGGCGGAGGGAGCAAACATCTTGGCTGTTTTCTCAAGACCTGTGAGAAACGCCGTGGCGTCCTTCATAGCTAAATTATCCTCGTAGTGTTTTCAGTCAGTCGAGCAAACATGACGAACCATTCTGACCATGGGCCGGATTAGATCAACCCCGTCCCATGGAGGAGCAAAGGCATGCATGCGTCCGAGTTTTACGATTCGGTCAACTCCTCTTGTCCCAGCCAGTTGGACAAGTTTCCTCTCTTTTTCCAAATCCGACATGCCCAACCCGAGCGTCTGCACATTTCCGTCGAACTTCATAACTGGATCAAACAAACTGTCCACTTCAAGAACCGTCAGGGTTCTCCCCTGAATGGGCAGGGGAACGTCCAAACCAGAGCCGAGTAGCAGCGTCCAATTTGGACCATTCGGAAAAAATGCCTGATGTGCGGTGTCCTGCAGCAGCCAGGACGCGCGCGCATGACAAATTGCTGAAGTCAAAGCGGCAGGAATGGTACGCCGTGGGTGCGCCTGGTTCTCGGTTTCAAAGGCGCTCCGAAGATGCGCTATAAATTGAGCGTTTGATTGACCCGTTTGTTTTTCCAGGAACAAAACCTGGGGCGAGGAACATGCCTGCTGATCGAACTGCCAGACATCACGCGCAATGCGCCGGCACCAAGACTCCTGCTCATAGGGATTGCCCCAAGCCCCCGCATCCATCGCCGCCACCGATATCCTGGGACCGAAGGCTGCCACTCTCGCCCAATGTGGAAACGGCAATGACCGGACTTGTAAGACGGCCTCTTTTCCACCCCAAATCATTGCACCGTCAACCGCCTGAGCCATTGCTTCGTGCAAATCCCGCCGACTGCGCTCGAATGAGGCCATGAAAATACGTTGGGTCAGAAGTTCGGCAGGATCGCTTTGGACCAATTTGTTCATCAAACGCCGCGTCAGTTCGACAAGATCTGTAGGAATGCGTACGAGGGCAGCATTCCCCCCTAAAAGGGCGCAGGTCATGGACAGGATGGGCTGGATTTCTACATTGCCGGAAGGCCAGTGGCCCACGACCCCGATGGGAAAGGCTTTGCAATTGGCACGACCATAGGCGGTCCATCCGCCATGCAAGCCATTGGACCCGAGTTCGCGGCTGATGATTGGTTCCAAATTTCCCCGCCGTAGCCACATGCGAAGGAAAACAATCCCGGGAATATCGTCAAGTTCGCGGGCGTCCAAACTCTTCGCCCAAGATTCAAAAACGGTGATAACGTCATCCGGTGAAATCTCCACGTCGGAAACCACTCGATGCAGTCTGGCTGCTGCACTGGAGATCTCCGCGGGTGAATTAACGTCATATTGAAGCTCAGTCATTGAAATGCTCATAATTCAAGCCGTTACTGACCTTTTGCTTTGCAGATTCCCGCAGCCTCTTAGTTCCGCCCGGGGTATCCGCCCTGCAAACCGGAAACTGACGCCTCTTCTTCCGCAAGGGCAATCGTCATAGGCGATTACTTTAGCCAGGTCTTCGGTGAGCAGCAGGTTGCCTGGAAAACTCGTTGGCAAAATACTGCAGACCTGAACAATGCCATGTTCTCCAGCCGCAACGGGTTCGAGAGTCAGCGGATTGCGCACAATCACCTCGCCAAAGACAGGTGCATGTTTGTTACCTTCGGAGCAATCCGGGTAAATGACCCCCACGCTCTCTACCATGCCATAGAAATCGATGATGCGGTCAGGGGAGCAGCCAAACACACGGGCCAACTGCTCGTTGAAGACTATCTTTTCGACCGCCTGATCCTGCAGACGCTTCCAGCCACCACTATGCAGAATTCGAGCTTTCGGCAAGTTGAGACAGATGTTCTCCGCCATGAGGAACTTTGCCAAGTAGTTCCATAGAATAGACGTAAAGCCATACACAAGTAACTCCGTGTCTTGACGATCCTTGGCGAATTCTCTCAGTTTGTCTCGATCCAGCGTTAGGTCATCTTGGTCGGTCAGGCCAAGGCAGTAGGTGGTCTCACTGGAAAAAGGCTGCAACCCTTGAATTGCCGCGCCCCTCGCCCCCAGTGCGCTTCCGCCTCCATTGGAACCTGGTGTGTCCACAACCAGATACGGTCTACGGGAGGGGCCGATAAAATCACGGACGATGGTTACGATTCCTTTGGTCATGCGCCGAGAAGTCGGCGAATCAAGTACGACTCGGCTGGGCGACTGAGATGTAGTAGCGCTAGAGGTCAAGGTTCTCTTGATCTCATCAAGCCCCACGAAAGACAAAGGAGGATTAGCCTTCAAGATCCCCACAGGTAGAAAAGGGAGCTCGGCAACCCGGCTGGCGGCTCGATAGTCCAGAGGCCAGTGCTGGACGTAGTTGTGATAGCCGACGTGCCGCCGACATGCGTAATCCAATTCCTCCTTGAGTATTTCCAACAGACTCGCTTGTCTCTCGTCAGGAGACTGACAGTAGGGAGGCATTGACAGAACGTGGTCTATTTTTTCATCAAGTTGAGGCATGGAAGCTCCGCGCTCAAACCGACAGCTCTGAACGCGCTATTTTTCCCGTAGACGTTTTTGGCAATTCAGGAACCACACGAATTGAGTCGATAGTCCAGTGAACTGGAAGGTGACGTCGAACCTCATCCGGTACAATTCGCGCTCCCTCATCAGGCACGATAAACAGAACCAGCGCCTCGCCGGTTTCGTCATGATGGACGGAGCTGGTGGCGCATTCGTAAACTCCCGAGATCGCGGTGACCCGTTCCTCAACTTCCGCAAAACTTACCCGCATTCCTCGCATTTTCAGAAATGCCGATTTGCGTCCTTCGATCCACAGATACCCTTCTTCATCCTGGCGAACGAGGTCACCAGTTCGCAGCCAACCATCGCGAAAGACGCGACCAGTTCCTTCCGGATCATTCCAATAACCGGGGGATATGGCTGGTCCCTTTACCAGTAGTTCGCCGACCTGCCCTGGGGGTAAAGCATTTTCTTGTTCATCGATGATCGAGACCGTCAGATTATCCAAAGGTCGGCCCACGCTTCCCGGTTTCTCTTCCCAGCGTTCGGGATCCATACACGATATCCGAGGGCCTGCTTCGGTTTGTCCATACATCACGTAGAACTTAGTGAATGGAAAACCCGCCCGCATCTCAGCGACCCTTTGCGGAGCCAAGCCTCCCCCAGCTTGTAAAAAACGTCTTAAGGTGGGCATGGCGATCTGGCGAATTTGCGATCGGCGGAGAAGTACGTTGTAAACTGTTGGCACCCCGGCGAATGTAGTGCAACCAAATTGAGCAATTGCATGGAGCACTTTATCTGGAAACATGAAACGGCGGTCATATACCACTCCGCCGCCCTGATAGAGATGCGTATGCATCACGCTCGCTCCGAAAGAGTAGCTCACCGGCAAGATCAGCATGGCTCTTTCGTCACTGGCCAACCGTTGGCTACGAATAATGGCTTCGGTATTGGCAATCAGGTTTCCATGGCTGAGCATGACGAAACGGGGGATACCTGTAGAGCCGGAAGTGGCCATCAACACCGCCAGATCCGAGGCTTCGCAGGCAGCGGGCGGCGGCACCGATTCGGACATTTCGCTGACGAAGTTACTCGGCAGGAAAATAATCGACTCTTTAGGAGTCACCGCGCCTCCCCGAAGTCCCGCTTCGCTCCAGACAGCTTTGGCGCCCGTCGCTTCCAACAGCATCGCCACTGAGGTTGTTAGCGTGCGATCCTCCACCGGCACCGCCACGAGGCCGGTGTAGATTGCTCCCAAATAAACCAAAGTGCTGGAAGGAGACAGAGTACAGCCGATCAGCACTCGATCGCCCTTGTTTAGCCCGGCGGCTATTAAGGAAGCGCCATACGCCGCGATCAGACGCGGCAAATCCCCAGGGCGAATCGTGCGACCGGTGGCTGCGTCGATTAAGTATGAACACGGACCCAGGCGATGCACCAATCGCCCTGCGAAATTCCATTCAGCAATAGCTGTCATGGCACTTTCGTGGAAACCTTTGCCGTAACAATGCGCACAATCTCGCGAACATTCTCCATTTCCATCAACTCATCTACATCCAAGCTGATTCCGAAAGCCTGTTCTAAGTTGCTAGCAAGAGACAGGTGGCCCATAGAATCCCAGCCAGGGATGTCACTCGCACTGGTCTCCATAGACACCGATCGCGGGTCAGTGTCAAAGGAGGAGTGGAAGGCCTCCCGCACTTTGGCTAAAATATTTTCTGTGTCGCTCATTGAACCCCTTTGTACGTCTGGTTAATGCCCTCAAAAAAGACTAGGCCATGATCCCCGCACCATTATCAAGAACGAGGGTGTGGCCGATAATGCCCGCTGCCGCGTCCGAGCAGAGAAATTGCGCCCCATACGCGACTTCCTCGGCGGTAACCAAGCGTCCTGCCGGGGTTCTGCGGATGGTCTCTGCGATGCGCGCTTCGCTATGTGGTATAGCTTTCCACGCATCAGTGAGCACGGCTCCGGCCGTTAGAATGTTGACGCGGATGCCGCGCGGCGCCAGTTCGACGGCGAGATGGCGGGCAAGTGCCTCAAGCGCGCCTTTGGACGAGCCAACCAACGAGTAGTGCGGGAGGGCACGCACAGCACCCCAAGAACTGACAGCCACGATGCTTGATCCACTGGGAAAGCGCATCATGAGAAGCTTGATGAGCGTGAAAAACACTCGGACATTCAGGTTCAGTGTCCAGTCAAAATGGCGCTCGGTGAGTTCTTCGATTGGGCGATGGACGCCAGTGGCAGCACAATGGACCAACCCAGAAAGACGCGGCCCCAGTTCTTGCAGTGTGCGGTCAAGTTGTTCTAAACCTCTCTCATTAGTCAGGTCCGCACGACACAGCGTAATGGCCAAGCCTTCCTCCGCAGCAATCATCTTCAAGTGTTCGGCGGCCTTTTCGTTGCGGAGATAGTTCGCGATCACATGAGCACCTGCCCGCGCGAAGCGCAATGAAATGGCCTGCCCTATACCCCCTGTGCCTCCCGTGATCAAAATCGTTTTGTTACACAAAGAAAATAGCTCATTTCCGCTTGCGCTCATGCCGATTCAGTTCCTTCTTTGAGAGAGGTACCGGACACCATGGGAAGACGCGAAACGAGTTTAGGTACCCGGGAGAGAGTACTTATCTTTCGGCATTTTCTCGCAATGCGTACGCTGATAGCATTCCAGCATCGCTCCAGCCACTCCCCAAACTTTCAGCTTATTGCAAAAGCGCTGCGACGAGCGAACACTTGTCATCCATCGCACAGTCCAAACCACAATTCGGCGAAATAGATACAGCGGAACTCCAGCCACGTACCACTTAACTTCTGGCGAGGTACCGAGCGCACGCATGTCAGCTCGGCTTTTATCAAACCACCACGCGAGGAAATACTTTTTCTGAACCCGGCATTCGGGAACCGCGTGGTAGACGACGGCAGAGGGTTCATAACGCAGGCGCTCTCTTGCCATCAACAACCGACGACCGAACTCAGTGTCCTCGCCGCGGACCTCACTGCCGGGGCGGGGTCCTAAGTCGGTTCGAAACTCACCGTACTTTTCAAGTATTTGCTTTCGAAACGCCATGTTGTTGCCGAATGGGGGTTCCGCGAGCTCGCCAGCCACAAGACCGAGGTCGAAAAGGCCAAGTAGTCCAAGTGCAGTCCTGTCGCCAAGCGGTAGCCAGGGCGGAGGTGAGAGGAGTCGCTCGGGCATGGTGCGCCCTCCTGCGCCCGCCCATTCGCCATTGTGCAAAGCTGCGGTCAGTTCATGAAGCCACGTCGTCTCAACCCTCACGTCGTCATCTGTAAAGGCTAGAACGTCGCCGCGCGCCTGTCGAACACCGGCGTTGAGCGCATGCGATTTGCCCTGCTGCGGCTCGAACAAATAGCGGAAACGACCGGGGTACCGGCGGCAAAAGCCATCTACCACTTCCCGCGTCTGATCGTGTGAGTTGTTGTCCACCACCAAAACTTCCCATTCGACCGGCTCAGGAAGCTCTGAGGCAGCAATACTGTCCAGACACTTTGCCAAGCTCTGGCACCGATTGTAGGTACACAAGATCAGAGTGATGTCCATATCTTGCTTCATCTCCTGCCTAGCCACGAATGCGCGCCAACTTGATCAAAAAATCAGCAGTTGGGAGTGAACGGAGTGGACGCAACAATTGCCTTTTCGCAGGGGCGTCGCCGGGTCGAGTAGATATGCGACCCTATTCGTCCATTCATCGTCTTGCGAATAGACTCAAGACAACCGTCTCAAATCCTTCCAATGGAACCGCGCTCACCCTGTGCGCTTCTCTGTGGACTTTAGGGGTGAAATGGCAGGCGCTTCTCCGAAATTTGCGACGGACAAGGCTTCCAATCGTTTACAAAACAATGGAATTGGATCTATCGGTAACAGGCTTTCAACCCGGGCGCGCGCTGCCTGGCCCAGATGCCGCCATTCCGCGCGCCTCTCCCACGCTCTCTGCAGGGTGTGGGCGACGCACGACACAGTAGCCGCTGGTGCGACAAAACCCGTTGCCCCATCAACGCATAACTCCGCATTACCTCCGACATCCGTTACGACCGCCGGGCGCCCGCACCACATCGCCTCAACCAATGCAAGGGGCAGACCTTCGTAGCGCGAGGGAAGGACCAGCAAATGGTTCTGCTCCCAGATTGCCCCGATATCGGTTACGTGACCGCGGAAGTGCACATTATTCAACTTTAGAATCTCGGCCATACGGCGCAACGCCAGTTCATGGGGACCAGCCCCAAAAAAATTCAGTTCGACGGGACGGTCGCGCCATTCCGGGCGTGCAAGCGTCTGCAGCAACAAATCGTGGCCTTTCGCCGCCGGATCAATTCGGGCAACGCACGCCAACCTCCACCCCCCGCTCACATCGGGCCAGGCCGAAATATGCTCGGGCGAAACGTTGTAGGGATTCCGCACCAGCTCCGCGTTCAGCAGCGGCTCGCCCACCTGCAGACGGAGCAAATCGAGATTGCTGCGGGACACGCAGAAAACCTTGCGGGCGGCGGTGTAAGTCGCCACAGCTTCACCGACCTGTTCGCCTAACCACCAAAGCTCGCTATTACAGTGGACGATAATCACATAGGGTATCGCCGCTTCCCGGCAAATCTTCGCCCACTCAAATCCGCCCTGGTTATATCCTTGGGAAATGACGACCAGGTCGGGATTGAATCGCTTCAAACCGGCATGGGTTCTCCGGTCTCTGAGTGAGAGCTTGTTCCAGATGCGCCCGGCTTGCCCGGCGTGAAGCGAAGAGTGGGTTCCGAGCCTAATGCCATGCTGCGCCAGCACAGTGACCTTGTCGGACAGTCGCGGCCAATACACGACTGATGCCTGCACCTCGTGACCAGCATGCTTGAGCTGAGTTGCGGTCTGACTCCAGAGTTCCTCGCTTCCACCCCACTGGCAGTCGCTCATCGTACTGATGAAGGCAAATTTCATTTCTGCCTATACCCCCTTGGTCACAGGCTCAGATCTAAGAAGGCGTTCGAAAAACGCGGCATTGAGGTCCAGATTTGTTCCGTTGGCGTAGTATTCGCGCGCGTTCTGCAGCGCTTGCGTCCGTGCTGCTGCGTATGCCTGTCTGTCGGTCAGGATTTTTCTAATTTCATAAAACGCCGCGTCAGGCGGCAACGTTTGCGGGGAAAAGCACTCCAGGTCGCCGGTCGTATAGCCCTCCTGGGTTTTCAGAAAGACAGTCGGCAGGCCGCAGGCAGAGGCGACGGTGAGTGCGCCGCTGAATATTCCGATAACAGCGGATGAGCGGCCCAGATCGTCCTCCAACGACCATACGGGGTGTGACAGTTCGCAGCGGGTCGGATGTTCCCTAACTAGTCGCATACAGGCTTCAAAGTTCAGGTTGCTCCAATAGGGATGAGGTCGGATAAGCAGACGGCGCAGCGGCAGGTCTGCAGCTAACAGTCTCTCGGCGAGTTGCAGCAGTGCACGGCACTGGTTTTCAATGCCGTAGAAGTCGCCTTGGGCGGTGGGCACGTCGACCATGAGCAATGTCTGATGGGCAAATTGGTCAGGCAGAGCCGTCACCGTGTCAAAAAGGCAACCGCCGTTGACGTATTCGACTGGCGGTTCCGGCATTCCGGTCGCTTGAAAGAACTTGCGGTTTACGCGCGCCAGAAAGGACGCGGAGGACTGGCCGAAAGCGACATATTTTGAAGCTGTGACCGGAGCATCCAATGTATGGCCGATCACTCCCTGTTGAAAAGTTATAACCGGCTTGCCTCGCTGGCGCGCAGTCCGGCAAACGGGGCTGCAAAGCGCATGCCAGTGGCAACGGGCGACGACGGCGTCAAACTCCACACAGGGGGCCAGACGCTCCCATGCCTCAACGAAGTAAGCTATGCGCTCGAAACCGGCTTTGGCTTCTCGGCCGGGGCTTAGTCCATGCGGCTCAAGAACCTGGACCGTTTCCTCAAAAGCCGATCGTCCGCGCATACGTGCGACCCTCGAGCGCAGGCGTGCTTCCATCGGATTCAAAGGAATAGCTGGATCAATGAACGAGACCTGGCCTCTGCGTCCTGAATCTGACAATTGAGCGTTCAATTCATCCCAGCAAGCGGCACCGGACGGCAGTAAACAAAGAATCTTGGCATCCGTTTGCGCGAGCGCGAGAAGCGCGCGAACAAAGAATCGGCTTTCGGCTTTCCGGGTAAAATCCGGATTTGGGCAAAAGAGCACGTCAGTCTTGATCTTTCGGGACGGGCGGATCCGGTTGAGTTTGTCGGCGCCGTGAATGGCCCAGGTGATAAGCCGGCTGGAAGCATATTTATCCAGGGAGCTGGCTCGGGGAGTTGCCAGCATGTCCAACTGAAGCGGTTCGAAATAGTCCTGCAGACTAACGTCATGGCGATAAAGATGCACTTGCATCTGCGAAAACGCTGCAACCCGATTTCCTGGAGAGTGAAACAGATCGTCGATTTCCATGTGAATCGGAACTAATGGATTGGGACGCGGCATGAGTCTGCTCGACAGGTAAGACCGGCCACAGTGGATATTAGCCTCGCCTACGATTCTATTTGCCAAGTAGACTCGCTATGATCTCGATTACGTGGCGTTGGGCTGAACAACTCAGTCCGACCGAACAAGGCAAGCTGATTGCCTGGTCATGCAGCGCATCGGAGTTTGGACAAGAAACACTGCCCGAAAGGTTATGAGCCGGCGAGCGATGAATCGGCTGCCAGAGCGGACGTGTTTGGATTTTTCGAGCGTCCAGTTCGCGGAGAAGTTCGCGCGAGTTGAGGCGTGATTTCTTCTCATCGATCAATACAGTGTACAACCAAGAGGTGCTAAAGGCCCAGGGCGCCTCTTCCGGCAGGCGGACTCCCGGAAGAGAAATCAATGACTCCTGGTATCGTCTCGCAATCTGTCGCTTCGCCTCCACAAACAAGTCGAGCTGTTCCATCTGTGCGCAACCCATCGCAGCCAGCAGGTTCGTCAGGCGGTAATTGTAGCCGATGGCATTGTGCACATATTCGAGGGGATCGTCTTTTGCCTGCGTAGTGAGGTATCTGGCACGCGCGGCCCACTCTGCGTTGTTGGTGACGATCATGCCGCCGCCGCCCGCGGTGACGATCTTATTCCCGTTGAAGCTGAAACAACCGATGTGTCCGACACCACCTAGGCTCTTCCCGCGGTAGCGCGCGCCCAGACCCTCAGCAGCGTCCTCGATCACAGGCAACGAGTATCTTGCCGCGGCCGCAAGAATCGGATCCAAGTCGGCGGGGTGGCCAAGGATGTGGACCGGCAGGATAGCTTTTATGCGTCGGCCGGTCCGCCGGTGAAACAAAGTCTGACCGTCCCAACGGCAGCCGTTGTCGAGGAAATCAACTACTCCAGCCGGATCGATCTGCCAGTACCGTGGCTCCGCATCGATGAAAACCGGCCAGGCGCCAGCGTAGCGGATCGCGTTGGCTGGGGCGATGAAAGTGAGCGAGGAAACGATTACCTCGTCATCCGGTTGCACGCCCGCTAGCAGCAACGCAATGTGCAGGGCTGCAGTGCCGTTAACCGTGGCGATGGCGTAATTTGTACCCGCCCGCTCCGCCATCATTTTCTCGAACCGGTCGACGTAGCTGCCGACGGACGAGACCCAATTGGTGTCGAGGCATTCCTTGACGTAAGTCCACTCGTTCCCGCAAATCTCGGGGGCGGCCAAGGGAATAAAATCCGCAGCCGGCGGCGCGCCAGGGGCTAGCTTTTCCAGGGGGTTCAATTGCGGTACTTCCCGTCGTCGAAGCAGCCGATAATATTGTTGCTCACAAGGTGCGCAATTTCCTCAATGCCTTGGGCAACCGTGCGGGTAATCTTGAAACCCAGCTGGTCGGTGATGCGGGTGAATGACACATGGTAGTCACGAGGATCCTCGGCCTTATGCACAAACTCAACGACGGCGTCGGGTGCATAGGGTCGAATCATTTCGACGAGTTGCTGCTTTTGGAAGTTTTGATCGGTCGCCCCCACATTGAATACACTGCCGGCAAGCTTCGCTGCAGGTGAACTGAGAACGAGGTTAATGGCACGGGCAGCATCCCGCACATGGACGTAAGGGCGCCAGAACTGCTCACCAAATACCTTGAGGTGTTTCTTCGTCAGCATCTCCATGGTGAATTCGTTCACCGTCAGGTCGAATCGCATGCGCGGCGACACGCCGAAGATGGTTGCGAACCGCATGGGCGTTGGACACCATCCCCCATTTCTACCACTCTCTAACAACGCCCTCTCCACCGCCACCTTCGTCTCGGCATAGAGGGATACTGGGCGCAATTCGGATTCCTCATCCACATATCGATTGGTATCGCTCATTCTTCCATAGTTACTACACGTCGAGGCAAATAGGAAGCGGTTGACCCCGGCCCGCTGACTCTCTTCGATGAGCGCGAGCGAAGCCTCAAGATTGACGGTTCGCGCCAGATCCGGCTGGCGGGAACAGGCAGGGTCGCCGACGATAGCGGCAAGATGGACCACGGCCTCAACTCCGGTTACGGCGGCTTGTAGCTTTGCTCGTTCGCGCATGTCGCCGCGAATGAATTCAAAACTTGGGTGAGACCAAACGCCAAGCAGTGACTCGCCGCCATGCAGAAGGGAGTCCAGCACCCGAACCCGGTGTCCATCGGCTAGGAGCAGCGGCACCAGAGTTGATCCAATATATCCTGCGCCACCGGTGATTAAGATGTTCATCTGTTTTCCTTACTCAACCTTCTCTTGCGAATCTTGGCGCGAAGGCAGAACGCACGCGTAATACCGCCGCACCCCTGATATTCAAAGCAGGTCAATTAGCCCCTTTGAAGCCCATTGCTGAAGATACTCCAGAGTTTCATTTTCCGGCAGACCAACGTGGTCGGCAACAGCTTTGACGCCGACCGGGCGATCCAAAGCTGGTACGAAGTCCATCAGGCACCGCATTCGCCGCCGATGGTCGGAGGAGGAGTCGCCGAGGGCGATCTGGCCGGAGTCGACGTAGAGATCGTATTGTGGATTAGATAGACAGATGTTGCCCTCGAATTTCTTGAAGACCGCGGGCGAAGCTTCCAGCTGGTCCACTGCTCCGATCAGCGCATCAACGGCTTCATTGAGCGAAGCTTCCTTGATGATCTCCACGCTGTCCCGGCTGGAATGATATTCGGGATAGGGAAACCTTGAAAAGGAAAGCATCGGAATACCGTAATTTTCCCAGACATATTCATCGTTGACGATGATGCTTTCGAAAGGTCCCGTCCGGTAGTGTAGGCCAAGCTGGTCGAGGCTGGCCTTTAGCGCATGCAGGGTGCTGACCATACTCCGCCGGGATTCCTGAAGAGCTAGCGGCGTGTCAGATCCAAGCATTTCCAGGAAGATGCCTTCCAGTATCCGGCAGCGTTCCGACGGGTCCAGCCCGGCGAGGTATAGCTCTGACCCGATGATACCCGGCGAAAGAACAAGGGAATACGAAAATTTGGTCTTTCGGTCTCGCAAACGGCGCATGACCTCCAGGCCCACCACGCAGCCAGCCAATCCATCGTTGGCTGCGCCCGCATGATCCAGGTTGCCGCCGAGGACAATCGTGAAGTCTAGGGAGCCCTCGTGTTTGTATTCGAGAATCTTCAAAGCACCGGGAGCTTCCGTCGTCTGGATCACGACCTCATAATCGCCCGGGACGAGTTGGTCGAAGATTCGTTTCGGCAAGCAGAATCCCCAGTCCCGACTCCAGCTCCTGAATTGCTGCCGATAGTGGAAGGGAATCGAGTCGTCGTGGCGGTGATCGTAATAGAGGTGACGCCGGAGCTCCTCCAAGGTTACCGTTCCGGAAAAGCTCCTTGAGAGCCCGATCACCCCAAGCGGATGGGCAGTCCCGTCATAGACTGTGCGGCCGTCTTTGACGATTCTGGCCTCCTTGACATCCCACGAAGGAGGAATCACCCATCCGTTGTGCGCGTGCGAACTCGGCACGGAGATTACACGAAATGGAAGCACCTCGCATAGATATTCAACTGCCTGATCGTAACCGAGTGAACAAACAGCACGATTGAGCGGCGTGAGGTGCCGCAGGACTTGCATCATGCTTTTCATGCAATGGGCTCGCTGGGCAAATCGTTGGTGTCCACCCGCGGTAGGGTCAACAGATCATCAACGTCCAAGTCCGCAACGCGGGCTTCCACTGTAAATCCCAGCCGACACCGACGGTTTCGCAGGATTTGAAGGAGCGAGTCGTTGAAGCCACCATAGGGATAACACATGGTCCAGTCGTCCTTTCCTGTGCCCAGCATCTGCAGAAAATTAAGAGATCGATCTATTTCAAGAGCCTGCGCTTCCGGCGAAACATGATTTAACCATGCGTGACTATATCCATGACTGCCGATGTGCATTCCATGGTGTTGCAGGCAAGCGATCTGGTCCTCGGACATGTACAATTCGCAGGCGAAGGCTACCTCATCAGCGGTAACGTGCTGGGCAAAGAGCCGCCGCACAATTTCCTCCCGAACCGGCTCGGGCAGTTCGCGTTGGAGGATACGTTTGAGCACGGTTACCTCGTGCGTATCGTAGCGATGCTTCCCAGTCACTGTCAGGAGATAGTCTTCCCTTGTCTTGAGGGCATGTTCTGAGCGAAACTCCGCCAGCGAGGAAAAGACCTGATCGAGCAATGCCCCAGTGTCGGGGAATGCTGCCAGAATAAACTGGATTTTATTGGCGTCCAATACCTTGTGCTCCGAGACTGCCTGGGCTGGAGGGAAGAAACAGCCTTGTATACCTCGAGCGTCTAGAAGGGGGAAGACATTGGAAAAATGGTCGATGTAGCCATCGTCGAACGTCAAAAGGATAGGGTTTTGGGGTAGATCCTCTCCTTCGGTCTCCAACGCTCCTAACAGTTTCTCGATCGAAATTGGTGTGTACCGGGCTTGAATGTAGTCGAGCTGCCAGCGGAATCGCTCGACCGAAAGGCCCTTAATTGCAGGGAAGCGGGACCGTTTCAGGTCGCGCACATAGTGATACATGACGACAGTGAGCGGTCGGTTCATTAGGGAACTGGGGTCAATCAATCCGGTAAATCCTGAGGTCGCCGCAGTTTTGCTGCTCAACTAGCCATGCGGGCAAAGGCCTGGGCAGCGCGATGTCGGTGCCTGGACGCGCGACCAGCCATCGGACGCGCCAAGTCTTGGCGATCTCGCGAACCGTATCTGGGTCGGTGGTGCTGAACATCAAGTCATTGTCGTGAAGCAAAGTCTTAAACCACGGGAGCGCTGTTTCGCCTCGATCTAAGTATCCCTCAAGAAGCACGGGACGCTCGGACAGCGCAGAGTAGCCGTAGGAGCGCTCGATGGGCTGCAGTTGGCCATCTATATCCAGAGCATGTTTGTTCGTCGCAAACCGCTCGTTCGTCGCCATGAGTTCGCTGAGACGCCGCAGGCCGCGAACTTCGCGAGGCGCATAAGTTATGTCTGTCTTAACCCCTCCCATGCCGTGTCTGAGCCAATCCGGAGTCCAGGCCAGAAAACCGACCAGCAGCGCACCCATGAGAACCGCCGAACCCACCGTCGAGCAGAGACGGTTCCGCTTCATTAGTGCCGCCATGCCCGTCAGGAGTGAGAGCAATAAAAAGGAGAGAAAGAACTTGCGCCCAAAATACGGTACCCCTGTTTTATGATGAGTCGCGACGGCGACGACTCCGATCAAAGCGCCGCCGGCAGTCAGGAGGAGCATGCCCGTTTTCGCTGGGCTGAGCCACTCTGCGATCATTTGTGACCGTTCGATGCCGTGCCAACATCCGGAGGTTACACGAGAGAAGGCAAATATGCTGAAGATGCTTTGTAAGAAATATATCCCGTAATGCTCGTTGCCATCTCTGAGATGGAGCAAGAGGGAAAACGCTAGCAATCCCAAGAAGCTGGTTAGGACCAGTACAGAAAGAGGTTCCTTCAAGGGTTGCGAGATCCAGCGGAATCCCACGATCCGGAATCCGAGGCCGACCATAAACCACACCGCAAGTGCCCACCATTGCCAAGTAACGTGCTCATTGATCATCGCTCGCGCCGCATCCGGGGAGTGATCGAAACCCATAATCTTCCAGGCTCCGAGGAACAGTCCGAGCATCAGCATGATCGGCATCCACGACCGTGTCGCCCCGAGACGCCCCCAGAACAAGAGAATGCCCGCTACACCGACGCAGTACAAGGCAGCCACCGAGTGCACCGGGATCGCGAGTGCCGGCAGCACAAGCAAAATGACGCCCCGCCAGGTGATTGCCGATTCGCACTCCCTTTCCGCCAAGCATAGCCCCATGATCGCAGTAATGGCACCGAGGCCGTGAAGTACAGAATGCCCAACAAGCAGGTGGTCGAAAGGTCCCCCATTGGCGGTCACTTTCACGTCGGGTATCTTGAAGAGGATAGCTCCGGTCACGTGGCCGGAGCTATTCACTTCGTCGGTGAAGAGAGACAGCAGCGAACCATAGAAGAAGAGTCCGGCGACCGACATTATGCCGCCGAATTTTCTACCAGTGGCCTTCAGTGACAGGAGTGTGCCGAGTCCAAAGCATGAGAGCACGAGCGCCCAGAGCGAAGCGCCACGCGTCACGCGGGCTACGGCATCCCCAAGGTCGAGTCCGTCTAGGCGGGAAATGGCCGCAGCCGGTGAGTATGGGCCGAAGTGGTAGAGAAGTTCGGCAGTGGCTGTTCCAGGGGTTTTGGGCGGGCTCCCGCCGTTCTTGATGCTCGCAGCTATCGAGTGGAAGTGTTGCGTATCCATGTACTTCCAGTTGAAGCTCCCGTCGCTGCGCTGGACGAGGTCGTTGCACGCCGACGGAAGGAAGTACACCGCGCAGATCAGCGCGGAAAGGAGCGCCAGCGTTAAGCCGTAGGCAACGGTGTTTTTCGCCCAACAGGCGCGATCGCTCCAGAGGCCCAGTCCCCCGGTCGCCATTAGTCCGAGCCACAGAGCCGGGGCCCAAATAAGGGGAAGTCCCAGCCTCACCCAGAACGCCGTAAGAGCCGAGACCGCTAGAATACCGGCTGCGGGAGCGAGGACGATGGTTTGGGCTCGGGCGGGGGCGGGCAGAGCCAAGCTGATGATACTGTAGCCGGCCGTAATAACCAGAATTGCGTAAGCCAAGAAGTTAAGGGCAGCCCAACCCCCCGCGGTAAAGAGCACCACTGCTAGCCACGGCAGCAATACGAGCGCCATAACGACGGGCATCCGGCGTTCGGAGTGCAAGAGAGCGATGAGGCTCACATCGGCTCTTACCGATTGGCAAGGTTGTGCATGGCTCATGCCTGGTGTAACTCGCATTATGTGGATCATGTTGGCCATAAGTCGGTTGTCGGGAAACCGGCGGCTCTAATCGATTCGATAAATCTTGAGGTCACCGCAGTTTTGCTGTTCAACGAGCCATGCGGGCAAGGGCCTAGGCAAGGCGATGTCAGTGCCGGGACGGGAGACAAGCCATCGAACGTGCCAGGCCTTGGCAATATGGCGCACCGTTTCCGGGTCGGTTGTACTGAACATCAAGTCATTGTCGCGAAGCAGGCTTTTAAACCACGGGAGCATTGTCACACCACGATACGAGTATCCTTCGAGAAGTACGGGACGCTCGGACAAGGCAGCATAGGCGTAAGAGCGCTCGCGAAGAGCCACAAGGTTTTCCATGTCATGTTTGTTCGTCGCAAACTGGTCATCCGGCTTAGCGAGTTCACCGAGGCGCTCCAGACCCTGAACTTCGCCGGGCGTGATAGTTATGTCCATCTTCATCCGTCCCATTCCGAAATTGAGCCAAGGCGTAATCCATGCCAGAAAACCGATCATCAGCACGCCCATAAGAATTGTGGAAACAACTGTCGAAAAGCGGCGGTTTTTTTTCATTAGTGCCGACGCGGCACCCAGGAGTGAGAGTAATAACAAGACTGGGACGATCTGGAGGCGAAAGGATGCTGTCCATATTTGGCTACGAGTTGCATAGAAGACGAGGCGCATGACGATCGCCCAGCCCACCAGAAGGATCAAGCCCTTTTTCGCAAGTCGGAGCCAGTCCGCGACCCATTGGGAGCGTTCGACGCCGAGCCAACATCCTGGCGTCAGGCGGGAGAACGCAAATATGCTGAACATGCTTTGTAGATAATATATACCGTAGCGCTCATTGCCGTCTTCCAATTGGAACAACAGGTTAAACGACAGCAGACCGAGGACGGTGGCCAGAACCAGGGCGGAAATAGGATCCCTCAGGGGATTTGTGATCCACCGGAAGCCCACGATCCGGAATCCCAGACCGACGATGAACCAGACTACAAGCACCCACCAGTATGCACCAGGGTTCCTATTGATCGTCGTAAGCCCCGCCTCGGGGGAATGGCTGTAACCCATAATGCTCAAAGCTCCTAAAAACATGCAGAACATCAGCATGGTCAGCAGCCACGAACGCGCCGTCCCGAGACGCCCCCAAAACAAGAGAATGCCAACTACGCCGATGCAGTACAAGGCAGCTACCGAGTGCACAGCAACAGTGAAAGCCGGCAGAACCAGCAAAATTAGTCCCCGCCGCGTCAGGGACGCTCCCCGCTCCCTTTCAACCAAGCAGAGGCCCATGATCGCGGTAATGGCACCCAGGCCGTGAACCATCGAATGCCCGAGGATCAGATGACTGAAAGGCCCCCCTTGGCCAAGCACCTCTATCTTGGGTATCTTGAAAAGGATGGCCCCAGTCACATGGCTGGAGCTATTCCTCTCGTCTGTGAACAGGGACAGCAGCGAACCGTAGAAAAAAAGTCCGGCAACGGACATGATTCCGCCGAATTTTTCGCCAGTAGCCTTCAGTGACAAAATCGTACCCAGTGCGAAACATGACAGGAGTAGTGCCAAGAGCGATGCGCCACGCGTCACACGGCTCAGGGCATCGCCTAGATCGATTCCGGCAAAACGGGAAATGGCTGCAGCTGGTGCATAGGGGCCAAAGTGGTAGAAAAGTTCCTCGCTTGCCGCTCCGGGTACTTTGGGCGGGCTTTCACCGCGCTTGATACCCGCAGCGATCGCGTAGTGGGCTTGCGTATCCACGTAGATCCAATTGAAGCTCCCGTCGCGCCGCAAGACGGCGTCGTTGCGAGCCCCCGGAAGGAAGTACACCGCGCAGATCAGCATTGAAAGGACGACTAGCGCTCCGCCGTAGGCGACGGTGCCTTTCACCCAGAGCGCGCGATCGTTCCAGAGGCTCAGTGCTCCGACCACCATCGGTCCGAGCCACAGCGCCGGGACACAAGTAAGCGGAAGCCCCAGCCTCAACCAGAACGCCGTCAGAGCCGAGATCGCCAGGATACCGACTGCGGGAGCGAGAATGATAGCTTGGGTTCGGACGGTTGCGGGCAGCGCTACACTGACGATGCTGTAGCCCACCGCAAGAACCAGAATCGTGTACCCAACGAAGGTAACAGCAGCCCAACTCCCGGCAGTAGAAAGCACGACCGCTATCCAGGGCAGAAGCACGAGCGCCATAACGGCGCACATCCGGCGTTCGGAGCGCAAGAAAACGCCGAGTCTGGAATTCGTGACCTGCGTACCGTCGGTTTCTGCTTCAATGCGCAAATCCATAGTTCCCCACGTGACCCTCTGACTGGGCGAAAGGTATTATTTAAGCAGTCACCCTGACATCAGTCTTGACATCAACCGTTCGTCTCGAGAGAGACTTGCCATAGCTCAACATCGGCTTCTCTATCAAAGAATATGACAACGGCACAATCAGGCACAGTAGCGGTAATAGCAGTGAAATGATTACAGCCACGCCGGAAAAATATGTTTTCGGCGCGGTAAAAAGCTGCTGCCATAAGTAAATTCCGTAGGATGTAAGGCCAATAGCTTGCATGGGCTTGCTACGAAGAAACGCCTGTAGCCATCGTCCTCGTCCCAGGCTGAACAACAAGACGAGACCAATTGCCGGAGGTACGAACAGACTTTCATACAGTGCCGTCTTCGCATTTGCGGAACCCACGGGATGCAGAAGCAGCGTAAGCGCAACTGCGGCCACGATGAAGGCCGGAACGGCATTTGCGAGGGCGCGCACACGTGCCTCATAAATCGCCATCAACACGCCACAACAGATGCATCCGAAACCCACTCGAGTGTGAGCGGATGTGAGGGTGTCCCATTTTGTATAGACCATAGACAGATTCCACGCGCTGATCAAAAAGAAGACGCCAAGAAAGACTTGCCCCTTCCATGATTTAGGCGTCAAGACCCACATAGTCGGGAAGATCAGGTAAAACTGCTCTTCTAGGGCCAGGCTCCAAGTGTGGCCGACGAACCAACTGGAAGGCGTTCCCTTAATGTCGAATAAGAATAAAGCGCTGCAAAGAATCGCCCGCCAAGACTCATGGATTAGTCCAAGGCAAAGCAACGCAGACAATGCAGCTAGGTAGATATAGAACGGCGGAAGAATACGAAAAATTCTCCGACAATAAAACCCTTTGAGGGAGACCGAGCCGTAGCGCAACTCCTCTAAAACTAATATTCGGCAAATTACAAAGCCGCTGATCACAAAAAAAATATCCACACCCAGCGGACCGATGTGGCTGACCCTGAGGTCCAGAAACGAAAACTGTGACACTAAGCGACGATGCTGGTACCCGGCGATATGATGCAGAATGACAAATAGCACGCTCACTGCGCGCCAGCCATCCAGCTCGCGTAACCGTTTCTCGCTGCCATCACGAAGTGCAAGACTCATGATGTTCTCACGCTTCGGTTGAATTCATTCATAATGACGCGTTCTCGCCATGAGCGCATAATTTCAATGTTGAGAAACGACGCCACGAAAGGTGTCGCTACACGAAAAACGTGCAACACTCGCTACCATGCGCTAAGTCCACCATCGACGACTAAACAATGACCGGTGACATAGCTGGAAGCGTCTGAAGCAAGATAAACCAGCGCGCCTACCATTTCATCTGGCTGGGCCATACGCGCCAGCGGGACGCGGGCAGAATAACGCGCCTTGAAAGTGTCGTTTTGCCCACTCTCCACGCCAGCTGGCACCAAGGCGTTGACACGGATCCGTGCGTCACCCCAGTTCGCAGCCAGGTAACGTGTCAAGCCGACAACGGCGGCCTTGGATGTTGAATACACCGCCGGGTTGTTAATCTGGCGGCCGAGATAAAACGACCCCTCGTAGATCCGCTTGTCCGACGATACGAGGCCGTAGATAGAAGCCGTCTGGATGATGCTGCCGCCAGTTCCTTGCTTCTGCATCTGACAGCCTACTGCCTGGGCGACGAGAAACATACCATCGATATTGACCGACATGACATTCCGCCATTCGTGCAGTGAATACTCTTCCGTGCTGGCAAAAAACTTGTCCAGGTCAGCCGACTTCGAGGCGGCATTGTTGTGGAGAATATGGATTGCGCTGAATCGCTTGACTACCTGATCCACCATGTTCGCCACAGAGTTCGGATCCGACACGTCACACGCGACTCCGAAGGCACGTGTGCCATAGTCGCGCTCTAACTCCTCGGCGAATCGGGTGCACCGGTCCATGTCCAAGTCGACCACGGCGACCTGCGCCCCGAATTCAGCGAGGCCGCGGCAAAAGTGCTGGCCGAGGATGCCTACAGCGCCAGTGACAATGGCTGTTTTTCCGCGCAGTTCAAATAGACTTTTATAACGAGAGTTCATTGAGAAAGACTTCCCGGTTTTCGTTGCGGGCCATGCGACCAGCGATCAGTACCCGCATAATTTCGAGGGTCCGGTCATATGGGATCGCCGGACGGCCCGTGCTAATCGATTCAGAAAATTCCCAGAGCATACGACGGAACATTGAGAAATTGTCGGTGAGGTCGAATGCCCCTATGCGTTGCGTTCCAAAAAACTCGAGATGAAACGTCCGCGCGCATTCGCCCAAGGCGTCGAGTTGAATCAGTACTCCGTCATCGAGGCGCACGACCGCCGAGGCATGCTCGGCTGGTAGCATCCGTACAGAGACCGGATGCGCAGGTGTGACACTCAAAATTGCCTCGAGCAAATGCACGCCGTATTTCTCCCACGACAAAACGATCGCACCCCGAATCAACTTCAACTTGCCATAAGCGGCCAGATCGGCACGTGGTTCGTCCAATTCCCGGGAATACCGCATGCCGGAACAGGACATCAACTGTCCTTTCTCCAGATACGGTTTGAGGGCACGCAATTCGGAGATATCCAAACTAAGAGGCTTGTCCACAAACACCGGCAGACCGGCCTCAAGAAAGGGCAGGGCCATTTTAAAGTGGGTTTCGTAGTCATCGCGAGCGATGATGACCGCGTCCACATTGCCTAAGAACTCCTGGTATTCGTCAGTGCCGTTGGGAATGCGGCAGGCGGCACACAATTTCTTCGTAGATTCAGGATACTGGGTCCATGCGTGCGTTATGGTCCAGCCATCTAATCCGAATTCCGAGGGATGACGTCGGCGCACGTATTCGTAGATGCCGGGCCATCCGGAGGCCGCGAGTCCCTCCGGGGAGTACCCATTAATTATGGATCCATAAGAAAACGGATGCCCGTTTCCTTCGCTCAGTCCGATGATCCCGAAGGCCTTCACCAGACCCCCCATCCACCATCGACACAGATGTCTTGTCCCGTGATGTAACTCCCAGCGTTGGAACAAAGCAACGCAACAGCGCCCTTGAGATCATCGGGTTGCCCGATGCGGTTCATCGGATTCTTAGACGACAGTCGCTGCATAAACTCCGCATGCTGCTGCGTCGGCGGATGAGGAAAGGCTCCAGGACTGAGAGCATTCACGCGAATGCCATAAGGCGACAGGAAGCTTGCCAGGTACTTTGTGAACTGAATTACGCCGGCCTTCGCCGCACCGTAACTCGGTGGATTCGCAAACTCTTTCCCATCGTACATCCGATAGTCAGGACCAAGGTGGCTGTACAACGAGCCAATGTTGAGGATCACACCTCGAGTGGTTTTAAGATCAGGAAAAGCCGCTTTGGTCAAACGGAAGACCGAATTCAGGCTCATGTCGACATCGTACTCCCAATCCTCATCGGTGATGGACTCCCAGGAGTTCTTTTTACCGGACCAGGCGTTGTTTACGAGGATATCGATGGCTTCGAAGTGTTCGTGCACTTGAGCAAAGAACTTGGTTGCGGAATCCTTCTTTAAAACGTCGAGTTCCAGAGCGACTGCCCTAACTGTGCCGCCGACCGACCGGACAATTTCCTCACATTTTTTCTCGCACTTCGTCAGGTCCCGACTGGCGATGACCAGGTTCGCGCCCAATTCCGCGAGCGTTTCGCTGATGGCGGTTCCCAGATAGCCGGCGCCACCAGTCACGACCGCCGTCTTGCCTTTTAAGGAGAGCAACTGCTGAAGAGAGTTGTTCATGGTTTGGATTCTTCCAGTAATGCCTCAACGATCTTGAAGTCTAAAATATCATCGATGTCTTGGGATCGATCCCGGGGCATCAGTATGGCGCCGAGCTTTCCCACCAGCAGGGATTTAGCTTCCTCGGCGAGTAATTCTGCGCGGAACACATAGACCGCGCCGTTTAACTGGTAAGCCTTGGGCAGTTTCTGCCGGGGCAGCCATGGAACGGCGCCGGCAATGAATACTTCCGGAGCGCCATCGATCAACCGCCACGCACGGTGCGGATTCAATTCGGCATCCTTGAACGTAGCGACCGAATCGTAGTCACCTTGAGCGACAAGCTTCAGACAGTCGCGCACATCCTCCGGCCTGCGCAGAGGACATGTGGGTTCAAGCAAGATTACCCATTCTGGCGTCTCGCCCTCTGTGTGCAGGGTTTGGAGGAGGTCCTTGAGGGCATCGATTACCAAGGCCTCATCGGTCGCAAGATGCGGCGGGCGCGCGTACACCTCAGCTCCATAGGCCCGGCCCACTGAGGCAATCTGGGTGTCGTCGGTCGAAACAATAATGCGGTCGATTTCGCTCACCTTGCGGGCGACGTCAATCGACCAGGCAAGCAATGGTTTTCCCTTCAGCAACCGGATGTTTTTTCCGGGCACTGATTTGCTTCCGCCCCGCGCGGGAATGACCGCGACAACGGTTTGTCCGTTCAGCATGGTGTGCGTGCGGGCAACGTCATTCAGCAGTCGCCCGCTTGCTTAGTCCTTCCAGGCTGTCGAGCGCCTTACGGTATTCAGCCCATTCGCCGGTGTCGACCCAGGCATTTTCGCCGATTGGAAACACGCCGATGCGCCCGCCAGTCTTCTTGATCTGTTCGATGAAATCGGTCATGTCGTACCGAGTTTGTTCCGGAATCAAATCCAGTCGGTCCCGGCGCACCACATACATTCCGGTGTTTACGAGGAAACTGTATTGCGGCTTCTCCGCGATGCGGGCGAGACCGCCGCCTTTTTCCAGTTCGCACACTCCGTACGGAATGTGATACTCCTTCAGCGACGCAACCAGGGTAACGTCGTAGTTATTGTCCGTGTGAAACGAAACCAGTTCAGCATAGTCTGCCTGGATTACTACGTCACAATTGGTGACGATCAAAGGTTCCAGAGTAGGCGAATAAAGTGCTCGGAGACCTCCGGCCGTTCCGCGCGGCTCTTTTTCCTCCAGGTAGGCCACGGAGTAGCTGGGCGATAACTCTTCAAAAAATGATTTGAGGATCTTGGACTTGTAATTGACCGAGAGGTGGAAATGGTCTAATCCGTAGGGCAGAAACTGATCGATGATAATTTCAATGATCGTGCGGTCACCCACGGGGATGAGTGGCTTGGGGAGAACACTGGTGAAAGGCGCAAGTCGGGTTCCTTGACCGCCGGCCATGATGACGACTGGCAGATCGAGGCGGCGCTTTTGTTTGATTTCCGCCCCACTTTGAAACACCTCCTTCCAGAACAATAGGCGCACCACCTTCCCCGATGGGTTAACCACGGGGACACAGCCCAGATTGCCATTCAGCATCTCGGTACGGACCTGCTCTGTCCCAAAGCCCTCTCCTACCACATAAGGCTTACGATTGCAGACGCGAAACACCTGCGCCTTCAGATCGCCGTCCGACAATATCCAACGTCGGATGTCCCCATCCGTCAGTGAACCAATCAGTCGTGAGCCTTCATCGACCACGAAGACAATTTTTTCCTCCGTTTTCTCCAACCGCTCCATCGCTCGCCGGATGGTCTCCGTTTGGAGTACGAGAAACGGGGCAACGTCGTCATTCAGGGGGATCGTCTCGGGTGATTCCGGCAGATTCGCCTTTTCGGGTGCGGGCAGTGTCTCCGGATCCGGCGCTACGGCAAATTGTGAAAGCTTTTCTTTAGCAAGTCGTCGGATAGACATATGTGTTTTAGTACCTCCTTGATTCGTTCGCTGGCGCGTCCGTCCTGGAAGAGGTCATACGGATTTCTCATGCCGCGTAACGAGGCACGAAAACTCGGAGAGATTGCCTGCATGATTCCCTGCAGAATCGCAGCCCGGGAGCATGGAACATCAATCACGTTTTTTGCCCGGATGCGTCCCCGCTGTCGATCACCGATATTCACTACGGGCAGTCGAAAGGAAGGGGCTTCGGTCAATCCGCTTGAGGAATTTCCCACCATGAGCGCGAAGTGCTTCAGACAACTCAGGTAGCGCCGATGCCCGAGGTGAGGAATCCATAGGAACCTGCCGGGATTCTGTGCGCACGCCGATTGCAATCGAGCATTGATCAGGGAGCCCTGGGAGTCTGCGTTAGCCATCGTGAACACCGCATTGAGACCGCTTGCCTTAATTGCGTTGACCAGGCAACGGACTTGGAATTCCGCGCTGCCTGCATCCTGGGTCACAGGATGATAGGTGACAAGGGCGATAGGTTTCCGAAGGCTGAATTCAAGTTCCTGCTCAAGTTGTGGCCGGGTGAGGACGTCGGAGGCATAGACTTGATCAAGTCCCGGAGCCCCGAAGTTAAATACGCGATTGGGCGATTCTCCCAATTGAATGATACGTCGCCGATAAGGTTCGGTTGCAGCGAAATGAAGCGAGGCCAACTTGGTGATGGCGTGACGCACCGAATCATCGATGACTCCTTCACTGAGTTCGCCGCCGTGAATGTGGGCGATCGGAATCCTGAGCATCAACGCAGAGATCGCAGGGGCGAGCAACTCGAACCGGTCTCCGAGCAGGACCAGAATCCCAGGTTTCAATTCCGTAAAGGCTTCGGCAAAACCTTTCAAACCCACGCCAATCGATTTCAGATTGGCCAGGCTTGAGTCTCCGGTCATCCGTAGATTGATTTTCCAGTCAATCTTGATCCCCTCTGCCTCGATATCGCGCCAAGTCCGACCGAACCTCGGAGACAGATGCGAACCGGAAGCGATCACTTGCAACCGGAGAGCAGAATCAGCCCGGATGGCCTTTAATAGTCCGCAGAGAAGTCCGAAGTCAGCCCGGCTGGTTGTGACCGCGCAGATCTTACGTCGGCTCACGCCAGATGTTCCCAGCGGATGATCTCGTCTTTAGCGAGGTCGGCACGTAGAGTGCGCCCGATCAACATCGGCAGGAGCTTTGGGGCGAGCCCATTGCCCGGACGCTTGATGTCCAAGTCCTCAGGCGTAAGTTGGCGTCCGGCCCGTAACAAGCGGGAGGCCACCACGCTCTTGCGGGCTACCGAAATGTTGGGTAGTTCGCACGGCGCTGGAGCTTTGATGCCGTTGCCAAGCGCCACCTCAACATGGCGGACGGCTGCCACCATTTGTTGGAGTTCGGCTGGTTCAAGGGAAGCAGCATGGTCCGGGCCAGGGAGCGAACGATCAAGCGTGAAATGCTTTTCAATGACTTCGGCGCCGAGGGCCACTGCGGCAATGGCAATTTCAATGCCTGAGGTATGGTCCGAGTAACCCACGGGCAGGCCAAAGACAACCTTGAGCGTCTGCATGGCGCGGAGATTTACCTCGGCGTACGGCGCTGGATACTCGGTTACGCAGTGCAGCAGCGTCAATTGCGAGGCTCCCGCTGCGTGTAGAACGTTCACGGCCTCCTCTACCTCGCCCAACGTCGACATGCCGGTGGATAGAATCAACGGCCGTCCCTTGCGGGCCAAGTGCTTGAGAAAGGGTAAGTTGGTGATCTCACCCGAGGGTATTTTGAACAGCGGCACGTCCAACGTGGCAAGCAAGTCCGCGCTTTGCGCGTCGAATGGACTGGATAGAAACTGGATTCCGATCTGCCGGCAATGATCGATCAGGCACTGGTGGGCCGTAGCGTCCAATTCCAAGCGCTGCAACATCTCGAATTGGGATTCATTGTGAGCCGTCGTGCGCGTTTGATAAGAAGCCTTGTGTGCTGAACGAGTGGCGAGCAGATCGGCCCGGAATGTCTGAAACTTGACTGCATCGGCGCCGCTGGCCTTGGCTACATCGATCAACCGCAGAGCAAGGTCGATGGACCCGTTGTGGTTTACGCCCGCCTCGGCAATGACGAATACGTGTGGCATAAAGTGTTTATTTTATGCGGCTGGCCGGGGTGCCGACATAAACACCCTGCTCCGTAAGATCACGCACCACGGTCGCTCCAGCTCCGACCATGCAGCCGGCCGCGATCTTTATCCCTTCAATTACCGTTGCCCCAACACCGATCATCGAAAAACGCCCGATTGTGGCGCCCCCGGAAATCGTAGCCCCCGGGGCAACGTGAACCCAATCATCCAGCACTACATCGTGTTCAATCGTGCTGTTCGTATTCACAATAACACCACGACCAATGGATGCCCCACAATTGACGACTGCCCCGTCCATTACCACGGCACCCTCGCCGCCGGATACTCCCTCGTTGACCACTGCATGCGGCGAGACGATCAGGGGAAAAGACAGGAAGGTCGAACGCAGTCGCGTCCAGAGTTCGTAGCGCTTCTCCCCCAGGCCAACCTGGCCCAAGGCGAGCACGGCATTAAGTTTCCGCGGCCCTGAAGCAAGTGCAATCAGTTCACGGTCAGACCCTAGATAAGGAACCCCTAACACTGCGCCATTATCTTTCAGGTCGGTATAACCGAGAACATGGTGGTGCTTCAGCTTATGAAGAATGCTGATCACAACCTTTGCGTGGCCGCCGCCACAGAGTACAACGATTTCATCCGTGCTTTGCCCGGTTTGCAGAAAAGTCCTCCGGATTCGGGGTGGTTAGCCGTTCATATGCCGCTGCAGAAATGCAGGCAGCCGAGTTGTCTCTTCGGAACGCAATTTTGCCACTTGCCTAATCCTGGCCCGCAGAGTTTCGCCCTGATCAATGTACTTCCTCGCTGTTGCCACGATTTCCGCTATGTCAGAATCGTCAGGGAATGCATTGAACTGCTGGTGGACATCATATTCCAGCACCCGGGAGAGGCTGCCCATCTTGTGAGCATGCGACCTCAGAAAGATGCAAGGAGTGCCGCCGAGTGAGGCAAAGATCGAAGGATGATATCGTCCGGAGATGAACAGCCTGGCATGGGCCAAAACAGCCCCGCACAAAAGGATGGGTGCATCCACTGGAACTATTCCGACGTCTTTCTCCTTGGCAACTCGCTGCAGGAATGAATCGGGTAAGTCATTTTCGGTAAGATAGACGCGATATCCAAGCTGCTTTACCGCATCAACCAGCCGCGCATAACATCGCACCGACCTATCAGGCTGGCTGCCGACCAAGGCTCCTCCTCCGAGGCATATATATGGTTGAGAGAAATCAAGCTTGCCCCAATATTCATCTTTCTCGGGGTGAGGCAGCAGGAAATCCCCGTTCAGCGGCGGATGGGAGTTGCTGTTAGCATAAAGCGAAAACCAGTAAAATAGCGCATCAGGCATCAGGCTGGAGTTAGTCTCCGGCATTTCCTTTTGCACATACTCCAGGGATTCAGGGTCGCGCAAACATACGGCCCGGCATTGTGCGAGTAGTCGCCGGGCGGCCGCCAGCGTTGCGTTATTTCTTCCGGTGAACGGGCAATCTGAAATCATCGAATTCACGAGGAACACCGGCTTTTTCAGGCGCACGCCAAGTTCGATCATCGCAAGCAGGAAGAGAGTTTGCCGCCGGGGTGGTGTTGAAAAAATGACGTCCCCATCTCCGTCGAGCACCAGCAGGTCGGCTTCTGCAGCCTGATCGTAGATCCGGGCAAGCACCGGATTCCGGTGCTTGTGAGTCAATAGGTTGTCGACGCTTACAGCCGGATCTTCGGAGATGAAATCCCTGGCTCCAAATAACTGTTCCAGTTTGATGTACCAGGCGAACGGCTTCCGGCACCGTCTAAGCATGGAGTACTGAAAAAGTCGGTAGTATTTCGCAGGCGTGAGAGTACCCACGTAGCCGACCTCGGCCGTAGACAAGTCGAACAAGTCTCCGGTAACGCGGCCTGTAATCTCGAACGAGGCCGATAATAGCTGACTTAGAGCGATGCTGGCACCACGACCCCAGCCAACCGTGCTTCGGTTGTCACCAACGAAGAATATCTTCATGCGGGCGGGTGTAGTCAACCCAGACTGCGCTCGCCATGTATGCTGGCGGCTGTCACTATGTTTTCAGGGTCATGCATTAACGCCCGATCCGTGCGATCTGAGAGGTGAGGCCGGGTCAATGCCACGGCCGCAGTGGTGCCGTCAGGCAAGCGCCATTCATAAGGCACGACAACGGGTGTCGAGTGAGGTGCAAACGTCCGGAAGTCCCCTTTGTAGCCATATTCGGCAAGATCTCCGACGACGCTAAATCCAGCTACTTCCTGATAGTTCACGATCAGGTCATTTACGCTCGCTGCCCGGATTATCATTTTGACTACATAGTTCTGTGGCAGCAAAGGAATCGATTTGAAGGTACATGTTATCTGACCGGCGCCCTCCAGGCTTTTAGGACTATGTCCATCTAGTAACATATTAGAGGTAAAGCACGATCCGCTAGCTCCGAACACACCGAGCGCTATAATCGGCCTCTCAATGCGCTTGTGTGCGTTGTATGATATTTCCACGACCAAGTCGTCGCCGGGGCGAAACCTGCAGCACTTCTCTGACCGGTCGTTTCGTAGCACGACCTTTTCAATGCTCAGTCCATAATCTGCATTCGCGCAGGAGAAAGAGAGGTCATTGGAGGTGCTATTGAAATAGTCCTCGACTATTTCAGCCGCGTTCCCGTCCTTATACAGCCGGCCACCCTTTAGCCAGACAACCCTTTGGCATAAGGTCCGGATGGCTTCCATGTTGTGGCTGACGAACAGAACCGTTCTTCCAGTCTGTGCAAAGCTTCCCATCTTTCCGAGACATTTCCTCTGGAAGGCGGCATCACCGACCGCAAGCACCTCGTCGACGATCAGGATTTCTGGTTCGAGGTGGGCGGCCACGGCAAACGCCAGGCGGACATACATGCCTGACGAGTATCGTTTGACCGGCGTGTCGAGAAACTCTTCAATTCCTGAAAACTCGACGATCTCGTCAAATTTGCGGATGATCTCGGCGCGGCTCATGCCCAGGATGGCGCCGTTGAGGAAGATGTTCTCCCGTCCGGTGAGTTCCTGATGAAATCCGGTGCCGACTTCGAGGAGGCTGGAGACCCGCCCATCGATGAGGATTCGTCCCTCGGTGGGAACGGTAATCCGGCTCAGGATTTTCAGCAGCGTGCTCTTGCCTGCACCGTTGCTACCGATGATGCCAACGATCTCCCCTCGTTGGATTTGAAGAGAAACATCCTTTAACGCCCAGAAATCCACGTGCTGCAGCTTTTTCGGCCAGCCGTTCCGAAACCAGGTGAGTGGTGCGCGTATCGCGCCCTCGATAGCATGGCGCATGCCATCACCATTGGCGCGTTGATGGCCGATCGTGTACCGTTTCCCGAGATTCTCGATAGTGAAGGCAGGATTGTGCATGGTAAGGGTTGCGAACTCTAAGTCTCTCTCATATTACATCGGCAAAGGCTTGCTCGGTCTTTCTGAAATACCAGATACCCGACGCGAGGAGGACAAACACATCGATTACGGCGACTGCCAGCCCTGGCCAGTAAATGCTTTGTGCACCCAACAAGCACCAGCGGAACGAATCTATGATTCCTACCATTGGATTGAGCGAGTAAAGGAGTCGAAAGCGCTCTGGAACGACGCCGCTCTGGAAGCCGACGGGCGAAATATAAAGGCCAAACTGAACGACGAACGGAACGATGAAACGGAAATCACGATATTGGACCATGAGTGCGGCGATCCACAAACCAACTCCGAGTGCGGCGCCGAAGGCCAACAGCACAAAGAACGGCAGCAGTAGCACGGTGATGGGAGGTGTGTAGTGGTACCAGATCATCAAAAGCACAAGGAATGCAGCAGAGATCAGGAAATCGACGAAACTAGTAATGACACTGCTGACCGTAATCACCAGGCGAGGGAAATACACTTTTGTAATCAGGTTGGAGTTCATTACCAAGCTATTTCCGCTTTCAGTCATCGCGGTAGAAAAAAACTGCCAGGGCAGCATTCCGCAAAAAACCAGCAGCGGGTATGGCCGCCCTCCAGAAGGCATTTTGCCTAGCTTCCCAAAAACGATCGTGAGCACAACCATGGTCAGAATCGGACGGATGAGCGACCAACTCACCCCCACGAAAGTTTGCTTGTAACGTACAAGCAGATCTCGCCAGGCGAGAAAGTAAAACAGTTCCCGGTAGCGCCAAAGGTCCCGCCAATATTGCCCCTCGGTGCGGCCGGCTTCGATTAGTAATTGAGTCATGAGCGGTGCATCCTGCTCCCCAAAGCATGTTTCGCGGTGGCTGAAAGATTGGCTGCGAGGTCTGTTATAACTGGCGGCAAACAACCCTACCCCACATGTTTGTACAGAATCCTTCCCGCTAACGGGAGGACTGCGTCGGGCAAAAGTGAAATCACCTTTCGACCCGCACGAGCACTCCAGTCCAGGTAAGTATTCGATGGTTTCGACATCGGATAGCGGAAGTACGTCAGCGTGCGTCTCTTCGCGCCGAATCGCTCCTTGAAAATAATCAGACCTTGCTGTTCCAAGTCGGACCGTCCGAAATCGAATTCCTCCGCTCCCAACGCTTTGCTCTCCTGGATCAGTTTCCAGAACAGGAACGGCACGGCCCCGAAACGATGAAAGGTCTCATCCGAACAGCCGTACTTGTAAATGACTGAGGTGCGGTGTCGTAGCGAAAGTAGTGCCGCAATCGGAATGTGACCTTGGCGTGCGACCCGAATCTCGAGCTTGTCGCCAAGACGTGCAGCCAAGTTCCGGAACCACGCCCGGGGCTGTGGAGGCAACTGGTGCCGTCTTCTGGTCTTGAGCATAAGACCGTAGAATTCGTCCAGCAGTTGACCGGAACAGCCTGTTTCATAGTCGAGCCCTTCGCCCTCTGCCCGGGATATCCTGCGCTGAATGGAATTCTTGTGAAATCCGTGAAACACTTCTTCCGATGACCCGGTCAAGTCAAGGGTATGCAGGCAGTACGATTGGCTGCGAGAGAGCTGGTTGCAGGACTTCTCGTGCCATGACAATGGTCGCAGTTCGACGTACTTCCACCGTTGATGATCACATTCTTTCCATAGCCAATCCGCGAATGGGTGTTCTTCGTTTGCCAGGTTGAGCAGCGGTTCACAATGGTCCGCAAATGGCAGTGATACCGCACGTGTTCCCGTAATCCAGCTCGCCACCAGGCACAGCAGCAAACCGTTCTCTAACGGCTTTCCTTCCGGTGTGCTCGTTAGCACAAACGGCTCATACCCATAGGTGAGCTTCAGTGACTCGATCCAGCCTCGCTGGTGAAATGCAGAAGATCGCGGGTGGCGGGCGACGAGATCGTCCCACCGGCGGTCGTGCAGAGGATCAATTGTGTGTAGTTTCACAAGATTCCTGCTGCTCATGCTATGAATTCTCCGGCAATGGAAAAATAGTGATGCAATGACCGCTGCCGGGAAGTACACGTGGTTGATTTCTTGTCTTGCAGCCAATACCGTTGGAAGGGCAAGCTGTCACATCCTCTTCTGGAAAGCCAGTTGATAAGCGGCGAGCAGATGTTCGACCGAGAATTTCCAGGCGAGTTCCTTTTCGACCCTTCGACGCCCGAACTCTCCCATTCTCTTCCTTTCCTCTGGATGATCGAGCAGCCAGAGGATATTACCGGCGAAATCCAACCCGAGGTCATGATTGTTGCTGTACAGAGAGGCTTCACTGGCACTGAATCTGCCCTCTCGTAAATCGAATTGAACGATAGGCTTGCTCAGCGCCATATACTCCATGATCTTGATCATGGTGGACATGTCATTCATCTCGCAGGGCTTGTCAGGATTGACGCAAACATCGGCAGTGGAAAGAATCTCCATCAACTGTTTCTCTGGAATTCTTCCGGTGAAGTTAACCGTGTCCTGGAGGCCTTTGTCTTGTACCATCTTGCGAAGACTAACTAAAGCTGGGCCGCCTCCAACACAGGTGAAATGAACATCATTCCGTCCTGATTTCGTGATATGCAAGGCAACATCGATGAGGATATCCAATCCTTCCTGGATACTCATGGTCCCGACATAACCGACCAAGTAACGCTTGCCATACTTGAGAGCCGGGTTCGGAACAACTGGCTTGAACGTTTCCAGATCGGGTCCGTTGCGGACGATGAACACATCCTGCGGGCTGAGGCCACCTCTCTCGACGGCCAATGCTTTGTAGCTCTCGTTGGTGGCCATCACGACGTCGCTGAATCGGTAGGTCAATTTTTCCAAGTAGACCTGGACTCTGTAAAGGAGTCCAGGCCTGCCAAACTTTGAAAGGTAAAGCTCCGGGTTCGCATCGTGATGGTCGAAGATGTACTTGACGCCCAAGAGTTTGAACGGCAGAGCGACGAGGAAAATATCGTCCGGCGGGTTGCAGCCCTGAATGACATGAAAACCGCGCCGCAAGTAAATCCACCATGTGTAGAAAAACTCCAGAAGCAACGCACATCCGAATTCCCACAGATATCCGAGAACGCCGTCACCTTCCTTTGGTATAGGGTGACGGTAGATATGAATCCCTTCAAGAAGTTCGTAGCCTTGCTCGTAGCCTTTGCCGCGAGGGCATAATACAGATACGTCGTAGCCTTCCTTACGCAGCGCGCAAGCCTCTTTCCACACACGTCCATCGAAAGGAACGGGCAGATTTTCAACGATGATCAGGACTTTTCTCTTCATTTTATGCGCTACAGTAACTGGTAAAGTCCAGCGAGTGCGCAAAGCATGGTCGCCTGTCCCCAATGGAGAGTGGGGGTTTTGTTGACCAGCAAGCGCGAATATCGGCGATAGTAGAAATATCCAGTAGGATCCTGCATGTGTTCGATCGTCCATTGAGCGACTTTCAGTGCGAGTGGCAGGCTCTCGGGATCGCGATCATGAAAGAAAACAAGGGTATCGATTGCCTGGGAACAGCACTGAATGTCCAGGGGAAGTGTTTTGCGGTCGTAGTATCTAGGCGTACCATCCAGAAGAAAAAAAGTCTGCTTCCAGTACTCGTATCCGCTGCTCATGCTCTGGATGAAACGGTCATCCCCGGTACCCTGTGTGTACTGCTTTAAGGAGTCCAGTACGTATGCTGTGTGAAAGTTGTCAACCCATTGCAGGTTCTTCTTCTCGCCATAGTACCAGGATGAATTGGACCTTTGATGTTTGGCCGTGTACTGAATCGCCTTTTGTGCCAACTCCCGATAGGATTCGTTGCGAGTATGCGCATAGGTCCGCGCGAGCAAACTTGCCCCCAGCGCATTGGCGTTGTGGACTTGGTTGTCGCTGCCCGGAACGTAGGTGATGCAAACCGCGTCTCCATCGGGAAAAGCCTCGAGATCGCGAAGGATGTGCTCGCAGGCTCTGACGGCGACTTGCAGGTAGCGATCTTTCTGGAAATGATCGTAAGCATCGAGAAAGGCATGCCCGATCAGCGCGGTCCAGACTACCGTGGGTATCCCTTTTGCGAGATAAAAGCTTCGTGATTGATAATCGAAATGATTTCCCCAACAAACTCCGTTGTAACCCGGTGACGGGTGGTCAATCAGCCACTGCAGTGCAAACTCCGCTTTGTCTGCCCATACCTGGTCGCCTGTCGCTGCGTGAAGGCGAATGAAGCCACGCGCTAGAAAGCCCATGCCTTTGCTGGAGGGTTCCTTGGTAATACCTAACACGGGTCGCAAGTTGAGAGGAAATCGTCTTACCCCCTGCTGGAGTACAGTGCGCAAGAATTTGGTCTCGAAGGTAAGTGGGCGCACAAATCGAGCGTTGAGGCCATCAAACGTATCGTAGCCACGATAGTCGTTTTCTTCCAGCCAGTGAGAGAGTTGCCCGATGGACGTATAGATTCTAGCCTTCAAGGCTGCTTGTGCGTCTTCGCCCCCAGGTTGCTTACCAACAGATGCCGTCATACTGGCCATTCTTGCTCCTTCCCTCGACGATCCGTACGAAATCCACTAGCAGTTGCCCCTCACGTAGTTGCTCTGGAACTCTCTGGAAATCCGGATCCTTGTTGCCGATCACGATAGTCTGAGCGTGATTCAGCACGGCATCAATGGTGCCGACCATAAGTTTGGATACGTGGGGAATGCGGTTGAGGATGAAATCCCGATTCGCCCCAACCAGACTTGCGATGTTCACGTTCTTATCATAGATCCGCAGATCGTAGCCTTTTCCGATGAGGCGCTCGATGATTTCAATAACCGGGCTTTCACGTAGATCATCCGTTCCAGCTTTAAAGCTGAAGCCGAGAACGCCGACTCGCGTGTTTCCCTTTCCCATAATAAGGTGCAAGCCACGCGCGATCTGCATTTCGTTGCTCGGCAGAATGGATGTGAGGATCGGAAGCTCCAGGTCGTGCATTTTGGCCTTGTACGACAATGCTCGAAGATCCTTAGGCAAACAGGAACCGCCGAACGCAAACCCCGGCAGCAGGTAGGCAGGAGAAATGTTAAGCGTGCGATCCTGGCAGAAGATATTCATTACCGCATGCGCGTCGATGCCGAAGGATTTGCACAAATTGCCAATCTCGTTGGCGAAACCGATCTTTAGCGCGTGCCAGGAATTGTCAACGTACTTGACCATCTCAGCCGTCTCTAGATCCGTCCTTATCAGCGGCGCCTCGAGTTTTTCATAGAGCTTGGCCAGAATGTCACCGCTGCTTAGATCCGATTCTCCTATGACTGTTTTAGGCGGGTGGCGAAAGTCTTTCACCGCTGAACCCTCGCGAAGAAACTCAGGATTGTTGCAGACGCCAAAGTCGGTCCCGGACTTTTTTCCGGAGAATTCTTCGAGGGTAGGAATCACCATCTTGTGCATCGTTCCCGGCAAGATGGTGCTGCGGATTACGATCGTGTGGCGCGCAGACTTGTTTCTGAGCGCCTCACCGATCTGTTCGCAAATCCTGTGAATGAAGCGAAGGTCGAGATTTCCGTTGGCTTGGCTTGGCGTACCGACACAAACGAAGGACAGTTCCGTCCCCCGGATCGCCTGGGCCGGATCACTGGTGGCTCGTAACCGGCCGGCTTGGGCGGCGGCTGCGATAATCTCGCCTATGTCTGCTTCAATGATTGGAGAGCGGCCGCAATTGATAAGGTCAACTTTGGCCGGGACCGGATCGACGCCAATGACTTCATGTCCATCACCGGCCAGGCATCCCGCCGAAACCGTGCCGACATAACCCAATCCAAAAATGCTAATTTTCAAGGTGCGTTCCTGTCCCTGTAAAGCATCAGGTCTCGAAGTTTCGATCTATTAGTGCTACCAAGCGACTTGTTGTGATCTGTCGATCGTTGCGAGCGACTCTTTCTTCTCGCCAATGACGATGGGCGACGACAGCATTGGACGATGCCGACAGCCATTGGCACTCACTCCGCGACACGGAAGCTGGAGAACGGCCATCTCCGGTTCTCGATCGCAAACAGAAGCTTGTCCAATTTCTTCTTCATCGACCAATGAGATTTCCTCAGCAGGCGTTGTGCTGGTTTGGCGATGCCCCATCCGAACAGTTTCTCGACCCACGAATACTTCCAGGACAGGACCGGTGTGCCGAGTTGTTGTCCAAATTCCCTGGCCATCAGTTCCGCCTGACTAACGATGCCGTGTCTTTCCGGATAAAAACAGAGCAGCCAGGCGCGCAGGTACCTCAAGCAGGCGTCATTAACTCTTTCGCTCTTCTCCAGTGACCGCAGATAACCGATGTGCAACTGCATGGAGAGCCAGTGTGCTTCAGACTTTCTCGTAGATTGTCCAACATAGCTCAGGCTATCGAAACCAAAACTACGATAGTAGACCTTCGCTCCCGGCACAAACTTGACACCGTCGCTCGCCAGCAGCACACGACAGAAGTACTCACCGTCATCATCTCCCAACAACCTGGTATCCCACGGGCCCGCCTCCTCCGTAAGTTCGCGACTGACAAGCCAAGTTGCTGTCTGCATGTAAAGGTTCTGACCCATCTTGCGCAGCAGCCATTCTACTGGAGTCAGATCACACCACAGTTCTGTTGGGGTGAACTCTGCCCGGTGCACCCGATACATGAAGCGTGCCCAGGATGAGGAAAGAAGCGTGTGTTTGGAGGCTCCTTGCTTCACCAGGTCCATCTGACTGGCTATCTTGTCCGGTGACAGTAAATCATCAGCATCCAGCCATTGAATGTAATCTCCGTGGCTCAACGAGAAAGCCTTGTTTCTAGCTGCAGAAGCGCCCTGGTTTTTTTGTCTTACAACGCGAACACCCTGCGTTTCAAACTGCCGGGCAATTGCATGGGTCTGATCTGTGGAACCGTCGTCAACAACGATAATCTCTTTTCTCTCCCACGTTTGCGCAATTGCCGAGCAAAGAGTGTCAGCGATCCACCCCTCTGCGTTATAAGCAGGGATGAGGATCGAAACCAGAGGCTTCGAGGAATCGGTCGTAGCTATTTGCAAGCCACAGATAGAGGAATCGTCTTGTGAGTGGTTATGATAGCGCGTCTTTCCCTGGACAGCGCTCAGTTTCACAAGTCCCCGGAGCTTCCAAGCTTCCAAGTTCTGCGCCAGCCGTCTCCAAACACGGCTCCTATTCGGGCGCCAAGACGCATCCATCAGATGGACGCCAAGATCGCCAAATTGGTTCCAACTGTCGAAGGTACGCACATCGTCAGGAAAAAGAACCATCACCGATTTGGCTAGTTCCGGATTCTCTGCCAGCGTCCGGGAGACCAATCCCGGTCCTGTCGTGTACAGGACATAGAACTCCGATCTCGATAGCAGCGGCAACCCGCGCATCATAGGTTTGATCCATGCGGTGTCCTTTTGGGCGCGCACGCAGTTCTCGATAACTGCCTCGAGAAAGGGATGCCCGGCTGCCGCGCCGAATCCATAATTCCCAATCTGCCAATCCATATTGTATCGGGTGCGCATGAAATGACTGAACGTGAGGCCCTCAAACGGGAAGACGCAGCCAGACTCCAGTAGACCGGAAAGACTTGAGGCTAATAGCACGTCCAGATCAAAGTAGAATCCCCCGTGTCGATAGACGGCAAGATAGCGAAAGAAGTCGTATCGTTGAATAGGGAAACGGAAGGAATCAAAAACGGCTCGGTATTGAGGAAACGCTTCATTAATGAACTTCTCCACCCCTGTATCGTCGAAGAATAAGTATTCATAGTCTGGGTGCAGTAGACGTAGGTTCGTCACCATAGCGCGCGTCCGCACTGATCGCGGAAGCGCCTTGCCGGTTTGGATAATTCGTTTTGGGATTGGGGATCGCATTAAATGATGCTCGTTCCACTCTTGTTGACGCATTCTCTCGAAATCTCCGCAGGCGCTAACATGTCTTTCGGGCTGGTTTCCGGATCTGGCGTACAGCGCTCAGAGCCGGGCTCCGCATGCGAACCTTTGCCTCGAGAAGTCATCTCCCGCAGGAGTCCGGCTACCTTATTGAGCGGGGCCAAACTCCGATGCAAGGCAATCACCAACCCGAGATACAGAGCGACAAACAGCAGCGAGCTGGTGGCCAAGCGAGCAATAGCCCACAGCGTGCCTGGAACCGAAACGTAAGATGGCATTTGTTGTACAACAAGGAGTGCGATGCCGCCCGCCGTGAATGACGCGACGATGTACTTCCAAGTGACCGCAATCACAGAGGAAATCCCTAGTTGTATCGGCCTGCCAGCATACCAAAGCGATGGCAATGTGAGCACCCAATACGATGCGACCCAAGCTACTGCAATCCCTTCTGCATTCCAATGTAAGCCCACGCACAGAAATACAGTTGTTACCACCAAGTCCACGATGCCCCAGCGAAACCAGCGGTCCGCCCTGCCCATGGAGAGATGAAGCCAAATATGCGTGCAATAGAGAAGCATGATGCCGATTCCAGGTGCGAAAATCGTAAAGAGTCGGCCTGACTCGCCCCACTTGGGTCCCAGCAGCACCAGAATCAGATCCTTGCCCACCAACGTTAGATCCCCGCCGATTCCCATGCCCACAAACGCCATGACTCCCAACGCACTCAGAAAATATCGTTTGTACTGGGCGGAGTCCCGTTGCAAACGGCTCAGGGCAGACACTGCCACCATTGTTAGGCCGAGAGAGAGTTGACCGGACGAAAGAACGAACAGGTCGTAGGCCTTTTTGTAGAGGCCCAGCGACGTCGTGCCAAGCTTCCAACCCACAAGAAAGTTGTCGAGGTTGTTCGTGAAATAGCCTGTAGAGAAACGTCCGTAGGTGTGGATCGCAAACCGAACCATTGAACCTGTGCCGGCGGCTCGGCGGGGTAAACCAGGCATCCAGGGGCAAAGGATCCAAGTCCCTATACATGAACTGGCGGGCGATACTACCGCTCCGGCAACAAGCGCCCAGTATCCCCAGCCCAACCAGGCCAGCCAAACCGATACTACGACCGAAACAGCCCGAGCGAACAAGTCATTGGCAGAAACGGCAAAGAATCTCATTTCCCGCTTCAGCAACGCCGCCTGGACAACCTGAAGCCCTGTGAAGACGATGGTGAGCGAAATCACCTCGGAGATGCCAGTGACTCGCGGATCGGCAAACAACCGTGCCAGCAGCGACCCTGCCGAGGCAAATCCGACTGCCAGAAGCGTGCTGCCAGCGATAGTGATCCAAAACAGGTTACTCGCCAATGCGTGATTGATTTCGTCGCGCTGAACAATCGCCTCAGTGATCCCATTCATCCCAAAATTCATGAAAAGCAGACTGAACGTTGTCACTATCGTGACCAGCCCGAAATCCCTGGGTGTGAGAAGCCGGGCTAAGACTACAGTTGCGACTATCTGGGTAGCGAGCCCCACAGCGCCAGAAAATAACGTCGCGCCTGCGCCCCGGGTGGCGAGTTGACGCACGTTACCCGAGTCCACCGTGTCCCGAAAGGTGCCGCCCGTTTTAAATAGCTTCAGACTTCCTCCACAAAAGTTGGGCGATCGGTCAAATGCCGGTTCCGAACGCACCTGTTGCAGATCGCACAGTCAGTGCAAATACACCGGCGAAGAAAAAAACGCAACTCAAGAGGATGTTGCGGAAGTCATTGTCGTTTCGCCACAGCGGGGAGATCAAGACTATTGTGTCTTATTAGCTGGCCGAAACACGACGACGCACACATGCGTCTGTTCGTGAAGATGTCTTTCTACGACTTCGAAATGGCTCTCGATGGTATCGAGAATACGCCGACGGTTGCCGCTCGCATCAAACATTCTGGCAATAAAAACGCCCCTCTTTGTGAGATATGTCGAGTACCGGGCCAACATCGCCGCGATTCGACGGAGCGGAACGTAGTAGAGGGATTCGCCGTATAGAATTACGTCGTATTGCCGTGCCGGCACATAGGCGAGAATGTCGGACCGACAATACTCGTTACGGTCTGCGCGCCCAGCTTCCTGAGCTCTCTTTCGGGCTTTCTGAACAGCCACATCCGAGATGTCCACGCCGGTATAGAAACTATATGCGCCCGGATTCAGCTCGATGCTGGTAGTTCCCGAACCGCAGCCCAGGTCCAGTATGCCGCCATTGTCGGCATACTTCTCGACAGACAGGTGAACACCATGGTCGCCAGTTTTATCCAAACAGTTCCATCGACCGGAAGTGAATTCATCGTTCCAAAGCTGTCGTTTCGCATAATCGGGACCGTATCCTTGTATCAGACCCCGGAGAACGTTTCGTACCTTCTGTCCTAAATGCATGAGCTTATCCTGGTGCTGTGAGTGGGTGAGGGACGTTGGGGATCTCTGCCGAGAGAGATTCCGCCGGATGGTCAGCAATCTCAATCGACGCGATGATTCCGTGCCCGGGCTTCGGCCCGGAGATTGGCTAAATTGAGAATGCTGCACCTCTCGGGTTTTGGTGCAAGAAAAGACTGATTTTCATCGAATTCCGATGGCGGTCCCCCAGCTCGCAAGAACTCCTCAAAGTACTCAAACATGCGTGAGTGGGAGAGGAGTACACCAAGCGCCAATAGATAATCAGAGGATCGGATACCGAGCACGGGACATCACTTCTACTCTGTGCGGCCCAAGAGGTTTCAAGTCATCGGTGATGGGTTCTGCGGAAAGAAGATCAAAAAAATGGTCACACCGACTGCGAATATTCTCGCGTCGAAGCCTGAGGCCTTGAGGCGTCAGGTAAATGGCTAGCGCGAAAGCTTGAATTCAGCAATGCAGGCCGGCTAACCGTTTTAAGTGATGGACGGCGCGGCCAGATGTCGCGCCGTCCAAGATTTGCTTATGGAGCGCTGTCTAGCCTGCACGCCCCCTTCATCGAATTTATTGAATGACAGCGTTCACATTCTGCGGAGGAGTTAGAGACGAGCTCCCACCGCCAGAGGACGAATAGCACGCCGATGAGTTAAACGCTAGTGCGCTCCCAGTCCCGTTGGCGACTCCCCCCATGTTGTTGAAGTAACAGTCCATTGCCGGAATGCTGGTCACCATCCCGCTAGCCACCGGGGTAAACGTTCCGCCCGTGCACTGGGAGCTTGATGTAGCCTCGGAGCTGTCGTAAGTACCGCCTGAGCATTGCCCCACGTTACCGCCAGTTACATCCGGGCCAATCGGAGGCCACGCTTTTCCGGAGGGCCACCAGGAAGGCATCGATGAGTAAACTAGCGAAGCCGGCAAGGTCGTGCTTGAGGGTACGGCGTTGGAATACGAACTTAGACCGGAGGGGACTTCTGAGGCGCTGCCACAAGTCGTCGACCACCCGCCATTAGAGGCGTTCCCGCACCAACGTACAGCCTTGGTTGCCGCATCCCAGTTGCCCCAGAACAATTCTGTGGCCGCACCCGTGCTGTCGTTGGTGCTGCCTTCGGGGTAGCATCCCACCCATATCACCGAGTTGTAACTTAGGCAACCCGACGTGACCTGCTTATAGTTGGTGTGGTATCCGGGGGTTCCGAGAATATTCCCGATAGCATTGTTGTAGCGTGTTCCTGGATTTAGCCTGAGTGCTATCGTGCCGGAACTGGTGGCCGCACCATTGTCCTGCTCTCTTCCATCCCAGCGATTGCGGAACTGTGTGTTAAGGTCGTGCGTGCCGTGAAAGCTATCGGCATAAAGTCCGCCACCGATGTTGCCTTCCTGCAACGTAAACAGCATGACACTGTGGTAGTACTGGCTTTGACTGAACCAACCCGGGGAGCTGGTTACCGGATTCAGCGCGAAATTATAACTTGACACACAACCTTCGCAGTCGGAATTGAAGACGACCCCGCCCGGTTGCTGCGTGATGTTATTTTCTATTAGCAAATCGCTGGCAATGAACGATGGGAAGGTGTAGGAATCGCCCACATATCCGTAGGTGTAAGAGTCTCGCACCGTACTGTGATTGCTGAGCATAAAAGCCACGTGGTACCAGCCCGTACCGGTAGTTGTGGAATTGACACTGCGAACGCCCTTTACCCAGCAGTTAGTGCAATTGAAGAACGTGATTCCGTCGCCGCCATTGGTGTGGTCGAGCGAAATGTTTTCGATAGCGTCACCATGTACCGGACTCGTAGCCCACCATGCGCCGGGAGACTGGCTGCTGCGCCAGTTAGGGGCATAGATTCCTGGAGTGATCCCTACCGTGTAAGGGCCGCTGCCGCTGATGCTGGTAACATTCACAATCTGCTGCTGGCCCCGCGTCGTCGAGAGCGTCCCGCTTCCGCGCTGATAGCCACTGTTGCCTGCTCCCGAATAACATGCCGCTGAGCCGTCGCTCATTTCGCAACCGACATAAAGTGCGCCATTGTCGCTTTGATCGTCAATCTGGTCGAGAATAATAGGATTTCCAACCGATAGATTGTTGACGCTGCTAAGAACGATGGAGGTCGCTCCCGCCGTGTAGGTGCCGCTCGCTCCGTTTGTGCCGCTCCAGGTCGCGCTATTCGACGGTCCACCCCAGTAGTTCACGTCTCCACTTTCGACACAGATATCGTGATTGCCGCCGCCACAGGTTGCGCTACCACTAGCAAAGGCGAGGAAGGTCGAGTTGGAACCGGAGCCGCGCAAAGTGACATTGCTGATGTTGTTGAAGACAAGCCCCGCTGACATCGTGAAGTTGCCGGCCGGGATCAGAACGTAGGTGTTCGCGGGCGCGGAAGCCAGAGCTGCATTGATGGAGGCCGCGGTGACGGTTCCCCCTGAAACAGCAGCACATTGTGATGTGACGCATTGCGTCCGAGTGGTGGAGATCGTAGCCCCGGCATTTGACCAGTTGATCGCACGGCTGGGGCTAAGAATGCCGGACCAGGCTTGGCCATGCAAAGACCCACAGAGGAAAATGAAGGTGGCGAATACGACTGGGCAGCGTCTGAATGTGAACATAAACTCCTCTAGCGGCGGTACACAGTATTGTCCATTGCCGTGACAGTAGCACGCATGAAGCAGAAAGCGTTGCAAAAACTAGACTTTGCAAACTCCGAAGTGCTACGACAAAAGGTCGCATACAACTGTTCAGCCAACTGTTTTGAGGATAAGGCGCCGCGATTCACGCAACAATCAGGCTAGGCTCTTAGAACTGGCTCTAAAGACACCGCACAACCTCCTACTGCCCCTCCAGCCAGACAAAATCGTATTCTGTATCCGAAAAGCCCACTTTCAACCCTTTGCTTCTATCATTTCATCCATTCGCTGCAGTAATTCGGGGTTGCCGTCGGAGAACTTTCGGGCAAAAAGCAACTCCCCATCGCCGAAAACGTCGTTAACCCGCACATTTTCCTGTTCTTGAAAAAACGCAATGTGCCGATCGTTAATCATCGCGGGGTGGGCGACCGATGCCGACCAGTCCTCGTAAACCAAGTTTCGGCGGATTCTAGGTCTGTAGGCGGAATTGCCGAGGATGGTGTGAAAGAATGACTCCTCAGGCGCAAATACATCTTTGAAAAATTGTCCCAAGTGTGGATTGTTCTCTACAAACTCCGATATATATTGACACGCTTCCCTCGTCAAAGCCCACCAGGTGTTACCTGCATAAGCATCTAATCCTCCTAGGGACTCTCTATAGTCACGCTGAGCTAACCCCATTTTTGCCAATACTCGAGCAGCAAATCGATGAACCGGTTTGCTCGACGGAGGCCTCAGTGTGTTGATACGGGAAAGCGGCTTGCCGGGGGCTGGCACTTTCACAATATCCATGAATTCAGTACCGCGATTTCTTTCCAAAAACTGGTGTATGTATCGCGCGCTTCTTAGCGGATAGTCGCTTCCGCTCAAAAGGACAAAGTAGTTGTAATCTTGCGCGCTAGCCAATGCCTGCCGAATCAGGAGGAGTATTGCCTCGATTCCCGTGAACTCGGCCCAGTACACAGGGATGCGCTTTTCGGTATAGAAAATATTCTCGCCGCAGATCCTGGAAAACTGGGTAATGCTGCTCTTTTGGTCTATATGAATGAAAAATGCGCAATCGTCGGTGGAGAGCTTCTCCGTCACTCTCTCGATGACGTCCGGGTTCTTGTAAGCAAAAACGAGGTAGGCGATTTTCATCTGCCGCTCCATCTTGATCTTTTTTTTGCTATATATGACAGGCTGCACATTCAAAGTCGGCCAGTCAAACGACTCGTCCAACCTCTAACTGCAGTGGTCGCGGGCGGGTTTCCGCAACCGGTACTCGCGCGGGCGTACGTTCTGGTAAGGCGGTTATAGCGAGAATAAAGGCAATCCACACAAGGTCTGTCGATCGGATTCCGGCTTCAGTGAAATTGTAGATCACCGCGATCACGAAATACCCGAGTCGCAGCCGGCCAGCTTCAAGATCGCGGTCGAGTAGTCGTAAAATGTTTCTGTATCCGGTCCACAATAAACCGGCTAAAAATGCAAGGCCGACCCATCCTAAGTTCAGATACACCTCGAGATAGCCGTTGTGAGCCTCGTTGATACCATCCATGATCGGAAAGGTCCAGAGAAAAGCTAGTCGTTCCCCGAGCCAGAAACTCTCGAATCCTGTCCCAAAGATAGGGTTGATACGGACTTTAAACAGTACATCCCAGATGTCGGTGCGGCCGGTGAGCGTCGAATTTCTTCCTATAGACTCCAGAGCACCGCCTCCAGCACCAAGAAATAAGACAGAGAAGCAGCTCAGGACTGCGGTCGCGACCAGGATATTCAACACAAGGGGTTTTCGTGCCACCTTCGAAAAGGTATGGGCCGCGATCAATCCGATTGTAAGTACGAAGCAACACAGTGCGGTCTTCGATTCAGACAAAACGAGAAGCCAAATCGCCATTGCGAGGACAGTGCCATGCACAATGAGGGCTTTAATCCGGTCTCGGCGGGGTCCACAGCAAGCCTGGAGAACCCGGCAGAATCCCGCGAAGCCGAACACCATACAGACCATTCCAAGCATGTTCTTGGTGTCAGCCACTCCCACGTAAAACGTTGTCGCATCCCAATGCGAGGCATAGCTACGGCCCAAGTCCGGGTAATACTTAATGAACAGAATAGAGAGCGGCATCAGGACAAATCCCACTCTTGCGAAGGTCTGCTTGACGGCGCGCGAGCGATCATGCTCGGTCAGCAAAATCAGAACCATCGCGTAATCGCCTAGAGACTTAATCCAGCGCTTGAGCGCCACACCGGGATAATCTGACCAGAGAATACTTATGGCGCAGTAGAGCACAAACAGGAGAATTGGCCAATTTCTCCGGAGCACGCTCGCGACCGTCCTCCGTCTCCCGAGAAGTACGACTACAGCGCCCGCGATTAGAAGTGCATAGACGGTCGCGTCGAATGGACTTCCCTCGAGGTACTGTTCTTGCGCGCCGCTCGGTCTTACACCGAGCCATTGCGATACATGCCTTGACCCGGCGATCAGGAACCACATCACAGGAAGCCAAAGTGCCCAGGAAGTCTGGACCTTCCGCTCCCGGTCTAGCATGAATAACCCCAGGATCCCGAGGACGAAGATACCTGTCGCAAGCCAAGGAGTCATCAGCGTTTACCCCTGCGCATTCTCGATGAACGTAACTGATTCATTGCGCATTCTGAGCAATTCCTTGCTGGCATACCAGGACCGGCGAACGTCAACTCGGTATTAGCAGGTTGTCCCCCTGTGCGAATAAACACACTATCTCCCCAACAAACCCAAGTAAACATTCCGGGTCAGCTCACCGACCGCCTGCCAGGAGTGCCTTAAAAGAGCGTAATCTCGGATCTCCTGACGCCGCAGCTCCAACTCTCTGAACAAAGCACTATCAAAATATCTCTGGATTGCTATGGCTAAATCATCTGCATCGCGTGGCTTGCAAACAAAGCCCGTTTTTCCCTCGATAATGTCCTCCCCGAGAGATCCCACGGCAGTCGCGATTACCGGCAAGCCAAAGCCATAGGCCAAGAAAAGAATGCCGCTCTGAAATATTTCGGTATAGGGCAACACGGCGACGTCCGCTGCTTTGAAATACAACTCAGTCTCTTCATCGGGGATGAATTCGATCTTCTGGATGACTTGATCACAGCTGCAGTCACGAGCGATCATCTGCTGGACTTTATTCAGATATTCCTCGTACCCCTTCTTCCGTTCGCCAGCAATGATTAGTCGGCACTTGCCCTGCACGCGCACAACCTTCTGAAATGCAGCCACTAAATACTCGAGCCCCTTGTAGGGTTTGATCGCCCCAAAAAACAGGATTGTCTTTTCACCGTCTCGGATTCCCAGCCGCTGCTTGGCCTCCGCCGAAGTGAGATCCGTATCTGGTACGGCATTGTTAATGCCGTAGGGAATGATCGTGACCGCCGTTTCGTCGACCTGAAACCGATCCAGAAGTTCGTCCTTCATCTTTTTCGTGTGCACGAAAATGTGGTCTGCGAGATCGTACTGGAATTTCAAAGTAAGGCGATTGAGCAGCGTATCCTTTGAATCCCTTCTGCCGGCATTCACATTGTGTGCGGTGAAGACGATCTTCTTTCCCAAGAGCTTGTAGTACAGCATGAGCAAGGTTCTGTCGAATAGATGAACTTTGTTATTCCACAGAATATGAAAAATTTTCGGTTTGGCGGTTGCGGCGTATCGAATAAGCTTGGCGTAGCAGACCAGAATCCTCCTAATCCTGATCGCGACACTCGCGTTCTGCTGGCTGCCATGTAGATTAAGAAATCGCAACTGGTGGGAGCCATGCATCTCAGGGCCATCAACCGAGTCGCTGCCGATCACATCCAAGAATACATTCTCGGAGATCAGCGCCATCGCCAAGCCAAAAGCATAGTGCCTGTCTTGACCGCCCGTAAGTAGCCCAACTTTCAGTTGAGGAGGTGTTACAGAGAGATCTCCGTCGTTGAGGCTCTGATGGCAGATTTGAGAATATTGCTCGCGCAAAGCGGTGCCGCTCACGTCCGCATCTTTCGTTGTTCTCGGCTGGGCACAAGCAAATCCGCGCTCCCGAGTAGTAACCGAATTGGCAATCAGTCTCATTTCGAATCAAAGAAAAGGCGTTGCAAAAGTTCCAGCGTCAGCATCTTGTGGATCGCGGTGGTGTAGTTACGATCTCCTCTGAGATGGCCGCGCACAATCGTTTCTAGACACTTCTTATTAAGGTACGGTCTAGAAAGCGTTAACGGATCCAGTAACATTTCCTTTACATACTCGGCTAGGGCGTCACGATACCAGACCCGGTAATGCAAGAACTTGTGTCTACCCAGGAAAAGTCGCTCCAGATGCAATGGCGAAAATAAGTGATCCGTGCGGGCGACCCACTGCGGCATGCCGTAATCGTAGGCGTATTCGGCTTTAAAGGTGAACTCGAGGAAACTATGAATGATTGCAGTCCCCAAACGTCCGGAGGCCCCGCCCACTCCGCGATCCGATGGAATCCGTCGAAGCGCAGAATTGCCGTCGCGAATCAACCGGAGCCGCACGTCGCCGTTGCTGTTGTTTAGCGTGGGTGCGCGGTAGACAGTCCGCACAAAATTGTTGTCCAGATATGGTGATCTTACCGTCAACTGCGTCTGCTCCAAGGCAAGAACCCCGTGATGATACCAAGGCGATTGCCGAAACGCAGCAAAAGTGACCGGATGCACGCGGCGAATTGCTGAGTACGTTTCCCCGGCGCGGTGGACCTGCGCGAGAAATTCAGGACGGAATAGGTCGTCTGTCGGCGGCATCGGTTTGAACATCACGGCATGCCGGACGATTTCACTTCCATACGTCCCCACAACCTTCGCAGGAGCAATCTCGCGCGCCTTCTCACTCACGTAAAGGTCAGAGGAGCGATATACATCGACGCCCCCTTCTGTTAGGTAAATGCTGCGCTCTGCGTAGTGAGGGAAACGTTTCAAGAACTCATCGCCAACTTCGATCACCTGGTGGGTTTGTTGACATGTGTCGGCAACTCTCCGAGCCAACCGTACGTCCGCACAATCCCGGAACATTCCTCCGAATGTGTAACATGGGAGCGATCCGGAAACAGCGTTATGCCATGCCATGATCACGCGTGTGTCCATCCCCCCGGTGAGAGCGATTCCAACCCGCTCGGGCCCATCGAAGTACCTTTCCAGTCCGCCCGAAAGCGCGCTTCGCAATTCCTCGTAGTAGGATTCGGAATCCAGGGAGGTTTGCTGCTCCCACATCCATGGGTCGAAGTAGGTACTCTTCTGCTCGACGGTTGCGTTTCGAAAGATCCAAGCCGACGCTGCAGGTAGAACGAATATATCTTTGAATATGGTTCGGTTTTCCAAGACGCAGCTGCAGGCAACGAATTCCCCGAGACCTTGGGGAGACGCGGTTCGCAACTCCGGACGCACTGCCAGGATGGCCTTGGCTTCTGCCGCGAAATAGAACGCCTCTTTCGACTCGTGATAGTAAACCCGGTGCATGCCATAGCGGTCGTTGAAAAGCTCCACTGTTCCGCGAGTCCTATCCGCCAGCAATCCATGGAACATCCCATTCAAACATGCAGGAAAGGCCGAATCCTCCTCGTAAAAATGCACGAGATAAGAAGGCCGCTTTTCATCGAACGAATGTCCCTGCTGTTTCAATCCATGGACCAGCTCCGGGCCGGAGTATTCCTCCCCGGAAAAAACGAGAGAGACATCGCCTCGCTCGTTGTGCACAGGCATTCCATCGGCGAACGAGTTCTTCAGTGCGGCCCATCCGATGTAAACGCCCAATGACTCGTCGATCCATGTACCGGTCTCATAAAAAGACTCGTGGCGCAAGGCCTCGACCATCCGCAGCAACTGCGGTTCCGCCCACTCGCGCGGCATCTTCGTAATGAGTCCTGCGATTCCTGGCACGTTGTTTCCTTTATATGCTTCCGGCGAAGGCAGCAACCTCCGGCCATGCCATGCAGCCAGAAAATTTCATAACTTCGCCATGAAGAACTCCGGCATGTGCTCAATTAACCTGTGACGCAACCCGAGATGGAAGGCAGCCCAGTGTTAATAAGACGCGGTAGCCCACCAAAATTACGTTATTTCCGTTCGATTGTCTACGCGCGCTCGAAGCGAGTCTGCTTCGTTCTGTTTTGTGGGGTAAGTCGGTAATGAGTCCCGCGATTCCTGGTATGTAAGTTAGTAGACGAGGAAGCAGCAAGTCGAGCTTAAGGGTTGGAGCCGGCGGGGGGAATTGAACGCCCCATCTGCCGATTACTATTCGGCCGCTCTGTCGTTGAGCTACACCGGCGATTCGACGCTGTTAGACTATACCATTTTCTGCGGAGGCGAACGCCGGCAGATATCACACTATGAGGAAGAACTCCGAGAAGCCCACGATGGACCTTCAATTTTAGGCAGAGTGCGCCCCATAAGGTTAGAGGTACATAGTATCTCGGCGTTAGTATTTCGCTAAACCCATTCCGAATCTTGAATTCCCGTAGAGGGCTGTCGCGCTTGTTACCGTAATTGTAATTTCCGTAGGTCAAGTAAGTCGCGCCCCTTGCCTGGCATAACTCAACAGCCTTCGCAATTAGGGCATTCGCCGGCCTCTTGTCGCTCTCGTCCGCCCTTGAAATGAAACTTAGAATGCTTGCGATCTCTCCTCTATAGACTAACTTCAAAAACCCAAGCAACTGTCCCTCGAAGTGGGCGCAAATGAAATCACTTCGACCGACAAAGGCCGAGTAGTCTTTTTTTGCCTCTTGGAAGCTCCTCCCGCAATAAGGGTTCGGTGCTCCTTGCACCGTAGGAGAGTCATTGTTTACTTCCATAATGCCTTTAATAAGATCGTCATCGAACTCCCTTACCGTGACGAGCACGCCGCGTTTTTGTGATCTCCTGACATTTTTGCGGGTTACCTGAGGTAAATTATTCCACCAGTCGTTGAAGCTAGTGACGCGAACGGCAGCAAGGCTCTCCCATTCCGTTGGATATGAATACCTTGCAGCGACATCGGGAAGTTTTTGGACAAATGTGAAGAGGTCAGCACGCAAGCACGGCGGCCCTTGCTTCAACTTTTCTAAACATAATTCGGGATCTTCCAGTCCAGTCTCCAGCCACTCCTCGTCATGAATGATGGCCGTTTTAATCCACCGGCCCTTGACTATTATGTTCTTTCCCTGAACACGTAAAGTTGGCACAGTAATCTTCTGGGTCCTTCTTACGCTTATCTCTATTGTGTCGCTTAGAATTTTCGACCGTTCCCCAGTCTCGCCGGACCTGTTACGCGTTTCCATTAGATTGTCCTTTAATGTTCTTGTCCCCAATGTCGGACGCAGGAACTGCGTTCCACGAGTCGATACGTACTGTACCCGGTCGCTGAAGAAGCTCTTTACGCATCAGAAACCGGTACTCCTCTTGGTTGACGGGATGGGTTTCCAATTCGACAACAGACTGGCTTGCAATGGCGATTATGCGATCCAGGCGTTCCGGAGGCTGCATCGGCAGCAGGGAAAAAAAATAGTCGCTGAGGCGATGCCTTCGAGCTAATACACCGTCGATGACCCGACGGTAAAATCGGTTCACGCTGCTCTTCTCCCCAGGTTGAAAGGAAAAGTTTCTGCGAGCGATGGTTCCGGCCGGCAATAAGCCGGAAAGAAGCACATTGGCGCAGAGGTGCATATGGTGGTGTCCATCGACGCGGCGGGGTTTTGTGCCGTAAATCCTACCGAACTCCTCGATTTGCGCCGTTACCAAGTACTCGAAAGAGTTGGCTAGCCCCGGATGATACACAATCTGTGACAGGCGGTTCTGCAGAAGATAGTGAGCCACTCGTGTGTGGTGCTTGGCGAGCCGACCAAGCGCGACCTGTCCCGAAAAAGGCGTCGTGAAGTTCAGGTGCAGACCAACGTCTACTCCGTGCTCATGTGCCAGTGCGGCAGCCCGCTCCGAGTCAGCCATGAATACCATGCCGCTCGCGGACGAAACTGCGCCAGATAGTACACAATCGAGAATACGGTCGGTAGTATCGATATTTCGTCCCCAGTCATCCGCGTTGATGATGAGTGCGCCGGCACGAGACGAACTAGCCTTCGCGTCAGCGGGCTTGTTCTCCAGAACTAATTCCGAGGCGGGCACGGGCTCGGTTCGAGGAGGAAAATTATTGAAAATTGCCAAGAGCACCTCTATTTTGCTGCCCTCGGTCCCACACGAGGCTCAAGCGACCGCTTCACGGTCTCAGCGGAAGGAGTCGTGCCAAGCCGGAAAAACAATTTCAATCGCTGCATTTGCTCTCGCCGGTGGAAGTCGATCAGATCCCGCGAAACCGGACGTTCAAAGCGCCGGAACATCGCCCATAGGTAACCCGTTCCAAGGGCCAAGCCTCCGGAGCATAGAGGTGGCACCGTCATCTGACGTGCGGTCCTGAATAGTTCCCACAAAGGATGATTCCCCACGGCGTGGTCCTTGATACCGAGTTTGAATCTTGATCTTAAGACGCTCCTCTCGGCAGTCCCCATTTCGCGGTGGTGCAGGCAAACCTTTTCCGTGAAAGTCCGGGTCTTCCAGCCCCTCATCCGAGCGCCGATAACGGCAATATGATCGATCGAACCGCCCTTCACCGGTTGGTATCCACCGATCTCTTCGAAACATTCGCGGCGAAACACCTGGCACGCTCCAGAAACGTGCTCAATGCTGACGAAGCGATAGTCATAGGTTTGGCCGGAAACTTCCTGGAACGGCGTCCCGACCAACCCTAGCGCCGGATCTGCGGATATCTTCCTGAGCAACAGGGAAAAATAGTCCGCGTCGAACGAAATGTCAGCGTCTAGACTGACGACGACCTCGTAATCCAGACCCTGCATTCTTGCATAGCCGGCGTTGAAGGCATGAACTTTTCCGGAAAAGTCTCGCTGCCGACGATCTGGCATCCGTACCAACTCAATCCAGGGATGGTCGAAAGTGTATTTCTGGACGATCTCGTCAGTACCGTCGGTCGAACCGTCGCTGACGATCACCCACTTCAGCGGCAGGATCGTCTGCGCTATCAAGGATTCCAGCGTTAGCGCGATAAACCGAGCCTCATTCCGAGCTGGTGTAATGACCACGTATTTTGAGATTTCGGCCATGACTTTGAAACGTTACTCCAGGGGAATATATCGCCCAGGGCTTCACACCCGAGTCAGACTGGCTCGACAGCATATCCTTCGACGGTGACCTCGACCGATTGCTGAAGCAGATCCACCGAGATGATAAGTTTGTGTGCACCTTTACCCGCAGTCAAGATTCCTTCAACGCCATCAAGCGAGCCTCCGCGTATCCGGACTTTTTGACCAATTTGGATGAATCCACAGGTGGAGATCGGGAGATTCTTGGCGAGGACCATCTGGATGCTTTCAATTTGCGAATCAGGAATCCGAGCCGGCTCCCCATTCACCCGCACAAAGGAAAACACCCCGGCCGTCTTGAGCACTTCCAGCCGTTGAGCGGAATGCGCTACCAGATTGACGAACACGTAACAGGAGAAGAGCGGAACCTCCACAACCTTTGTTCGATCACTCCACTGGTGAGATTGGCACAATGTCGGGACAAAAGCATGGATACCTCTCTCCTGAAGTTCATTGCCAATCCGCTTCTCATGACGGGCGCGCGTCTGTATGGCATACCAGGCAGGCTGATTCGCACCAAGTGCGGTCGAAACAGCTCCGGTACTTAGGTTTTCGTTCAAACTAGCCACAGCTTCGCCCTCTGAGTCCCATCGCACCCTTGCGGAAAAACTTCAATTCTGCCATTCATCACGTTTCGGCAGAGGCGAACTCTCGCAGTCCGCATACGCCTAAGTTGCACATTGGATACCAAAGGCGGGAATGTGCCCGGTGCGGGGGTTCGGGCTGCCAAAAGCTCACCGGGGCAGCGAAGTAATGAAACAATTTCTTTGATTTGTTAAAGATACAGAAAATGCGAAGAGCAACGATGACCGCCACCAGATGTTCTACAGAGGAAGGCTAGCTCCGTGATGAAGCTCGGCCCACAGCATTGTATTAAGAATTCCGACTGCTCAGGATAAAACACTGGCAGGATAGGAAAACTTTTTCACTTCTCGAGCGTAGAGCCTAGCTACTGGGGACATCTCGGCTATTGCTTTGCTCAATCTCAACCGGCTGAACGCAGGAAATGATATTTCTCGATTTTGATTGCCAAGCCCTCCTCGGTCTCAGCTTCCAGCGGCTCTCTCCGGACAACCGCTCCATCGCACAACGCCAGAAGCCTGCAACACGTGGTGATCTCTTTTGGGAACGTCACGAGGAAGCGAATCAAGCCTTTCAACGCCAGATTTTTGTCCACGGTGACGAAAAGTCCACTTGCGCTTACGTTGTGGGTGAATACACGGACACGGTCCCCGTTCTCAAAGAGGAGTTCCACGGGCACCCGCATCGCATAGCGCGACGCCACTCTGTGGTCAGCTGCGTCTGCGTAATCGTGAATGGGCTGACACTTGGGCATCCTTGCATCCCCCTTACAATCAATTGCGTCGAACTTCATCACGCTCGGCTCCGAGCAGTCTCAGAAGGAACCCGACAGCTTATACAGTTGCATTTTTATCGCCGCAGTACTCCGCTTAGAAACCACAAAAATGGGAGTTCACGGGTGGCATCGTGCAACTTCGTGCACTAATGTGCTCGAAAATTCTCCATTTCTTTGCATCCTGGTGCCGCAGTCACGCATCCACCCGGCATTGTCTAGGTGAATTCTGCTTTGAACCGCCGTGGGTAGCCAGAAAGGGTGCACAGTAGCCCAAGCCAAACGGGTCCGAGTGGGCTAAGCTATTTCTTCTCTAGCTCTGTCAGTGCCGCAAGAACTTGCGCGCTGTGTTCAGACGGCTTCACATCTTCGAAAACGCGGGCAATTTTACCGTCCGGTGCGATTAGGAAGGTGTTTCGTGCGGCATGCGTGAGCCCCGTGTCCGTTTCTTTGCATCCTGGTGCCGCAGTCACGCATCCACCCGGCATTGTCTAGGTGAATTCTGCTTTGAACGGCCGTGAGTGGCCAGAAAGGATGCACAGTCGCCCAAGCCTGACAGGCCGAGCGAGCTACTTCTTCTCTAACTCTGTCAGTGCCGCAAGAACCTGCGCGCTGTGTTCAGACGGCTTCACATCTTCGAAAACGCGGGCAATCTTGCCGTCCGGTGCGATCAGGAAGGTGTTTCGGGTGGCATGCGTGAACCCCGTGTCCGTCAGTGTGCCGTACGCTTTCGAGGCTTTATAATCGGTGTCGGCCAACAGCTTGAAGCTGAGTCCTTCCTTCACGCAGAACTGCTTGTGTGAGTTCGGATCGTCCACACTGACTCCCAGGATGACGGCATTGCGCTTCTCGTATTCAGCCAGATCGCACTGAAAGTTGTGAGCCTCCAGTGTGCAACCGCTGGTGAAGTCCTTCGGGTAGAAGTAGAGAACTACCCACTTACCGCGGTAATCCTGCAGGCTCACCGAGGTTCCATCCTGCGACTTTAATGTGAATGGCGGCGCTGGTGAACCGACCTTAGGATGAGTGGCGGAATGCAGCAATACAGGCAGCAACCCGCTGGCGCAGACTAACAATATCAGAAGCTTCTTGAACACCTTAGCCTCCCGGCCGAGCCTCGCGCCAAACTACACCTTGATAGTCATGCGCGCGGTTAGATGCCCCCGATATGGGTGAAAGCTGCCCATGCGCATAACCATAAGAGTCTTGGATTAACAGCAGGGTTACATCGCATCTGCAATCTCTGCTTTCACGAGCTCCGCTCGCATGCTGGACGTCGATTACGCGGCGGGTTCGACTTCCAGTTCCAATTGTCGGACGGCGATCACGCGGATCGCCGCGCCGGAGTGCAAGGGCTTGGCGGAATGGGCGTTCCAGAGTTCGCCGTGGACAAAGACCTTGCCATCGGGCAGGAGATCGGTGCAGGCGACACCAAGTTCGCCGACGATTCCTTGGGAACCAGTGACGACTTTGTTGCGCCGGGCACGCCAGGCAATCGACATGAGGAAGGCCGTAATGAGTCCGAAGGGAAGACTGACGGCAAGCGACGTGAGCAGCTTGACGCGCATCTCGGGAATCGGACCATCCACAAGCAGCAGTCCCCCGAGAGTGAGGGAAACAATACCCCCCGTGGTGAGGATGCCGTGGGAGACGAATTTTGCCTCCAAGGCGAAGAGAACAAAGGCCAAGGCAATGAGGGCAAGTGAGGCATATCGGGTCGGCAAAAGATTGAGCGCAAAGAGGGTGAGGAGGATGAAAATCACTCCGACCACGCCGGGAATAATGGCTCCGGGATGATTGAATTCGGCGTATAGCGAAAGGCATCCGATGGCCAGGACGAGGAAGGCAATATTGGGGTCCATGAGCCAGCCAAGAACGCGCTGACGCAAGGTGGGCGGAAGCTCTTCGACCGTCTGATTGGTGAGGTGGAGGGTCATCGTCGAGCCGTCAAAGCGGTGAATCTCACGGCCATCGAGTTGCTTCAGCAAGTCCGCTTCGTCGCGCGCGGTGAGGTCGATGAGATGGAGATCGAGGGCTTCTTTCTCGGTCCAGGAGATGGATTGCCTTACCGCCTTTTCGGCTTCCGCGACGTTGCGTCCGCGGCGAGAAACATAGGAACGGAGAAAGGCCGCGGTATCGTTCTCAATCTTGGTCTTCATGACCTCGTCCGGGCTTCCGCCGCCGATGGTTACGGGATGGGCTGCTCCGGTATTGGTGCCGTTAGCCATGGCGGCTACATCGGCGGATTCCAGGATGAAGAATCCGGCGGAGGCGGCGCGGGCACCGCTGGGCGCCACGAAGATGATGACCGGGACCGAGGAAGCCTCAATGCTGGCGACGATTTCGCGAGTGGAGTCGAGCAGACCCCCCGGGGTATTGATCTCAATCAGAAGCGCGGCAGCGTGACGCGACTGCGCAACATCGATGGCGCGCGAGATCTGTTCGGCGGCGATCGGTTGGATGGTTCCGTCGATGTGAATACGGAGGATCTGCGCGGTGGCTGGGAGGGCTGCGACGAGCAACAGAAACGCACTGAGGAGCGCGGGAAAGCGTTTCATGGAATACCTCCACTTACCGCCGGGTAAAAGGAACCGGCTGCACTGAACTTATCGGCCCACGCTGGATAAATTGGAGCGAACCGCCAAGTGCCCAGCTTCGGCTGCACAAATTTACCGCCACGGAGGGTAGTGGCGCAATGATTAGTGCGCAGGGACGTATTCGCCGGCGCGGTCCTGGATCTCTTGCTGCACGGTTTTGGCGTCTGCGTTATTAGGGTCGAGAGCGAGCGCCTTTTGCAGATTCTGCCTAGCGCTGGCGCTGTCATTGTCGTGGAGATCGGCGCGGGCAAGAACCAAGTATGCTTCTACGCTTAGCTGCTGGCGGAGCGCCGCGACCGCCTCATGCCGGGCCTGTGGAAACTTGCTTTCCAGCAATAGAGCGTGCGCCAGGCCTGCGAGCGCGCCGGAATTTCCCGGTTCCTGGATCAGGGCTTCGCGGAACTGGTTTTCGGCTTCTCCGGTCGCGCCATTCGCCAAAAATTCGCGGGCTCGCTCGATGTGAAGGGTGGCGCGATCGGAGGGCTTGGCTTTATCGACGGACTCATCGATGGCGTTTTGGAGTTCAACGGCGAGCTGGCGATAGGAACTCTCATCGTAATTGCGCTTGATACGGGTGAGCGGGACGGCGATCGTGGCTGGATGTATCGCGCTGGTCAGGCTCGCGGCCAGCGATTCCTGAAACTGTTTCGCCTCGGTGTCATTGGGACGACGGCTCAGGGTTTCACGAAGTTGCCGCTGAGTTCCTGTCAGGTCGCCTTTACGGTAGAGCGCGATGGCCAAATTGAAGTGATAATCAGCGTCGGAAGGATCGGCCTGCACCGCCTTCTGGAAGTAGTCGGCAGCATCGTGGCGTCCACGGCGGTTCTCAGTGACACCGATATTGTTGAGCACCTCGGTGAGGGGAACTCGCTCGGCGGTTGCTTTGAAGGCGGCAGAAGCCTTCTCGAACTGGCCTAAATGGAATTCGCAAAGCCCGAGCAGGAAATTTGCCTCCCCATAGGAGGTATCGTCCGCTGGGAGCTTGGCGAACCAGAGGGACGCTTGCTCATAATCGTGTCCGCCAAAATAGGTTTTGGCGAGCAGCAGGATTGCCTGCGCATACTGCGGATTCACCGCGATAGCGGCTTTGAGATAACGGATCTTGTCCGGAGCCCCGCCGGCGACGACCCCGCGAATGAAATTTTCGAACGCATCCAGACGGATGGCGGGTGAGCGCTGCAGGAAGCCCTGCCGCGGCTCAGAGAATTGAGGGCGCATTTGGCGGAGCACGTCCCAGGCAAGCGCGGTCTGGATACTGATTAGGTTGTTCAAGGGGCCACTCTCGACCTGGTCGGGAGAGAGGCGAAGAGCTTTCATATCCAGAATCTGGGCACGGGCGGTGAAGGTTTGACCGTCGAAGGAATAGCTGCCAAGAACAATATAGTCGGCGTCCAACTGCGCAGCGATGCGGTAGAGAGTGGCACGCGAGGCATGGAGGTTGACGGGAATCCCCATGCGATCAAAGGCGTATTGGCGGTCGTCTCGGCTGATGAGATAGAGCGACTGGGTGGTGAGGCGCTGGCCAAGGACCTCTGGAAAGGCTTCGCCGATCCACTCCAGACCGGGCTGGTGAGTGGAGTTGTCAAAGGGGAGCACAAGCACGGTCTGCGTGCCCGGTGCCTGGCCAAGGGATGAGGCCGTGAGCAGCGGAAGCATTAGGAGGAGCGCGAATAGAATCGATTTGCTGTGCGGGTTCAAAGCTCCACCATTATATATAACGAGTGAGTGCGGGGATTGCTTACTCTCCCCGGCAAAGGAAGTGTTAGAGGGCTCGCTCGATCTGCTGGATGATGGCTTCGGCAGCTTCGGTCGGATAATCGGCGGCGGTGATGGGGCGGCCGACGACAAGATAATTGGCTCCGGCAAGGATGGCGTCCCCCGGGGTGACAACGCGGGCCTGGTCTGCATCGAAGCCTCCCGACGGACGGATGCCGGGGGTTACGAGGGTGAATCCTGTTCCAAGCGCCTGCCGTAATCGGGCAGCTTCCTGGGCGGAGGCGACAATGCCACCGCATCCGGCGTTCACCGCCAATCCGGCAAGGCGCAACACCTGGGCTTCGACGCTTCCGCTGATGCCGATTTCCTCGAGGTCCGTTGCAGCGAGCGAGGTCAGCACGGTTACGGCAAGCACGGTCGGCTTGCTGGCGGATTGCGCTGCGGCCTCGGCTGCAGCTTGCAGCATCCGGGAACCGCCTGAAGCATGAACGGTGAGGAGCGAGACCCCGAGCGAAGCAGCGGTGCGAACGGCCCCGGCAACGGTATTTGGGATGTCATGGAACTTGAGATCGAGAAAGACTTTTTTACCGCTGGCGATCAGGTCGTGGACAATGGAGGGGCCGACGGCGGTGAACAGTTCCTTGCCTACCTTATAGAAGCCGACGGTTTCCCCAAGTTCCCGCACCAGTGCGCGAGCCTTATCTTCGCTGGCGACATCGAGCGCCACGATCAACATATCTCTGCCAGTCCGCATGGCAACAGCATAACTGAATTCCGGGACAAGAACGAAGAGGGCTGCAAAAGCAAAATCCTACGGCAGCGACTACCGTAGGATGGCTTCGAAAGAAATGAAGTTCGATTTCTAGCGCATGGGTATCTGTCTCGCCATCGCCATCTCAGCGTCCTGCGGTGGAACGACGTCGATACGAACCTTTTGTAGTCCATTCTGGTGCATTTCAAGATAGCGTGCTGCGCTGTAGGATAGATCGATGATGCGCCCAGGAGTGACAGGGCCGCGATCATTAATCCGGACAATCACGGCTTTCAGATTTTTGAGATTTGTTACCTTGACGAACGTACCCAGGGGCAGTTCACGATGAGCAGCGGTGAACCTGAACATATTGTAATCTTCGCCGCTCGCCGTGGCTTTACCTTGGAACAGGCCGCCGTACCATGAGGCCTTCCCCACCTGAAACGCCTTGGTAGGAGTCTCCAACTCCCTTGGTTTTTGCTGTTGCGTCAGAGTTGCTGGCGCACTTAGGGGCTTCAGTGTTATGTGGTCGGGTACCGCGCCCATGGTGCCGCCTAGCAACAGAAGAGCATAGACAGAATGGGTGAGAACTCGTCGCAATGAAACACCTCGCTCAATGATTTTCCCCAAATTTCAACGCCTGGGTCTTAGAGCCCAGGCGGTTTGGTAATTGTATGCAACCGAAAGCGGCAAGGTCAACCCCGGATAAAATATTGTCACTTTTCCACTTGCCAAAACACTGTGGATGTGGTTGTCGTGGGCGACTTGCCGATTGGTTTCAGCGAACCTGAATACTGCCGCCTGCGCTGGGATAAGGGGGCGTCGCTTAACCTTTTCCGGCATGATCGAGCCCCATAGGTCCTTTGCCGCGGCCAAGGCCCGGCGCTCTTTCGATGGCTCGGCCGACAAAGGCCTTGGCGGAAGTGACCGCAGTAGGAACATTCTGTCCGCAGGCAAGCGCACAGGCAATCGCCGTAGAGAAGGCGCAACCGGTTCCGTGGGTAGAGCTGGAGTGTATCCGGGGCGCACTAAGAGTCTCGACGAATTCCGTACCCCCGACTGCGTAGGCGAGCACGTCCTCCGCGTGATGCATATTGGCATCAGTGGGGGAGTCTGCAACACAGGTTCCATCTCCACCGGTGACCACAGCGGCGGCGGCTCCGAGTTCACGGAGCGCTCGCGCCATGGCTTCGCTGTCTTCGCCGGAGAGTCCGGTGAGGACGGCGGCCTCGGCGCGATTGGGCGTGACCACTGTTACCAGCGGGAGGAGTCGTTCAACGAGCACACGGGCTCCAGCGGCGTCGAGCAGCTCGGCTCCTGAAGAGGAGCGCAAAATCGGATCGAGGATAACGGAACAGGATGGCCGGTGCAGAGCTTCCAGAAAGTCGGCGACTACGACCGCGATGTCGGCCGTGGCCAGCATTCCAATTTTGATCGCCTGGGGCGGAATGTCCCCAAGTAAAACCTGTAGGGTTTCGCGGACAATTTCTGGGGCGACCGGATCAACCCTCCGCACGCCCGCGGTATTCTGCACGGTCAGGGCGGTGATGCAGGCCACACCGTAACAATCGAGGCTGGAGATTGTCTTGATGTCGGCGGTAATGCCCGCGCCGGAGGAGGGATCAAAGCCGGCTATCGTCCATACCACCGGTGGCTTTCTCATGTCAGAAAGTTAGCACAACCATTATAAGGATGCGTGGCGCTTCAGTCGTCGCGCCTATCGGCTTGGCGGTGCGGTCTCGTCAGGAATGACTGGGAGTAGGGGCGTTTCGTCCTGTGGCTGCGCCGGAGTGACTTGGGGCGCGGCGGGCACGGACTGAGATTGGGCGGGCGTGGTTTGCGCCAGAGAGCGCGACTGAATGCGATTTGCGGGCTGCGCGGGAGCGGCCATGGCGGCTGGGCGCTCGGGCGGGGGATTGTCTTCGGCGACGATGCGCACCGGAGTTTCCGGCTCCGGACGTGGCGGCGTAGCGGGCTCACGCACTACCGCCTGATCGCGGGTACGCAAGGGCAGAGGCGGAGCTCCGCGAGCGCGGAGAACTGCAAGCTGTTTTTCTTGCTCGGACTGGACGGACTGCTCGTTCTGATCCGCTACCGATGTCAGCCTCATGCCCTGCAAAGTTTTGCGGGTTGCGAGGGCGACGCGCGCCGAACTGCGATTGGCTTCGCGGGCTTTGGCATAGTAAAAGTCAGCGGTTTCGCGATCGCCGTCGACTTCAGAGATATACCCCATATTGTTCAGGGCGAACGCGTTGTCGGGGTCGAGCTGGTAGGCTTGCTGGAAGTATTGGCGGGCTTGCGGGAGTTGGTTGCGGTTCAGTGCAGAGACTCCGCGCAGGTTGAGCCGGGCAACTTTGGCTTCGCTCGAGCCCTCGCTGCCGAGTTCGCGGCGAGCCGCCTGGGCATTACGATTCGCGATTTCGGATATGCTACGGCCCCGCCAGTTGCGATTGAGGGCAACGACGATTTTCTCGTTGGAGTTGCTGGCCGCGGCGCGGTCATAGAGGTGCACGGCTTCCTCAAGCTCGCCCTCCTTTTCCAAGGCGTAGCCGAGGTTATTCAAGGTAAAGGGATTGTTGGGTGCAAGCGTGAGGGCTTTGCGCAATGCGATTTCAGCTTCGGGAGCGCGATCCTTCGCCAACAATCCCATGGCGGCGACGTTCAGTCGATTGACCTGCATGGACGCCGTCACGGTGCTGCCGAGGACCTGCGAAACCTGTTTGCCGTCCAATTCCGGATCGTTAGAAAAAGCAATGGCGGCATTCGAACTGTTCGCGGCTGCCAAGTCATAGAATTTCTGCGCCCTCGGCATGTCTCCATCAAGCTCGGCGGCGTAGCCGAGATTATTCAGCGTGAAAGGATCATCGGGGTCGAGGAGATAAGCGCGGTAAAATGCGCGCTTGGCGCGAGCGGTGTCGTTCTTTGCGAGTGCCTTTACGCCCTCCTGATTGAGTTGCTGGACCGGTGTCGGTTTAGTGCGTTTGGGAATTTTGATGCGAAGGTCAGCCGCCCGAGCAGACGTCACGGCCAAAATCGTAGCGAGCAGAATGCCGCTCGTAAACCTGCTTCGAAATGGAAGTAAAGCCAGCACTGAAATCATTGCTGCACCCTGAACTAGTTGCTTGGATGGGAGCGCCTCGGATTCCGTTGTAAGCCGCCGAATGCGGCTTTGAATTACTTTCGACTTCCTTCTTGAACCGAGTTCTGCATCTAAAACGAACCAGAGCTCTGCTCTCTCCGGGGAGAAGATGAAACACATTTTGATTGCTGTAATTCTGATGAGCGCAGCTTTGGCTTTTGCGCAGGGCACCAATGGGATTGTGAGCGTCGACGCACGGGTCGCGACCACGGCCAAGGATACGGGTACAAACTCTAGCGCCACTGCTATAACTCCTGCCGCTGCTCCGGCCACCGCCTCTATTCCCGCGCTGCCGGAGCCCACCGCCGATGGAGAGCCGCACACGGAGATGCTGGACTGGGCCAACACTCCTGCGGGCGATCCGCTGCTGGAGCCTAAGCCTCTGCCGCACGCCGATTTGTCCCTGATCGGCGGCATCGCGCGCACGGTGGATACGGTTCACAATCGGCTCTTGGTGCAGCCCTTTGGTGGCGGCGGCAGATATCTGATCTACTTTGACGAGCGCACGCGCATCCTAAGCGGAGGACGCGAAACTACGGCGTTGGCAATTCATCCCGGAGACCGCGTGTACGCTGACACGCAAGGCCTTGGCTCGCAGGTGTTCGCTCGTACCCTTCAGGTGCGTCCCGTCGGCGGTCCGGCGCAGGCGAGCGGACAGGTGATCGAAGTTCTGGGAGGGCAGGTGCGCCTCCAGGACCGGTTGAGCGGACAGACGATTCAATTTGCGATCTCCGACCGGACGAAGGTTGAAACCCACAACGGGCCGGCATCGGCGACAGAGCTACACTCGGGATCGCTGATCGAGGTAAAGTTCATGGCGGGCGGACGACAGAGCGAAGCCCAGAGCATTACGATTCAAGCTTCGCCGGGAGAGTCCTACGCATTTGCAGGCATATTGACACATGTCGATCTGCGTGATGGAGTGCTCGCGCTTGACAATCAGACGGACGGCAACAACTACGAGCTTTACTTTGATCCGCAGGGGGAAAAGAGTGTGGGCAGACTGGTGGTGGGAGCTCCGGTATCGGTGACCGCCAGCTTCGATGGCAAGCGCTACCGCGCGATTTCAATCAGGGTCACGGAGGCGGCGCGCGATCGCTAGGCTTCGCCGCGCGGGATCAAGAGCGCGAAATCATTGGTGGTAGCGATCCGGTACCGCTATCTGCTGATAGCCCGTAGGTGGTAGGAAGACCGATCCGTCCAGCGGCGCACTGGAGAATCCGCTCATTTCGCTCGTAGTCTCCATGAGAACCATGCTGGTGGGTTGCGTCTGAGTGGAGGCGTCAGCGGATGGTTGTGGCGCCTCTGCTTTCTTCTTCCGGCCGAAGCCGCCCATCATGCCGCCGAAGCCGCCGAGTTTGCTGGCGATGGCGGAGGTTGCGGCATTGCTCGCTCCCTGCTTTGCCATCTCGTCCTTCGAGGGCAGTTCGGCGTTCTGGTCAGAGGCCGGGAGTGGCGCCTCCGAGGCTGCCGGTAAGGGCTTCCCGTCGACAGTGCTTCCCATGCGCATCACGGTGTAGATGGGAACGCCTTTGAGTTTGGAAACTTCCTTCGCCATCTCGCCCAGTCCCTGGGATTGGCCGGGCTTCATTTGCGAGCGCATAGCGGCTGTCACAGAGGAAATTGCACCGCCGTAGACTTCCCCCAGCTTTCGTGCGTAGCGCAGTTCGAAATCGCGAACCTCTTGGTATCCGGGTATCTCGGGGGCTAGCCAGAGGTCATTGGTCATGGCCAGATTGCCGGTTTGTCCGGTCTGCTGGTTAGTAGCCTGCATGGTGATGGTGAGGATGGCTTCGCTCGTCCCAAGGCCACTGAACTCCTTTTCGGCTCCGGTGTCTCGCACAGCCACGTCAAATTTCATGTCTGTGGTATTGGTGTGGTCAGGCTTAGGAGCGGGCTGTTGTTGCGGGTGTTTGGCGGCCTCTCGCTGGGCCTCTTCGAGTTGCTCCTTCATCTGCTGAAAAGTGATCGTGTAGTACTGTCTCTTCTGATGATCGACATGGGTGACAGTCTCTTTGTCGAGATCAATAATCTCCGAGTCATCCGGGCGGATGCGGGCCATGCGATTGCCCTTGACGTAAACACTGTCGACGACGGGATCACCGATTTGGCGCGCTTGCTTGCTGAAGGTGCCCGCAAGTTTCATCACACTCAGCATGGAGCCGCCGGTAATTTTGGTGGTCTCGGTGTAATGGAAATCGGCGAAGGTGCCGGAGGGTAGGACGAGGGAGAAAACCAGAAAACAAAAAATTCGGCAACGCACGCGAGAGCCCTCCGTTCAGCGCCGGAGAGTTTAGTACGAGTCGGGCAGAGAATCCTATTGTCCTCGCGAAGAAAGTTGCCGAGCGTTGCAGTGTCCCAATGAGGTTGCCGCCTGGTACCAACCCGGATGGCACCGCACGCATCGTGTCGACAGGGCAAAAAAATGTTGACTGAGTCAGGCGAGTTCGAGGGCGCTTCGGCGCTCTTCGAGTTTGAGACCTATAGAGGCCAACTGGGCGCAGGTGGAGGCATAGCCGGTGTGGTGAACCCCGCGAATTCCGAGGCATTCCGCAACTTGGACGAACATGAGGCGATCATCCAGATAGGCAACTTGCTCGGGTGGAACCTGGGCAATGTCAAGGGCGATGCGGTAGATGTCTTCGTCAGGTTTGCGCACGTGGACGAAGCAGGAGGAGATGAAAAAATCCACGAAGCTGGCGAGTTTGAAAGTCTGAATACGGCGCACGTTGAGCTCTCGCCCTTCGTTGTTGACTACGGCAATTTTTAGTTTGTATTGCGCCTTGAGAGTGCGGACCAGGTCGATCATCTCGGGAAATGCTTTGGACTGCGCGAACATGAAGTCGCGGAACTCCCCTTCGGTGAAGCTTCGTGGCTCATAGAAGACAACCCGGCTTAGATACTGGTCGAGGGTAAGCTTGCCGACTTCGTAAGTATCAAAGGTCAGGTGATGGCGATCATCCATCTCCTTGGAATCGAGATGGAAGGTCTTGGCCGCGAGTTCGCGCGAATTGCGATCCCAGCCGTTGGTGAGCAGAACCCCGCCGAGGTCGAGAAAGAGAGTTGTAATCGCCATGGCTGGAGCCTCCAATGATGTTAGATCAAATCTGAATGCGGTGAATTAATTTGCGCCAGCACTTAGCGAAATTCATCCCAATGTGGGTTCGATGGTGCTGCGGGAGCTTGCGTTGGCCGAACGGCGGAAGAGGCAAAAGAACGGAAACGATTGGCCATTCAGGCAATTGTTCAGATGACGATGTAACCAAGTGGGCAATTGTTACTAAAGGGATTAGCAAGCGTCTCAAAGATTAACCATTTGAGTAATCTTGCCTCGTACTGCTCGCGGGGCCCCGGTTCTCGACTCACTTGAAGAGTTGAGGCGAATTAAATCGCGATCTGGTGCTCGCTGGATTCGCGCACCAAGAGGGCGGTACTAAATGCGTTCTCGAGCAGGTGACGGGCGGCGGCAATTTTTTCAGCCTGCTTGCTTCGTGGAACGTAGCCGTCAGCGATGATGTCGGTACGGCCGTCGCTTTGACTGACGGCGATTCCGCGGATTGTCTGGTCGTGGGCGCCGTCGAGACTGTCGGCAAGACGCAGGATTCCTCCGAGGCAATCGACGAGATGCTGGTCTTCGGGAGACAGGGCTGCATAGCGCTTCTGGGTGGAGGGCAGGGCACCGCGATGATAGCGGGAGGCCAATGCCGCAATGAGCAGGTCGGTGGCCGACCAACCTGGAGGGACTTCCAAGTTTCGCAGCAGGCGACTGCTGACTTTATGATGGGCTTTGTCGCCGGGGTCGTGTCCTGCGGCATGGGTGAGGGCGGCAACTTGCAGCAGATCGCGCGGGCTGACCGCGCCGTCGGGACGCGCCGACGCCAATCCAGAGACCTGCAGCGCGTCGTAGATTTCAAGGCTGAACTGGGTGACCGTGTGAGTATGAGGTGGATCGGGATCGAGGGTCGTCGCCCAGGCTTCAAAGCGCTTGAGTACAGCCTTGTGCAAGTGCTCTCCGGAAGGCAATCCGCTGCGCCACTCCTGCCAGAGAGAGCTTCGCCCGACCATCTTTTCGCGGTAGGCCTGGACGCGCTGGGTGCGTTCGCGGGAGACGGCGGCGTACCAGAGTTGCCGTTCCTGGAGCGAAGCGAAGGCGTGGATTTGGCGAGCGGTATCCCACAAGACATCGAGGTCATGCACTTCGCCTAGTAAATCCTGAATGTTTTTGAGATCTTTTCCCCAGGCGTGTTCTTGCTCCGGGAGGAAGTTTTCGACGATGTAACGCAGTTTCTTGATGCCGATGCGCAGCTCGTGCAAGGCAACTTTACTGCGGTTGCGCAGGGCTCTGGAGTGCAGTTCGCGCGCCGCTTCGTAGCGCTCAAGGGCGAGCACCTGAAATACTTCAGTGGGATTGCCGATGCTTTGCACCCGCTGCTCCAGCTTTTGCGACCATTGCAGCCAGCGATCCGCATCGAAGCCATCCATGACCTCGGCGGCGGTGGTTTTCAGCTCGGCCTCGCGCTGCAAGCAATGGCTGTTGAGGCGCTCGGCTACGGGTGGGCAGGCACTGCGCAAGCGCTCGATCCATTCCATCAGGACCTGGGTATCGCGCAGATCACCGAGGGCGGAAAAGATGACCTTGCCCGCCTTGCGCATTTTTTTCCAGGTTGGATCGCCATCTACGCCTTGGAAGCCTTCGGCCATGGAGCGGCAGCGGCGGAGTGCCACGCGAAGATCGTGCACGGCATCGGCGTCAAAGTTCTTGGAGGCTTTCTCGCGTTCGGCGATGACTCGCTCCATCCAGTACGCGATGCCACGCTCCACGGGTTTGGGCGTTCCGGGTTTGGGCGCTACGGTCTTTGCCATAACCGCCTCCGGCAACGCTCATTGTATCCGACAAACGGCTCAGTTGAACGGAGAGAAAACGGCCTCGGTGCCCGCCACGCAGCGGACGGCCTGATCGACGACCCGCTCTAATTCCTGGGCGTAACGGACGGGGCGCGCTTGGCGCAGACGACGCTTGGCTTTCTCGGCCGAAAACCAGCGCGGGGAGCGATAGAGTTCGCGCGGTGTCTCCAGACGCAGGACCTTGCAGAGGTGGGCATTGACGGTGTGGGCGTCGCTGCGATTCTTGTAGTGGAGATAGCGGGTGAAGGCGAGCGGTTCGACGCGTCCGTGTACGCCAGCTTCTTCGTGAGCTTCACGGGCGGCAGCTACGGCAGGGGTGGGATCGCCATCGACTCCGCCCTTGGGAAAGGTCCAGCGTCCAGCCCGGGTGCGGACCAGAAGAAATTCAACTTTGCCATTGGCCTGACGGCGATAGCAGACGGCAGCGACCACCCGGCGTTCAAGCGGGCGACCCCATGGAAACGCCAGCCCTAACGGTTGCTTGAGTAAGCCAACTCCGGCGAAATCAACTGATCCCAAGGTATTTTCCATCTCCTCCCTATTCTGCCCACACGAGTGCGCAAAAACTAGAGCACAACTTGATACCTATGAACGATTGTGTGCTCAGGTATGTGAACACACGGCCAAAGGAATGTGAATAGTTAGTGAACCGCTCAGTAATTGATTGTGCTGGTCTCAGTATAAATGCGGCGGTACTGGAATGGCACCGCCGTTTTGCTGGATTTCTCGCCGCGTCGATCGCTTGCGGAGTATTACGCATTGGAATAGGTGCTGGTTCCGTCGGCGTGCTTCACGAGTTGGAAACGATCGATCTGCCGGCCCTCCACTTCGTATGCGCAGTAGGTGAGTTTGTCGCCATCCATTTCGATCACTTGAAAAGCCTGGGTATGGGCCAGCGTGGTGGCGCGAAGGGGGGTAAATGCGTCCTCGATCTCATACATTTTGGGACCGCTCACGGAGATTGCATAGACCGTTCCGGGCTGCGAGGGCGAGACCACTTTACCGGCGGCGAGTTTGTGGGTTCGCGCGTAGGTATGGTCGTGGCCCTGGAGGACAAGATCGACACGGTACTTGTCATATAAAGGCAATAGAGCGTTGCGCATCTCGACGTAATCGCGTCCTTTGGCGATGGGGTAGATGGGCTGATGCTGGATTACGATGGTCCAGCGATTGGGATTGTTTTTCAGCAACTCCTCCAGCCACGCTAACTGGGCTAGGCCGATGCGCTGTTTTGCGCTTTCGGAGAAGGCTTCATTGGCGTACACATTGACATCGAGCGAGATGAAGCGGACACCCTGGTAATCGAGGTAGTAGGCCTGTTCCTTGAGTTCCTCGACACCCTTCGGGCCATTCGTGGGCAGAGCGAAATGGGATCTCCACAAGGGTGAAACGCTGAGCACCTCCTGGGAGTCAGCGCTGCCGCGAAGGCGATGCAGATCGTGATTGCCGGGGGTCGCAAGGCTTGGCATGGCCGCGCTGATGAAGCCCATGGCATCGCACCACTCGCCCCAGAGGCGGTCATCGTAACCTTCCTCCAGCAGATCTCCGGCATGAACGATGAAACGGGCGTCAGGGGCCTTGCTGTAGGCAGCGCGGATGGAGCGCGACCAGAGAGACTTGATACTGTTCTGCTCATCGCCAAGGTAGAGGAAGCGGAAGGCTTCCGATTTGTCGCTGGCGGTGCGGAACGAGTTCCACTCGCTCCAGGTGGCGCCATCGCCGACGCGATAGCTGTAGTGCGTATTGGGGACTAAGTCTTTGAATTGGACCGCGTATTCGCCGCGCCGGGCGGCATCGGTCTGGGCCGCGGCAGCAGTCACGGTTGCGGCGGCTTTCTCGAAAGCGGGATCGGCGGAGGCGGGCGCGATCTGAGCTTGCGCGGAAGAGACGGCCTTGATGGTTCGCCAGGTTACCGCCTGGCTGTGGGATGGGTCCGCGGTCAGGCTGAGAATGACGCGCTGGGGAATGATTTCGGGTTGCGGAATTGGTTCATGGTGTTCGGCAAGCAGATCCCGGGGGATGAGCACGCTTCCGGCAGTGACGGCAACGCCGGTAAGAAATTGTCTGCGGGAAAAGTCACTAAACTTCATTGAGGCTCCTTCTTTCATCTTGCTCTGCATGGACAGAGCTTGCCGTAACTCCAGACGAGAACTCCAGACACGACCCAGGGATGAGACCCGGGAACTGGTTTGGTGAGGGCTTTTACTCTGGAAACTGTAACAGCGCTTGATGAATGCTGAATGAAATTCAGAGATGGATTGCTAACTCTTGCGGTGAGATACGAACGATGAATCCGGCAGGACGGGCGAGAGCGAAGCCAGAGTAATTCCAACCGCAGAAGCTTCAACATGGCAAAGGTGGAGGAGGATTGCTTCCCATCTAATCCGCGCAAAGACATCGCGGCTAAGGTGGGGAACCCAAGGTCTTTTGTCCACCATTGAAAACGTTATTACGCGGTGGTTAGACGCATCGAGCGCTCCATCATTGTATGCGGCTCGGGTGAGGGTTTCTGTCGGACTCGTCTTTCTCCGGATCGGGTACGAATCCCCAAACTAGTTCCACACTCACCTGAGTAATTACCGATGCGGCAAAGCCTGCGCCCTTGTAACTGGTGGTACCACTGGCATCGACCGTTACCGCTGGAACGCGCTGGACCTCGGCGAAGTCCAGATGGCGATTGACCATAAATTCCGCCGCTAAAACCGAGCGTAGCTCGTCTGAGTTGTTCGCTGAGTAATCGCGAGCGAGCATAAACCTGCCCCTCAGTTCATCTCTTACCGCATCCGGCGATCCCGCGACCGCTATGTGCCATGACATCTCCACACTCCTTGATGGTGCCACTCGCCTATTGCTTCCACACCTTGTCTAAGCTCCGGACGAGTTTGGAATCCGAGTTATCGGCAAGCTGGAGACTTGCGCCGCGCAGACCTTGGTGTAACTTGGCCGAATGCAAAGACAAAAGACATTTGTAGCTTGGATGTGTGGGGTTGAGGCGCGGATTGCCGGGAAGTAACGTTTGCAATCAGCAATCCACATAAGCAATGCTCCGCGAAGTGCGTGCTACTATGTGGGCCATGTTAGGCTCTGCTTGCGCCGCGCTGGTGTTGATTTTCGTCCCGGTGCAGTTCGCCCAATCCGACATTCCCGCTAGTAACGACATTGTGCTCCATACTGCCCGCCTGCTCGATGTGGAGCGCGGGGCGCTGGTCGCAGGGCAACATCGCCGCCGGGACCTCGACCGGAGGGATCACCGGCAAGCGCTCGAACCGGGTCGGCGACTCTCCGATCATCGCCGCCGGGACGTATGCGTCGAATGAGTTTCTGGATGTGAGCGCCAATCGTTAGGCGGGTGCATTGCGATGAAAAGCCGGAGGAGCGCGCTGCAGGCAGTCCGCGAAGGGATGTACGACGTGTGCATCATCGGCGGCGGAGCGACGGGGATGGGTTGCGCGCTGGACGCGCAACTGCGCGGATTATCCACCGTGCTGGTTGATGCGGGAGACTTTGTCTCGCAGACCTCGGCGGCCTCGACCAAGCTAGTTCACGGGGGAGTACGGTACCTGGAGGAGGCGGTAAGGGACCTGGACTACTGGCAGTATGCGATGGTGAAAAAGGCTTTGCATGAGCGCATTCACATGCTGCGTCGCGCTCCTTATCTTGCGCACCCGCTGGAACTGCTGGTTCCGTGCTTCAGTTGGTGGGAGCTGGCGTACTTTACCGCGGGCATGAAGGCTTACGACTGGATTGCAGGTGAGGACAGCTTGTTTCCTAGCCGGATGCTCTCCAAGGACGAGGCGCTGGCGCTGATGCCTACTTTGCGCGACGAGAAGCTGGTAGGAGCCGTGGCTTACGCCGACGGGCAGTTCGATGATGCCCGGTACGGACTTAGCCTGGCGCAGACGTTTGCGCGGCAGGGCGGGGAACTGATCAATTACGCCAAGGCGGTTGGTTTCAGCAAAGATACGGAAGGGAAGCTGGTGGGGTTGGAGGTCGAGGACCGGCTTGGCGAGCATCGCGAAACACTGCGGATTCGGGCGAAGGTGTTTGTCAACAGTACGGGGCCGTTCGCCGACCACATCCGGGTGATGGCGAATCCTGCGATGCCGGAACGCCTGCGCTTGAGTAAAGGCGTTCACCTGCTGCTGCCGATTGAGGCGATCCAGAGCGAAGCTGCCCTGCTGGTCCCGAAAACAGCCGATGGGCGCGTGATCTTTGCCATTCCCTGGCTCGGACGGCTGCTGGTGGGGACCACGGAGGAGGAAGCGCAACTTACTGACGAGATGGTGGTTACACCGGAGGAGATCGGGTATTTGCTGGGCTATGTGAACCAATACTTGAAGGTGAATCTGACTCCGGAGGACGTGCTGGCGGGATTTGCGGGGTTGCGTCCGCTGGTGAAATCCAAGGATGCGGTGAAGACCAGGAAACTGATTCGGGATCACGAAATCGAGGTCGATGAGGGGAGCGGGTTGATCAGTGTACTGGGTGGCAAGTGGACGACCTATCGCGCCATGGCGGAGGACGGGATCGATCACGCAGAGCGGGCGATTGCGGGCGAGAAGACGGCGTGCAAGACGCTGGAGTTCGTGCTGACCGGCGCCGAAGGGTTCTGGGCGGGTTATTGGAAGCAGTTGGCGGAGAGGTACTGCTTGTCCTGGGGAGCGGCGCGGCATCTGGCGGAGAAGTTCGGCACGGATGCGCCGAAGGTGATGGAGCTGGCAGAGCAGGATTCACAGCTCAGGCAGCCGCTCTTCGAGGGCGGGGTAGCCATCCGGGCGGAGGTGGTTTACGTGATCCGCGAGGAGATGGCGCGGACCATTGAGGATGTGCTGTTGCGCAGAATCGGAGTGCAATTCCATAGCTGGAAGGAAGCGGCACGGGCCGCACCGGTGGTGTGCCAGTTGCTGGCCGAGGAGTTTGCCTGGAGCGAGGCGCAGAGCAGGGAAGCACTCGACGGTTATCTGGCTTCCATACGGCATCTGCTTGACAGTGCTGGATTGGATGAGCGGGAGCGATAGATGAGACGACAGGGGAAGACACGTGGCTGATTACATTGGAGCGATTGACCAGGGGACAACCAGTTCACGCTTTATCGTCTTCGACCGTGGGGGAAGAATCGTCTGCGTTGCGCAGAAGGAACATGCGCAGATCTATCCGAAGCCGGGCTGGGTGGAACACGATCCGGCTGAGATCTGGCGTTCGGTTGAAGCGGTGATCCGGGAGGCCATGGAAGCCATGAGCTTGCGGCCCGGGGATCTGGCGGGCATCGGGATTACCAATCAGCGGGAGACCACCGTGGTGTGGAACAGGAAGACAGGCAAGGCGATTTACAACGCCATCGTCTGGCAGGATACGCGGGTTGCGGATATGGTTGCGGAATTCTCTGCCCGGAGCGGGCAGGATCGTTATCGCCCGAAGACCGGGCTGCCGCTGGCGACGTATTTCAGCGGGCTGAAGGTGCGCTGGATACTGAACAACATTACCGGTGCCAGGGCTGCGGCCGAAGCGGGGGAGTTGCTGTTTGGGAATATCGACAGCTTCCTGATCTGGAATCTGACGGGCGGGGTGGATGGTGGGGTGCATGTCACTGACGTGAGCAACGCCAGCCGCACGCAGTTGATGGATTTGAAGAGCTTGAACTGGGATAAGGACATTCTGGAAGAGTTCGAGATTCCGGCATCGATGCTGCCGGAGATCCGGTCGAGCGCGGAAGTTTACGGGAGGGCCGTGCTCGGTCCGGTGAAGGACGTGGTGATTGCCGGGGATCTCGGCGACCAGCAGGCAGCGCTGTTTGGACAGGCATGCTTCAGGCCGGGAGAAGCCAAGAGCACTTACGGTACCGGCAGCTTTATGCTGATGAACACCGGGGAGAAGATTGTGCCCTCCCGGCACGGGTTGCTGACGACGCTGGGGTACAAGATCGGCAGCCAACCGGCGGTGTACGCGCTGGAAGGCAGCATCGCGATTACGGGCGCGCTGGTGCAGTGGTTGCGCGACAATCTGGGGATCATCGAGAAGAGTTCGGAGATTGAGGCGCTGGCGCGCACGGTTGAGGACAATGGTGGGGTTTACTTTGTTCCGGCGTTCTCCGGACTCTATGCGCCGTACTGGAAAGACAGTGCGCGGGGCATTGTCGCCGGGCTGACCCGCTACGTGAACAAGGGGCATATCGCCCGGGCCGTACTGGAGGCGACCGCGTTCCAGGTTCGCGAGGTGCTGGAGGCCATGGAGATAGACTCTGGCATCGAGTTGGCCAACCTGCGCACGGACGGCGGCATGGTTCAGAACCAGTTGCTGATGCAGTTCCAGGCCGACATTCTGAATAAACCGGTGGTTCGTCCGGTGATTCAGGAGACCACTGCGTTGGGGGCGGCGTACGCTGCCGGTCTGGCCGTCGGGTACTGGAAAGACACCGACGAACTGGCCGCCAACTGGGCGGAAGAACAGCGCTGGAATCCTGCGATGGACGAAGCGAAGCGAGCATCGCTGTATCACTTTTGGAAGAAGGCGGTTATGCGGAGCTTCGACTGGGTTGAGTAGGGGAAATTCACCGCGACACTCTCAAAAATTATCAGGCGGTGGGAGTAGAGTTGGCGGCTCCACGCTTGATGGGGGCGGGCGGGGCTGGATGATGGCGCGCCGAACGATCGACGCGATCCCAGAAGGCGATGAAGTAATCGACGCCCGAGAGCAGCGAGACAACCAGCATGAACCAGATCGAGATGCGCGCGATTAGCTGGACGCCGACGATGAAGCCGAAGAAGTTCCACTCATACCAGCCGTGGGCGAGGATGGTCGCGACGATGGCAACAATCTGCACGATCATCTTCAGTTTACCCAGCTCGCGCGCCTGGATGGCGAAGCCTTCGGTTGCGGCTACGCTTCTCAGGCCGGTGATCAGAAACTCGCGTCCGAGGACCAGGACCACGATCCAGGGAGGCATGAGGTTGGGAGTGTAGCGGACTAAAAGGATGAGACCGGCGGCGACCAGAAGCTTGTCCGCCATAGGGTCCAGTAAGATTCCCATGCTGCTGATTTGGCCGTGCTTACGCGCCAGATAGCCGTCGAGCCCGTCGGTAATGGAAGCAAGGATGAAGATTCCGGCAGCCAGCGACTCCTGCTCTCCGTGGTGAAAGAGATTGCTGGACAGAACCCAGATGAAAAAAGGGATGCAGGCAATTCTGCTTAAGGTGATCGAGTTGGGCAGGTTCAACAAATCGAGCCATCCAGAGGGCAGGGGGTCAGCCGTAAATTATGCGGGATCAGTGGGGGAAAAGCAACGCATTCGGGGCGGCGGATGGGTTGACGGTTTCGGGCACGGACCAGAAATGCACTGGAGGCTGATGGGCGGCATTTTGTGGCGGCGCACTCTGCTGGTTATACTTCGAGCCAGCAATGGCCAACATTCTTTATGGAGTCAATGGCGAGGGAGCGGGGCACTCAACCCGCTCACGAGAGATCATTCTTCATCTGCAACGGCAGGGACACACGGTGGTTGCCGCATCGTTTGACCGCGGGCTGCGCAATCTCGGGGATATCTGTGAGGTGCTGGAGATTTATGGCCTCCGCTTTACCTATGTGAATAATCAGGTGCGCTATAGACGGACTCTGGCGCGCAACCTGTTCCAGGCGGGGAAGGCTGCACGCGACATAAGCAAACTCGCCCAGGTGATCGATGAGCGCGGGATTGAATTGATCATCACGGATTACGAGCCACTGACCTGCCGAGCAGGGCGACGGCGGAAGCTGCCAGTTCTCTCGATCGACAATCAGCACATACTCACCGACTACGTAGTGGCTACTCCGCGGCAGTACCGGACCGACGCGACGGCGGCAAAGCTGTTGACGCGGATGATGACGCCGGGCGCAACACATTATCTGGTGACTTCGTTTTTCGAGGCGGCGGGACGGCGGCGGAACTCCGAACTGGTACCGCCAATCTTGCGGCAACAGATTCAGGACGCGGTGCCGAGCACGGATGGGCCGATCCTGGTCTATGTGACCTCACCGGCGCCCGCACTGACCAAGGTTCTGGCCTCGGTGCGCGCGGAGTTCATCGCCTACGGCTTTGGGCGCGAAGGACGCGAGGGAAACATTCTGTATAAGAAGCCCGGCTTCGAGACATTTTTCGACGATCTGGTGCGGGCCCAGGCGATCATCGCCAACGCTGGTTTCTCGCTGGTTACCGAGGCACTACATCTGGGAAAACCCTATCTGGCGGTTCCGGTGCGCAACCAGTTCGAGCAGATCTTCAACGCGTTCTGGCTGGGGCGGACAGGGTACGGCGCTTTTTGGGAGGAGCTGACCAAGGAGCGGGTGGAGTCGTTTCTCTTCAACCTTCCGCAATTTCGCGAGAAGCTCGCCGGGTATCCACGGACGTCGAACCAGAAGCTGTTCGCCCGGCTGGATGAGCTGATTGCTTTGCACCTTGAGCGACCGTGAAAAGCGCGTTCTGTGGTGGTCCGCGTTAGAAAGAGCAAAATCGATCGCTGGTTGAGAAGCTTGGTGCCGCACGGGAGATATGGAGCTGGTAGGGATTCTTCGCGTTGCTCAGAATGACACCACGCGCTTAGGGCGACACTCTCAACGTGACGGTCAGGATGGCACTCTCAAGGCTGGGTGCGGCGGTCTCTGAAAAACGCCTGGAGGATTTCCATGCAGCGGCCAGCGAGCACACCTTCGCTGACTTCCATGCGGTGGTTCAGGCGAGGATGGTTGATGACCTGCATGATGCTGCCGCAGGCTCCGGCTTTGGGATCGCGGGCGCCAAAGACGAGTCGACTGATGCGGGCGTGGACAATGGCTCCGGCGCACATGGCGCAAGGCTCCAGGGTGACGTAGAGCTGGCAGCCGCTGAGGCGATAGTTGCCGAGTTCGCGGGCGGCATCGCGCAAGGCTTGGATTTCGGCGTGGGCGCAGGGATCGTTGAGGGAGACCACCTGATTCCAGCCGCGGCCCACAATACGTTCGTCGCAGACGACGACTGCGCCGACCGGAACCTCGCCGGCGAGCTGAGCAGAGGCTGCCAGACGTAGCGCTTCCGTCATCCAGAGTTCGTCGGGCATCCGGCGTTCGTCCGGCACCGGGGCGCCAATTTCGTCCTCATTCCGCATGGGCCGCCGCAGGTTCCTGCTGGGTCATGCAGTGAATCGCTCCGAGGCCCCAGATGAGATCGCCGGAGTAGATGGGGACGACGCGGTGGCGGGGAAGCGTCCGCTGGATGATGTTCAGGGCCGCGAGATCGTTGGGATCGTCGAAGGTTGGAACCAGAACCGTTTGGTTGGAGATGTAGAAATTCGCATAGCTGGCGGGGACGCGCTGTCCCTTGAAAATTACGGGCGAGGGCATGGGTAATGGAATGATCTCCAGCGCTTTTCCCGTCGTGTCAGTCATTTGCCGCAAGCGTTTCAAGTTGTTTTTGAGGATCAGGTGATTGCCATCCGCGGGATCGGCTTCGGTGGCGGCGAGCACCGTGCGAGGGCCGACGAAGCGGGCAATGTCATCGATGTGGCCGTGGGTGTCATCGCCAAGGATGCCACGCTCCAGCCACAGGACTTTCTTGATGCCGAGCATGTGGCTTAGCGCGGCTTCAATCTGTTCGCGGGACATTCCGGGATTGCGTTGCTGGACCGGGCTGAGCAGGCACTCCTCGGTGGTGAGCAGCAGACCGCGACCGTTGACGTCGATCGATCCACCTTCGAGTACCATCTGGCGCGGCACACCTGCAACTTCGACGGTGGCCGGGAGCTCCGGGCAGCCGCGCAGGTGAGCGATCTTTTCGGGAAGCTGGTTATCGAGTTGCCAGTTCCGGTACTTGGCCCAGGCGTTGAACTTCCAGTTGGTGAGCGCGACCTTGCCCTGCTTGTCTTTCACGAAGATGGGGCCGGAGTCACGCAGCCATCCTCGATTGGTGGGCCACTGGTGAAAGGCGATGCTCGACTCCAAGGTCGGCAAGACGTTGGCATTGGTCAATAGGGTGCGCGCCGCGGCTTCGGCCGGGGCATCGTTGACGATCAACTCGACGCGGGCGGCGCGCGCCAGGTGGCGAACGATCTCGGCATAAACGAAGGGGATGGGCGCGAACTTTCCGGGCCAGTCGGTGCGGTTATGCGGCCACGCCATCCAGGTGGCGCGCTGCGGCTCCCACTCGGCGGGCATGCGGTATCCGGCGGCGACCGGGGAGGCGGCTGGATTGCTGATCGGCATCTACTTTCCAAACCTCTGGGTGATCGGCGCGTAGGCGTCGATGCGGCGGTCGCGCAGGAATGGCCAGTTGCGGCGAATCTCCTCTTGCAGTTTCACGTCCACGGTGCCGAGCAGAATCTCTTCCTGGTCGTGCGAGGCCTTGGCGATGATGCGGCCAAAGGGATCGGCCAGGAACGAGCCGCCCCAGAAATCCAAGCCCGCGCCCTGCACCTGGTTACCGCGAATGTTGCCTGTCTCATGACCGACGCGATTGACGGCGCCGACAAAGACTCCGTTGGCAATGGCGTGGGCGCGCTGGATGGTGAACCAGGCTTCGTACTGCGCCGCTCCCCACTCTTCCTTTTCCGCCGGATGCCAGCCGATGGCGGTGGGGTAGAGAAGAACGTTGGCACCCTGCAAGGCAGTCAAGCGGGCACCCTCGGGATACCACTGATCCCAGCAGACCAGGGTTCCGACCGAGCCCTCTTCCAGATCGAAGCTGCGGAAGCCGAGGTCGCCGGGGGTGAAGTAATACTTTTCGTAATAGAGGGGATCGTCAGGGATGTGCATCTTGCGGTAGAGGCCACGGATTTCACCGTTACTGCCGATGACGACCGCGGTGTTGTGATAGAGCCCGGGGGCGCGCCGCTCAAAAAGGGAAACGACGATGGCTGCTTTCAACTCGCGGGCGAGGGCGCAGAAGCGCGCCGTACTGGGGCCGGGAATCGGTTCGGCGAGATCGAACAGAGCGGTGTCTTCGCGCTGGCAGAAATACTGGGTGCGGAAGAGTTCGGGAAGGCAGATGACCTGGGCGCCGCGGCGGGCGGCCTCGCGCACGTGGGCGACCGCTCGCTCCAGATTTTCGTCCGGCTCCGGGGAACAGCACATCTGTACCAGGCCTACTGCAAATTTGTCGGCCGCCAATTGGGTCCTCCAGCGCATTGAGGTCAGCACAATGAGAGTGTATTCCCTAGAATATCAAAGCGGAAAGCAGGTCCAATGGTATGCTTCTTAGATTAATCACCGACTATGATTACGCATCCGAAACACGCCGACGAGAGTCCGAAGCTCTCGCATGAATCGATTCAGGAAGCAGAGGAGAGTTTCCGCCACCACCTGAAGCAGGTCGGATTGAAGCACACCGGGCAGCGCGACGCCATCCTGCGCACATTCCTGGAGGCTCGCGGTCATCTTTCGACCGAGGAGTTGCACCATCTGGTCCAGCGCAGCGATCCCCGGATCGGGTTCACCACGGTCTACCGTACGCTGAAGCTACTGGCCGAGTGTGGCCTGGCCAGCGAGGTGGCTTTTCAGGATGGAGTGACGCGCTATGAGCACCAGTACAATCGGCGCAGCCATCATCACATGATTTGCACGGAGTGCGGCACGTCGGTGGAGTTCGATTCGCCGGAGATTGATAAGGTGGAGAAAGAGGTCGGGCGCACCCATTGCTACGTCACCACCCGCCACGACTTTCAGGTTTACGGCATTTGCGAGCAATGCCAGAAGAAGAAATCGGGTTTGCGCGGAGCGGAATAGATCGCGCGCGGGTTCCAAAGCTGCACGAGAGTCTCTTTTTACAGCAACCTATGGCATCGGCTCCGCACTCTGAATAGGCTGCGGGAGACGTTGCCTGCCCAAGGATCGCGATGGCATTTTGTTCCGGATGTGGGGCGGCACTAGACGACAGTGCCAATTTTTGTCCGCGATGCGGACGTCCGTGCGGAACTGCCCGGAGTGCGCCGCGGATGAGTTCGGCGGCGGTTTCCGACAACGTTGCGGGGGCGCTGGCATACTTCCTGTTCCCGGCAATTATCTTTCTTCTGATCGACCCATATCGCAACAATCGTTTTGTGCGCTTCCACTGCTTTCAGTCGATTGCGTTCGCCATTGTGTCGATGATTCCGCGACTCGCCCTGTACCTCCCGGTGGCAGGGCTGTTTCTGTGGCCGATGCTGGAACTGGCGCTGTTCATTGTGTGGCTGGTGCTGCTGGTCAAGGCCTTCCAGGGAGAGAAGTTCAAGCTGCCGCTGGTCGGCGAATGGGCCGAGGATCAGGCCGTAAAGGCCGCGTAAAGCAGAGATTCCACTACAGAGGTAGCAAAGCGCGGCAGCCGATAGTGTCCTAATTTGGTCAAAAGGGGCATTGCGGAGGGGCTGGGATTTCGTACTCCTCATTCTCTATATCGGGATCTTCTGCCCATTGTCCCTTTGTAATCCCATCCGCACTTTTGGTTCCATCCGAAATCCATGTGAAGCCGTAGAATCTTCGCCAAGCCAAACGGTGAGATTCATACTCAATTCTTCCGCGAAGGATAATTTTAACCTCGGTGTTCGCGAGCATCCGAGCGAATTGCGTCTTACTTTCTTGAATATCATCCGACCAGAACTCCTCCCTGCTGCCGTTGTCCCTTGGCCGAATCCACGTATTCGGCAAGCCTATTTGTTGGAGTTTTTGGCTATGAATGGATGGGACGCAGTCCCCTATATTGAGTACAAGACATTCTCCATCGCCGCTCAAGATGCGAAGTGGGATATTCCCGCTATTGGTCAACTGAATATCGCCGACCAAGTTCCAAGCGCGATCAGGACCGTCTTCAATTTCGATCCCGTTACCAGTTATTTCCAGAAATCCGCGTTCTTTACGGAACTGGAGAGCTATGCTCTTGTCAGCAGCGTCAGCCGATTTCGCAGCGGCATCGGCCGCCTTGCGAGTCTCGTAGCTCTGCCAGGCGATAACAAATACAGTGAAGATGATTGCCCACGTTGTGATTCCTTCAGGCCAAGAGACGAGTATGTACCCCCATGGCAGGTAATCTCTAACGCTTGTGCCTTCTTCTATGCAGGCTTTCTTCTGTTCCGTAGACGCGGCGAGAGCGGAGCAATATTCCTGGCGATGGCGCTTATATTTTTCAGCGGCGTAATGTTGCTCGTAGGCTACGAAAGTTATAGCCCCGAAGATTATCGCGGCCCCGACTATCCATCGCCAATGACTAAGCAATCTCTTCACAATAGGGAAATTGTACCCCAAAAACATTTGACGGATAATAATTACCGGGGTACAGTAATTACGAGAGAGAATCTGATGGCGGTCCGATCAAATCGGCATTGGATGCGGTCAGAGCGGCAATCGTACAGGAGTTTAGAAGCCTTGAAAGCCAAGACACAGAAGAGGAAGCCGAGTAGAGCAGGACGGCCGCCATTGCCCGAAGGAAACGCCAAGGCCACGATGCTGCGAGTTCGCGTCACGCCGGATGAGCGGGCGGCATTCGAGGCCGCAGCCAAGGTTAAGAACCAGACCGTCTCACAGTGGATTCGTTGCACGTTAAGCGCCGCACTGGAAGGATGAAGAAATGACCGTTTGGCAATACAAAGTCATCACGTTCAACACGGAATATGAAACTAATGCGGACGCGTCCATCCGCGAGACCATCACGAGAACTCATCTTTCTGGAGCAGCCAAGAGTTGCGAGATCATCCAGTTCAGGCTGGAGATGGAGGGAAATGGCGGGTGGGAGCTTGTTGCTCTGATGCCCGCACATCCGTCAACATCTCCCTCCGACTGTCAGGATATTTCAATCGCTAATCCTTGGATGTACCACGCCATTGGATGTACCACGCCATTTTCAAGCGGCCACAGGATGGACAATGAAATTAGGACACTACCCCCTGCGCGCTTGACACTCGCGGGCCAAAACGTTTATTTCTAAGGGCTTTGTGTCCGCTTGTGCGGCATACCGTGGCGAGGCAAGCTAGAAAGGGAATCATTGATCGTAAAGGTTTTTTATCACGACAAATGTTTTGACGGCGCTTGCTCGGCTTCGCTGTTTACGCGCTTTTATCGCGAACGCATCCGGCGCAACGTGGAGTTTCAATATCAGGGGCTGCTGCATCGCGCGGGAGCACTGTTTGATCTTGACGATTTCAATGGCGACGAGAACGCCATCGTCGATTTCAAGTATCTTGCCTCAGAGAAGCTGACCTGGTGGTTCGATCATCACCAGAGCGCATTTCTTACCGAAGGAGATGCGGAGTACTTTGAGCAGCAGCAGAGCAACAAGCAATTCTTCGACCCGGATTTCAAGTCCTGCGCCAAGTTTTTGGCGACCATCGCGGAGAACCGGTTCGGCTTTAATCCTGCGCCGGTGGAGGAGATGGTGCGGTGGGCAGACATTGTGGACGGAGCTTTCTACGAGAGCGCGGAAGTCGCGGTGGGAATGAAGGAACCGGCGATGCGGATTACGATGGCGATCGAGGCGAACCAGGACTCCGGGTTTATTCCGCGACTGATTGAACTGCTCTCCTACCGTTCGCTGGGGGAGATTGTTGCGCTGCCGTTTGTCGCCGAACAGATTCCACCGCTGCTGGAGCGGCACCAGCACTCGATCGAGATCATCCGCAAGCACAGCGAGTGCATCGACCGAACGATTTTTTTCGATGTTACGGACTACGATCTTGAGGGCTACAACAAGTTTATCCCCTACTATTTGCATCCGGAGAGCGTGTACAGCGTGAGTTTGAGCAAGAGCAGTTTCCGGGTGAAGATCTCGGTGGGTTCAAATCCATGGGCCGAGGTGGAGAACCGGATCAACCTGGCGAAGATCTGTGAGCGCTACGGAGGCGGAGGACACGCGCGGGTGGGAGCCATCAGTTTTCCTCCGGGCGAGTTTGAGAGGGCTTCCGAGGCGGCGCAGGAGATTGTCGACGAGCTGCGCGCGCACAGCAGGAGGTATCACGCGCAGTAGATACGCGATGTCAGCAGGCCGTTAGGCAGGCATCTTGCGCAAGCCTCACGTCGCTGGGGACGGCGCGAGACTTGGGAGGACGTGATATCGGCGCAGCAGGTACCATCGCGGACTCAGGCAACCTTGCCGAATCCGGTGACTGGCCCCGCCGTGAGGGGTGCCAGGGCTGGCGCGGACTCGCAAGGAAGAATCTTCATCTTGTTCCAGTCGTAGGGAAATTCCTTGCCGCAATCCAGGCAGACAACATAGGTTCCCGTGACACTGGCAGCGTGGGAATGATTGCTGCTTCCTTTTTTCGCGGTGATCGGGAAGCTGTAGTTCTTGTGCGAGCAGCCGAAGAGCATGTCGAACATATCGCTGAACATCGATCTACCTCCTGGTTCCCGGTTCGATCTACAGATGCCGTTAACTTAGGCATCATCTACTTTGATTCGCGGCAGGGCAAAAAGGTTCGACATACGTTGAAAATGAATTTGCCGCTGGATATACCAATCTGGTACGGGTGCGGGGATGGGACGGCCGGAAATGGCGGGGTTGCGTAGGGCTGGCAACGGTTTGCGGTGAACCGTTGCGCGGCTGGATGACGTTTTCCTCACCGGCTACTGCTTCCATGCTGGCTGCGGGTTACAATCGGCGATAGCCATGTCTTCCGATTTTGTTCATCTGCATCTTCATACCGACTACTCCATGCTGGACGGCGCATGTGACACCAAACTGCTGTGCAAGCGCGCCAAAGAGCTGGAAATGCCAGCCGTCGCCATGACGGATCATGGCAACATTTTTGGCGCCGTACACTTTTTTGACGACGCGAAAGCAGCGGGGATCAAGGCGATTCTGGGCTGCGAGTTGTACGTCTGCAAGAAGGATGACCATCGCGCGGAGCCGCAAGGGGATAGCTATAACCATCTGATTGTTCTTGCCGAGAACGAAGCGGGCTACAAGAACCTCACCAAGATCTGTTCGGAAGCATCGCTGCACGGCTTCTACTACAAGCCGCGGATCAGCAAGCGCTATTTGGCGGAGCATTCCGAAGGGTTGATTGGGATGTCGGCTTGCCTGAAGGGGGAAGTCGCCGAACGATTGATGGAAGGCAAGTACGAGGCCGCCCGCTCGGCAGCCAAGACGCTGGAGGATATCTTTGGGCGGGGGAATTTCTTCCTTGAGATACAGGACCAGGGACTGGCCGAGGAGAAGCGGATTCACAAGGACTTGTTCCGGTTGGAGCAGGACCTGGATATTCCCATGGTCGCCACCAACGACAGTCACTATATCTGCGAGGACGACAGTCTGGCGCAGGACGTGATGATCTGCATCCAGACAGGGAAGTCGATTGCGGACCCGAACCGCATGAAGTTCCAGACCAACCAGTTTTTTGTGAAGAGCTACCAGGAGATGGCCAAGGTTTTTCAGGGCTATGAACAGGTGCTGCACCGGACGGTGGGGATCGCCGAGCGCTGCAACCTGAAGCTGGAGAAGATTCAGAATCCGTTCCCGAACTTCGAGGTGCCGCCAGGGGAGAGCATCGACAGCTTCTTTGAACGGGTGGCGCGCGAGGGTATGGCGCGGCGCATGAATCTACTGCGCGAGCTGAAAGACCTGGGCAAGTTGCGGCACAGCTTCAGCGACTATGAAGAGCGTTTGAACCGTGAGATCGGCATCATCAAGCAGATGCAGTTTCCGGGATACTTTCTGATTGTGTGGGACTTCATCCGCTATGCCAGGGACCAGGGAATTCCGGTGGGACCGGGGCGCGGATCGGCCGCCGGATCGCTGGTGGGATACGCCATGGGGATCACCGACGTCGATCCGATCCAGAACGAGTTGCTGTTTGAGCGCTTTCTGAATCCCGAGCGCGTCTCCATGCCCGATATCGACGTGGACTTCTGCATGAACCGGCGCGGCGAGGTCATTAATTATGTGACCGAAAAATACGGACGCGAGCAGGTGGCGCAGATCATCACGTTTGGCACCCTGGCGGCAAAGGCCGCGATCAAAGACACTGGGCGAGTGCTGGACATGCCCTACAACGAGGTGGACCGAATCGCCAAGATGATTCCCGGCACACCGGGGATGACCATCGACAAGGCGATGGCGGACGTGGCGGCGTTCGCGGATGCTTACACCAACGATCCGGCGATTCGCAACCTGGTGGACACGGCAAAGAAGCTGGAAGGCATGGTGCGCAACTCAGGGGTACACGCCAGCGCGGTGGTCATCGCGCCGGTGCCGCTGGATGAGTTGGTACCGCTCTACAAGACGAAGAACGACGAAATCGTCACCGCCTACGACATGAAGGCGGTGGAGAAGATGGGCCTGCTGAAGATGGACTTCCTCGGGCTCACCACACTCACCATTATCGACGACTGCCTGAAGCTCATAAAAATGACGCGGGGCGAGACCGTGGTGATGGAAAAGATTCCGTTGGAAGACACGGAAACTTACGAGAAGGTCTTTCACCGGGGGCAGACATCGGGGGTCTTCCAGTTTGAATCCGACGGGATGCGCGACGTGCTGCGGCGCTATCAACCGACGACGGTGGAAGATCTGACGGCTTTGAACGCGCTCTATCGTCCGGGGCCGATTCAGGGCGGGATGATCGATGATTTCATCGAGCGGAAGTGGGGGCGCAAGAAGGTCGACTACATGCTGCCGGAGCTGGAACGGCTGCTGAAGGAGACGCTCGGGGTCATTGTGTATCAGGAACAGGTGATGCAGATTGCCAATGTTCTCGCCGGCTACTCGCTGGGTGAAGCCGATTTGCTGCGCCGCGCCATGGGGAAGAAGAACGAAGAGGAGATGGGCAAGCAGCGGGCGCGCTTTATGCAGGGCGCGGCCGAGCGCAAGTTCTCCACCGAGAAGGCGGGGCACATTTTTGACCTGATGGCACAGTTTGCGGGATACGGATTTAATAAGTCGCACGCGGCGGCCTACGCACTGGTGGCCTATCACACGGCCTATTTGAAAACGCATTATCCGGTGGAGTTCATGGCGGCGCTACTGACCTCGGTGACGAGTAAGACCGAGGATGTGGTGAAGTACATCGGGGAGTCGCGCGAAATGGGAATCGAGGTTCTGGCGCCGGATGTTCACGAGTCGGCGGCGACTTTCACACCCATCATCATGCCGGAGACCGGCTCGGACCAACCGACGCCGGGATACAAGATTCGTTTTGGGCTCTCGGCGGTGAAGAATGTGGGAGCGAACGCGATTACCTCGATTGTGGACGCGCGGAAGGATGGGCGCTTCAAGGGGATTTACGATTTTTGCGAGCGGGTGGATTTGCGGTTGCTCAACAAGCGGGTGCTGGAATCGCTGATCAAGAGCGGTGGGATGGATTCGCTGGGACGCCGCGCGCAACTGATGGACGTGCTGGACAAGGCCATGGAACAGGCACAGAAGGCGGCACGGGATCGCGACGCGGGACAGCATGGACTGTTCGGGGTTTTTGAAGAAGCTGGTCCGGCGGCGAGTGCGGCGGATCGTCTGCCGAACGTGCCGGACTGGGAGGAATCGGTACGGCTGGCGAACGAGAAGGAGATTCTTGGCTTCTGGATCAGCGGACATCCGCTGGAAAAATACCAGGATAAGATCGAGGACCTGCACGCGATCAAGACCAGTGACGTGCTGGCGATGAAAAGTTCCACGGCGAAAAACGACGATATCTCGGTGGGGGGACTGATCACCGGGGTGCGCATCGCCAAGACTCGCAAGGGCGACCTGATGGCGGGGTTGGTAATCGAAGATATGCACGGGCGGGTAGAGGCGGCGGTTTTTCCGGAGGCCTACAAGCGTCTGCACGAGAAGGTGAAGCTGGAGATTCCGGTGCTGGTGAAAGCCGCGGTGCGGGTGGAGGAAGACGCCGCGCCCAAGTTGTTCATCAACGACATCACTCCGCTGGATGAGGCGAAGGTAAGGCTGCCACGCTCGCTGCGAATTTCGATTCAACTGCCGGAGGCACTGCCGGAGACGGTGGACGCGCTGCATGGGCTGTTTAGCCGCTCGAAGGGCGATGCCAAGGTGCTATTCGACTTGGTGCGTCCGGGCGAGTACGTCGTGGTGATGGAAGCTGAAGGCTATAATGTGTTTGCAGACCGAGCCTTCATGAAGAGCGTGGAGCAGTTGTGCGGCCCCGACTCAATCAAGGTTATCGACTAGGACGAGAAGGCAAGCATGAAAGCTGGAATCAAGGCAGACCAGGAACTGGAAAACGTCGAGCGCCAGATCGCGCAACTGGAATCAGTTGCCGGGAGCAACAACGAGGCACAGAGACAGCTCCGGATTCTACACGGCCGGATCGAGGGACTGCGCAGGCAGGTCAACGTAAACTTTGAGGCGTGGCAGCGTACGGAACTGGCGCGGCACCCGCAGCGTCCCTACATGCTCGATTACGTGCAGCACATGTTTACCGATTTCTCCGAGATTCACGGCGACCGCGCGTTTGGCGACGATGCCGCAATGATCTGCGGAATGGCGCGCTTCCACGGTGAGGCGGTACTGGTAGTGGGCACGCAAAAAGGACGCGACACCAAGCAGAAGATCTACCGGAATTTCGGGATGCCGAATCCGGAGGGCTACCGCAAGGCGATCCGCGCCATGGGGATTGCGGAGAAGTTCGGAAGGCCGATATTTACGTTTGTGGATACACCGGGCGCCTACCCGGGACTGGAAGCCGAAGAACGCGGACAGGGCGAGGCGATTGCACATAATCTGCGCGAGATGTCGCGACTGAAAGTTCCCATCCTGGTCACCATCACGGGTGAGGGCGGCTCCGGCGGCGCGTTGGCGATTGCCGTGGGAGACCGGGTTTTCATGCTGGAAAACAGCGTTTATTCGGTGATCTCCCCGGAGGGTTGCGCCTCGATCATGTGGCGCGACGCCAGCAAGCGGCAACTTGCCGCGCAGGCCATGCACATCACCGCACCAGACCTGATGGGCTTCGGCGTCATTGACGCGATTGTGCCCGAGCCGGAAGGCGGGGCGCACACAGATCATGCGCAGATGGCGGCGAATCTCGACCGGGTGCTGGTGAAAAATCTGGCGGAGTTGAAGAAGCTGAGCACCGGGCAGTTGCTGGATGGGCGGTATGAGAAGTTCAGGAACATGGCGGGGTTCTTTCGCGAAGAGTAGGGCGGGAGAGATCGCAGCGATGCCCCATCGTGAGGATGGGGCATTTTTGTTGGCGGTCAGGCGTGGAGCAGTTCGGGGTGAGTCTCTTCCGCATTGAGGCCCGGCTGGGTTGGCGGGTTCTTGGATACGCCGCGCTTCTTCGGGTCTTTGAGGAGGACTGCGAGGGGGATCATGATGAGGAAGACCACGCCCATAATTTTGAACGCCTCGACGAACGAGAGCATGGCTGCGTGCTGCTGCAGTTGGGCGAACATGGCGCCGTAGGCGCGCCGCGAGGCGGTGACGGGGTCGGAGCCTCGGAGAACAAAATACTGGGTGAACTGATGCAGCGTGGCTGAAACCTGGGGCTGGCCGGGGCGAATGTGCTCGATGAGGCGGCTCTGATGGAATTGCTGGCGGCGGGCGAGGAGGGTCGTCATGACGGCGATGCCGACGCTGCCTCCGATATTGCGCATGAGGTTGAAGATGCTGGTGGCGTTGCCCATCTTTTCACGCGCTATGTGAGACATGGCCGCGGCGGAGAGCGGAATGAACATGCAAGCCATGGCTCCGCCCTGCATCACCTGGGGCCAGAAAATGTCCCAGTAACCGGCGTTCAGGTTGAGGCCGGAGAGCATGAACATGGTGATGGCGCCAACCAGGAATCCGAAGACGAGGAGTTTGCGTACGTCTACCCGGGCGGCGATGGCGCCCACGATGAAGGTCAGGGCAAAGGCTCCGAGGCCACGCGGGGAGAGTGCGAGTCCGGCCTGCAAGGAGGGGTAATTGAGCAGGGTCTCAAGATACTGGGGAAGCAGAACCATGCTGGCGTAAAGGCAGAAGCCGACCAGCGACATCAGGAGCACGCCGACGGCAAAGGAGCGATCTTTGAGCGCGCGCAGATCGACGATTGGGTTGTCGACGGTCATCTCGCGGATAACGAAGAACAACAGTCCCACGATGCAGCAGAATACCTCGATGCGAATGTCGCGTGAGCCGAGCCAGTCTTTGCGCTGCCCGGTATCGAGCAGGATTTGCAGCGATCCGAGGCCGAGGGCGAGCAGGCCGATGCCCCAGAGGTCGACGTTGGCATTGCGCTGGCGCTGGATGTAAGGGGGATCGTGTATGAAGCGCGCCATCATCATGAGCGAGAGGATGCCCACGGGGATGTTGAGGTAGAAGATCCATCGCCAGGTGTAGTTGTCGGTGATCCAACCGCCTAGGGTTGGGCCGATGATGGGGGCGACGATGATGCCGAGTCCGTAGGCGGCCATGGCCTGGCCATGTTTTTCTTTCGGGAATGTCTCCAGCAGAATTGCCTGGGAGAGGGGTTGGAGACCGCCTCCGGCGAGCCCTTGCAGAACACGGAAGACAATGAGCTGAGTGAGGCTATCGGCGACGCCGCAGAGCAGGGAAGCAATGGAGAATCCGGCAACGCAGGCCAGCAGCATTCGGCGGCGTCCGAAGTAGCTGGCGAGCCACCCGGCCATGGGCAGGACGATGGCGTTGGCGACCAGGTAGGAGGTGACGACCCAGGTCCCCTCTTCGTAGGTGGCGCTGAGATTCCCGGAGATGTGCGGGATGGAGACGTTCACCACCGTGGTGTCCAGGACCTCCATGAATGTGGCGAGCATCACGGCGATGGTCACGATCCACGGATTGACGGGCGAGCGGGGCTTGGCTGCCATGGCGTTTGGCCTGGAACTTTATCCGAAACATGGCAGATTATCTTTGTCTGCCCGGCGGGTCTGTGATGCAGAACACTACGGTTTGGTAAATCAAGGTCTGGTATAAATATTGAACAGCCGGAAAAAAGGCGATACGAGTCGATGTGAGGTGACTCACCTGAGGGGCCATTGCAGGGCCGCCAGAGTAGACTTGCGCTTTGATTGAATCTGCTTGCAGAACGCTGCCGGCGGGGTTGCCGACTGGTATAATAGGTCTCCACGCAACCCTTTGCAAGCAAGTGAATTGCGTGCCCTCGAAGGATGGCTTTTCCATGGCAAGTACCGACGTTGCCCTAGACCAGGGCACCGACAGCCGGCAAGATCGCGGGCCCGTCGTAAATAACTTCAGTATTCAAGTCGCCACCGTCAATGGTTCCGGCTCCCAGTCCGCTAACTCTGTGCTGGTGCGCACAATTTTCCAGATGGGCGTACCGGTGAGCAGCAAAAACCTGTTCCCCTCCAACATTGCCGGGCTTCCGACCTGGTTTACGATTCGGGTCAGCAAAGACGGATACGTGGCACGAAAGCGCGATTCGGACGTGTTGATCGCGATGAATGCGGAGACGGCGGCCGCCGATGTACTCGCGCTGAAACCCGGCTCCGTGGTGCTGTTTGACGAACCGTTGAAGCTGAACGCGCTGCGCGAGGACCTGATTTTTTACTCGGCTCCGTTTGACAAGTTGGTGGGGCCGGTGAGCTCCGATGCGAAGCTGAAAAAGCTTCTGCGAAACATGGTTTATGTCGGGGCGGCGGCACACCTCCTCGCGCTGGACTATGCGGAGGTGGAAGAGGCGATTCGCAAGCAGTTCCGCGGCAAGGTGCGGGCTACCGAGGTGAACCTGGCGGCATCTCGCGCCGGGTATGAGTACGCCGCCGCCAATCATTCGGTCTCCCGCTTCCAAGTGCAGCGGATGAGCGAGAACGCGAACAAGATCATTATCGACGGCAACGAAGCCGGCGCCTTGGGAGCGTTGTTTGCCGGAGTCACGGTGGTGCCCTGGTATCCGATCACGCCCTCGTCCTCGCTGGTTGAGAGCCTGACCGATTACTTGAAGGAATACCGTGTGGACTCCAACGGGAAAGCCACGTTCGCGGTGGTGCAGGCAGAGGACGAGTTGGCCGCCATTGGAATGGTGCTGGGTGCCTCCTGGGCAGGAGCCCGCGCCATGACCGCTACCTCGGGTCCTGGAATTTCATTGATGGGCGAGTTCACCGGCCTTGGCTACTACGCCGAGATTCCGGCGGTGATCTGGGATGTGCAGAGGGTGGGGCCATCGACCGGTTTGCCGACGCGCACGGCGCAGGGCGATCTACTCTCGACGGCTTTTCTGTCACACGGCGATACCAAGCATCCGATGCTGCTTCCGGCCTCGGTTTTGGAATGCTTTGAGTTCGGCGGGGCAGCATTCGACATTGCCGAGCGGTTACAGACTCCGGTGTTTGTGCTCAGCGATCTGGATATCGGTATGAACCACTGGGTCAGCGATCCTTTCCCGTATCCGGATGCGCCGCTGGATCGCGGCAAGGTATTGAGCAAGGAAGATCTCGACCGGCTTGGTGGCTTTGCCCGTTACAAGGATGTGGACGGAGACGGCATTGGGTATCGCACGCTGCCGGGAACCGAGCATCCCGACGCAGCATGGTTTGCGCGTGGCAGCGGACACAACGAGAAGGCGCAGTACTCCGAGCGTCCCGAGGATTACGTCAACAACCTGGATCGCCTGAACCGGAAGTGGGAGACCGCGCGCGGCATCGTTCCAGCACCGATTGCGGAACGCAGCACACCGGGCGCGAAGGTTGGCATCATTGCGTACGGATCGTCGCACTGGGCGGTGGTGGAGAGCGCGGACGAGTTGCAACAGGAGCAGGGAATTGCGGTGGATTATCTGCGAGTGCGCGCCTATCCATTCAGCGCGGCAGTAAACGAATTCATCGCCGCCCATGAGCGCGTGTATGTGATCGACCAGAACCGCGACGCGCAGATGCTGCAACTGATCAAGATGGATATTGCGGCGGAAAACGTGGTGAGGCTGCGCAGCATTTGCCACTATAGCGGACTCCCACTGGAAGCCCATTTCGTCACCGACAGCGTGGTGTCGCAGGAGCAGAAGTAATGGCTACGGAATTGAATGACCAGGATGAGGTGAGACCCACTAACCGCATCGGGCTCTCCGTGATGGATTATCGCGGGGCCCGGACTACGCTTTGCGCGGGTTGCGGACATAACGCGATCTCAGAGCGCATTGTCGAAGCGTTTTACGAAATGGGCATCCAGCCGGAGCACGTTGCCAAACTGAGCGGCATCGGTTGCTCGTCGAAGAGCCCGGCGTATTTTATGAGCCGGGCGCACAGCTTCAACGCGGTGCACGGGCGCATGCCGGCGATTGCGACTGGAGCAGCGGTGGCCAATCACAAGATGCTCTACCTCGGAGTGAGCGGGGATGGCGATACGGCCTCGATTGGAATGGGGCAGTTCGCCCATCTGATGCGCCGCAATCTTTCGATGATCTACATCATCGAAGACAACGGAGTGTACGGGCTGACCAAGGGGCAGTTCTCGGCGACTGCCGATTTTGGCTCGAAGCTGAAGACCGGCGTGGTCAACGAATTACCGGCGGTGGATACTTGCGCTTTGGCGATTGAGCTGGGTGCGACCTTTGTGGCGCGCGGTTTCTCCGGCGATAAGAAGCAGCTACAGGCGCTGCTGAAGGCTGCGATTGCCCACAATGGAACGGTACTGCTGGACGTGATATCGCCGTGCGTAACCTTCAACGATCACGAGGGTTCGACCAAGAGCTACAAGTTCATTAGAGACCACGAAGAGCCGCTGCATGACATTAACTTCGTGCCTGCATTCGAAGAGATCGATGTGGAATACGAAGCCGGAAGCGGGGTCGGTATCACGCTGCACGATGGCTCGAAGATGCGACTGACCAAGCTGGAAGAAGACTTCAATCCGACCGACCGCATTCGGGCACTGACGCGGCTGGCCGAGGCTCGGGAGAATAATGAAGTGCTCACCGGATTGTTCTATCTGAATCCGGGGCAGCCAAGCTTTACCGATATGCTGAACCTGGTGGACCAGCCAATCGGGACGCTGCCGGCGGAGATCGTACGGCCCTCGAAGAGCGTGTTCGAGGGGATTATGAAAGATTTTCAGTAAGGCGTTAGGTTGGACGGAGTGGGCGCGGAGAGAATCCGCGCCTTTTTTGATGCGAGCCAGTTGACCTCTATAATCGTTTTTGCAATCAGCACTCAGCGGTAAATTGACGGAGTCTTTGTGGCCTATAACGATCTACGTGAATGGATAGCGGCGCTCGATAAAGCCGGCGAACTCAAGCGCATTAGAGCGGAAGTCGATCCGGTACTGGAAGTAACGGAAATTACCGACCGTGTCTCCAAATGGGGCGCCCGCAATGGACGCGGGCCTGGTGGTCCGGCGCTGCTGTTTGAAAATGTGAAGGGACACCCCGGGCACAAGATTTTTATTAACCAATTCGGCTCCGAGCGGCGCATGAATCTTGCGCTGGGCTCCGACTCGCTCGATGAGATTGCCGAGCGGATTCACCAGATGATGGACGTGAAGACGCCGCAGGGGCTGCTGGAAAAGCTCAAGATGCTGCCGAAGCTCGCGGAGTTGGGAAATCTGTTTCCCAAGCGAGTTTCGACCGGGCCATGCAAGGAAGTAATCAAGCGCGATAATTTTTCACTGCTCGATTTTCCAATCCTGCAGTGCTGGCCGCAGGATGGGGGGAAATTTATCACCCTGCCTTGCGTGATGACGCGTGACCCGCGCACGGGAAAGCGCAATATCGGGATGTATCGCATGCACGTCTACGACGCGACCAGCACGGGGATGCACTGGCAGCGGCACAAGAACGCCGCCGAACATCAGCGCGAGTTGATGCGCGCGGCAGTGGCGAATGGGCCGACGCTGGGGCGGAGCTCCTCGGTGGACATTATGGCGCGCAGCGGCGGCGGCAGCATTGCCGTACAAGGGAAGCCAGTGAGTGGGCGAATGGAAGTTGCGGTAGCGATTGGCACCGATCCGGCGCTGACGTTTGCAGCAGTTATCCCCGCGCCGCCGGACATTGAGGAGTACATGATCGCCGGATTCCTGCGCGGCAAGCCGGTTGAAGTGGTGAAGTGCGAGACGGTCGATCTGGAAGTTCCGGCGAGTGCGGAAATCGTGCTCGAAGGATATATCGACATTGGTGAAATGAAGGTGGAGGGTCCGTTCGGCGATCACACGGGTTTCTATTCTCTGGAAGACCTGTTTCCGGTGTTTCACGTGCAGTGCGTCACCCATCGCAAGAATCCGATCTATGCGGCGACGGTGGTGGGTAAGCCTCCGCAAGAAGACGCGTGGATGACACTGGCGATCTCGCGGATTTTCCTTCCCGCGGCCAAGATGATGATTCCGGAGCTGGTGGATTTCCATCTGCCGCCGGAGGGCGTGGCGCACAACCTGATGATTCTCTCGATTCGCAAATCGTACCCGGGGCAGGCGCGCAAGGTGATGAATGCGATCTGGTCGATGGGGCAGGCGATGTTCACCAAATGCATTGTGGTGGTGGATGAAGATTGCGACGTGAAGGATCTGCGCGAAGTTACCTTGCGCACCCTCAACAACATTGATCCCGAGCGCGATATTCAGTTCACGCTGGGGCCGGTCGATACGCTGGACCACGCTTCGCGCCTGCCGAACTTCGGCAGCAAGATGGGGATTGACGCGACGCGCAAGTGGTCGACCGAAGGCTTCGACCGCCCATGGCCGGATGCGGTTGAGATGTCGAGCGAGGTAAAGGACCGCATCACCCGGCGCTGGAAAGAATTCGGACTGGAGTAGAACTTGGAATTCGGAGAATGTGTGCCCCGCAAAGAGGTGCACTTTTTGCGTGCAAAATTAATCTTGAGCCAGTTTGTTGCGGAGGATGCGGCGGTAGCCGCCGAGGATGCCGGGAATGCGCGCCCAAGCCGTCCGATTCAGCCATGAGATGCGCTGGAGAGGGGGGATCGCGGTTTTGCGTAGATCGTCGAACCATGCACGGGCGTGCGGCAGCAGCAGACGCCCGCCGATATCCCAGGGCTTCGGATTCCCGACAAAGTGGAAGACTCCTTTGGCCGGAATTGCCTCCGGAGCCGTCGTTCCAAGCACCGGGACGTTGTACTGAGGGTCGAGTCGAAGGCAATTCTCGGCAAAGAGCGCATTCAATATGGATTGGTCGTGGCTGATCAGCTCCGTGCTGTATTTCCGGCCGAAGGCAAAGGTTCTTGCAGAACAATCCTGACGGCGCCACTCCGGCAAGTTGAAGAGCATGACCCCTGCGTTGAAGGCCGGAGCCTCGGCGACTCGTCCGATCGAAACGTGAAAGGTTCCATCCAGGGCGGAAGAAACGGTTCCACTCACCACAAATCCAGTGGCTTTCGACCCCATCTCCAACTCGAACAGGGGCGAAACATCCAGCTCAATTCGCATATCGGCGTCGAGGTAGAGGAGACGTTCCTCTTGGACAAGTTCGGGCAGGAGCAGCCTGTAATACGTGCTGAAGTTGCCGTGGAGCGGGCGAAATCCACGGAAGATGCCGGTATCCTGCGTCTCCAGCATCTTCATTGTGTAAGCGCGTCCGGTGGCATTCAGAGTGCGGCGTAATCGGGCGATGGCGGCCTGAGAAAAGCCGGTCAACAGAAAGTAGAAGCGCGCCGCATAGTCCGCGTGAAGGTTGCGCAGCAGGGAGGATGCGGCCACGTGCAGGGGCGCTTCCATATACTGGTCGGCGCAGAAAGCAACCGCCGCGATACGCTCTGCCGCGGGTATCGTGGACACGCATTCATCTCCGGAGGTGGGGTTTTCTGAGTTCAAGGCTACCACATGCGCCGGGCGTCAGGCAGCCATTCCCCCGGCGGGACGGGAGCCACCTTCGGATGTGCACCTATGGCCCGGGATGGCCGTCGGCGGACGCATTCGAGAGGGAAAATTGGATTCGTTCGGAGATTGGCGGGTGCGAATAGCTCCAGAAGACGAGTAAGCGCGATGGGTTCGGATAGGAATAGGACTTCTCGCCGAGCACCTGGAAGGCTTGGGCGGCAACCTGGCCAGCATCTTTCGTGATCGGGCGCGTCACCGACAATCCGTACACATCGGCAGCGTGCTCCTCCCATCGGCTGAAGGCGTTGCCCAGCGGTTCACCCAAGAATGAAAGGACAGAGGCCAGCAGCATCAGCAGGGGAAGCGAAGACCAGTCACCCATGGAGCGGATCTGCCAAGCGGCGCCGTAGCGGGCGAGCGCGGCTTGAGCGATGCGCTGGATGAGCCAGAGTCCGGCAAACAGCAGGAGGGCTCCGAAAGCAAGGCCCAGGTAAATGTGATGGAGAACGTAGTGTCCCATCTCATGGCCGAAGACGAACAAGGTTTGCGGCAGAGTGAGGTCGCGGGCAGTGGTGTCCCATACAACAATGCGCTTGGTGGCACCGAATCCGGTTACATAAGCGTTGTAGGTCGTCAGTTTGTCGCTGGCGTGCATCAGGAAGATGCGTGATTCGGGGATCTCCAATCCTGCTGAATGGGCAAGGCTTTGGAGCTGCGCCGTGAGCTCGGGATTGGTCTTCGCCAAGGGTTCGAAGCGGTTAAACAGCGGGTCAATGATTACCGGTGCGGCGAAGACCACGGCAGCCATGATGGGCAAGGTGAGCAGCCAGGTGTAGAACCACCAGCGCCCGGGGGAACGGCGAATGACGGTGTATAGCCCCCACAAAGTGAGGGTGGCAAAGATCAGGGTTAGCAACTCGGCCTTGGCCCAATCCAATAGCCAGGAGCCCCAACCTTGCACGCTCAGTCCATAGGCCAGGGAGGTGTGGTGGCCGTAGATTTCGAGCGGCAACTCAACAAACGCGATAGTGAGGAGCAGCACAGGAACAAAGATCAGCGCCTGCCCAAATCGTTTCCTGGAAATGGACTCGGCGACGCGTTGCACCTTGGGGCCGAAGCGCACGGCGACCAGCGCCACGAGCACGGCTAAGCCGAAGATGGTGGAGGCCAGCGAGAGGACAACGTTGGTCCGGTGCAATCCTTCGGACTGGCGAAGCTGCTCTGGAGTGAGCGTGTAGGCGGTGATGGTGCGCTGAGCGACGGCTTCTCCGGGGGAGATTCTGGCGGCGGGGCTGGCGGTGGTCGGCATGGGTCCTCTGGAAAACGAATTGCTGAAGTCGCGTACGGATGCCGGAAGCGTTTGCGCTCTCGGCATTTTCTCACTTGTCCAACCGCAGTACACGGGCAATCATGGCCTCGAAGAGTCTCCAAGGCAACAGGGTGCGCAGCACGACGGTGGCCTTGGCGTCCGGGCCGACGGGGTAGCGAAGCCGGGGATGGGGGGCGTCGGCGAGATGTGCGATAAGGCGGGCGACCTCGCCAGCATCACGGCGTTGCAGCTTTTTTTCCACATAAGCACGGAACATCTTCGTACGTTCGTAGTTGGGAGAGGCGGGATCGAATGCGGCGGCGGCAGCATTGTCCTTGCGATACCAGATTCCGGTCTCAAACGAGCCAGGTTCGATGAGAATGCAGTCGATTCCCAATGGCTTCATCTCCATGCGCAGGGATTCGGTGTAGCCCTCCAGTGCAAATTTAGCGGACGAGTAGGAGCTCATTGCCGGGGAGGAGCTGCGGCCAGAGATGGAGGAGAGCATCAGGATTCGGCCCGCGCCCCGCCTCCGCATCACCGGGAGCACAGCTTTGGTCAGCGACACGGTGCCGAAGAAGTTAGTTTCAAACTGGCGTCGCAATTCCTCGAGCGTAACATCCTCGGCAAAGCCCGCCAGGGCAAAGCCAGCATTGTTGACCAGCAGATCGATGCGGCCATAATCGGCGACGGTTTTGGCGACGAAGGGCTCGTGCGATTCCGGGACAGCAACGTCGAGAGTACGCACACTGACCCGCTCGGTGAGACCGGCTGATGCGAGCGCCTCGTCCAACCGAGCGCGACGGGCAAGGTCGCGCATGGTGGCAACTACGAAGTAGTCCCGGCGAGCCAGTTCGATTGTGCTGAGCAGTCCAAATCCGCTGGAGCAGCCGGTGATTACCGCTAAATGTTGATTCATTCCCGTTCCCTGTGCGAAAGCGCATCACAACCCGCAATGCGCGCCATTCGAGTGGCTGGTTGCGCCACATACTACAACATGTTTGCCAAAGCAGCACTGCAGGGGAGAGCATAAGTTGTTTGGGTTATTGATGTTGACTCTTTAAGGAAGTGATTCATACAGATGGCGACAGGGCAAAAGAACACTCCAACTGAAATTGCAGCAGCCAAGGGCAAGCTTGGAATATTGATCGTCGGACTAGGGGCGGTAGCAACTACATTTGTGGCCGGCGTAGAGGCCGTACGAAAAGGCATTGCGGCTCCGATCGGTTCGTTGACACAGATGGGGACCATTCGTCTCGGCAAGCGCACAGATGGACGTTCACCCTTGATTAGGGACTTTGTTCCTCTCGCTGATATCAACGACCTCGTGTTTGGCGGCTGGGACATTTTTACCGACAGCGCCTATGAAGCGGCGGCTAATGCCAAGGTTCTGGAAAAGGAGCTGCTGCTGCAGCTTAAGCCGTTTCTGGACACCATCAAGCCAATGCCGGCGGTCTTCGATCACAACTATGTGAAGCTGATCGACGGGCCGAACGTGAAAAAGGGCAAGAACAAGCTGGATCTGGCCGAGCAACTCCGCGCCGACATTCGCAACTTCAAGAAGGAGAACCAGTGCGATCGGCTCGTTATGATCTGGTGCGCCTCGACCGAAAGCTTCCAGAAGGCGAGCGAGGTTCATGCGTCGGTGGCAGCTTTTGAAAAGGGCATGGTGGAGAACGATGCGAACATCTCGCCGTCGCAGATTTATGCGTACGCGGCATTGCAGGAGAGCGTGCCTTTTGCGAACGGCGCCCCGAACCTCTCGGTCGATCTGCCGGTGATGCAGGAGCTTTCGAAGAAGAACAATGCGCCGATTGCGGGTAAGGATTTCAAGACCGGCCAGACCCTGATGAAGACCATTCTGGCTCCCGGTTTCAAGGCTCGCATGCTGGGAGTAAACGGCTGGTTCTCGACCAACATCCTAGGCAATCGCGACGGTGAGGTGCTGGAAGATCCGGGCTCATTCAAGACCAAGGAAGAATCCAAGCTCAGCGTGCTCGACGAGATCCTCCAGCCGAAGCTGTATCCCGAACTCTACGGGAACATCTTCCACAAGGTCCGGATCAACTACTATCCGCCACGCGGGGACAATAAAGAGGGCTGGGACAACATCGACATCTTTGGCTGGCTGGGCTATCCGATGCAGATCAAGGTCGATTTTCTCTGCCGCGACTCGATTCTGGCGGCACCGCTGGCCCTGGATATCGTCCTGTTTCTCGACATGGCAGCGCGTTCCACTCAGTTGAAGGGAATTGGCATTCAGGAGTGGATGAGCTTCTACTTCAAGTCTCCGATGACCGCTCCGGGACTCTATCCCGAACACGATCTGTTCATCCAGATGATAAAGATGAAGAACACCCTGCGCTACCTCAAGGGAGAAGAGTTGATCACCCACCTCGGACTCGAGTATTACGACTGAGTTCTGCAGGTTTTTGCAGAGAGGCAGGAGCTTTGGCTCCTGCCTTTTCATTGTGGTGGACAAACAGCGGCGGCTATGAATTATTTTGGTACCGGACCTTAAGTAACACGCATCGTAGTACAGATGAAACGGCTGGGGTTGTATTCGGGGATCGCGGTATTAATGCTGGCCTCTGGACTGTGGGCCGAAACCCAAGGAACCTTCCGTGGCGAAGTGGTGCGTGCGCCACGGGGAGAGCGGTCGGCTAACCTGCTCTACCTGATGGGGCGGGACGGCAATGTACGCCGCGTGATCGTGGCTCAAGCCGCCATCGTTTATGATTCTGCCGTGCCCACCGGAGACCGCGTTCAGGCGGCGCGTCAGGCCCTGGTTCCCGGCACGGAAGTGCGCGTCACTGCCTTGGTGGACGCGACCAGCGGCGAGTGGACCGCCTCACGAGTAGAGGTGATAGCGCACCACGCAGCCGAATTCGAGGACGACTACGGCGAGGATGGACGCGGTGGACCGGACGAAGTCACGTCTCCCAGTGTGACTGCCGTCGCGTCGCGCACGATCTAGCCACGGGACGATTCAGCCACGCAACTGGGACGGCTGAGCGCTAGTCTCTGAGGCGAGACGATAGGCGCGATTCAACACCTCGACGGGGTGGAGCACCGGATAAGAGAGCTCCTGGTTGAACTGAATCCGGCAGCTCAGACAGTCGGTTACCAGCGTCTCGGGGTTTATGGCTTGGATCTTCTCCATCAGGCGGCTTCCCATCGCCAGGGAGATTGCGTGGAACTCCTTTTTGAAGCCCATGATGCCGGAAATCCCGCAGCAGTCGAAGGCTCCTCCGACATTCTCCATGGAAATCCCAGGCACTAAGCTGAGCAGCTCCGCCCACGGTTGGCCCATGCTCTGCTCCTTCAGATGACAGGGCGCGTAATACGCCATTCGATCGCCCACCGGGCCTAGAGAGCGATTGAACTTTCCGAGGCGATCCAGCTCCCTGAGGTACTCTCCGACGTCGTAGCTATGGCTGGCAATCTTGATCCGGGTTCGCCCGTCGATGGCCGCAAAGTAACCCTCGTCGTGAAGCAAGCCACGGATAATCAGCTTCACTGGCAGGGGCGGTTTGCTGCGGCGCGGCGAGGCGGGCGTGGCACATCCTTGCGGATTGGCTTCCTCCTGGAGAATGCGTTCCAATACTTTGTTCTGATCGCCTCCGGCTTCGGCCATCATTGTTTTCAGGACCTCGCGGTATTCTTTTGATAGATAAGCGCCTTCGCTTAACACTCCCTTCAGCATGTAGCCGCACGTCGGACAGGAACAGACGATGTCGTAGCCGTCATCGACCGCGTCTTCGAGTTGCCGCAGATTGTAGTTGGCGAGGTCGAAGGTGAAGGGGCGGTCACCTTCCAACAGACTCGGCATGCCACAGCATTTTTGCTCGGGGAAATAGACGGTAACGCCGTTTCGCTCCAAGACTTCGACCGTGGCCTTGGCTACCTCGGGAAAGAGGTAACGGGCAGTGCATCCTGCGAAGTAAGCAACCTTGGGACCGGACGTTTCCCGCTTTAGATGAAGATTACGCTTCCTTGCCCATGCATCGAAGCTCTGCGGCGGTAACTTCGGGAGCTTCCTTTTGGGATGAATCCCCGCCAGTTGCTTTGCCAGGTTTGCGATAGGCTTGATTTCTGAGAGCAGGTTGGTCAGCCTTGGATATGCCCCGCAAATCTTTCCGACGCGCTCGACGTCCTCGAGCACGCGAATCTCCGGCTTTAGACCGTCCCGGACGATAAACGCATCCTTGGCCTCCCGGATATCGGCGCGAACCGTGAAACAAGTACACAATCCGCACATATTGCAGAGATCTATCAACTTTCGCAGTTCGTCGGAGGTGATCTTCTTGTCTTTTTCATTCTCGCGGTCGTAGAGCTGGAACAATCTGGGGAAAAACAGGCACGGGGTGTCCTCCATCGATCTTCTGCACTCATCGCAATTGGTACACAACTCAATTACTTTGCGGGCCAGGTCTTCCGGTTCACTGCTGGGCATATAGATCCTTCTTTGGTTTTCGCTTGCTTGAACACTAAAGCGTCCGCTTGCTGTTTTCAACGAACTCTTGCAGCCACGCCGAGATCTCGTCGCGCACCCGAGCGAAAGCCTCCAGCTGTTGATCTGAAGGTACGCGCGCCGGGTCGTCAAAGCTGTGATGAACGGCCTTGCCGCCAGGAAAGAACGGGCAGGCTTCCCGGGCGTTGTCGCACACGGTTATCACATAATCGAACTGCTGACCGGCAAAGTCATCCACTGACTTCGATCGGTGTTGAGAAATGTCGATTCCTATCTCGCGCATCACAATGATGGCGTTCGAGTTCAGGCCGACCGGCCTGGTTCCTGCGCTGAACACCTCGAAACGGTCGCCCGCAATGCTGCGCAGTAGCCCTTCCGCCATTTGGCTACGCGCCGAGTTCCCTGTACAAAGAATCAGAACCCGTTGTTTGTTCATTGAGCGCTCTTTCCATACTCATCAGCGATCGCCACTACAGGTTGAACGGGTACCGCTTCATCAAAAAAGTAGCGGCGCTGGAAGAATAATGCAACGTTGACCAGCGCGATCATCACGGGAACCTCGACCAAGGGGCCGATGACGGCGGCAAATGCGGCCCCGGAGTTGATACCAAAGACGGCGACGGCGACAGCAATGGCCAACTCAAAGTTGTTCGACGCGGCGGTGAAGGAGAGCGTGGCGGTCTTGGCATAGTCTGCGCCGAGCTTCTTCCCCATATAAAACGACACCAGGAACATCACGACGAAATAAATCAGCAGCGGAACGGCAATTCGGACTACATCCAGCGGCAGGCGGACGATGTAGCCGCCCTTCAGCGAGAACATGACAAAAATCGTGAACAACAGAGCAATCAGAGTCAGGGGGCTGACGCGCGGAACGAAGTTATGGTCGTACCACTGGCGGCCCCGAGCCCGAACCAGCACAGTACGGGTCAAAAATCCTGCCAGGAACGGAATACCCAGATAAATAAAGACACTCTTGGCAATTTCGCCGATGGATACGTCTACAACTGCACTGTGCAGCCCTAGTTTGGCGGGCAGGACGGTGATGAATACCCATGCGTATATGGAAAAAAAGAACACTTGAAACAAGGAGTTAAACGCCACCAAACCAGCGGCATACTCGGTGTCTCCCTTGGCCAGTTCGTTCCATACGATGACCATGGCGATGCAACGGGCCAAACCGATCATGATCAACCCAGCCATGTATTCGGGATAGCCGCGTAGGAAGACAACGGCCAGCACGAACATCAGGATGGGACCGACAACCCAGTTCTGTACCAGGGAAAGGGCGAGCACGCGCTTGTTACGAAAAACTTCGTGCAACTCCTCGTACTTTACCTTGGTGAACGGAGGGTACATCATCACGATCAGTCCGGCGGCGATAGGGATGGACGTGGTACCCACACTAAATCGGTTGAGGAATGGGACAATTCCTGGATACAGCCAACCGGCAATGACGCCGATGGCCATTGCGGCAAAGATCCAGGCGGTGAGGTAACGGTCAAGAAAACTCAGACGTGAAGAGACCTTGCTCATTGCCCACTAGTTCCTTTCTGCAATTTCTGGCCGCGCGCCAGCGCCGAGTAGGGCTTCCATTCGCTGACGGTGCAGGATCCGGTTTCGATGGCTTTCTTAAGTTTGCGTAAGTCCGCGATAAGGACTTCTGATCGCTGGAAAACGCTTCGCAAAAGTGCAAATAACAGTTTGTGAACTTCCTCATCGGGCTGTGCCAGACGGTAATAGATTCGCGTTCCTTCACGCCGGTCGAGGATGAGGCCGGCATTCTTGAGGTAGGTGAGGTGTCGCGAAGTGTTTGGCTGCGAAGTTTCCAGTACGTAATGGATGTCGCAGACGCAGAGTTCGCCATGCAGGAGAAGATTCAGTATCCGTAACCGGCTCTGATCAGCCAATCCCTTAAAGTAATGTTCCAGCTCTCTCACGTGTGGCCTCTATTCCTTAATTGGGAAATGCATTTTCGGCGCCTGTTTCGAAGCTCTGGCCGAAGCCGACTGCGGTTGGGCACGGCGGACCGGGGGCTGTACCCTTTTAGTTATATGGCATCATACCACTATACGTCCATAAGCATATACGAGTATAGCAGGCAGTTCGGTGAGCTGAATCACATTGCAAGCTCTTTATTGACACCGCGAAAGGGAGATAGCAGTGACCGGAGAGAGGCCGGAATACAGGGGTTTGAAGTATTGGAGAGTGCAAGTCGCGATGAGTTCGGGACTGGGGTCGTGTTCCCATTTGGCCGGGTGGGCGGAATTTGAAAAGCCGCACGGCTGTTTTTAACGGCTAGCGGACGTGGGATTTCATGATGTAGACAAAAGATATACCCGTCAAAAAAGATTTGGAAACAGAGCTGCCCGATGTATGATGCCTTGCCCACTCCTGAGGCTCCAGAAAGAAAGACTGTAACCAGACGAAAAACTGTGAATTGGATGAAAGGAAATAAAATGAACAAAAATCACCGACGGGCTGCACAGTTAGTGGTACTCGTTCTACTCCTCGCGGCTTTCGCATTTGCACAGACTCCCGTGCCGGCAACTGCTAGTGGCACCACTGACCTGCTGGAGGTCCTTCGCGCGAAGGGCATTCTTACTCAGCAAGAATATGATGCGTTGAAGCAGCGCGTTATGGCTCCGACCCCGGCCGCTGAAGCAGCGATGCCGATGCCGGCACCGCAAACCCACACGCCGTTTATCACCATGATGGACACCGGCATTGGAATGCACATCGGAGAAGTTGATTTGAAGTTCTCCGGCGAACTGAATGCGTTCTATGTACACGACCGGCCCAACAGCAATCCTGATGTAGCGGCAGGCGGTTTGGTGAGTAACAATGGCGTGGGCGGGGAACTCGGTGTAGTTCCCAACTCGTCCGTCCGCGAGGGCTTGCTCCCTTCGGACTTCAACATTACTTTATCGACCAGACAGAAGGGGCTCGACATTTTGGTTGATTTCGGTTTCTATCCCGGCATCAACAGTGTGGCGCAGGGCGGCCTGGGTTTCTACGTAAACAATGGCCAGCCGACGGCTTTTGCCACCAGTGGCATTGATATGCGCCAACAGTACGCCACGATTGGCAACAAACATTTCGGCACCTTCAAATTCGGTCGTGATATCGGCTTGTTCGCGCAGGAAGCAATCCTGAACGACTTCACCATTTTGGCTGTGGGTACGACGAACGGCAACGTAGCGCCGGGCAGCGTCTCGCTGGGCCGAATTGGTCTCGGCTATATCTATACTGACTTTCAACCACAGATCACCTATTCAACGCCTTCTATGGGCGGATTCACGGCAGCCTTTGGAGTCTTCCAGCCGCTCACCGAAATTGGTGGCGGGCTTTCGGGTCATAGCCAGCCCGCGTTCCAGGCTAAGTTGGCCTACGCGATGCCTGGAAAGGGGCCTGTGAAGACTAACTTCTGGCTCAATGGAGTCACCCAGGACCTGCAAGCCGGCAACGCTGCGGAAGCTGCTGCGGTCGGCTTTAAGGTAGGGCAGAGCGTTCGGGAGGCGGCTTTCGATGGTGGCGCAAAGGTCACATTCGGCGGCGCGTCAGTTGTGGCTTACGGTTACAATGGCCGCGCAATCGGGACAGAAGCTCAGTTGCTTCTCGGTATGGATGCTGTCGGGCACCCGCGCATGTCCCGTGGCGGTTATCTCCAGGGTACTTATACCTTTGACAAGAAGTTGACTTTGGGTGGAAGCTGGGGCATCAGCCATCTCAGCCTGACTCCCCACGATGAACTTGTAGGCGCGACCAACCTTCTGCGGAGCAACTGGTCGGACGTCGCGCAGGTCCGTTATGCACTGACCAAATGGGCTACCCCGATCGCAGAGTACACTCATACTGTCAGCACGGCTCATGACACCGGCCACCTGGGCGGCACTCCGAAAGCCACCGAAGACTCGATTGCACTGGGCACCATTTTCTTCTTCTAAACCGCTCGGAAGTTGACGCATTCCGTGAAGGATCACCGGCAAGCTAGAGCTGGCTCCTTCACGGGGTGCGCGTTTTCAGGCAGTCTGGGAAGAAAATAATCGAGCTTTTGGAGGGGAAGACTCAAAGCAAGGACGCCCTGGCCGAACTGGTGGCAATGCACGGAGCGCTAAGTCTTTGACAGAGATCTGGGAACCGTACGAAGTGCGGGAGCAGATCATGAAATTGGTCCGGCGATGGTCAGAGGCGACTCAGATCAGCGCCGGATGCTTAATGAAGTGGATTGCGTTATCTTAAATAATTGGTACGGTGTGTAGTAGTCCGTCACCAACATTGCCCTTGCTTGTCGCTTGTTTGCAAGGTGTTGACGTTGCGGATTTGGATTGCCGCACGGCGCTAGGCAAGACCGCGCTCTGTGGCAATCGATTGTTCTTCCGCGGCCAAACGGCGAAGCTGTTCGCTCCATTCTTGATTTCTGCCGGGCAGCTCCCCGAGGGTCGCGACGTCCAATAGAAACCCTTTGTATCGCCGTAATGCAAGCGCATGGGCTTCGGAATAGTCGGCACAGCAATCGGAGACGATGGCCGCCAGGAACCCGACCTGGGCTGCCGAGGTCGCGGTGAAAACCACGCAAACCGATGTAACCAAACCAGCAACGAGCAAGAATCGCTTGCCCTTCGAGTGTAGATACGGGAGTAACTCGAGATGGTGAAAGCCATTCTGCGTCTGCTTCTCGAGAACTTTTTCACCAGGTTGCTCGACGGCAAAATCCAGTACCCCTGCGCCTTTGGTGCCCCGGACACAAGGCGACCTTCCACGCAGCAGATAACGGGGTAGCCAATCGGTTTTGTCTGGACTGAATACTTCCCGTAGATGAATGACTTCAATGCCGGATTGGCGGCAGAACTGAAGCAACTCTGTTGTGTTTTGTTGAAAATGCGGGAAATCGGTTTGTAGCTGGTCCGTCCAGAAGTCCTGTTGCACATCCACGAGTAAGAGAGCGAAGGACTGCCAATTCTGCTCAGGCATGTTGCTGCGCTTCGATCCGCAATCTGGTTCCAAGCTTCCCCCTAGTGGGCCACAGGCCCGACAATGGCGGCTCCGCCATACGTTAAAGATACAACAGCAACCCTAGATGAAAGCGGCATGAGCGCTATCACGAATATAGGTGATGAGGGTCACGGAGTCCATGTGAATTTGGAGATATAGGTTATGTTTGCGTTGGTCAGGGAGTGGGGCGAACGGCACGACGGTGTCGATCATGCAACTAGAGATCCGCTTGAACCCTAGCTCTCAGCCGAAGGCATTGGAGCCTGAGTAATGTCTTCTTCTTTAGTCTGTTCCACTCTGCTCGACAGCCTAAGGACTACACTGGAAACGCTGCAACCTCCCGAACTGGAAAGGAGACTTGATGTCGGTGTTACCAGTACAGGTAAATCCCTTGCCTGAATGTCACCCCAGTGAGATCCCTGATTCGTCGCGCTTGCGTTTACTTCGGCTTTCTATTACGAGTCTATGCAATTTTCGCTGCCGTTACTGTATGCCCGTAAAGGGGGTACGGAAGGTGGCGCACGATGATCTTCTACCCTTGGAAGGCTTGGTAGGACTGGTCCAGTGGTTATCTACAAATAGCGGGATCAATCGGGTGAGAATCACCGGCGGGGAACCTCTGGTGCGTCCGGGTATCGAGCATCTGATCGAGGCGTTGTCAGCAATCCCGGAAATGAAAGAAGTGTCGTTGACCACGAACGCTTCATTACTGCCTCAAATGGTTCAGGGACTGAAGAGCGCGGGGCTCAATCGCGTTAATATCTCCATCGACTCTCTGGACGAAGAACGATTCGCGGACGTAACCCGCGGAGGAAGTCTCAAGAGCACATTGGATGGTATCGAGGCCGCACAAAAAGCAGGACTGACGCCCATCAAGCTTAACGCCGTGTTGCGGCGCTCCGCATGGAAACAGGATGTGCCTCGCCTGTTGGATTTTGCCGCCAGCACTGGTTTTGAGATTCGCTTTATTGAATTGATGCGTACCGGAACGGAGCGCGCCTGGTGCGAATCCGAATATATCTCTGTGGATGAGGTCTGCAACGGGTTGGACGCCGAGGTTCTTCCAGCGGAGCAGCAGACCGGGAGCCCCGCGCGAAGGACATTGGTAAATTGGCGCGGAACTCTACTGACAGTGGGCTGGATCACGCCTCGCTCTCATCCTTTTTGTCAGCATTGCGAGCGCTTGCGGATGGACGCGCGAGGCCTGATTCGCCGCTGTCTGATGGATGCAACGACGCTGGATTTGCCCCGTGTGTTGGGGACGATGGACGATCTGGCCGCGCGGCAGGAGTTCCGAGCCTATATTGCCGGAAAAGTTCCGCCGCAAACCATGGATAGCCAGTTTGCAATGAGCCAGATCGGAGGATAAGGATGGGCGAGTTGACACACCTGGACAGCCAGGGTCTGCCTCGCATGGTGGACGTTAGTACAAAGGCAGAAACCATGCGTGAGGCTGAGGCCGAAGCTGTGCTTTGGGTAGGTAAAGAAGTCATGGGTCATATTCGCGATGGCCGTACACCGAAGGGCAACATCTTTGAGACGGCACGGATTGCTGGAGTTATGGGGGCAAAACGCACCTCTGACCTGATTCCACTCTGTCATCCGCTGATGCTCACGCATGCCTCTGTGGATATGGAACTATTGGATGATCGGATCGTGATCCGGACTGTGGTCAGGACTCGGGGCTCGACCGGAGTTGAGATGGAAGCGCTCACGGCTGCTTCGGTTGCCGGGCTGACCTTGTATGACATGCTGAAGGCGCTGTCGAAAGAAATGCGATTGGATGGACTCCGGCTGCTCGCGAAATCCGGTGGACGTAGCGGTGAATACCGTGCGGAGCCCTACTGTGGTTGACGGGAAGTTGTTGCACGTTTGTATTTCAGCAAAGAAGGGGATTGCCAAGCATGAAGTTCCCCTCGCCCGCATTACGGTTGCGCATGGCTTGGAAGGCGATGCGCACGCTGGAGAATGGCATCGGCAGGTGAGTCTGCTGGCGCATGCGGATATTGAGGCAATGCGCGCGAAGGGCTTAGTGCTGGAACCGGGCGCATTCGGCGAAAACCTTGTCATAGATGGACTCCAGATAGACGAACTGGGTGTTGGCTCGCGCCTTAGGATCGGACCGGTACTACTGGAATTAACCCAGATTGGGAAAGTCTGCCACACGCGTTGCGCAATTTATTACGCCACTGGCGACTGCATCATGCCGCGCACTGGGCTTTTTGCACGGGTAGTGGAAGGCGGAGAACTGGTGCCCGGCGCTTCCCTCGAAGTCGTGCACAGGGTTGCTCGATCGGTGATTCAGGCCGCGGTCATCACGATCTCGGAAAGTAGCGCGGCATTTTATACGGCCGCGCCCGCGCTTTCCGAACTCCTGCGTGAAGGGCTTCAGGCGCGCATAGCGTGGACACAGACGATACCGGGCGAGGCCGAGCTGATTTCAGCGGCTTTGAAAGAACTCTGTGATCGTCGGGTAGATTTGGTAATAACCATCGGCAGTGCGGGGATCTCGGCGCGGGACGTAGCTCCGGAGGCCACTCGAAACGTGATCGACCGAGGGTTGGCAGAAATTGTTAAAGCCATACGTGCGGTTACGGTGGAAGAGGAATCGATCGAATTGCTAACCTCAGCAGTGGGCGGAGCGAGGCGCGAGACTTTGATTGTGAACTTGTCTGGAGGTCTGAATAGTGCGATGGAGAGCCTGAATGCTATCTTGCCTGCGCTTCCGGATGCAGTGAAGATGTTGCGCGGCGAAACAGCACATTCGGAGCGTGATCGTGATAAAGAACGGTTGATCACGCTTTAGAGCGGGGCAGCCTCCGAGTTGCAAAATGAGGTTTGTGGTCGGGCCAGTGTATTGCAAACGAGGAAGGAGGAAAACGCGGCATGACGAGTTTTGAATACGCCAGCAACGTGATTCTCCGCCAATCGGCTCTCTCGGGAGTGATACAGAAAGGCTTTTTGAGTTCTTGTAATCTTGTGCTCTGGAACCCTAGAAAATATTTGGTCACCGTCCGATTTCCATTTACACTGAGCGGTTTTTCTATGCTACACTCCGGGCGTTCTTCGAAAGTAAATCGAGTAAACGCTTTACACCAAGTGGTTCTGTGCTACACTTCCGAGCGTTCCCAAAGAAGCAACGTTCGGTTGTAGCCTCAGAAACCGCAAAAAAATAAAGCTGGATTAAAGTTGTTCTGTAGATCAGTTTCGTACTACAATCCCGCGGGCTGCCAATAAGTGGGCCGAGCTGGAAAGAAAGCGATAACGGTCAGCAGTGCAACTTTAAGACTTCGCAAAACGCAACAAACTAAAACAAAGGAGAAACACACCGTGGCATTAGCAGATCAGACTTATGGTTTTTTCATTCCTACAGTTACGTTGTTGGGCGTTGGAGCAGCGAAGGACGCTGGGACTCAGGCAAAGGCACTTGGAGCGACCAATCTTCTTATCGTTACGGATGCTGGGCTTGCGAAGCTCGGAGTTGCTGACAACATCAAGAAATTGATCACTGATGCCGGCCTGAAGGCTGTCATCTACTCGGGCGCAGAGCCGAATCCGACCGACAAGAACGTCCGTGACGGCGTGAAGGCCTACAAGGAAAACAAGTGCGACGGTATCGTCTCGCTTGGCGGCGGCAGCTCGCACGACTGCGGCAAGGGCATTGGCCTGATGATCGCCAACGGCGGCGACATCCGTGATTACGAAGGCGTCAACAAGTCCACGAAGCCGATGCCTCCGTTCCTGGCGATCAACACGACCGCTGGCACGGCGAGCGAAATGACCCGCTTCTGCATCATCACCAATTCCGACACGCACGTGAAGATGGCCATTGTTGACTGGCGCGTAACTCCTAACGTCGCCATCGACGACCCTCTCCTGATGGTCGGCATGCCGCCGGCTCTGACGGCTGCTACCGGTATGGACGCTCTGACCCACGCGGTCGAGGCCTATGTTTCGACGATCGCCAACCCGATCACCGATGCCTGCGCCCTG
>Ga0181520_10000217_pt1 | contig 122621 bp, 82 predicted proteins | sample PEATcosm2014_Bin_29_FD_132451 | JGI IMG/M metagenome (GOLD analysis project Ga0181520, IMG submission 132451) | Peatland microbial communities from MTU Mesocosm Facility, Houghton, MI, USA - PEATcosm2014_Bin02_30_metaG | ecosystem: Environmental > Terrestrial > Soil > Wetlands > Peat | place... | reverse complement strand
TCAGCAAGTTGGCCGCGGCTTCGCCGCGATAGCAAGTTGGCGAGTTGGCGGCCTTTGCGGGTTGCGCCCATTGTTCATTTCAGCCGTAACTCGACGCGGCGAGTCGGCTGCTCAGGATGACAGAGCGTGGCGTAGAGCTTTCCCATATCCGAGAATCCGGATGCGGGACGCCTTGCGAATATGAATTGTCTTTGCTCTCCCACCCTTCCGCGATAAGACTGCGGAAGGATGGGGCACCCGCTTCATGGCGGGTCAGCGCGCTGCAGGAGGTGCGGACGCTGCGGGGACCGGCTCGGTGACTGGCACTATGCGGTCGGCGGCGAGGTTTTCGAGTGTCTGCACGATGCCGCTGGGCCACGTGATTTCGACTTTGGCGGCAACCGCATCGGGGCCGAGACCAAAGTGCACCGGACCAAGGGTCGAGGAGGCGTAGCAGACGCTGGAAGTCTGGTGGTTGTACTGGACGCCGGATTTGGTAGTCACCTTGATACGCGCGCCGATACCGTCGCGATTACTTTTGACGCCGCGCAGGGCGAAGTCAAGCCAGTGGTTGTGGTTGGGACTGCGGTTCATCCACAGTTCGGCGTCGCTGGCCAGTCCCGCGGCGACGAAATCGATCTTGCCGTCGCCATCGAAATCACCCATAGCGCAGCCGCGATGGCGCGCCACCGGGGCCTGATCAAATCCCGCTTCGGCGGTGTATGCGGCCCATTTTCCGCTGGGGCCGAGATTGCGAAAGATGGTGTTGGGTTCGGCGAAATGCGAGCCCGGCGGCCATACCGCGGTGACGTGTCCGCGCGTAACCAGCATATCTTTCCAGCCGTCGTTGTCGAAGTCGTAAAGCGCGACTCCAAAGCCGGCCATGGGCAGGCTGAGGGCGCGCATCCCACTGGGGGCGGTGACTTCCACAAAGTCCCCCTTGCCGGTGTTGAGGTAGACGGGGAAGGTCTGGCTCTTGAGCGCCGTGTAGGCAATGTCGGGATAGCCGTCGTTGTTGATGTCGCGGAAGTCGAGGCCCATGCCGGAGATGAATGCGGCGTCTTCGGCGAGGGCCACGTTGGTTTGAAAGGCAACCTCTTCAAACTTGTTGCCCAGATTGTGGAAGAGGAAGTTGTACTCGGAGTCGTTGGTGACAAAGAGGTCGGGCTTGCCGTCGAGATCGTAATCGGCCATTCCCACGCCCATGCCCTTGCCGATGTGCTCGCGCAGGCCCCACTCTTTCGAGACATCGGTGAAAGTGCCGTCGCCGTTGTTGAGGAAGAGCTGGTCGGGCAGTCCCTTGTAGTATCGGGGATGGCAATACTCGGCCATGGTTTCGACGACGCACTTGGGAATGCCGGAGTACTCCCACTGCAGATAATTCACCACGAAGAGATCGAGGAGGCCGTCATTGTTGACGTCTACCCAGACGGCCGCTACTGCCCAGAGGGGGCCGAATTCGGGGTCGATCGATTTATCCAAGCCGGCCTTCTTGGTCACATCTTCGAAGGTGCCGTCGCCTTTGTTGCGATAGAGCGTGTTGCCATGCACGCCGGCGACAAAGATATCGGGATGACCGTCGTTGTCGTAATCGCCAATGGCCACGCCCACATCGAAGCCTGTGCCGCGCAGCCCGGCCTGATCGGTAACATCGGTGAATTTGCCGTTGCCGTCGTTGCGCAAGAGGTGATTGTAGTATTTGGGCGAATCCTTCTTCAGCGTGGCGATGTTTGCGCCGTTGGTGAAGAAGATGTCGGGACGCCCGTCGCCGTTGTAGTCGAAGACCGCAACGCCGCCGGCCATGGTCTCGGGCACGTTGCGGGCCGCGGTTTCACTGCTGTCGAGATGAACCGGCAGGCGATGGTACTCGAACTGAATGGGCGCGGCGGGTTGCTGGCCTTGGAGAGCGGGGCCGCAGAAGAAACAGAGCGCGCAGGGCAAGATTATGAACGCGGCGCGGTGTGGGAGACGGTGCTTCAGTATGCGCATAGAAAGGTCAGGCAAAGATGCAAAAAAGGGAGAGAAGAATAGAGCATCCCTCCCTTGCATTGTACTGTTCGCGGCGGACAATCGAGGTCCGGCAGCGAGATGCGGCGGGCTTTGCTTAGCAAGGCGTTCAGCGGCGAGCAGAGCTGGGCGGGGGCGAAGAAGTGAGATGGATGGGCAACGATGGTTGGGCTATGCTGGTAGTCATGCGATGGATATGTGCATTTCTGCTTGCGCAGAGTCTTGTTTCAGCCGCCGGGCAGGCGCAGAGACCGGCATCGGCGGGAAGCGCGACCGAATTGTTGCAAGCCGGGAAAGCGGCTCTGCAGCGGGGCGATCAGGAAAGCGCAATCGGCGACTTCAAGAAGGCCCTGGAGATGAACCCGGAGTTAGTGGAGGCGCGAACCGACCTTGCCACGGCGTACTTGCGCAACGGGGATCTGAATCAGGCGCGTTCCGAGTTTGAGAGATTGCATGAGGAGCGCCCGCAGGACCTGAGCATCTCCATGCAGCTCGGCTACGCCTTCGTGAAGCTGGGACGGGAGGCGGAGGCGGTGGATCTGCTGCTTCCACTGGAACGCGGCAATGAGGCCAATAACGAGCTTGCGTACATTCTCGGATTCGCGATGATTCAAGCGGGACGCGTGTCCGAGGGGTTATCGCGGATGGAGAAGTATGGCAGGGCGACGCACTCCGCGAACGCCTGGATGATTGCCGGCGGAACTCATTTCAAGCGGGGGGAGTTTCGCGAGGCTGCCGCGGATTGCGATGCCGCGATCACGGCGGATGCAATGCTGCCCGGCGCCTACAGCTTGCTGGGACAGGCACGCTATGCACTGGGGCAAACCGAACAGGCACAGAGCGCTTTTCAGTCGGCGCTGCGGGCCGATGCCCGCGACGTTGCGGCAAATTTGGACATGGGAATCATCCGCCTCAAGGAGCGGGACTTTGAGAGCGCACGGCCACTGCTGGAGCTCACGCTGCAGCTTCAGCCCACGATGCCGCTGGCACGCCTGAAAATGGCTGAGTTGAATAGCATGACGGGACACCTTGAGGAAGCCGCGAAGGAGCTGGAAGATCTCGAGAAGAAGAGTCCGGAGTGGCCGGATCCGCATGTCCAGCTGGCGGCGCTTTATTACAAGATGCATCGGCCGGACGACGGCCAGCGAGAACGCGCGATCGTGGAGAAGCTGGAAGCGAGGGCGCAGAAGGAAATCCCGGGCAAAAAGTAGCAGCAGAAGATTTCAGAGCGGGTCTGGAAGGGGCCAAAAGGCCACGTTCATTCTGCAACACGTATGTGCGGGCCAAGCAGGATGCGGAAATAGGCCTGCATTCGGTCGATTCGTGGGAATACGCATTCGCAGGGCTAAAGCCATTCTCATTCTATTGGCTTTATCGGCACGACTGAAGTCGTGCCCCGACGCTTCTTGCAGCCGGAAAGAGTTTTTCCGCAGCCTGTAAAGCCCGTACCCTTCAGGACTGTTGGCTCCTTCGACGACGTGACGGGGATAAATCCCCGGCCTACCGCCCGGAGGAGTTTTACCGCCGCCCGTTCAACCCTCTCTGGAACATAACGGCGAAACGCGACGGGGGTGGCCAAAGGCCACCCCCGTTGCGTTGTACTGCTCTAAAGAAGCTTAGAAGTAGTACTTGGCAGCGAACTGGATCCAGCGATATCCCACCTTGTTCTGCGGGGTACCAGTGGTTCCACCAACGCCGGTGTTGGAGTTCATGGTGAGGGCCGAAGCAGTGCTCAGACCGTTGAAGATCAACTGGTTATCAGCATTGCCGGCCAAGCCGAACTGTGCGTTCGGATGGTTGAGCCAGTTGGTCGCCGAGATGCGAAGCTCGATGCGCTGAGCGTCGGTTACGCGGAAGGCCTTGAAGATGGCCATATCGCTGCCCCAATAGTGAGGGGTGCGGATGTAAGGCCAGATCGTCTGTCCATTTTGACCGAATGAAGAAGCGGTCGGAGGCAGAGGCGCCGCGAAGCATTGGGGGTTGAAGTACTGTCCGGACTTCAAGCCCTTTCTGGGATCGCAAACCACCACAGGCTGCAGGCCGTTCTCGTATTGGTTGCTGCCTACCCAGGTGCTGTAGGAGATGGAGTCGGTTGTGTTTCCGGCCACGATCGGTTTTCCAGAGTTCTTGTCAACCGCATACGTGTTTGCCGGCATCGGCATGGTGATCGGGGTGTTGGTGGTGCTGCCGTTCACCGTGTACTGCTCGTAGTTCATGTTCATGTTATTGGAGATGTCCTGGTAGGGAGCGCCATCTTCATAGGTGGTGTAACCAGAGAGCTGCCATCCGTTGATCACTTCGCCCATAGCCCAGTTATTGTGGATCGGCTTGGGGAGCTTGTAGCTGAACGACAGGTTGAAGGTCTTGGTGTGGTCATACTCCAACTGACCGTAGTTGGCATCCAGGTTGTACGGGTTGACGACGGGGCCGTTGCCGTTACCGTTCGACGTAGAACCGTCGCGGGTACCGAGGACCTTGCCAAAGGTGAAGTTGGTGAAGAGGAACAGGTTTCCGGACTGCTTCTGGGCGGCTACCTGCAGGGAGTTGTAGTTGGCATGGCCGCCATGGGTCTGCAGCCAGATGTCGCCATAGTTGTTCAACGCGCGCCAATCGTTGGTGCTCACACCGTTGTAGGCGTCGCCGCTGGCAGCAGTGGGAGGAGTGATCGGATTGACGTTTTCGTAGAGACCCGTTTTAGGATCCGGGGTGAAGAACGCGCCGTAGGTGATCGGGTTTACGTCTTCAATGTGGCCATTTGCGCCGTTCTCAAGCTGATTGCGGCTCATGCTGCCCACGTAAGAAACTTCGAGAACTGTGTGAGCAGGCAGCGCCTGCGCAACACCGAAGCTCCAGGTGTTGGCGTAAGGCACCTTGTTGTCGCCTTCCGCGTCAGCCTTGAGGCCAGAGCCACCGGTCTGATTCAGTCCGGTAGGAATGGCGAAGGTGGTGTAACCACCCGAGCAGGCAGCGTTGTTGCTGGCGGTGACGCCAGTGCAAACCTTGCCAGCCTGGACGCTATAGCCGTAGAAGCCGTTGTTGCCCGTGTTGTGGGTGTTGAAGTCATATGAACCCAACGGGCCGTTCATGGCACCGCTGGCGTCATTGGAAGAAACCTGATAACGGAAGGTGCCGAAGCCGCCGCGAACGACGGTCTTGCCTGTGGCGAAGACGTCATAGGCAAAGCCAACGCGCGGATTGTAGAAGAAGAGCTGGCTCTTCCAACCGGACTTGGGAATGCCGCTGCCGCCGGGACCGCCGTTCCAGAGAAGGCCGGTGTTGGCCGCTGGGTTCGCACCGTTGTTGTAAGAAGCAGCGTCCCAAACTTGCACGCCGCCGAGTTTGTCGTACCACTGACCCATGTGGTCGGCGCGGAGGCCGGCGTTGATGGTCAACTTCGAAGAGGTCTTCCAGGAATCCTGAGCCCAGATAGACCACTGGTGCCAGATGATGTCCGGAACCACGTCGGTGTTCTGTTCGTCGTAGTCGAAAGTGCGGCCCATCAAACGATCGAGGGTCAGGTTGTAGGTCGAGGTGGCGCCCCAGTTCTCGAAGTCGTAGTTTCCGTTGATGTCGCTGCCATTGGCCTGCAGGTTCTCCTGGGTATCCCAGTAGAAGCCGGCCTTGATGGAGTGGGTCTTGACGATCTTGGTGAAGGTGTCGGTGATGGCGGGAGCCTTGGAGGTCTTGCCGAAGGAGCCTGCGCCATAGATGCCGCTGTTGAAATCAAACTCGTTGATTTCGGTCAAACCGGAGTTCCATCCGCCCGTAGAGTTGGGCATCTGGTCGGTCTTGGAGGCGCCAAAAAGGCTCATGGCCGGGAAACCCAGCGCGGAGCGGCTGACGGCCTTCTCATTGCCCAAGGAGACGTCGTTCTCAAACTTCGCGTAGGAGAAGACGAATTCGTTGGTCGTGGTGGCATTGAATACGTGGGTGAAGTTAATGAGGTAGACGTTGGCGGTTTCCTTGGCCGAGGGTGCCGAGGGATAAGGAATCGTCCACTCAGGAGCCCACCAGACGGACAGAGGATGTGCATCGCCTTCTGTCTGGTATGCGTAGGAACCCCAGATCTTGTTGTTGTCGTTGAACGCGTAGGTGACCTTGCCGGTCGCTTCCCAACGGTTGACGGGAGTCGAAGGCGAGTAGGTGTAGTTGTTCCAGCCGTTGGTCGCGCCAGGTGTCTGGTTGGCCGCGGGGTTCAGCTTGGTGAGGGCCACGCCGTTGGCGTCAAAGAGAGAGGTGGGGATCAGCGGAACCGGGTTATCTGGCTCCGGAGTGTTGGCCGGGTGGGCATCGTAACCGCTCCACGGTGAAACCGCCACGTTACAACCCTGCCATCCGTCATCCGTATCGCAAGGATTGTGGTAGACGGCGCCCCAATTGCTGACGACGTTCGAGTTTACGGGAGCGTGTCCGTGGCGGCCTTCGAGGTCATAGTCGCCGGCCAACTGGGCTACGGTAGGAACGTTCATCTGCACAGCCGCGTTGTAGGGCTTCTGCAACATCTTTTCGTAGCCGCCCCAGAAGAAGAGCTTGTCCTTGTTCCTGTTGAACCGGCCGAACGAGATCGGTCCACCGACGTTGCCGCCGATGTAGTAGAAGCTCTGCGGAGTCAGTGTGTTCTCGGCAGCGACCACAGAGGGAGCAGCGCCCGGTGCGTCGGCGGCTGCAATCTGTTGCGCCTTGTTGTACCAGTCGTTTGCGTAACCGATGCCGGTGTTGCGGGCATAGACATACGCTTCGCCGTGGTACTTCTGACCGCCGGACTTGCTGAAGGCCTGCAGAACAGCCGGGCCCTTTGCATATTCAGCGCCGTAGGATGCCGACAGATACTTGACGCTGTCGGTCATGTCCTGGTTGATGTTGGCGACCTGGGTTCCGGCGTTACCGGGATCGATCAGGTTGGCGCCGTCGAGGATGACCGCGGTTGAGCCGTAAGGCTGCGAACCGTTGGAGGAGAAGCTGCCGGCCGGGCCGTTGTTGGTGCCGGTGACCTGGCTGTTGTATCCGGAGCCTGCGTTGCCGGCGTTGTTGAAGGTGACGCCAGGCATCATCTTGATGAGCTCGGCGGCGTTGCGGCCGGTGAGGGTGGCGGAGTCGACCAGTTCGTTGTTCAGCGTGGCGCTGATTTCAGCGTTGTCCACGGGAACTTCCGCATCTTCGCCAGAAACGACGGTGACGGCGGTGGTTTCAGTGCCAATCTTGAGGTGGATGGCAGGAATGTTACGGGAGTCGCCCTGGTTGAGCAGGATCCCGGTTTCCTTCCACGAGGCGAAGCCCTTGGCCGACACTTCAACAGTGTACGTACCTGGGGGCAAAGCGGTGACGGCAAAGAAGCCCGCGCTATCGGCCTTGGAATCGCGTGTATCGCCAGATGCATCGTTCACGATCTTGACCTTTGCGCCTGCTACCTTGGCGTCGGTCTGGTCTGTAACGGTGCCGCTGAGCGTAGCAGTCAACTGCTGCGCCTGAGCGATGGTAAAGGACAGGATCATGACTGGGATGAGCAGCCAGATTGTCCGTAACCACGTTTTTTTACCTGGAAACATTTTTGTTGCCTCCTGAATTGTTGTCCTTGTTGAAACCCTGGCATGGGACATATTCCGGTGTTCCGGATTACCCCTAACCAAGGAGCTGACTTTTTGAATCTTGGTATCGATAGCACGCGAAACACAGGACGCGCAAGCGGTTTTTTCCGGGGTTTCTGCCTTAGTAAAACGATTCTGGCCTACACATGGCGGAATATCCGTTGCGTCATATGTATCGCCCGTCGCCCTTTGCTACCGTTACCGTTCTATACGGGCTCTATACATTTTCCATTCCCTTGAATACGTACGTGCAAACGTTTGATTCATTTGACATTCAGATGGCGATACAGTATCGAGAAAAACGATTTTGCAGCGACCAAAAGGGTCCGGGAAACCGGGAAAAGGGCATCTTCCTGTAATCCATAGAAATGGAAATCGCGATCTATGTTGAATGGAATGGCAAAAAATACCTAAAAATATGAGCGGATGGGGCTCGAAAACCCACAAAAATGGGACGCCCTGCGAAGGGTTTTGCGAGAGCGTCCGGCGCGGGGTTGGGCTGGGAGGGGGAGCAAAAATCAAGCTGGCGAGAAGGGCCGGCCGGGGACAATGCCATGTCCTTCGCGGATGGTAATCAGACGATCGACAGCTTGAGCGGGGAACTTTTCGGTGACGCCGGTGGGCCAGATGACGTCGATATCCACCGAATTGGCGTCGCCGAGGCCGAAGTGGAGCCGGGGATCGTTGGAGGAGCAATAGCTGGCCTGGCTGAGGAGCGCCTGGGCCTGCACCTTGCCGCCGTAATGAGCGAGCACGCGGGAGCCGATGGCGCTGCGATTGCTTTTGGTGCCTTCCAGCCGCACCTTGACCCAGTGATTGCCCTTGGGGGCGTCATTGCGGAGCAGCGAGGGCGGCTCGTGCTGATTCATGATGAGAATATCGAGGTCGCCGTCGTTGTCGAAGTCTCCAAAGGCGCACCCTCGGCTGACATGGCGGGCGTTGATGGCCGGCCCGGCCTCGTCGCCCATGCGCACAAAGGTCCCGTCGCCACGGTTGCGGAAGAGCACGCGCGGCCCCTTGTAGGGGAACCTGGGGTTGATGCGCTCGACTTCGGCATAGACGTTGCCGGTGACCCAGAAGATGTCGGGATAGCCGTCGTTGTCCAGATCCACGATTCCGGTACCCCAACTGACGTAGGTGCGTTCGCCGGCCAGGCCGGCGGTCAGGGCCTCGTCCTCGAACTCTCCCTTGCCCAGATTGCGGTAGAGGCCGGCGGCCTGTAACTGGAAGTGGGTCTTCACAATATCGAGGTGGCCATCGAGGTCGTAGTCGCCCACACCGATGCCCATGCCGGCCATCTCCTGGCCGTCGGCGCTGATGGCGACGCCCCGCATGAGGCCTTCTTCGCGAAAGGTGCCGTCGTGATTGTTGAGCAGGAGGAGGCTGGAAGTGGTATCGCAGGCGACGTAGATATCGGGCCAGCCGTCTTCGTCCACGTCGAAAGAAACCGCGGTAAGGCCGTAAGAATCGCGAATTGCGGCGATTCCGGACTCCTTGGAGACATCGGTGAAGGTGCCGTCGCCGTTGTTGCGGTAGAGGTAGTGCTGGGGCGTCTTGAGACCTTTGGGTCCGCAGGCGACGGGAACACCCTCGTAGTTGCAGTTGGGCACGTCGAGCGACGGCTTGAGGGCGTGGGCCATGTCGATGTCGACGTAATTGGAGACAAAGAGATCGAGGAAGCCGTCGCGGTTGTAGTCCAAGAAGGTGCAGCCGGAGCCGAAGCGGATGCCCTCATGGAGCAAACCGGCTTTCTCGGTCACGTCGGTGAAGGTACCGTTCCCATTGTTGCGGTAGAGCTTGTTCTGGCCGTAATAGGTGAGGAAGAGGTCTTCGTAGCCGTCGTTGTTGTAGTCGCCGACGCAAACGCCGACGGCCCAGCCGGCATCGTGGAGGCCTGCTTTTTCAGTGACATCGGTAAAGCTGCCGTCGCGGTTGTTCTTGTAGAGGCGATTGGAAGCGCCGGGGGGGACATCCTCCAGCCGACGGCCGCCGAGGATGAAGAGGTCCATCCAGCCGTCGTTGTCGTAGTCGATGAAGGCACAGCCGCCGCCCATCTCTTCGATGATGAAGGTGACAGCCTCGGGAACGCCGTAGTACATGGTGGCGGTAAGCCCGGCGCTCTGCGCGACATCGGTGAAGCGGGAAAACGGCTTGGGGGCCGGGGGCGGCTGAGTGGGACGCGGCTGATCTGGACGCGCCTGAATGGGCGCAGCGGACAAGATGCGCGGAAAGGCGGCGGACGCACAGAGGGCGGGAACGGTACGCAGCAGGCTTCGCCGGGTCCAGCGGGAAGTTGGCATCTTCATCCTTCAGATATCTTCATTCTGACCTTGCGACAACACGGCTGGCAATGCGCAGCGGCTGGGGCACGTCAGGCTTCCATGGGGCTCAATTCGCAGGCTGACGGGCGGCGGGATCGCGGGCCAGTTGATCGCTCAACTCCTGTGCCTGAGCGTTTTTTGGATCCAGGCGGAGGGCCATGTCGACTGCCTGGTGCGCCTCGACGAAATGAGCATCTTCGGCCAACGCGGCAGCCAGGCTGATCCAGGCTTCTGTCCAGGCCGGCTCGGCCTGAACCGCCATGCGGTAGTGTTCGACGGCTCCTTCGAGATCGCCGCTGTGCCAGAGCAGCAAGCCAAGCTGCTTTTGAGCTCCCGCCAGCCGGGGATCGAGCTTGACGGCTTGCTCCAGTTGGGCGCGCTCACCAGCAGTGTCGCCCGCCCGGTGCAACGCAATGGCAAGTTTGAACTTGTAGTTCGGACTGTCGGGCGCGCCGTCGGCAGCCAGGCGGTAATGCACGAGGGCCTCCTGAACCTTTCCCGCGTCGAGGTCCTTGTCTCCCTGAGCGGCGTTCATCCCTGCCTCGAGCTTTGCCTCGTCTTCCTTTTTGAGCGCCTGATACTTCTTCATCTCGTCCGTGGCCTGCTCCATCTGGCCGAGGCCGCGGAGGGCTTTGGCCAGCTCGAAGTGGACCTGCGGCTCGGTTGCGCCGAAGTCGATGGCTTTTTGCAACTGCTCGGCTGCCTCCTTCCATTCCTTGAGGAAGACCAGCACCATACCGAGGTTGTAGCGGGAGTTGAAGAAGTTGGGATCGAGGTTGACGGCCTCTTCGAGATGCGCCTTGGAGTCGGCGTAATTGCCCAGGATGCGCTCGACGATCCCGTTCAGATAGAGCACTTCCGGGTCATGGGGACGCTTCGCCAAGAGTTTAGGCGCCATGGGCCGGGCAAGATTGATGTGGTTGGTGAGCACCAGCAGACGGAAGAGCTGCAATTCGGCTTCGAAGTTGCCGGGGTTCTTCTGGACCGTGTTCTGGAGCAGATTGATGGCGTCCTGGTAGCGCAACTGCTTTACCAGCACCACGGTGAGGGCGCTGGCGAGGGGCACGGAGCCGGGTGTTCGATTGAGCGCGTCGGATAACACCTGGTTCGCCTGGTCAAGATAATTCATCTGGCCAAAGGCCCGCGAGAGGTCGATGGCAAGCTTCTCGGTGCGGGGCGCGGAGTTGAGCAGGCCGATGACGTCGATATAGTCCTGGCGGGCGAGCAGGTCGTTGCTAAGGCCTTCGAGCGCGGGAGTGGCACTGCGATCGATGGCGAGGGCCTTCTTCCACTGGTCTTCCGCGTCGGTGTGCCGGTTGGCCTGGTCGTAGAGATAGCCGAGAACGAGATGCGGCTTGAGCACTTCAGGCTGGAGCCGCGCCGCCTCTTCAATGACCGGAAGCGCTTCCGCGGGGTGAGCCATACCAAGGAGCGCGAGGCCCTCCAGATAGTGGAGTTGCGCGGATTTGGGATCGGTTTTGAGAGCGCCTTGAAAGACATCGATGGCGCAGTTGAACTGCTGGCGGCCGGCATACCAGCTGCCAAGCACGACCGCGCTGTCGGTGCCGGGATGCGCGCGGAGCCTGGCGACCATGGCCGGCGGGCCGGCACAGGGGGTCTGCGTCTTTTGAGGGGGCGGCACGGCAAGTGCAGGAACAGCGGAAGCCGCGGATGCAGCCAACAGCATCCATTTCGTACCTATTCCGCACAACTTGCCCATGACAGTTCTCTCCCGGTAGCCAGAATACAACAGGGCAGGCTGGACGGTCTTCGGCGTTGCAAGCAGGGAATTTGCATGGTGAAGCGATTCACTTCCGGCCGTCGTAAAGAAATACCTGGCCTTGGCGGACGGCACGCCGTGACGCCGCAACGACCCCAGGGCTATCGCATTTGAAATTGCAATCCTGAACCGCAGTAGCTTTGAAAGGGCACGGCTTTAGCCGCGCCATGAGGGACCGCGAAATCGACGGGGCTTTTGCCCCTCGTGGAGGGGATGCTGCCGCGTTCTAAAGCCATCCCTCGGGGGCTGAAGCCCTAATCATTCTCTTTCGCCTGCCTCGGCACGGCTAAAGCCGTGCCCTTTCAAGACATAATCGTCCCGCAACTTGAAGTGCGATGGCCCTGGCAACGTCCCGACAAGGACAGCCAGTGGGTCGATGGTTGCTGTATTCTTTTTGGTTGTGAGGGAGATCACCCACGTGGGTGCTTCCCGGACGCCGCTGCGGCGCTCGAGCGTTTCATCTGGCTAGACAGGCAGCGGAATACGGGTAGATTTCGGGCGTAGATCCTCAGACAATCCGCAGGGGCTAAACAGGCTGGGGAAAAAGGGCAGAAAATGGCAGAAAAGCCGAAATTCGTTTCTCAGGGGCTGAAGCCCACGTTGATTTTACGGCACTTGCGGCACGACTAAAGTCGTGCCCTGACGCTTCTTGCCTGTTCGGCGGGCTTTTCCGCAGCCTGTAAAGCCCGGTTCGCACGACTGGCTTTGTCGGCACGACTAAAGTCGTGCCCTGTTACAAAGCCAGAGGAAGTTGAGATTCACGGGATTTGAGGTTTTCGCGGCCCGCAAGGTCAACGCTGTTTCGATGGGCTTTGTGCCGGGTTTGGTTCCGAGACCTGCGGCCCCAACGAGTTTTCCCGCAGCCTGAAGAGCCGCATTGGAGGATTATGAGTTTGCGTTTGGCCAAAGTTCTTTTGGGCGGAATCGCGGGATTCGCATCGATTCCGATGGTTTGCGGGGCCGCAACGGGGCCCTCGACCGGAAGCGATACGAAGTTGTCGAACAGCGCCCAGGCGAACATCACCATCGATTACCCGTTGAACGGCTCGGTATTCCCGCCGGAAATCACTTCCCCGACAATTCTGTGGCACGACCCGAGCGAAGCGGCAACGCAGTGGGTGGTTGAGGTCACTTTCAAGGGCCGTAGCGAGACCATTCGCGTGGACGCGCCAGGAGACCGGCTGAAGATGGGGCACATCGACCCCAAGGCCGGGCCGGGGATCGAACTGACTCCGGAGCAAGCTGCGACGCGGACCTGGAAGCCGGACGCGGAGACATGGGCCAGGATCAAGCGCCTGAGCGCGAAGGATCCGGCGACGATTTCGATCCGCGGATTTGCGACCGACAGCAAAACCGCAATTTCGATGGGACGGGTGACCATCTCGACCTCGGAAGACCCGGCGGGCGCGCCGATCTTTTATCGCGATGTGCCGCTGATGCTTCCGCCCCCGGAAGAGAGAGGCCCGATCACGCCGCTTCCGCAGGCCGCTCTGCCGCTGATCAAGTGGCGGATGAGGAACCTGGCCGAGCCGGAGAGCCACACGGTGATGGAGAATTTGCCCACCTGCGCCAACTGCCATTCGTTTTCGAAGGACGGCAAAACGATGGGGCTGGACATGGACGGGCCGCGCAACGACAAAGGATTGTATGCGCTGGTTCCGGTGCAGAAGGACATGACGATCCACAATACCGACGTGATTCACTGGAGTTCATTCCAACTGAACGCGGAGGTGAAGAACCTGGACCCGGCGGTGAAGCGGTTCGGATTCATGAGCCAGGTCTCTCCGGACGGCCGTTACGTGGTTACATCCATCGGGCCGCCGGCAAATACCAACCTGCACAAGGGCGAAGTACCGGGGTTTGCGCCGGGGATTCTGGACAGGCTCTACAGCACCAACTTCAGGAATTTGCAATTCAACCAGGTGTTCTATCCAACCAAGGGGATTCTGGCCTGGTATGACCGGGATGCAAAGACCATGCGTCCGCTGCCGGGCGCAGACGACCCGCGCTATGTGCACACCAGCGCCTTTTGGTCGCCAGACGGGAAGTACCTAATTTTCAGCCGCGCAGAGGCGCGGGATCCCTACCCGCCTGGCCAGCCGAAGCCGGAATACGCGAACGGACCGGGAGAAACGCCGATTCAGTACGACTTGTACAAGATTCCCTTCAACGAGGGCCGGGGCGGCACGGCCGTGCCAGTGGAAGGCGCGTCGAACAACGGGATGAGCAACGACTTTCCCAAGGTTTCGCCGGACGGACGCTGGATTGTGTGGGTGGAGAACAAGAACGGGCTGCTGATGCGTCCAGACAGCCGGCTGTTCATGGTTCCGTTTGAAGGCGGCAAGCCGCGGCTGATGAATTGCAACACGCGGCTGATGAACTCGTGGCACACTTTCTCGCCCAATGGGCGGTGGCTCGCGTTTTCGTCGAAGGCGCGCTCGCCGTTCACCCAGTTGATGATGACCCACATCGACGCGGACGGGAACGACACTCCGGCGATCCTGGTGGAGAACACGACCGACGCCAACCGGGCGGTGAATATTCCCGAGTTCGTGAATATTCCAGTGGACGGCATCGAGAGAATCTATCCGCAGGCGACGGAGTTCTACAGTCTGTTCGACAAAGCGTACGCGCTGATGGAAGACAACAAGTTGCCGGAGGCAATCTCGCTGTTCCGCCAGGCGCTGGACCGGAACCCGGACGATGCGGTGACGCATTATGTGCTGGCCACGGCGCTAAGCGGCAACGACCAGGAGCCGCTGGCACTGGAAGAGTATCGCAAGGCCTGCGCACTTGCGCCGACAAACGCGTCGTTCGTCGATCATCTGGCGATTTCGCTGGATATGAGCGGGGATGCCGATGGAGCTGTGGAGCAACTCAAAAAAGCCATCGTGCTGGAACCGGGCTCCGCGGAGTATCGCTTCAACCTGGGCGTGGTGCTGGAGTCGAAGGGCGATTTCGCCGAGGCGGTTGCACCGTTCCAGAAGGCCGTGGATTTGAGCCAGGGCAAGAACTGGCGGGGCTATGCCGAACTAGCGAAGGTGTACGGCAAGAGCGGCCATCCGGCGGAAGCGATCGCGGCGGCGCGCCAGGCGTTGGACTTGACCGTACAGCAGCACCAGGACGAAGCGGCGAAGCATTTGCAGGAGTTGCTGGAGAGTCTGGAGCACGAGAGCGGCGCGGCCGGAACGCGGTGACGGTTGGGGTTCGTGCTTTCCCGGGTCCCCGAGTGCGAGGGATCTCCACCCCACGGACGAAGACCTGGCCGTAGGGACGTCGGACCGGGGACATCCGCGGACGACTGAGCTTTCTTTCGGCCTGTTAAAAATCGATTCACTTCTTGGCCTCCTGACCGTAACCGAGCGGGTGTTTCGGCTGTCTAAGGAATAAAATTGCAGGTGCTTGTAAAGCGCCGGATTCCTCGCGTCTCAATAGAATCCGGTTTCAGGAGATTTTCCATGCGTTCTCATAGAGTTATGTTTCTTGGCATGCTGCTGGTTGGAAGCGCCGTGCCGGCTGTTTTACACGGGCAGCTACAACCTGCCACACAAGAAGAGCTCAGCATGACCTCGGATCCGAAAGCTCCGGGCGCCGATGCGGTCTATCTTTATCGAGAAGAGCGAGAGGACGATCCGAAGCACTTCCGCAGCGTTTACGCGCGGATCAAGGTGCTGACGGAAAGGGGCAAGGATCTGGCGACGGTTCAGGTGCGGTATACGAAGAACTTTGTATTCAACGCCACGGGAGACAACTCGAGCCGGAGCAGTTCAGCAAATGAGAGCCACTTCGATGCGCCGGACCCCAACCATGCCGGCGAGGACCGGCCATGGGATCCGGATTCAGTTTCCGGACACGTCGAAGTCGCCGATATCCAAGCCCGCACGATTCATCCGGATGGGACGATCATCCCGCTGAAGGGCAAGCCAAGCGATCTTCTGCATCAGAAGGAAAACAACTCACAGGTCAACGAGATGACCTTCAACCTGCCGGATGTAACCGTGGGCAGCATCATCGAGTACTACTATCAAGTGCGCTACGACCGGTTCCAGGTTCCGCCGGAATGGCAGATTCAGCAGCCCTACTTTGTGCACAAGGCCCGTTATGTTTTCTACCCGGATGAGCAGTTCCAGGCGTTCCGGAATGTGGGTGGCACTGCGGGAATGTCGAACCGGCAGATGCTTGGGCCGCACGGCGACATTTTCACCGACCTTCGCGCGACCGCCGTTTTGCCGCCAGGAAAGACCCTGGCGATGGACCCAACCGGGAAGTATGCCATCGAGCTTAACGACATTCCCGCCATCCCGAAAGAAGCTAACGCTCCGCCGCTGGCAACGCAAATCTACCAGGCCGATTTTTATTACACCTACACGCCGGACACGCAGGAGTTCTGGCGCAAGGAGACGGATTTCTGGATCAAGGATGTCGGCGCCTACATAGCGCCGACATCGCTGATCAAGCAGACGGTTGCCGAACAGGTTACGGATGCGGACAGCCCGCTGGTGAAGGCGAAGAAGCTGTATGCATTCGTGCAGTCGCTGGAGAACACGGACATCACGGTGGCGGGCTCCGCCACGGTGGTCGGCGATACCATTCCGAGGGGCAGCGTGGAGGCTGTGTTGCAGCACAAGCGCGGCACCAGCCAGGAGATAGCGCTGCTTTACCTGGCGCTGGCCAAGGCGGCAGGGCTGCCCTCGCGGCCCGAGCGCATCTGCAGCCGCGATCACCGCGTCTTTGCTCCGGAGTTCATGAGCACTTCGCAGCTGGACTCGCTGCTGATCGGAGTGACGATCGACGGCAAGGAAATCGTGCTCGATCCGGGCGAGAAGATGGCGCCGTTCCAGACGCTGAGGTGGTCGCATGCAGGTGCGGGCGGGGTTGCATTTGCGGCCAACAACAAGATTGAAATTGTGGTTACGCCGCTGCAGGCAAACACGGAAAACACCTCGATCCGGGTGGGCAGCCTGAACGTCAGCGCGCAAGGGGAGATCAGCGGAACGCTCAAGATCGGATTCACCGGGCAACAGGCGCTGCAACTGCGGCAATTGGCGCTGAGGTCCAATACCCAGGCGGTTGAGCAGCGCGTGAACGAGATTCTTGCCAATCAGGTGCCGGATGGGATTGAAGCGCACGTGGACCACTTTGCGAATCTTGACAATCCCGACAAGCAACTACTGGCGATTGTTCCGGTGAAAGGCACACTGGCGGTGCACACCGGGAAACGGCTGATTCTGCCGCGTCTTTTCTTCGAGAGCAAGGAATCGGTTCCCTTCCCCGCCGAAGCGGCCCGCGTGCTGCCGGTGGATATGCACTATGCGGCGCAGGACCAGGAGCAGATCACCTACGTGTTCCCCGCCGGCTTCACGCTGGAAGGAACGCCGGAGGACAAGAAGCTGGCCTTTGAAGACAACGCGGTGTACCAGCTTCGCTCGAAGGTTACACCGACCTCGATCACCAGCGCACGGGTGCTGGCGCGGGGCTTCACCATGCTGGACGCCAAGGAATACGGGGACCTGCACGACTTCTATCAGAAGGTGGCAGCGGCCGACCAGCAGCAGATTGTGCTGATCGCCGCGGGGACGGCGGGGAGCTAGGACTTGAGCCGGTTTCAGAAGGAGGTATGCTGCTCGGCGAATGGTCCGAGAAGCATACCTCAGGGGCTAAAGCCCAGTTCCTGTTATTGGCTTTATCGGCACGACTGAAGTCGTGCCCTGACGCTTCTTGCCTGCTCGATTCACATTTTCCGCAGCGTGTGATGCCCCGTTCATTTGTTGTCTCTCTCGGCTCAATTGAAGTTGTGCCCTGATACAAAGCCAGACGAATTTGAGTTTCCCGCGGCCTGTGATGCTCCGAAACGCCGGTCCTTCGACTACGCTGCGCTTCGCAAGGATGAGGCATCCCAATTGAGCGAGCTTTCGATTGTTGGCACAGGTTTGCTTCCTTGACACTGCGATTCGCGACCTGAAAACATTGCCGGAGACAGCCGACGGGCATTCCCCATCTTCCAGACCCCCGCGGCTGCGCCTCGAGAGAATGTTGTTGGACATGGCACGACGAAGCTGGACAAAACAGGACAAGGCAGGATAAGGCAGAGCTGAGGCCCGCAGCGCTTCCGGGATTCGCCAAATCCGGTTTCGCTGTAGCTCCCAGGAGGAGCGATGTTCCCAGATGTATCCACGCTGCAAAGGCCGCGACGCAAGATTCCGGCAGCTCTGACGATGGTGGCTTTGGCTGCGGTCGCGGCTGTGCCCTTCACCCTGTCGGCGCGGTTCTCAGGCGTGGCCGGATTGTCCAGATTGCCCGGATCGGTGATGGCCGCCGAGACCTCGGCGAAGGCACTGCTGCCCATCTCGATCGACTATCCCGAAGACAAGTCGATCTTTCCGCCGGGGATTGTTCCACCACAGTTTTTGTGGCGCGATGCGGCGGGAAAATCGTGGACGGTGGAGATCACCTTCGCCGACAAGACAGCGCCCATTCATCTTGCGGTGAATGCGGAACACATGAAGATTGGTGAGATCGATCCGCAGTGCATCGGCAATCCCGAGGACGTACCCAAGTTGACGCCGCGCATGGCGGCGACCTGGACGTGGACTCCGGATGCGGCGACGTGGGCAACGATCCAGGCGCATTCGGTAGCGCAGGCAGCCACGGTGACCATCACCGGATCTCGCGACGACAAGACCGAAGCGTCTGTGGCGCGTCTGACGCTGTCGACTTCAACGGATCCGGTGGGCGCGCCGATCTTTTACCGCGACGTCCCGCTGATGCCCAGCCTTGGAGTCAGCGGCGCGGTGTCGCCGCTGGCGCCGACGTCGATCCACCTGATTCACTGGCGCATGCGGGATATCCGCAAGCCGGAGAGCCACACGGTGCTGAAGGACATGCCGACCTGCGCCAACTGCCACTCGTTTTCGGCCGATGGAAAGACTTTCGGCATGGACATCGATGGGCCGGCGAACGACAAGGGGCTTTACGCGGTGGTTCCGGTGCAGAAGCACATCACCATTCTGCGCAAAGACATGGTGCAGTGGAATACCGACGGCAAAGTGGGGACAGTTCGGGTGGGATTCATGTCGCAGGTATCGCCGGACGGCAGATATGTGTTGAGCACCTTTGCCGGGCCGGCACTGAGCCGCATGATCGACAGCTACTACGTGACCAACTTCATGGATTACCGCTTTCTGCAGGTGTTCTATCCGACGCGGGGAATCCTGGAGTACTACGATCGCACCACCGGGCTGCGGCAACCGCTGCCGGGCGCCGACGACCCGAAGTATGTGCAGACCGACGGCGTGTGGAGTCACGATGGTCAATGGATTGTCTTTGCCCGTGCAGAGGCGCGCGACCCACGTCCCGAGGGTCAGGGTATCGCGTACCATGCGCTCGATTCTCACGAAGCTCCGATCAGGTATGAGTTGTATAGGATTCGGTTCAACAACGGCAAAGGCGGAACACCGGAGCGCATCGTGGGCGCGAGCCAGAACGGGATGAGCAACAACTTTCCGAAGATTTCGCCGGACGGAAAGTGGATCGTGTTTGTGCAATGCAAGAACGGTCAGCTGATGCGGCCCGACAGCCAGTTGTACATCGTTCCCTTTGCGGGCGGCGAGGCGCGGCGCATGCGGGCCAATACCCGGCTGATGAATTCGTGGCACAGCTTTTCGCCGAATGGACGCTGGCTGGTGTTCTCGTCGAAGGCGCGCTCGGCGTATACGCAAATGTACCTGACCCACATCGACGCCAACGGCAACGACAGCCCGGCGATTCTTATCGACAACGCGACGGCGGCCAACCGCGCGGTGAACATTCCCGAGTTTGTGAACATGGACCCGGATGGAATTGATGACATCCAGGTGAACGTAGCCGGTCAACAATAACGTAGAGGGCTTAAGGCAAGACGAGACCAATGAAAGACTCTGTGGCATCGAAGAAAAACGCGTTCGCCTGCACGATGCGGAATGCCGCATTTGCGTTTGCCGCAGCGGGCAGCCTTGGCTCGACTTTGTGGGCAGACGCCTCCTGCGCTCCTCCTGCGGAACTGCGAGCGCGGTTGACGGGCACGCCTAGCGCCTCGGCCTATAACGACCTGGGAATCTGGTTTGCCGGGAAAGAGCAGTACGCGTGCTCCGCGGAGGCGCTGGCAACTTCCCTCCAGTTAGAACCGCAACAGAAAGACGTGGCCCATATCGCGTTCATGTTCGGGGTGAGCCTGTATTTCTCCGGGCAAACGAAGGACGCGATTGCCGCACTTCAGCAGGTGGAGCAGATGGGTTATCGGGACACGCGGCTTCACCTGGTGCTGGCTTCGGCGTTCGATTCGATGCAGTCGAACGCAGGCGCGGAGGCGGAGTGGCGGCTGGCACTGGAGCAGGACTGGGAGTCGGCGGCAGCGCTGGATGGGCTGTCAACCGATCTGAATACGGATGGCAATTTCGCGGGAACGATTGCGCTGCTGGAAGATCCCAAGGTGCAGTCGCAGCGAACCGCGACGCAGAGTTTGAACCTGGGCATTGCCTACGAGAAGACAGGCAAGCCGGCGGAAGCGGCTGTGGCGCTGCAAGATGGGCTGAATACCACGCCGGACTCACTGGCGCTGGCGAATGCCCTGGCCGGGGTACTGGTGGAACTGAGCAGGACAGATGAGGCTGCGGCGGTTCTGCGGCTGCAGATCGATGCGCACCCGGATAACGCCCAGGAGCATGCGAGGCTGGGCGTACTGCTGGCGCAAGGCAAGCGGTTTGCGGAAGCCAAAACGGAGTTGGAAAAGGCGATTTCGCTCGGCGATGCGAGCGGCGAGACGACAGAAAATCTGGCCCGGGTGATGCGGGCGCTGGATGGGAAGAGATAGGGCTGAGGTGCTGCGCACGCCTGCTAAAACCTGAGTAACCGCTCAATCACGTTTCGTGCTTTCCCTGGTCCCCAAATGCGCGGGACCAGGGGCACCCTGTCAGCGCCGCGCGTACTTCGGGCGCGGCCCTCGCGAAGCAGTACGCCGCACCGCAGGTGCTACGGCTGCTGCGGGGCGTCGGGGTTCAGGCCTTTGGCCTGCATCCGGTAACGCGCGATGTTGCCGCGCAGGGCTCCGGCGAGGTCGTCGTTCTTCTGCTCGGTGGCGACGTCGAGCGCGTGCTGCGCAGTGGAGACCGCCTTGTCGTACTGGGCCGTCTCGGAGTACATGGCTGCAAGCATCTGCAGGATTGCCGGCTCGCGGCCGCTGGTGAGTTGAGCGGCTGCTTCCAGTTGCGGAAGCGCGTCAGTGAAGTGGTTGGTGGCGGCAAGGGCGCGGCCCAGGTTGTAATGGCAATCCGCGCACTGCGGGCCGAGTTCGACGGCCTGCCGCAGATGGCCGATCGCCTCATCCATGTTGCCCATGCGGGCGAGAATGACGCCAAGGATGTTATGGCCGTCGAAGGCCTTCGGCGCCAGTTCGATTCCCTTCTTCAACTGCTCGATCGCTTCATCGCGGTGTCCGCCCGTCACCTCAAGCAGGTGGCCGAGGTTGACGTGCGCCGAACCATTGTCGGGATTCAGCTCGATGGCCTTCTGGATCTCGGCCATGGCCTCTTCCGGGCGGCCGGCTTCGGCCAACGCGCTGCCCAGATTGTTGTGGGTCTGCGAACTGTCGGGGTTCAGCTTCAACGCCTGGTTGTATTCCTCGATGGCTTCAGGCGTCTTGCCGGTTGCAGCCAGAGCCACGCCGAGATTGTTATAGGGACGCGAGTCGGTGGGATCCTTGGCGGCGGCAATCTTCCAAGCGGGCACAGCGTCGGCGTATTTGTGCTGGTCTTGAAGCTGCTGCGCCAGGTCGAATTCGCGATAGAAATCGATGGCCGGAGTGTCGATGTGGTCGAGGCCCTCCGGCCCGAGGTTGACGAATTCGGGAATGTTGACGGCGCGATTGGAAGCCGTGGCGTTTTCAACGACGACAGGCGGGCTGGCATGACCCTTTTCATCGATATGGGTCAGGTAGAGATGCGTGTAGAGCGACGGCGTTTTGGAGGAGAACGCGAGCCAACGGCCGTTGGGATTGAAGGTGTGCCAGGAGTTCATCAACGCCATGTTCGATTCGAGCGGCCGAGCTTCACCGCCCTCGAAGGGCACGATGTAAAGCTTGCTGTCCGGACGCATCAGGAGCCCGTTCTTGCATTGCACAAAGACGATCCACTTGCCGTCGGGCGAAACCTTGGGGAAGTTGTTGCTCATCCCATTCTCAGAAGCACCGACGATGCGCTCGGGGATTCCGCCCTTGCCGTCGTTGAAGGGAATCTTGTAGAGGTCGTACTGAATCTGGGTTTCATTGGGATCGTTGGCATAGGTGGAGCGCTTGTATCCGGCTGGATAGGGATCGCGCGCGGTGGCGCGGGAATAGATGAGGTATTTGCCGTCGGGGCTCCAGAATGCGCTGGTCTGCACGTAGGCCGGATCGTCCGCGCCGGGCAGGGGCTGCAGCTTGCCGGTCTCCCGGCTATACCACGCGAGCACGCCGCGGGTGGGATAGAAGACCTGACCGAATCCGTAGTTGTCATAAAAGCCGTTGTAGAGACGATCGAGAATCCGCATGCCGTGCGCGTAGGGCACATCGATGGAGTTGACGACGTATTTGCCGTCGGGCGAGACCTGGCTCATGAAGCCGAAGCGTTTCTGCGATTTCTCTTCGCTGAAGGAGCTCCAGTGCAGCACGTAATCGTTGCCGATGGTGCTGTTCTTGTGAACCGGAATCAGCGCGTAAAGCCCCTTGTCGTTGGCGGGGCCGTCCACGTCGATGCCCATGGTTTTGCCGTCGCGCGAGAAGGAATGGCAGTTTGCACAGGTGGGCAGGCCGGTCATCACGGTCGTGCTCTCGGTTTTGTCGATGTAGCGGAGACGCCACTTGATCATGGGCAGCACCGAATCGGGCAGCGGCTTGATGACGCCGCGCTGAGTGGTGGAGAGATCGGGGGGAATCAGCGGCACGTCGCGATAAAAGATCGGCGTGGCGACCGGGTCCTTCGAGGTTGTGATCGTGGCCCGCGCGGTGGAAAGCGGCTGACGGTCCTTCTCGCTGGCAAAGCCGGTGATCGAGACGGTCGCGGGCGATTCGACGGAGCGCTTCTTGATCTCTTCCCAGGTTTTGGGGTCGGGACGCCAGGTATGGTCGGCAGCCTGCTCGGGGGTCAGGGTTGGCGGGACAAAGCCCTTGAGATCGTTATCGACCGGGGCGATTTGCATGAACTCGCCTTTGGACCAGGCCTTGATGGAGTGGGCGTGATCGGCAAAGGTGATTTCGACCTTCCAGACGTTGACGCCGGGAGTGCTGTCGCGCCAGCCAAATTGCGGAGGAATGATGTCGGGCGGATAGATGGTTCCGCTGATCGGGAGATCAATGATCATTGCGGGGATCATTGCGGGGATCATTGCGGGAATCGTTGCTGGACCAGCGGATTTGGCAGGAGCCGCAGAATCATCCATTGGGACTGGCGACAGGAACGCCGGAACGCCGTTTGCCGCTTCGCTAGCCAAGACTTTGCCCGCCGCGCAGGCCCCAACAGCAAGCAGCACAGCCGCGGTCAACCTCAACATCCGTTTCATGAAAACTCCTCGGGAACGGCTCCAGGGATCTTCCGGCATCGGCCCCGGGAGAGACAGGGGAATGAGGTCCGGAGATGCCCGCAATGAGCCACGTCCATCGTATATGAATGGGACATTGATGGGCGAGGCACTCAGAGAGCCGAGAGCGGATTCGATCCGCATGGAGCGGCAATGTGGTCGCACTCACATCGCCTATTTCATTGATTCTTCATCCTGCAAACGATCATATACATGAGCGTTGGACCATCTATATTATGGTGGCATGTTTGGAAAGCGTCTTCTCACAATCATGCTCGCGGCGTCTTCTCTCTCCCTTTGCGCACTGGCAGCCCACAAGCCCTCCCTCACCGAAGTTGTGGGATATGTGTTTCCGCGGGATGAGGCCTTGCAGCCCGGACAAGTGGACGGCAGCCGCATGACGCGCATCAACTACGCCTTCGCCAATATCAAGGACGGGCGGATGGTTACCGGGTACGCGAAGGACGCAGAGAACTTCGCCGCCCTGACGGCGCTGCGGAAACAGAATCCGTCGCTGAAGATCCTTGTTTCGGTTGGCGGCTGGCTGTGGTCCACCAGTTTCTCGGATGTGTCGCTGACGCCGGCGAGCCGGCGGGTTTTCATCGCCAGCGCAATGGAGTTTTTGACCCGCTACGATCTGGACGGACTGGACATTGATTGGGAATACCCTGGAATGCCGGGAGCCGGACATCCTTTTCGACCGGAGGACAAGCAGAACTTTACAGCGCTGCTGAAGGAGCTGCGGGCACACTTTGACCACGAGACGAAGAGGACGCACAGGCGTCTTTATCTGACCATCGCCGCGGGAGCATCGAAGGAGTACCTGGGAAACACCGAGATGAACAAGGTTCAAAAGTATGTGGACAGCGTGAACCTGATGACCTATGACTACGTGAATCCGGGCTCGGATCCGGCGACCGGGCACAATTCACCGCTGTACACCAACCCTTCGGCGCCGGTGCAGGAGTCAAGCAACGACTCGGTGCTGGCCTTCCAAAAAGCGGGGGTGCGCGCGTCCAAGCTTTACCTGGGCCTTCCGTTTTATGGGAGGGTGTGGAGCGAGGTTGCGGACCGGGACCATGGGCTCTTCCAGCCGGGCAAGCCGGCCCAGAACAGTTGGGCGAGTTATCAAGTGGTTACGCAAACCATGCTGGACGCCGGCAAACCAGGTAGCGGATTTGTTCGCTACTGGGATGCAAAAGCCTCCGCGCCCTGGCTTTATAACGCGGAGAAACACCTCTTTGTTACTTATGACGACAGCGAGTCGATCACCGCGAAGTGTAACTATGCATTGGCACACCGGCTGGGCGGAGTGATGTTCTGGGAGTACGCCAGCGATCCGTCGGGCACGCTGCTGGGGGCGGTCGACAAGGCGCTGCACGGGGAAACGCGCGCGGAGAAGGCGCAATAGGACGTGGGCGTTCGATGAAATGAACAGCGTAGAGAGACCGGAAAATGCGCGACCGAAACGGCCTCCCGATGACAATCGTCACATGCGACTAAACACATGATTACGATTGAGTTACTTTATTTAAACGATTTATCCGCGATTGCAGCGAAACGATGTACTGTGCAAAGTCGCTGCGGACAACTACAATTCAGGACGTGGAATCAAATGGGCCAGTTGACAGAGCTTCGCGGAAAATGAAAATGTTTTCCCTCGCGAGAGCCGTAATTCATTGATTTTCAAAGTGCATTGCGCACACACACTTTCGTCCAACAGACAGAGGGATGTGAACGTCTCATGATCGAAAAGAGAAAGCATACTGAAGCGCCGAAGCTTCTTACAACGGGAACTGCATACTCGGCTTTATTCTTGTCTTTGCTCCTGCTGGCTCCGCTTGCGTTTGGCCAATCGACGCCCGGAAGCCCAGGATCCCCCGCACCGGAAGCTTCCAAGGCCGTCCCGGCCGAAGTGCCGGGAATCAGCACGACGGTGGACGAAGTCACGCTGGATCTGATGATCAAGGACAAGCACCACAAGCCCGTCCTGACAGCGACTCCGAGCGATTTCACGGTCACGGATGAGAACGTTCCCGTCAAGCTGAACGGTTTTCACCGGGTGGCCGACAGCGAGACCAACGGCCACCTGGTCACGCTGGTCTTCGATCATTTCGATGGCCCGACCTCGCGGAACGTGCAGAAGCTGACGGCGAAGATTCTCAAGATGATTCCGCAGAATGGCTATTCCTTCTCGGTTCTGGACTTACCGGGACGCCTGCGGCTGATTCAGGGCTTTACGAGCGATCGGAATGCGGTTGGAACGGCGGTGCAGGTGATCACTTCGGTATCGCCGAAAGCCACCGGCCCGCTGGTTTTGACAGCGACCGGGATCGCAGTGAAGGCCGGAAACGACCCCGCGGATGAGGATCGCGCCAAAGTGGCGGCGCTCGCGGAGAAGGAGTTGATCTCGATTACCCGCACCGGCGCCACGCTGGCGGGGACTCACGTGGATGTGAAGGTACGCGCCCAGGACCAGGCGCTGCTGGCAGCACTGTCCGATTCGCAGCTTATCCGCCAGGACCAGCACGCCTTGCCGTCGCTGGCGGGACTGCTGGCGCTGGTGAAGGCGCAGCAGAAATCGCCGGAGCGGAAGGCGCTCATTTATTTCACGCAGAACCGGCAACTAGACTCCGCGGCGAAGGAGATGGTGCACACCATTGCCGGAGCGGCCAACCGTTCCGGGGTGAACATCTATATCGTCGACATGAACGCGCTGGATGTGGGCGGGCAATATCAGATCGATAACGCGCTAGCCTCGGGAGCCACCAACTTCAATCCCGCGCCGCAGGCCGTTGCGGGCAGCGGCGGTATGGCGACGACGCAACCCTCCCTGCAGGCGAGCGGTTATGGTGGCCCAACCAGTTCCATGGGCATCGCGACCGACTGGACGCGTCAGGATCCGCACCAGTTCAGCGAAGTGAAGACCGGCCCCATGGCGGACCTGGCGAAGGACACCGGAGGCGCGTACATCGATGCGCAAGACAGCCCCGGCAAGCCGCTGCACCAAATGCTGCAGGACATGACGACGTATTACCAGGCCACCTATGTTCCGCCCATCAAGGAGTACGACGGCTCGTTCCGGACTATTGCGGTGAAGCCGCTGCGCACGGGGTTGGACGTCAAGACCAAGACCGGGTATTTTGCCGTGGCGCCGGGCGGCGAAGGCGGAATCCGCATCTTTGAAGCGCCATTGCTGAAGATCCTGGAGCAGTTTGAATTGCCGACGGACGTAAAGTTTCAGGCTGCGGTGTTGAAGTTCGGGGAACTGCCCAACGGCAACACCAGCACCGTGGCCATCGAGGTCCCGCTGGCATCGCTGGAGACCAAGAAGGACACGCACACAGGGCTCTTTACAGCGCACGTTTCGATCGTGGCCCAGATCAAGGACGAGAAGGGCACGGTGGTGGAGCACTTCGGCGAAGATATTTCGCGGCGCGGCGCGCTGGAATCGTTCGAGACGGACAAGTCCGCGGCCATCACGTTTGAGCGGCACTTCATGTCGATTCCTGGGAAGTATGTGATGGAAGCAGCGGTGATGGACCAGTTCGGGCAGAAGGCGGGCGCGCAGCGAATTCACTTTGAGATTCCCCCGTCGGAGATCACTCCTTCACTGAGCGACATGGTGCTGGTACGGAATATCGGATCGTTCCACGAAGAGGACGACAGCCAGGAGCCGTTGCGCTATGAAAAGGGCAAGATCACGCCCAATCTTTTAGGCGTGCTTCCCGAAAACACCAAGTCAGTTTCGATGTTCTTCATTCTGCATCCGGATACCAATGCCAAGGAGCAGCCGGTGCTGGAGCTGGAAGTGATGCACAACGGCGTTCCAGGACACCGCACACCCATGCCGCTGCCGATTCGCAACGGCGTCGATGCGGAAGCGGTTCAGTACCTGGCCAACTTCAAGGCCGCTGCGATGGCTCCGGGCGCGTACGAAGTAAAAGCCACGATCACCCAGGGCGGCAAGACCGCGGAGAAGGCGCTGTTTTTCAGCGTTCCCGGAAGCGCCACGGCATCGGCCGCCAACGGGACGGCTGGGGCGGACCTGAAGCTGCAGACCGAAGCAACAGATCCGCACGCGGGCTCGCAACTGACGATCACGTCGATCACCGATCCGGTTCCGCCGCCGACGGCAGAGGAGATTGCTTCTCTGATTGCAGATGCCCGGAAGCGCGCTGTCAGCTATGTGGATACGCTGCCGAACTTCCTTTGCGTGGAAGTGACGGACCGCTCGATCGACACCACCGGGACGGGGCGCTGGAAGCACCGCGACAACATTGCGGAGTTACTGCGCTTCCGCGACAAGAACGAGAGCCGGACCACCATCGAGGTAAACGGCCTGCCCAGCAACGTGGACCGCGATTCGATGAAGGGACAGTTCTCCAGCGGGCAGTTCGGAGGGGTTCTGCGGGCGGCCTTCGAACCGTCGGCGAAAGCCGAATTCAAATGGCTGGAGACCGATGCGCTGGGCAGTGGGACGGTGCAGGTTTTCAGCTACCAGGTGGCCAAAGAGAACTCGATGTTCGGAGTGGTGGGATCCAACGGCCTGGAGATCAAGCCGGCGTATCACGGCATGGTCTTTATCGACAACGCCACGCGCAGCGTACGCCGGATTACACTGGCGACGGACGGACTGCCCAAGGATTTCTCGACCCAGTCTTCGAGCCTGGCCGTGGACTACGACTACATCGTAATCAACAACCACGATTACCTGATGCCGATCGCGGCGGAGTTCCGTCAGAAACAGTTCAAGAAGATGGAGACTCTCAACACCATCGAGTTCCGCGACTACCGGCGCTTCACTTCGAGCGTGAAGATCACGGGGTTCACGCCGCTGGAGAAGTAACGCTCCAGCCCCTCGCGGATCCTTTGGGACCCGCGAGGGGCCGGTTTGGGAGATATCCCCGGTCCCCAAAGGCGAGGGACCGGGGGCACCCTCATCGTAGTAGGGAAAGAATCACCGGGACCGGGGGCACCCTCAGCATTTAAAAACAGGCATAGACGCAGCAAGGCCGCGATTTCTCGCGGCCTTGTTGTTTGTTGTTGCTAGATTCTGCCGGAATCTGGCTTACCGATTAGAGAGGCTGGACGTCCGCTGCCTGCCAACCCTTGGGTCCCTTGACTACGTTGAACTGAACGGCTTGACCCTCTTGCAAGCTCTTGAAACCGCTTGAGTTGATTGCAGAGTAGTGAACAAAAACGTCTTCGCCATTCTGGCGCGAGATGAAGCCGAAGCCCTTCGCGTCATTAAACCACTTCACAGTACCTTGTTCCATGTTGATCGTGTTTCCTAATTTTGAATTGCGCTTGATGAATCGGAGCGACCACTGGCAGAATCTTGCTTGGTTGGGCGAGTGCTGCTCACGCCCGGTTCTGTTCTAACGCTGGCGCTAGTGTAGCATTCTCCTGCAAAAAAACTACATAATTCTTTGCGAATTCGCTTTGGGAGGGCCGATTTTCTTTTGCTTCACGTTTTCAGAATTCATTGAATCCCAAGGTCTTATCGGCGCATCAGCGGCTGTGTTAACGTGAAGACACCTATGCTCCTGGATATTGTACCCGGATTATTGGCTCACGCCACGGAGTTGCTGGAAGAGCAATTCAGTGCTTTGCCAAGCTTCGAAAGACAGGCCGATACAGCGGCAATGACAGGGGTTCTGGCCGCTACCGCGCGGCGGCTGGGCGACAATTTCCCGTACTTCCATCCTTTATATGCCGGTCAAATGCTGAAGCCGCCGCACCCGGTGGCGCGCGCAGCCTATGCCCTGGCCATGACGATCAACCCCAACAATCATGCTCGGGACGGTGGCCGAGCCAGTTCCGAAATGGAAATCGAGGCGGTGCGGGAGATTGCCGGGATGTTCGGGTGGACGGAGTTTCTGGGCCATTTGACCTCGAGCGGGACGCTGGCCAATCTGGAGGCGCTGTGGGTGGCCGGGCAGTTGGCGCCGGGACGCCGCATCGTCGGGTCGGAGCAGGCGCACTACACCCACCAGCGGATTTCCGGGGTGCTGAAGCTGGAGTTCGGCAAGATTGAGACGGACCGCCTGGGACGCATGCGGATGGACGCGCTGGAGACGGAACTGCGCAAGGGCGATGTGGGGACAGTGGTGGTGACGATGGGCACCACGGCGCTGGGCGCGGTGGATCCGCTGCCGGAGGTTCTGGCGCTGCGGGAGCGGTATGGATTCCGCATCCATATAGATGGAGCGTACGGAGGGTATTTCCGGCTGATCGCCGACTCGCTGGGAGATGCGGCGCGGCTCGCGTATGAGGCGATTGACCAGGCCGATTCCATCGTCATCGATCCGCACAAGCACGGGCTGCAGCCGTATGGATGCGGCTGTGTGCTCTTTCGAGACCCGAGCGTGGGGCGGTTCTACAAGCACGACTCTCCTTATACCTATTTCACGTCGAAGGAGCTACATCTAGGGGAGATCAGCCTGGAGTGCTCGCGGGCGGGGGCTTCGGCGGTGGCCCTGTGGGCGACGCAGCAGCTTTTGCCACTGACTCCGGACGGTGAGTTCGCGGCGGGACTGCGGCAGGGGCGAGCGGCAGCGCTGGAGTTGGATCGACGCCTGCGGGCAGACCCGGATGAGCGATTCGAGACGCTGGCGGTGGATTCCGAAGACGGAAGCAGCGCGCCGCAACTGGACATTCTGGTGTGGAAGCCGAGGGCTGCGACGGCGGCGCGGGCATCGGAAATGGCGCAGGAAACCTTTGATGCGTGCGCCACAAGGGATCTGCATCTGGCTCTAGTACAATTGCCGCTGTCGTGGTTCGAAGGGCTCAATGGGCAATCGGACGGGGGGCTGGTTACCTGCCTTCGTTCGGTGCTGATGAAGCCCGAACACGCAGCATGGCTGGACGGCATTTGGGAAAGATTGTGTGCCAGCTGCGCGTGTGAAATGGCAGAATAGTAGGGATGAAGCAGAAAGGCACAGAGCGAGTGTGCGTGTGCCGGCAAGAAAGAAAACGTTCTCATTTGGCCGAGCGGTGTTTCGTTGACCCGCTGCCCGGCCGATCCCGCTGACCCAGCCTTCCGGCTGACAACTGAAAACTGAATCCTCTCACAGGAAGTGATCCTCATGCATGATTCCGCTGTACTTCGCACCCAGCACATCGCCCGTTATCATTCCGAGCCGGCGATTTTTGTCGCTCCCGGCCGCGTCAATCTGATTGGCGAGCACACCGACTACGCAGAGGGCTTTGTGATGCCCGTGGCCATCGACAAGGCCACGCTGGCCGCAATATCGCCCCGCAGCGACGGCAAGATCGTTCTTTATGCCGAGAATTACAGCGAAGAGAAGAGCTTTGAGGCCGCAGCCCTGCCCAAGACCGCCAATAAGCACTGGAGCGATTATCCGATTGGCGTCGCGGTGATTCTGGCTGGAGAAGGCTACACGATTCCCGGCTTCAGCCTGAGCATCTGGGGCGATGTGCCGCTGGGTTCCGGACTGTCGAGCTCGGCGGCGCTGGAAGTGGCCACCATGACCGCGCTGACCGCCCTGATGGGCGTCGAGATCCCCGGACCGAAGCTGGCGCGGCTTTGCCAGCGCGTGGAGAATGAATTTGTTGGCGCAAACTGCGGCATCATGGACCAGTTCATCAGCGCCAACGGCAAGAAGAATCACGCGCTGCTGCTGGATTGCCGGGATTTGAGCTTCCGGCTGGCACCGATTCCGGCCAACGTGGCCCTGGTGATTGCAAACACCATGGTGAAGCACTCGATCTTCGGGGGAGACTACCCGACACGCCGCCGCGAATCCGAGGCCGCGTGCGCGATTATCAACGGGCATCGAGGAGGAGTTCCGTTCCTGCGGGACGCCACGCTGGAGGATCTGGAGAAGTGGGGCCACGAAATGACGCCCGAGTCGCTCAAGAGGGCCCGCCACGTGATCAGCGAGGATTTGCGCACGGTGGCTGCGAGTGAGGCTCTGCTGAAGGGCGATATGAAGGAGTTGGGCCGATTGATGGCCGAAGCGCACGCCAGCTACAGCGGCGACTTTGCCGGAAGCTGCGTGGAAGCCGACCTGATGGTGGAGCTAGCCAACCAGATTCCGGGGCTGATCGGCGCCCGGCTGACCGGCGGCGGTTTTGGCGGCTGCACCATCAACCTGGTGGAGCAGGAGCAGGCCAAGGCATTTGCCGAGGAGTTGGGAAGCCGCTATGCGGCCCGGACCGGCATCGTGCCCGAGATTCACGTCTGTCACGCATCGGACGGAGCTCACCGGCTGACCTAGGCGAAGTACCTCTACCCCACGGACGAAGACAAGTCCGTGGGGCTCCGTTAAGGAAAGAGCCACTTCAGATCGGTGGTTCCGGGGTACAGCAATTGTGGAACCGCTGTGGCCATAGATGCTTTTGCCCGGGCCTGAACAAGCTGCTGAAAAGAGCCTGACTTCGAGTAAATCGCTGGAATCGGCCTTGGCAGGGGCTTAAGCCCTGGTCATTTTATTGGCTTTATCGGCACGACTAAAGTCGTGCCCTGACGCTTCTTGCCCGTCCGAGCGGCTTTTCCGCAGCCTGTGAAGGCCGACCGTTTTGAGCCTGTTTTCAGGGGGTTAGAACCCCCTGCTCCTCCCGCAGGGACTATCTTCACCTGACGTGCTTGAGCCAATTCGGAACACACATAGACCTTTTGAGATCTGTGAAACTTGGCCTTGTCTCCACCCCACCCGTCCCGGGTGGGCTCTCCCGAGGGATGAGCCCACCCCGACGTAACATTTTGGTAGTGACCAAGATCTTGACCACAATGGGAGTTTTCTGCCTGTACACCCAGTCAACTTCGCATCTATATTAAAAGCGGTAAATGATAATTATTCATGGAAGTAATCGATAATCGAGAGCAGCAACCGATTGCATATACGTCTTAAATTGCCCTCGCCTTGCTAAAATCTTCTAAGTTTGACCAGCAACACGTACGGGCGAGAACCAGAGCGCCCGGCGCATTCATTTTGGAATTCAATTGCCTAATTTGCCGCTTCACACGGAGTAAGCGTTGCAAAAAGAGATGGAAGCTATGCAAGGACTGTCACCAAAACCGTTTTCGTATGCATCCTTTCCGGCCTCCGGACTGGTTGCTTACTTTTCGATGGAGATCGCGATTAACCCAGGCATGCCGACGTATTCCGGCGGTCTTGGCGTTTTAGCCGGAGACACACTGCGCTCCGCTGCCGATCTTTGCGTCCCGCTGGTGGCGTTCACGCTGCTGCACCGCAAGGGATACTTCCAGCAGCATCTGGACAAGGGTGGGCACCAAAGCGAGGACATCCAGCCGTGGAATCCCGCCAAGTTCTGCACGGAAGAGGCGGCGCGGGTTACTGTCCAGATCGAGGATCGCACGGTGATGGTGCGCGCGCAGCGCTACGACCTGGTGGGCCGCACCGGCCACGTTGTGCCGATCTTTCTGCTGGATACCGATCTGGAAGAGAACACGGGGTTGGACCGCGGACTGACCGACCACCTGTATGGCGGCGACAGCAACTATCGCCTGCAGCAGGAGATCGTGCTGGGGATGGGCGGCGCACGCATGGCCAATGCTCTGGGGCTCGATGTAAACGTCTATCACATGAACGAGGGGCACGCGGCTTTGCTGACCCTGGCGCTGCTGGAGAGCCAGATGGGCGGCGGAGCCATGGGCGCGGCTACCGAGTCGGACGTGGCGCAAGTGCGCAGGAAGTGCGTTTTTACGACCCACACTCCGGTTGAGGCCGGGCACGACCGCTTCTCGACCGAGCAGGCGATCCGCATCCTGGGCAGCGACCGCACGGCGCGGCTGGAACGGCATGGCTGCTTCCGCGACGGCATGCTGAACATGACACTGCTGGCGCTGCACTTCAGTCGCTACGCCAATGGCGTGGTCATGCAGCACGGCAAGGTTTCGCGCGAGATGTTCCCGGAGTTCGACATCGACTCCATCACCAACGGCGTGCATGCCCCGACCTGGCTCTCCGAGCCGTTCCAGCAGATGCTGGACAAGCACATCCCCACCTGGCGCCGCGACAACATCTATCTGCGCAACGCGATCGAGATCCCCGCGCCGGAGATCCTTGCCGCCCATGCTCGCAACAAGCAGGACTTGTTTGCCGAGTTGGAGACGCGCACCGGGCTGGCGCTCGACCCCCAAGTACTGACGCTGGGATTTGCGCGGCGCGCGGCGACCTACAAGCGCGCGACCTTGCTGTTCCAGGACCCGGAGCGGTTGCTGAAGATCGCCACGGAGGCCGGCGGCCTGCAGATTCTGTACGCGGGCAAGGCGCATCCGCAGGATTATCCGGGCAAGGCGCTGATTCAGAGCGTTGTTGAGACGGCGGCGAAACTTTCCAATGACCTGCTGAAGATTGTTTACCTGGAGAATTACGACTGGTCGCTGGGCGCCATGCTGACGGCGGGCGTGGACGTGTGGGTGAATACTCCGCGGCGTCCGTATGAGGCCTCGGGCACCAGCGGCATGAAAGCCGCGCTGAATGGCGTGCCCAGCTTGTCGATTCTGGACGGATGGTGGATCGAAGGCTGCATTGAGGGCGTGACCGGATGGGCGATTGAAGACGGTGCGGACGACAAGGCGGAAGCGGAGTCTCTGTACAGCAAGCTCGAAAACGCAATCGTGCCTCTCTACCTGAAGGCACCGGAACAGTGGGCGGGCATGATGCGCACCACGATGGCCTTCAACGGCTCGTATTTCAACACCAACCGCATGGTTCTGCAGTATGCCCGGAACGCTTACTATCCGGCCAACCCGCCAGAGCCGACCAAGGTGGAAGAACCCGCTTTCGCTTGACCAGCACCTGCGGTGCGGCGGACGCTTCGGCCACCTGCGGTGGGGCAGCCCCTTCGGGTGGCCCGCGCCAGAACCAAGGCGCGGGAATTGGAGCAGTGGGATTTTGACACAGAACGAACTGGCTGGGGGTTGTGCTTTCGCTTGGCCTGCGGCCGCGACAGGCGGGGCTACGCATCTTTTGCGACCGGGACAAGCGGGAGAGCACCCAGCCCGAAAACCGCTTTCTTCCCATTCATTCCAGAGGGATTCCCGATGCTCATGTCAGGGTGCAATCGGCCTTGCGGGCTTGTGTTTGCACGCTAAAAAGTAACCGCGGCAAGGGATTTGAAGTCTAATTGACTATGGTGATCTTTGCCATGTTTCAGGAGGCTCCCCCTTGCAGAGTTCAAAGATGATATTGGCGCTTTTTGCCCTGGCGGCGGTCTCGCTGGCAGCGCAGAGCAGCGCGCCCGACGCCAATGCCCCGGTCGCGAATCTTCGCATTTCCAGTCACGCTGTGTTGCTGGATGTGGTGGTCACGGACAAGAGCGGCAAACCGGTTTCCGGACTGAAGCAGGATGCGTTCAGCGTGCTGGAGCAGGGAAAACCGCAGAGCATTTCGTTTTTCGAGGAACACACCGGGCCGGAAGCACCTGCTGGCGAGATGCCCGCGCTGCCGCCCAATGTTTTCAGCAATTTCTCGCCCATGGGAAGGCCGGCCGCGGTGAACGTGCTGCTGCTTGATTCGCTGAATACGCAGGCGGGCAACCAGATGGAGATTCACCGGCAGGCGCTGAACTTTCTGAAGACCCTGAAGCCGGGCTCGCGGATGGCGATCTTCACCATGTCGATGGGGCTTTCATATGTGCAGGGATTTACGGACGATCCGGCGCTTTTGGTGGCCGCGCTGGACAGCAAGAAAAAGACGAATGTCGATGTGCCGGTTCTGATGAATTCGTCGGCGGAATCGAATGCGCAGCAGGGGGTTATCGGGCAGATGTCGGAGATCATACCCGGCCCGGCGACTCCGGGCGGCAGCGCTCCGCCGTCCACTTCCGCCTCGCCGGCGATGATTTCGGCGATGCAGGGCTTCATGGAGGAGACGCAGGAAGCGCAGACGGCCGACCGCGAGCTCCGGACACTGACGAATCTGCAGCAACTGGCCGCGTTTCTGGGCAGCTTCCCGGGGCGCAAGAACCTGATCTGGTTCTCCGAGTCGTTCCCAACCGATCTTTTCGGCGCAACAGCGATGAGGTACGAGGAAGAGATCAAAAAGACGATCAATCTGCTGACGGTGGCGCGGGTTGCCGTGTACCCGGTGGATGCGCGCGGGGTGGTGGGCAATTCGTTCTTTGAAGCGGGGAACACGACTCCGGCGGGCGGTGTGTTGCCTGGCCAGCTGAGCGGCGGCAACGGCCCCGGCAGCAATCAGACCACAACGACGCAAATCGCTTCGCCGGCGACATCCGAGGGGCCGCAGGGTTATGCCGGAGCGATGAACAACCCGCTGGTGGCCGAGAATTACCAGCGCAACGGCGACCAGGAAACGATGAAGATGCTGGCCGAAGCCTCGGGCGGCAAGGCATTCGTGAATGCCAACGACATGACCGGCATTGTGCGCGACATCGTTGCCCACAGCTCTGACTTCTATACCCTCTCCTATGCCCCGACGAACAGCCGGATGGACGGCCAGGAGCGCAAGATCGAGGTGAAGATCAACGGCGCGAAGTACAACCTGTCGTATCGGCATTACTATTACGCCAAAGACGTGGATCTGCCCGGCACCGGTTTGAGCGCACAGGGTACGCCGACGGGCAATCCGCTGCAGCCATTCATGAACTTTGGAATGCCGGAGACAGAGCAAATCCTGTACAAGACGCTGATTCAGCCGGTACCGGCCAAAACGGACGCTCCGGCCGATGCGAGGGCCCCCAGCCATTTCTCGGTGGACTTTGCGGTCGACCTGAAAGATGTGGATCTGAAGCAGGAGGCCAGCGGACTGCACACCGGGATGCTGAATTTGTCGCTGATTGTGTATGACCGTTACGGCAACATTGCCAGCCGCAAAGACCACCGGGTGGCGCTGAGCATCAAGCCGGACGCGTATGCGGCGTTCCAGCAGACGGGACTGCAACTGCATGCCGAGATCGATGTTCCCAGCAAGGGGCAATACTGGCTGCGGACCGGCATCTTCGACGCCTCGGCGCGCAAGGTGGGCACCATGGAGGTCCCGCTGAGCGAGGTGAAGGCGATGGCGGCGGTCAAGGCGCCGGAACCGGCGAAGCCGGCGGGGGATGATGACGAGGACAAGTGAGGCAGGGGACAGGGAACAGGGGTCAGGGATCAGGGAGTAGGGAATAGGGAATAGGGAATAGAAGAACCAGACCGGAGGGTTCGGCCAGCCTTGGGAGTGAGGGCTCGGCCGGAACCTCCGGTCTTTTTTTGCGCGCCGACCGGCCTACGGGGTTTGCCCTTCGATGGGGCTCGCGGAGAAGCTGCTGCCTCCAACTCAGCCGCATTCGGCAGTAAGAGGCGCTCCACCCAGAGACCGCAATTCAGCAGCAAATACGCGAAGAACAAACAAAAGCAACCGCAGGTCCTTCGACTCCCTTCGCTACGCTCCGGTCGCTCAGGATGACAGCGTTCTTGATGCGAACTCGGGAGACTGGACACGCGAAACTGAACACTCGGAAACGGACACTCATAACCGGATACGCGAGAGCGCACTCAAGAGCGGACGCTCTAGAACGGGCGCGGGACTGGATACGGAATCAGTCGGCTTCCGCGCCTTCCAGTTCAGAGCCGAGGCGGTGGAGCTTCATCACCTTCCACTGCAGGCGATCGAAGAAGAGGTAGACGACCGGGGTGGTGAAGAGAGTGAGCATCTGGGAGACGATCAGGCCGCCGACGATGGTGATGCCGAGGGGTTTGCGCAACTCCGAACCGACACCCATGCCGATGGCCAGGGGCAGTCCGCCGAAGAGCGCGGCCATGGTGGTCATCATGATGGGACGGAAGCGCAAGAGGCAGGCCTGATAAATGGCCTCGACCGGCGGCAGTCCCTGGTCGCGCTCGGCCTGCAACGCGAAATCGATCATCATGATGGCGTTCTTTTTGACGATTCCAATGAGCAGGATGATTCCGATGAGAGCAATGATGCTGAGTTCGGAGCCCATCAGCATCAGTGCGAGAATTGCGCCCACGCCGGCGGGGGGAATGGTGGAGAGAATGGTCAGCGGATGAATGAGGCTCTCGTAGAGGATACCGAGGACAATATAGACCGCAGTGAGGGCAGCCAGAATCAGCCAGGGCATATTGTTCTTTGAATCCTGGAAGGCCTGGGCGGTTCCTTGGAAGGTGGCGTGGATGGCGGAGGGCATTCCCATCTCGCGCTGCACTTTTTCCAGCGCAGTGACGGCATCGCCCAGGGCAAAGTTGGGCGCCAGATTGAAGCTCAGTGTGACGGCGGGGTACTGGCCCTGATGGTTCACCTGGAGCGCTGTCCGCTGGTCTTGGAATTTGGCGATTGCGGAGAGCGGGACCGTTGCGCCGGTGGACGACTTGATGAAGATGCCATTGAGCGAGTCAGGGCTGAGCTGGAATTTGGGATCCACCTCCATCACCACAAAGTACTGATTAAGCGCGGTGTACATGGTGGAGACTTCGCGCTGCCCGAAGGCGTCGTAAAGAACCTGATCAACGGCGGAGGCAGTGATGCCCAGCCGCGATGCGGCGTCGCGGTCGATGAGAAGGTTGGCGGCCAGGCCCTGATTTTGCTGGTCGGTGGAGACGTCGCGCAACTCGGGCATGGTTCTCATGCGGGCGAGTAGTTGCGGGGCCCAGGTGTTCAACTCATTTAGATTTTCGTCGGAGAGCGTGTACTGGTATTGCGCGTCCGAGCCGCGTCCGCCGATCTGGAACTCCTGCTGCACCTGAAGAACCAGGACGGCTCCCGGGACGCTATTGAGCTTGCGGCGCAGGCCATTCACGACGTCATCGGCGGAGACGTGTTCGGGATGGAGGTTGAGCGACTTGCGCAGGCGGCCGAGCCAATCGTTGGAGTAGGGGCGATAGGGGCGCTGGTTAAGGGGCTTGAGCGCGATAAACATATTGCCGACATTGGAGCTGCCGCCGCCGGGCCCGCCGCCACCGACAAAAGCCGTGACCGACTGGATTGCCGGATCGTCAAGGACCATTTGGGCAAGTACCTGCTGCTTGACCTTCATGGCGTCGAAGGCGATGTCCTGCGCGGCGCGAGTGCGTCCACCCATGCGGCCGGTATCCTGCTGGGGGAAGAAGCCGAAGGGGACAATCGTAAAGAGATAGACATTGAGCACGACGGTGCCGATGACCACACACAGGATGAGAACCTGGTGGCGCAAGACCCAGCGCAGGCCTGCGGCGTATTCATTGTGCAACCAGTTAAAAGCGCGCTCGCTGGCGCGGTAGATGGAGCCGTGACGGCTCTCGTCGCGCGACTTGAGGAATTGCGCGCAGAGCATGGGCGTGGTGGTGAGCGACACCAGCAGCGATACGGCAATGGCCACGCTGAGAGTAACGGCGAATTCGCGGAAGAGCTTACCCACGATGCCGCCCATGAGCAGAATCGGGATGAAGACGGCGATCAAAGACAGGCTCATGGAGAGCACCGTGAAGCCTATCTCCTTGGAGCCTTTCATCGCGGCATCGTAGGGACTCATGCCCATTTCGAGGTAGCGGGTGATGTTCTCGATCACTACGATCGCGTCGTCCACGACAAAGCCGGTGGCGACAGTGAGCGCCATCAGCGAGAGGTTGTCGATGGTGTAGCCGAGCAGCCACATCACGCCGAAGGTTCCCAGCAGCGAGAGGGGCACAGCGATGGAAGGAATAATGGTGGCCCAGACTTCGCGCAGAAAGAGGAAGACCACCAGGACGACCAGGCAAACACTGATGATGAGCGAGGTCTCCACATCGCGGACGCTGGAGCGGATGGTGGTGGTTCGGTCCACGGCGACGTCGATCTTGATGGTGGGTGGAATGGCGGCCTGCAGGCGCGGCATCTCCGCCATCACGCTGTCCACCGTGGAGATGACGTTTGCGCCGGGAATCTTGAAGACGATAATCAGCACCGCGTCTTTCAACTGACCGGGCCCGTTGCCAGTGTTGATGCCGCTGACGCCGGCATTGCGAATGTCGGCGACGCTGTCGACAACCGATCCCAAGTCGGCGATACGCACGGGCGCGCCGGTTTGCTGGTTATAACCGGCGACGATGGGCGCATAGTCGGTGGCCTTGAAGATCTGATCGTTGTCGTTGATCTGCCAGCGGCGATTTACACTTTGAAATGCGCCCTTGGGGCGGTTGGCATTGGCGTTGGCCAGTGCGGTGCGCACGGCTTCGAGGCCAACGCCATTCGCGCCCAGTTGCATCGGGTTCAGCTCGATGCGCACGGAAGGGCTGGAACTGCCCCCGACAAAGCACTGTCCGACACCCTGAATCTGCGAGATCTTCTGGGCAAGAATCGAGTTGGCCATATCGTAGATCTGCGGCTTGGGCACGACATCCGAGGTCAAGGCAAGAATCAGGATGGGCGCTTCGGCGGGATTGGCCTTGCGGTAGCTTGGGTTCTGCGGCAGGTAAGCGGGCAACTGGCTGCGCGCGGCGTTGATGGAGGCCTGAATGTCGCGCGCGGCGGCGTCGATGTTTCGACTGATGTCGAATTGCAGCGTGACGGAGGCCGCTCCCAAAGAACTGGACGAGGTCATCTGGTTGATGCCGGCGATGCGGCCGAACTGGCGCTCGAGCGGAGTGGCGACCGACGAGGCCATGGTCTCCGGGCTTGCGCCGGGCATTCCCGCACTGACGCCAATGACCGGCATATCCACATTGGGGAGCGATGCGACGGGCAGCAGCGAGTAGGCCACCGAGCCGGCCATCAACAGGGCCAGACTGAGCAGCGAAGTGGCTACCGGGCGCTTGATGAAGAGTGCGGAAAGATGCATTGGTTACCAGTTGTCAGGTTTCAGGTTTCAGGTTTCAGGTGTCAGGTGTCAGGTTTCAGGTGTCAGATGACAGCTGACAGATGACAGGTGATAGATGACAGGTGTCAGGTGTCAAGTGACAGGTGTCAGGTGAAGCCAAAAGCTGGCGGTTGGTTGAGGTTTGAGGCGGCCCACCCCAGGCGCAAAAACAAATGCGCGTCGAAGGTGGGGCACCCGATTCTAGAAGTCACATGGAATCTTGTGAAAATCGATTCCCATATCTGACGCGTCACTAAAGTGGGCACTTCCGGCCCCTTGAGGATGGAGATTAAAGCGACAACCAAAATCGCCATCTGAAAAAGCAATTAGAAGTTCTCCCAGGAATCTCAGTGAATCGTTGTCCCCTTCCACTAAGACATAGTCCTGAATCGGAATTGGCTCGATGTCATTCAGCTCGTTCCGGTCAACGGCAATCTTTCGCACTGTCAGCTTTGCAAGCTTACTTGCATGAGCCTCCAGTAGTATTCCCATTCTGTTCATCAGTCGATCCTGCCTGCCCTTCCAAATGAACGGATGCCGAGCTTTCCCAGGTCCCCAAAAGCGAGGGACCTGGGGCACCCGCTCTGAATCCGCATTCCCTCGGGGGCTAAAGCCCCGGTCCTTTTCTTGCCCTTGCGGCACGGCCAAAGCCGTGCCCTTTCAAAACTCGACTTTTAGCGCGGGCTGTTAGTCTCCAACTCCAATTCCTTACTCCCTACTTCCTGTCCCCTATTCTCTGTTCTCTGTTCCCTGTTCTCTGTTCCCTGTTCTCTGTTCTCTGTCCTCTGTTCTCTGTTCTCTGTCCTCTGTTCTCTGTTCTCTGTTCCCTGTTCCCTGTTCCCTGATCCCTGTTCCCTGCCTTCTAGTCGGCGCTGATGGCGTCTTCGGCGAAGCCCTGTTCACGTTCGCGGCGTCCCATCCATTTGGCCAGCTTGTCGAAATAGATATAAGTCACCGGCACGGTAAAGAGGGTGAGCAACTGCGACAGCAGCAGCCCTCCCACGATGGTGATGCCGAGCGGCTTGCGCAGCTCCGCGCCCACTCCTCCGCCCAGCCACAGAGGCAAACCGCCGAGCATGGCGGCCATGGTGGTCATCAGGATGGGCCGGAAGCGCAACTTGCAGGCCTGGAAGATGGCTTCTTCGGCCGTCTTTCCTTCGCTGCGCTCGGCCTGCAGCGCAAAGTCGATCATCATGATGGCGTTCTTCTGCACGATACAAATCAGCAGAATGATGCCGATCAACGCAATGACAGAGAAATCTGTGCGGGTGATCATGAGCGCCAGCAGTGCGCCGACGCCCGCGGAGGGGAGCGACGAAATGATGGTGATGGGGTGAATGTAGCTCTCGTAAAGCACTCCGAGAACGATGTAGACGGTGATGAGCGCGGCCAGAATCAGCAGCGGCTCATTGGCCAGCGAGGTCTGGAAGGCGGCTGCCGTTCCCTGGAAGCTGGCATTGACGGCGACCGGCATCTGGATGCGCTGCTCGACGCGCTTGACGGCCTCGACCGCATCGCCGAGCGCCTTGCCGGGGGCCAGGTTGAAGCTGACTACCGTGGAGGGGAACTGGCCCTGGTGACCAATGGCGAGTTGAGCGCGAGACTGCTCCCAATGCGCGACCATGGCCAGCGGAACCTGGGTTCCGTTGCCCGATTTGACGAAGAGATTGCTCAGCACGGATGGATCGGTCTGGAAGTCCTTACCCACTTCCATCACCACATGGTACTGGTTGAGCTGGGTGAAGATGGTGGAAACCTGGCGCTGGCCGAAGGCGTCGTAGAGGGTGTTGTCGATGTCGGCCATGGCGATACCGAGACGGGCGGCGGTATCGCGATCGATGACGAGTTGCGCGCCGAGGCCCTGGTCTTGGAGGTCGCTGGCGACATCGGTGACGACGCTTTCCTTGCCCAGCTCGGTGACCATCTGGCGGGTGACGCGGGCCAGCTCGTTCTGGTCGGGATCCTCGAGCGCGTATTGAAACTGAGTACGGCTGACGCGGTCTTCGACGGTGAGGTCCTGCAGGGGCTGGAGGAAGAGCTGAATGCCATCGACTGCATTCACTTTGGGCTGCAGGCGCTGGATCACTTCGGTGGCGGAGATCTTGCGCTGCTCGAGCGGCTTGAGATTGATCTGAATGCGGCCGGAGTTCAGCGTGGTGTTGGTTCCATCGACGCCGATGAAGGACGAGACGTTTTCGACGGCCGGGTCCTGCAGGAGGACATCGACGAGGCGCTGCTGGCGCTCGGCCATGCTGCCGAAGCTGACCGTCTGCGGAGCTTCGCTGATGCCTAACACTACGCCGGTATCCTGCACCGGAAAGAAGCCCTTGGGAACGATCAGGAAGAGCAGAACGGTGGCGACAAAGGTGGAGATGGTCACCAGAAGGGTTACGAAGCGAAAGCGCAGAACCACGCGCAAGGCGCGGCCATAGGAGTCAATGATCGAGTTGAAAACTTTTTCGGACCAGTGGTAGAAGCGCGTTTGCTTGGCGACTTTCTTGTCCTTGAGAATGCGTGAGCACATCATGGGCGTCAAAGTGAGCGAGACGACGGCCGAGACGAGGATGGTGACAGCGAGGGTGACGGCGAATTCGCGGAAGAGCCGGCCGACCACATCGCTCATGAAGAGCAGCGGAATGAGCACGGCGATCAGCGAGACGGTGAGCGACATGATGGTGAAGCCGATCTGTTCGCTGCCTTTGAGCGCGGCCTTCATGGGGCTGTCGCCCTCTTCGATGAAGCGCGAGATGTTCTCGATCATCACGATGGCGTCGTCGACAACGAATCCAGTCGAGATGGTAAGCGCCATGAGTGTGAGGTTGTTGAGACTGTAGCCGAGCAGGTACATGACGCCGAAGGTGCCCACAATGGAAAGCGGCACGGCGACGGAGGGAATAATGGTGGCGGCCAGATTGCGCAGGAAGAGGAAGATCACCATGACCACCAGGGCGATGGTGAGCATCAACTCGAATTCGACGTCCTTGACCGAAGCGCGAATGGTGACCGTACGGTCCGTGAGCACCTTGACGTGGACGTTGGCGGGCAGGCTGGATTGCAACTGCGGCAGTAGCTTCTGAATGCGGTCCACGACGGCGATGATGTTTGCGCCGGGCTGACGCTGGATGTTGACGATGACCGCCGGCTGACGATCCATCCATGCGGCCTGCTGGGTGTTCTCGGCGGCATCGACAATCGTGGCCACGTCGGAGGCGCGAACCGCAGCGCCGTTGCGATAGGCGACGATGACCGGCTTGTAGTCGTTGCTGGTAATGAGCTGGTCGTTGGCCCCAATGGTGTAGGACTGGCGATTGCCATTGAGAGTGCCCTTGGCCTGGTCGACGTTGGAGGCGGCCAAGGCGGTGCGCAGGTCTTCAAGGCTGAGGTCGTAGGCGGCAAGCTGCGCGGGGTTGGCCTGAATGCGCACGGCCGGTTTCTGTCCGCCGGCGATGGAGACCAGGCCGACGCCGGTGACCTGGGAGATCTTCTGGGCCATGTTGGTGTCGGCCGCGTCTTCGATCTTGTCGAGGGGCAGCGAGTCGGAGGTAAGCGCGAGCGTCATGATGGGCGCGTCGGCGGGATTCACCTTGCTGTAGATGGGCGGGTTGGGCAGATCGGTGGGCAGGAAGCTGTTTCCGGCGTTGATGGCGGCCTGGACTTCCTGCTCGGCGACGTCAATATTCTCATCGAGGTTGAATTCGAGGGTGATGACGGATCCGCCGCCGGAACTGACCGAGGTCATCTGCTTGAGGCCAGGCATCTGGCCGAACTGGCGCTCGAGAGGCGCGGTCACGGAGGAGGCCATCACTTCAGGTCCCGCGCCGGGGTAGAAGGTGAGCACCTGAATGATCGGGTAGTCCACCTCGGGCAGCGCCGAGACCGGCAACTGGAGGTACCCGACAGCGCCCGCCAGCAGAATCGCGAACATCAGTAGCGAGGTGGCTACCGGGCGCAGAATAAATGGGCGGGAAGGACTCACTGGTGCTCCCTCTTTTCGGGTTTGCCGGCGGCTGGCGGGGCGGCTGCCGCGATAGCCTGCTGGGCGCGCGGACGAGGCTCGCTGACAAGGACGAGCTGGCCCGGGCGCAGGCGGTCAGCGCCGTCGATGACCACCTTCTGGCCAGGCTGCACACCGCTATCGAGAATGGTGACCTGGCCTTCGGCGAGGGCCACCTTGACCGGTTGAATCTTCGCGGTAGCCACACCCTTGGCGTCGGTTTCGATGACCCACACGAAGCTGCCCTGCTGGCCACTCTGGATGGCCGCAGACGGCACGACGAGGGCGCTGGGACGGTTCTCAAGAATCAGGTGGACGTTGACGAACTGATTGGGGAAGAGCGACTGGTCCGAATTGGCGAAGACCGCCTTGAGCTTGTCGGTGCCGGTGGTGGTGTCGATCTGGTTGTCGGCGGTCAGCAGGAATCCGCCGGCGAGTTTCTGGCTGTCGCCGCGGTCAAAGGCTTCGGCCGGCATCTTATTGTCGGAAATCAGCTTATGGAGCACATCGGGAAGCTGCCCTTCGGGAAGGGTGAAGTCCACAGCGATGGGCTCGAACTGGTTGATGATGACCAGATTGGTGGTGTTGGCGGTGATGATATTGCCCGGATCAACCAGGCGCAGGCCGATGCGGCCATTGATGGGCGACTGGATGGTGCACCAGTCGAGTTGCAACTGGGCATTTTCGATGGCCGCTTTGTCGGACTCGATTGCGCCCTGATACTGGCCTTGCGCGGCTTCGTCGGCATCCAGCGATTCCTTGGAAACCACCCCGGCATCGAAGAGAGCCTTGTAGCGGCGATACTCGGCCTGGGCGTTGTTCAGGAGAGCCTGATCGTGCGCCAGAGTGCCCTTGGCCTGATCGAGGGCAGCCTTGTAGGGCTTGGGGTCGATGACCATGATGGTTTCGCCCTGCTTCACCTGCTGGCCTTCGGTGAATTTCACCGGCATCAGCTCGCCGCTGACCCGCGCCTTGACGGTCACGCTCATATAAGGCGTTACGGTGCCGAGAGCGGTTACGAAGATGGACATGGGCTTCTGCTCGGCCGCCGCGACCTGCACCGGGACCGGGCGGCTGACCAGCGCCGCAGCCTGATCGGCGCTCTGCTTCCTGGCCGCCTGCTGGTTCTGGTAGATGCGCCAGGCAAATCCGGCAACGGCACCGACCAACACAAGGTAAACGACAATGCGAAGCCACGAGCTTTTTTGGTCCTGGGGCGGTTCGGAAGCATTGAGCGCGGGCAGTTGCGACTGCCGAGTTTCTTCGATGGACATGGTGTCGATTCCTGTCATCTTGTTGATGAATGTTTGCCCGGTTGGGGCATTGGTTCGGTCGTGCCAAACCGCGGAGATTTCCCAAGCTGCTCTTACGGACGCTCGCAATGCAACAGAAGTTTAGTTTCAGCGTCCACGCATCGATGCGGCAGCCCCTGCGGACGGTCGCCGAAGATATTGCTATGAAAACAAACCGACCTCATTGTAAGGCAGCGGTACAACCTGCGTAGAGTTGGCGCCGCATATTCATGATGCAACGTTTTTTTGCGATTCAGCTTGCTTTAAGCTTGCGGGCTGTTCGACTTGCGCGTTTTGGATCTGGCTGCGTCCGGACCGGGGCCGATGCATGCGAATTCATGGCAAGCAGCGGTTTGAAACCATGGGAAACCGCTGCGGGACTGCGGAGCAAAGCACTGGAGAGCGGGCTTGTCAATCTCTTGCCGGTCAATTTTTGGTGCGCTGGGCGTTCTTTCCGGGAAAGGCCCTGGGTATTGTCAGAATTGGCAACCTGGGACAGATGGTCAAATGTGGTCTCGATAAATTGGCTGATGCGACTTAAAATAACGGAGACGCAATCATATGGCGGGCCGCGGAGCGATACCATTCTTTCGTGGTTACATGCGGGGTATCGGGAACCACAATCGACCCCACAATCCGCACATTCAGAATTCTTGGGCCCTGGGACAACCGCGGTTGCCCTTAGAGCCCCGTCCCGACAGGACAGAAAAGGAAACCACCTTGAGCGCAATGTGGAAACCGAGTCAATCCGGATCGATCGCCCCCAGCATCAGCCCTGAGCCCGTTCGGCCAACTCCCCCGGCGCCTTCTTTTGAGCCCGCGGCGAACCGTGCCGCAACGACTCCCGGAGACCAGGCCACGGTAGGAAAGGGACTCTTTATCAAGGGTGAGATCACTGGCTCGGAGTCTCTGTTCATCGACGGCAAAGTGGAAGGCAGCATCAGCTTGCCGGGCAACCGGGTAACCGTGGGCCGCAATGGCCAGGTGGCGGCCAGCATCAGCGCACGCGAGATCGTAGTGCTGGGCAAGGTGCGGGGCAACGTAACGGCCTCGGACCGCGTGGACATCCGCGCCGAGGGCGCACTGACCGGCGACGTTTCCGCTGCCCGGATCAGCATTGAGGACGGTGCGTTTTTCAAGGGCGGAATCGATATTCGCAAAGCCGAACCGAAAGCGGTGGCTTCTGCTCCCAGCCCCGCTCCCGCCGAGGTTGCCAAGCCCGTACAGCTCTAGTTCCCGGCTCCGGACGCACTTGAACGCTCCCGCCCAAGCGGGAGCGTTTGTGCGTTAAGGATGCTGACACACAAAGCCGTTCTCAGGTTTCTGTAAGACGAAGACGAAGGAATTGAAGAGACTTCGCCGAGAGTTCAAGTTCCACGATAAGCTTATTGGATGATCACATTTAGGCCGAAATTGGGGATGGTATTGATGTGTGACTTTCGGGGGATGATCCCACCTGAAATGCAGAAGACGCGCCACGTAGTAGTTATGTCACCGCGACGCAGAAAAGGCTACCAAACCTGTCTTGTTGTTCCGTTTAGCACCGTTGCCCCCGACCCCATTGAGCCTTTTCATTTCAAGATTCCTGGCAATCGTTATTCGTTTTTCCGCCCGGACACAGATGTTTGGGCTAAGACAGACATGATTACGCACGTATCCTTTGCTCGACTGGATCGCGTAAGAGACGGCAATGAATGGTGTTCACCAGTGCTTAACGAGGCCGATATTGCTGCGATTCAAAACGCTGTTTGGCATGCCCTCGGAAGACCCATCCCGGTGCCGCCACAGGAATGGAAGTTGAAAGATGCTGAAGAAGTTGCTATTGACTTCAAACCTGAATGACGGTAGCATAAAAACGTTCCCGATTAGTCGGGCTTGTTTAACGTACGTAACGCCCCAGTGAAAGCTGGGGCGTTTTGCTTTTTGGGTGCCTGGTCAGGGTTGGCTGGTGTTGGGACATCCGGTGCCGCGGCGGATCAAATGATCTGTTCCAGCTTGGGCTGCGGAGTTTCTCCGAAGATCACGGCGGTGAATAGAAAGATGTCGATGCCGGGATCCCTCCAGGCGTCCGGCTTCAGGCCTGCCTTCCCGCACGTTTGCTGGAGAAAGGTCATGGAATCCCAGTGATGCTCGACCGGGACCTGGGGCAAGAGGAGACCTTCGCGGTCGCCGAGTTTGACAAGCAAACCGTGGCGGCCGACCTCGATTTCGCTGACATTCATGGCGCGGCGCAGCGGGGAGAGAACCGAGATCTCGTATTGCAGGCGAGACAGCTCCGATTCTTCGACGGGCGGAAAACGAGGATCGCGCAAGGCCGCGAGAGTGGCTGTGTCGCGCACGGTCATGAAGAGCGGCTTGACGGCAGAGGCGAAACCAACGCAGCCGCGCAGCGCACCGTCGATCTTGAGGGTGACGAAAGCTCCGCGTTCCTGCCGCAGGGCCGCGCTTTGAGGCACTTCGGGGTCAAGGACGTCGTTGGTCCGCAACGCGTGCTCCACCGAGTTGCGCGCAAGAGCGAGCAGTACATTTTTCTCAAGATCGGTCAGGGAAAAGGGCGCTTGTGGCTGTTTATCGGCATGGGCCTTTACCAGAACACCGGCGCCGTAGCCAACGACACGGGAGTGGTCGCCACCGGCGTCGCCTGAATTGGCGTAGTGCAGGACGCGGGCCTGGCGCGCGCCCATCCGCTCGGAAGCTATCATGGCGGCCACGACGGGCGCCCCTCCGCAGGCTTCCCAGACGCGAGAATGGAAGTTGCGGGACATGCTGAAGTAGTCCCATGACTCGAATGCGCTGAGGGTCTTGTGATCGAGTTGGACGGCTTCGCTGTAGTTGTGGAAGTGGGAGAGATCGGAGCTGGCGACAATCAGTGTCTCGCCCGGAGTTTCGCCGTCCGCACTCTCGGCCTGCAGGAGCTCGGCCAGCACAACGCCGAGCGCGCGGCTGCTTTGGTAGTCCTGTTTCCCCATCACGACAGGGACCAGCGCGAAATCGCCGAGGATGCGCTGCAGCCAGGGCAACTGCACTTCGAGCGCGTGTTCAGAGCCATGCGAGGTGGGCCGATGGCCGCTGGCGGAGAGGCGGATGGAGGCATCGCGACCGGCAAGTCTGGCGGCGAATGCACGATCGACGAGAATCGTACCGAGCGCGGTCTGGTAGGCATCGCCGTCGAAGACAGAGGTGAAGTCGAAGGCCTCGTAATGACTGGGCGCAATGACCACGACGCGCTTATAGACGCGGCCTTGCAGCGCCGCGTAGACACGGGCGGCGACCGGGCCGGAGTACGGGTACCCAGCATGGGGGACGATGATACCGAGAATCGCACCGGCAATCTGCGCGGACGGGGCCTGGGCCAGCATTGTGTCCATCATGGCGACAAGCTCGGCGGGATTGGCGGGATAAAACTGGCCCGCCACGCCGGCCGCGCGCACCTTTTTCGGATCGATGTTCAATGCGCTGTGTGGGGCCGTAACCGCAGATGCGCTGGTCTCCGTTGTATTCATGACTGCTCCGTTCCAGACGGCGGTTGGATGGCGTCGCCGCGCCTGCGCGGTCAGGCTAGCCAAACGCCGGGGATGGGAAATTGGCAAAAGCCGCAGGTTCCCTGGCGAATGTGCATCTGGCTCACCTGGTGACCACTGCGTTCGATCAGCATACGCCCGCATTGCGGGCAATAGGTGTTTTCTCCTGGATGGCCGGGCACGTTGCCGGTGTAGACGTAGCGCAGGCCTTCCCCGAGGGCGAGGTCGCGTGCGCGGCTGAGCGTGGCGATTGGAGTAACCGGCAGGTTCTTCAGCAGGTAGTCGGGATGAAACTGCGAGAAATGCAAGGGCACATCCGGACCGAGATTCTGCAGCATCCAGCGGGACAGGCCGGTGAGTTCAGCATCGCTGTCGTTGAGCGTGGGGATCACCATATAGACGATCTCGAGCCATTTGCCCATGGAGTGCAGGGTGGTGATGGAATCGAGCACCGGCTGCAGACGGCCACCCACAATGTTGCGATAGAACGAGGCGGAGAAGGATTTGAGATCGATCTTGACCGCGTCCAGCTTGCCGTAGGCGGAGCGGAGGGCGTCCTGCTGCATGAATCCGTTCGAGACGGCGATGCTGCGAATGCCTGCCTGGTGGGCGGCGTCGGCGGTGTCCATCAGGTACTCGGCAAAGACCACCGGCTCGCTGTAGGTGAAGGCGATGGTGGGGCATCCGTAGCGCGCCGCAGCCACAGCGACCCGTTCAGGAGGGACGTATTCGGCGGTCAGCTGCTCGGGACGCGCCTGCGCGATTTGCCAGTTCTGGCAGAATTTGCAGTGCACATTGCAGCCTCCGGTGGAGAGCGAAAACGCCAAGGTTCCGGGCAGGTAGTGGAAGAGCGGCTTCTTTTCGATGGGGTCCACGTGGGCGGTGCAGACGCGGGAGTGAACCAGCGAATAAAAGACTCCGGCGCGGTTTTCGCGCACACCGCAATGTCCGCGAGCACCATCGGCGACTTTGCAGAGGCGCGGACAAAGCTCACATTGGATGTTATGGTTCGACAACGTCCGATAAAACCGCGCTTCGACAACAAAAGGCGCATCCTGCTCAGGCGGCTGGAGTTGAGTATCCGGGTGAACGAGCGTGGACGGATGGGACATGGAGACCTGCTCTGCTGCGCTGATGGGGGAAGCGCGGGCCGGGTTGTTTCGAGCGGCCCGTGCTGCGAGCGCGCCGAAATCGTCGTTCAATTTGGGTATACCGCTGGCGGAAGCGACATACAGTGATGCGCGGCACAGGGCTGGTCGTCTCGGCCCGTTCTTTGAGGCAGGTGGTAGGATGTTCCCGTTCCATTGCCTGCTTGTTTCTTGTTGTTCAATCCATGCTTGCCGAGGTTCCAAGAATGCGCAGAGTTTTTCTTTTTTTGCTGGCAGTTCCTGTGATTGCTGTTGCCCAGGGCGCTGCGGGCCGCACGCCCTATGAACTCGTCAACCCGTTTATCGGCACGGCCGCGGACGGCAATACGTTCCCGGCGGCGACGCTGCCCTTCGGGATGATCCAGTGGGGGCCGGACACGCGCGCCGACGGCTGGTACCACTACGGCGACAAGACGCTGCGCGGCTTCAGCCTGACGCACATCAGCGGGGCGGGCTGCCCACTCTACGCGGACGTGCCGGTGCTGCCGTGGACGGGCGAAGTGACCGAGAATCCCGGAAGCGGCACGTATACGCTTGACTTCTCGCACGACCGGGAGCAGGCGCACCCCGGCTACTATGCCGTGGAGACGGCGAACGGTGTAAAGACCGAACTGGCAGCGGGCCTGCGCGCGGGGATGGCGCGGTTTGTGTTTCCGGAGGGGGCGACGCGGACCCTGCTGATGGAGGCCGGGAACAGCGCAACGGTGGATGAGGACGGGCGCAAGGCGGACACCTCTGCCGTGACGATCAAGGGCAACACGGTGACCGGGACGGTGCATAGCGGCGGCTTTTGCAACTCGAACACCACGTACACGCTGTATTTTGCTTTCCAGTTCGCCGAGCCGTTCAGTGCAACGGGGATATGGGACGCGACGCTGCACCCTGGGGCGACCGAAGTCAGCGGGCGCAAAGCGGGCGCGTGGGTGAGCTTTGCCAAAAGCTCAAAACCTCTGCTTGCCAAGGTCGGCGTGTCGTTTGTGAGCGTGGAGAACGCATTGGCGAATCTGAAGGGCGAGATGCCTGGATGGGATTTCGACGCGGTGCACCGGGCGGCGACGCGCGCCTGGACTTCAGCGTTGGGCAAGGTGGATGCGACGGGCGGCAGCGACGAGCAGAGGGTGCTGTTCTATACCGGCCTTTACCACATGCTGCTTTCGCCGAACCTGTTCAGCGACAACAATGGCGATTATGTGGGTTTTGACGGGAAGGTGCGACGGCTGAAGACGGGCGAGGAGCAGTATGCCAACTACTCGGACTGGGACATTTACAGGGATGTGGTGCAGCTTCATGCATTGCTGTTTCCGCACCGCAGCGCGCAGATGATGCAGTCGCTGGTGAGGGACGCGGAACAGAGCGGCTGGCTGAGCCGGTGGGCTGCGGCCAACGACAATACCTACGTGATGGGCGGCGATTCGGAGGCCATCCTGCTGGCGGAGGCCTTTTCTTTTGGCACCCGCCGCTTCGATACACAGACGGCGCTGAAGTACATGGTGAAGGGGGCAACCGACCCCGGCACCGGGTTGCATGGGCAAAGCGAACGGCCGGGGCTTGCGGAGTATCTGAAGAATGGCTACGTCTCGCTGAATGGCGGCAAGAACGAGAGCGCGGCGTCGAATTCGCTGGAGTACAACAACGCCGACTTCGCGGTTTCGCAGATGGCGGCGGCGCTGGGCGACAAGGCGACGGCCGACCGGCTGCTGCGCTCGGCGCAGAACTGGCGGAAGCTGTGGGACCCGGAGACGGGATTCATCCGGCCGCGGCAACTGGACGGGAGCTTTCTGCAGGGCTGGGATCCGGATCACCTGGCTCCGCACCACACGAACTGGGATACGGCGGACCAGATGGGCTTTGAAGAGGGATCGGCCTGGCAGTACACCTTCATGCTGCCGTTCAACTACGCGGGGCTGTTCAAAGCGATGGGAGGGCCGGAGGTGGTGATTCCCAAGCTGGACAAGTTCTTCAGCAAGGTTTCGGGCTGGGCGCTGCCGAATTATACGGTGACCAACGAGCCGGACTTCTGCGCAGCCTATGCCTATGCGTGGGCGGGCGCGCCGTGGAAGACGCAACAGGTGGTGGACCGCGTGCAGCGGGAGACCTTCTTCAACAAGCCGGAGGGCCTGCCGGGCAACGACGACCTGGGCGCGACTTCGGGCGTGTATGTGTGGAACGCGCTGGGGATGTATCCGGCGATTCCGGGAGTGGGCGGAATGGTGCTGGGCACGCCGATGTTTCCACACGCGACGATCAGGCTGGGCAATGGGCACGTGCTGGAGATTGCGGCCAAAGGCAAGGGGATCTATGTGCAGGGGGTTACGCTGAACGGGCGCGCGTACACGTCGAGCTGGCTGCCGCTTTCGGCGCTGGGGGCGGCGCGGAATGTGCTGGAGTTCCGCATGGGTGAGGAGCCGAACAAGAGCTGGGCGGCGCGGCCGGAGGATGCTCCGCCGTCTTACGACCCACTGGCCGTGGGGGCGACTGCTTCGCATGGCCCGCGCTAGAACAAAAGCGCGGGATTGGGGACTGTGCGGGTGCGAAGTGGACGGATGAGGGTTCGTGCTTTCCCTGGCACGGAGCGTTTGGTGCTGATCGTTTACAAGGAATCGGGGAGCGGGTCGGCGGGGGTCTGCGGGACGGCGGTGAGGGCCTTGTATTCGAAGTACATGCTCATGCGCCAACGGAGGATCATGCCGAAGGCGAGGACGAAGAAAAGAGCGCCGGTCTGCTCGATGGAGAGAATGGTGTCGAGGTAGCCGCGGGCCACGAGACGGATGGCGGCCAGAAAGATGATTACCGCAAAGAAGGCTCCGGAACGCTTCATCATGACCACATCGCCCTCACGCTGCAGGCGCGAAGTGCGCAGAAGCGGATAGGCAAGGGCAATAGCTCCCACGAGGAATGCGCCGATGGCCCACGTCCAGGGCACCCGGAAGGCGGGCACCACAAACATGGAAAAACCTGTCGCCATGCCCATGGGGGGAATGACGATTTTGCGAATGGTGACCGCGGAGCGACCTTCGCGCACGCGCCAGACGAGCACGGCCAACATCCCCATGAGGGAAGCAAGAGCGGATAATCCAGGGGAAATCGACACGACAGGAGCCTCATCTACTACGCCGCGAAGGGCGGGATTTGTTTTGCTTTCGTTGAACCGGCTGGGAAGCCTGTAGACAGGATACCGGGAAGCGAACGGCCCGGTACAGGGCTACGAGGTTATTGATGCCGGAGTGGGCGGGAGGGATCAGAAAACTGGGGTTCTGGTTTGCGCTGGCAGATATGCGAAATAATGGGAAGATGCGCAGATTTCAAAATCAGAGCGGCGTGGTCGGGATCGATTTCGGCACCACCAACAGCAGCGTGGCGCTGGCTGCCGGAGATGGACGGGTGGAGCTGGTATCGTTTCCCTTCGACGGTGGAGCGACGCCGTCGTCGCGGTCGGTGCTGTACCTGGAGCAGGCGAGCTCGGGCAACGGGCCGCGGCGGGTGCACTCGCTGACCGGGCCCGCGGCCATTCATCGCTACCTGGAGGCCGAGGAAAAAGGGCGGCTGATTCAGTCGCTGAAGTCGCACCTGTCGAGCCGGTCGCTGACCGGGACGGAGATCTTTGGACGCCGCCACAAGCTGGAAGACCTGATCGCGCGCATGATCAAGGATCTGCGCAAGCACGCCGAGGAGCAGTTCGGGCACCCGGTGCGCAACGCGGTGGTGGGACGGCCGGTGCATTTTGTGGGCGCGGAGAGCTCGGAGGACGATGAATTCGCCGTAGGGCGGCTGCGGGTGGCGTTTCTGGAGGCCGGATTCGAGCAGGTGGAGTTCGAGTTTGAGCCAGTGGCGGCGGCATGGGCCTATGAATCGACGCTGACGCGGGACGAGCTGATCATGATTGGCGACTTCGGCGGCGGGACCAGCGATTTTAGCTTGTTGCGGGTGGGCCCGGAGGTGCGGAGGCGCGGAAGAAAGCCGGACGATTTATTGGGCACGAGCGGCGTGGGATTGGCGGGCGACGCGTTTGACGCGCGGATTATTCGCAAACTGGTTTCACCAGAACTGGGTTCGAACACCGAGATCCGCTCGTTCAAGAAGCTGCTGCCGGCGGTTCCTGCGTGGATCTATGCCAATCTGGAGCGCTGGCATTATCTGTCGTTTCTGCGCACGAATAATGTGCGTGAGATTCTGAAGACCGCGCGGGCGCAGGCGCTGGAGCCGGAGAAGATCGAGGCGCTGATTACGCTGATCGACGAGGACCTGGGCTTTCAGCTTCACCAGGCGGTGCAGAAGACGAAGTTTGCGCTTTCGTGCGGTGAGACGGCGGAGTTTCGCTTCCGCGACGGCAGCATGGACCTGCGGATTCCAGTGGCACGCGGGGAATTTGAAGGGTGGATCGAGAACGAGTTGCGGTCGATTGAGCAGTGTGTCGACGGGCTGCTGCAGTCCACCGGGATTGAGGCGCGACAGGTGGACCGGGTGTTTTTGACCGGGGGCAGCTCGTTTGTACCGGCGGTGCGGCGGATCTTTGCAAGCCGCTTTGGCGAGGAGAGGATTCGTAGCGGGAACGAGTTCACGTCGGTGGCGCACGGGCTGGCGCTTTGCGCGGTGGGGGCTGCGGGCGGGGACTGACGGAACCGTGAAGTTTAGCGCAGGACCTATTTTGCCTCAGGAGGCTCAGTGTGCACCTCTAAAGCTGCACGCCATTCCTGCAATTTATTCATCAGGATCAGCGCCTGTGCCTGCTGCGGGGTAATATTCCTGTTCTTGGCCAAATCATTGATCGAAGGCTGACGGTCGGGGGTGAAGTCTGATGGTGTTCTCAAAAGCTCTTGCCTCTGAACCGACGACTTAACGACAGAGAAGACGTAGTCTGCAGCACTTCTTTCATACACGTCGAGAGATTTATCAGTGAGAAACGAATCTGAGCGGCTCTGCAACTTCCGGATCACTTCGTCGGGAGTTGCTTGCTGGGATGCGATTGTATCGAGCAGGGGAATTGCCGCGGAGAGCGCCTTATATGCTCCCCGACGTCTGTGAAAAACAAGCGCAATGCTCTCCGGGTTTCCTTCAATATGACGGTCCTGGAACACTGCTGCATCGACCCCCCCTCTGCAGTCGGCGGGGTCATTCACCGTTACTTCAAAGGTGCCTCCTGGTGCGATTTCCTTGCCGCCGTCGCGGCTGAATACGTAGAGCGCATCCATGCTGCCATTGTCGTCGATGAATCGCAGGCCATTGGCGCGTATGCATGTAACGGTCGCATGCAAAGCCACAATCGCACTTCCGCTCATATTCGTCACTGTCTCGCTCCACCCTTCGTTGGTCCGATGCAGCCCCGACTCCTTCACACTCACGATCTGAGCGTGAGAGAAGTGATATGGAAGGAACGCAGCAAGAAGAAATAGGAAGCGAATTTTCATGGTGCACCTTTCTGGGAATGCTCAATAGATCGCGTAGGATTGCGCGTCAGGGCCGCAGTGCCCAGCTCAGCGGGCTGCCTGGCGAGCTTTTGCCGGCGAGGACAATCTCTCCATCCTCATTTCGCTTCAGTGGAGTTTGCTTCCCATTCACCTCGGCGTGGACGATGGACTTTGCGGAAGGCTCGGGCAGGGTGATGCGCAGCGTCCAGGTTCCGGCGCGGGAGGGCGCGTAGGAACCCTCATAGTGTCCGGCGACAGACTTGCTGACGCTTAGCAGCGGTGCATCGAAGCGGTAGGATTCGACCGGCAGGTCGGGGCTGAGACTGACCCCGTCTTCGGTGAACTCGATGCCCAGCAATTTAGTCGCCGAGTAGAGAAAACATGCGTGGGCATGCAGGTTGAGCACCGGGAAATCGAGGCCGCGGAAGTAGGGGTCGTTGGCGGTTTCGCCGGGGTGGCGGCTGAGCGGAGAGTTGTAGGAGTCGGTGCCGCTCCAGATGCCGTACCAGACGTCGGGATAAGCATCGGCGTGATGGGCAAAGGAGTTCTTCTTCCACTCGTCCCAAGCCATGGCCGGATCGACTCCGGCGAGAGCCCAGACGAGAGTCTGGTTGAGCGAGGGCCAGACGGCTCCGCGTACGCAGGTTCCGGGCTCGAATGCGCCGGGCTTGCGGAGGTCGGGCCCGTCGGACATCTGAGCGGCTCCGAGCGGGCCGCGGCGCAGCAGGTTGTCCATGGTGCGCACCAGTTCCCTGCTCTGCTGTGTGGAGGTAACGCCGGCGAGAATGGCCCAGGGCTGCGGCTCGATCCATAATGTATCTTCGCCGAGCCAGCCGAGAGTGGGCCCCAGCCAGCAGCGCTTCAACCACTTGCCGGTCCACTGAGCGCGGGCGGCCTGGCGATGCTGTTCAGCGGCCTTTGTCGCACGAGTGGCCAGGTCTGATTCGGCTGCATTGGCTGCTTTGTCTGGGGCAAAACGGAGCAGGCGGGCGTAGTCGTCGAAGACCCAGGCGGACATGGCGGAGTTGAGCACGCTTTCGCCCTGCGCGACGGCTTCGCTGAAGGCAGCTTGGGCCCAGGTTCCGAGCAGGCCGTCGTTCCAGTCGTCATTCAACATGCGGACGATGCCGTGACTGCCGACACCGACGTCGCGAATTTGGTGCTCGAAGCAACGGGCGAGGAGATTGCGCACGCTTTCGCTGCGGCCTGCAGCGTCTGAATAACGGGCGGGGATCTTCTCGTTGAGGAAGTCGAGATCGCGAGTGGCCAGCACGTATTCCGAGGCCGTCCAGATCAGCCAGAGGGGTAGATCGCTGGCGTTGTCGGAGACAATGGGCGCGATTTGGCCGTGGCCAGTGAGGGCGTAGGGGATGGAGCCGTCGTCGCGGACTTCCTGCAGCGTGTAGCGTAGAACGCTGCGCACGATTTCCGGATCGCTGAAGAGGAAGGGCAGGCAATGCTGCAGCGGATCGCGCGCCGCTCCCTGGAAGCCCATGACGAATTGATAGAAGCCATTCTGGTTGAGGATGTGCTTGCCGAAGTAATCGTCATAGGTCATGGAACTGCGCAGGTAGTAGTGATTCCAGGTGGCCTCGCGCTGGATCCACGGTTCCCCGGCGACCTGGAAGCGCATGCCGCGCTCCTTCCATTGACGGCTTGATTCCTTGAGGACTTGCGCCGGGTGCGGCCGGTAGCGAGCGATCAGTGCTTCGAGCCTAAAACTGGTGGGCAGGTACCCGTAAAGGAAGCTGAGGGTGCGCTTTTCTTTGGGCGCGAGCTGGATGGTGCGCTCCAGGAGCATTCCGGTGGAAGCGCCGGTTGCGCCGAGATTTCCGTCGAGCGGAGCGGCGAGGCCGCTGGGCGCTGAGACGCCGCCCTTGCCAAAGAAGGTCGCGGCATCGGTGCTGAAGCCGCTGGCCGGCGCATCGAGCGAGACAAGGAAGGTCTGGGGGATGGCCTGCGGCAGGTCGAAGCTGTCGAACGCGGCTCCCGGAAGCGACTCGTCAATCGCGGAAAGGAAGGCGTTTGGATGGGCCTTGAGGCCGGCTTTCATGTTCTTCCAAACCGATTCGTCCTGGGGAGTACGTCCGGAGAAATGCCGCGTCTCAATCAGGCCCTGCTTGCCGTTGACCGCGGAAACGCTGTGCTTGAACCTGCGCCCCAACTGGCGGCGCAGGGCGGGAGTCGTACCGATGCCGCTGAATGACTCAATAAAGGCACGGAAGGAAAACTCGTAGGGCTGGCAGCCCCAGTACTCCACCCAGCGCACGGTTTGGGGAGTGTCGGTGCGATTGGTGAGTGTGACCTGCGACAGGAGCACCGGATCGTCGCCGAAGGGCGCGGAGATGACCTGGTCGACCGAATACCTTGCATCGGTAACGCTTTTGCGGAAGTATCCAACGCCGAAGACGCGCTCAAAGGCCAATTGGCTACCGTCGTAATACGTGCTGAGCGTTTCGTGGCCGTCGGTCAGATAGCCGATTCCCCCGGCGAACTGGCTGTTCTCGGGGTCGAGGTCGTTGAGGAACTTGGGCGCGCCCTCGTCCTGGCGCACGCGTATGTGGCCGAAGTTGGAGGCGATGGCCGTAATGCGGTCGTTGCCCACCTGGTGGATGTGCTCGTTGGCTGCCAGTACGCCCGGAGTTACCGCGGTGACGGCCTTGGGGTCGGTGAGCTGATTGCAGGTGTAACGGTAGGCGGGCAGTCCAAATTCATCGTCGATCCACTGGCCAAAATGGCCGGAGCCGTCGGTTGGCCGCGAATTGCGGTCGAAATCGGCAGGCTGAGAGCCAAACCCGGTGGTGAGTGCCGAGAGGCGCTGCCAGCTGGCCAGCGCCATCCCCATGGTGCTCAACATGAACTGCCTGCGCGTAGGTTCCATATTGCTTGCCTGCTTCCGGTCGATTTTGGCTGCTTGCTTTCGGGCACAGCGATTGTACGAGGTCAAAGCCGATTATGGACATTCGGACGGGCTCACTTTGCCCGGCTTCAAAGACTGGGAAAAAGCCAGACTTCAACTGCGTATCTGGAATCGGCGTCAGCAGGGGCTAAAGCCCAATTCATTCGATTGGTTTTATTGGCACGACTTAGGTCGTGCTCTGTTACAAAGCCAGACGCATTGAGTTTTTTCGGCCTTGTGTTCAGCCGGCCGGAAACGGGGCAGTTGTATGGAGCGACCGCAAGGAGTTGAGCGTTTGCGCTCTCTGGTGATAACGTTATCGTGCATCGGATGGACTAAACAAGTTGCCGAAGACGAACAAATCAGTTTAGCTTCCCAATGGACCACGATTGGACCGAGAGGAAGCGACCTGGAGGAGAGATCGAATGGCCACAACGAGGCGGGAGTTTCTGAAGACAACGGCAATCGCAGGGGCGACGGTATCCGTGGGCGGCCTGAGAGCATGGGCGGAACCACCCCAAACGCCGGCAACGGCAGCAGCAACGCAGGCCGCAGGCGCGACGCAGGCGGCAAAGTCCGTTGAGTACACGCGCGGCATCGGCGTCTATCCAGGCCTGCCGGAGCAGTGTTTCAGCCCGGAACTGGCGCCGGAGACCACGACCTATCGCAACCTGGCCCTGCTGCGTCCCGCCTACCACTCCAGCAGCTACGACTACAACCTGACGGCACAGTTGGTGACCGACGGCATCAAGGATACGCGCCAACCCGACTGGATCTCCGTTTCAGACGGGTTCCGCGGAGTTCTGCCGAAGGAAGAGCGGGAGACCATTGTCGGTCATGCTCCGATGAACACGCTGGAATTGCGGGGCTGGCGGCCGACGATCGAGATTCGTCTGGGCGGCGAGAGCCTGCCGGAAGTGGACCGCGTGGATCTGTACGTGGTGATTCCGCCCAACACTTCGCCCAAAGCGCTGAAGTTCACCGTTTCGGTTTCTGCCGACGGGCGCACGTGGGAAGAAGCCGGCAGCACGGGCGCACCGGCGCCGGCGTCGACGGCGGATTATCCTCCGAACTTTGCCGCGCCGGGACAGTTTTTCATCCCCTCCATTCCGTTGAAGCCGATGAGCGGCATCCGCCATTACCGGATTGAGTTGGCCTCGGGAGGCGGATTCAGCGGCATGATGCAGATGTTCGGCCCGACGTGGAAGCTGGGCCAGGTGGCGTTCTTCCGCGACGGCAAGCGGGTGGAAGTGGGCGGGCCGTATAGCTTCACCAGCGCGTGGATGAGCGCGGGTCTTGACGAGGAGTGGGTGTACGTCGATCTGGGCGCGCGGTGCGAGGTTGACCGGGTGAAGCTGTTCTGGATTGCGCGCGCGGCAGAGGGTTCGGTGCAAGTGTCGGACGACGCGGAAAGCTGGCGCGATATAGCGGCTCTGCCCGCGACCACCGAGCAGGTGGACGATTTCAAGCTGGCTGGGGTCCAAGGGCGTTATGTGCGCGTGCTGATGACGCGGCCTACTTCGCCCAACGGCTACATGCTGAGCGAGATCGAAGTCTACGGCAAAGGCGGATTTGTGGCGCGGCCCAAGGCTGCGCAAACGGCCGATGCGAATGGACGACTTGACTTGGCCGGCGGAGGTTGGAAATTGCAGAGGTCGAGCCTTGTCGAAGGCGCGGGCGAGGCGATGAGCAAGCCCGGCTATTCGGACTCGAACTGGGTGGTGGCGACGGTGCCCGGCACGGTGCTGACCTCGTATCTGAATGTGGGCGCGATTGCCAATCCCGATTACGACGAGAACCAGCTGTATGTTTCCGACTCGTTCTTCTATGCGGACTTCTGGTATCGCAACGAATTCACTGCGCCCGCAGTGGAGCCCGGCAAAGATGTGTGGCTCAACTTCGATGGCGTGAACTGGAAGGCCGAAGTCTATTTGAACGGCGAGAAGCTGGGCCGCATCGAAGGCGGCTTCCTGCGCGGCCGTTTCGATGTGACGGGGAAGATGATTCCGGGCAAGACCAATGCGCTTGCGGTGCGCATTGAAAAGAACGCAACGCCGGGAAGCGTCCACCAGAAGACATTTGAGAGCGCGGGGAAAAATGGCGGCGCCCTCGGCGCGGACAATGCGACTTATCACGCGTCGGTTGGCTGGGACTGGATCCCGACCATTCGCGGGCGCGACACCGGCATCTGGGGCGATGTGTTTGTCACGCAGAGTGGCGCGGTGACCATCGAAGACACATTTGTCTCTTCGAAGCTGCCGCTGCCCGACACATCGAGCGCGGATGTGAGCATCTCGCTCGACTTGGTGAATCACCAGACGAAGCCAATGAAAGGCGTTCTGCGCGGACGGTACGGCGATGTGCGGTTTGAGCAGCGGGTGGTGCTTGCTGGCTCCGCAAGACAGACCGTCAAGTTGGGAGTAGATACTCATCCGCAGTTGCGGCTCAAGAACCCGAAACTGTGGTGGCCCGCGGGTTATGGCGACGCGAATTTATACGATGTGGAACTGACGTTTGAAGCGGACCACCAAGTGCAGGACGCGAAGTCGTTCAAGGCCGGCGTGCGGCAAATGACTTATAGCGAAGCGGGTCACGATCTGAAGATGTGGATCAACGGACGTCGCTTCATCGGGAAGGGCGGTAACTGGGGATTCGGCGAGTCGATGCTGCGTTATCGCGCGCGTGAGTACGATGCTGCGGTGCGCTATCACCGCGAGATGAACTTCAACCTGATCCGCAACTGGGTTGGCCAAATCGGCGACGACGCATTCTATGAAGCTTGCGACCGGCACGGTGTGATGGTGTGGCAAGACTTCTGGCTCGCCAATCCGTGGGACGGTCCGATTCCCGATGACAACGCAATGTTCTTGAGGAACGCGAAGGACCTGGTTCTGCGCATTCGCAATCACGCGTCGATAGGCATTTATTGCGGACGCAACGAAGGGTTCCCACCCAAGCCGCTGGAAGAGGGCCTTCGCAAGATCCTCGGCGAGTTGCATCCGGATCTGCACTACATTCCGAGCTCCGCGGACGATGTGGTGAGCGGACACGGTCCTTACTCGGCGATGCCGCCCAGCTTCTACTTCCGCAGCGCAGATCCGAAGCTGCATAGCGAAATTGGCGCGCCAACAATCCCCCCAATGGAAAGCGTGCGCCGAATGATGCGCGAGAAATCGGTGTGGCCACAGGGGCTTGTATGGGGACTGCACGACTTCTGTTTGAGCGGTGCGCAAGGCGGCGCGGGATTCCGCGCGCTTGTCGAGAACAGTTATGGTGGCGCAAACAACGCGGAAGAATGGGTGGCGCTGGCGCAGTATGTGCAATACGAAAGCTACCGCGCGATGTTTGAAGCGGAGAGCGTGCACCGCATGGGCTTGCTGCTGTGGATGAGTCATCCATGCTGGCCGTCGTTTGTGTGGCAGACCTATGACTACTACTTCGAGCCGACCTCGGTGTACTTCGCGTGCAAGAAGGGATGCGAGCCGATTCACATTCAGTGGAACCGCGTCAGCGAAACCATTGAAGTGGTGAACTACAGCGCGGGCGATTTGACCGGACTGACAGCGAAGGCCGAGATCCTGAACCTGGACGGAAGCGTGCAGGCGCAAAAGTCCGCGAATCTTGATAGCAAGGAAGACAGCACCGGTTCGCCTATCTCGATGCAGTATCCGTCGGGTTTGACGGCTGTGCATTTCTTGCGGCTTACGCTCACGCGCGGGACAGAGACGCTTTCAACAAACTTCTATCTGCGCGGCACGGAAGAGGACAATTATCGTGCGATTCGCGAGTTGCCCAAAGCGAAGATCGAGGCGGCAACCACCGTCGCTCGCCAGGGAGATATCTGGAAGCTGACGACGGAACTGCGCAATACCACGGCCTCGCCTGCTTTAATGGTTCGCATCAAGGCTGTGCGCGAAAAGAGCGGCGACAGCATTCTTCCTGCAATCTACAATGACAACTACATCGCGCTGATGCCCGGCGAAAGTCGCACGCTGACGACGGAAGTCAACGAGCGAGATACGCGCGGCGAGAAGCCGGCAATTGTGTTGGCGGGGTGAGGTCGGGCGTATCGAAATGAAAGCAAAGAAAGCGGGGCTGAGAGGTTTCTCTCAGCCCCGTTCTTCTGTGCCGAGCCAATTGTGCGGCCAGGAAGATTCGTACCATTCCTGGATCATAGGGCCGAGGGGAGCCGACCGCCCGCCAAAGAGCACGTCCCCCAGGGGCTAAAGCGCCCAAAGTACATTGGGCATCTTGCGGCACGACTCAACAGGCTGCGGAAAAATCCCCGAAATTGAGTGAAGTGTTGGAACATGCCTTAGCAGGGGCTAAAGCCCCGTCCATTTTGTTGGCTTTGTCGGCACGACTAAAGTCGTGCCCTGTTACAAAGCGTGACCAATTAGAGTTTTTCCGCAGCCTCTAAAGCCGTGCCCTTTTAAAACGAATCACGGGATGCCATTCGGCATCAGCCCATGATGACTTGAACGTGATTGACCGTTCCGGCTGGCTGCGGTGCGATCGGGCCATCGACCGGCACGCCGTTGAGCGTTACAGATGCAACGCCTTTCTGCATGCCGCGCGGATTGCTGACGGATATTTCAAAAGTTGCTCCGCGCCAATCACGGGTGACGTGGAATTCGCGCCAGTCCGCGGGGATGCAGGGGTCCACAATCAGACCTTCGAAGCTCAAGCGAACACCAAGAAGCCATCGCGTAATGGCGGTGTAATTCCAACCACCGCTGCCAGTAAGCCACGGATGACGCGCGCGGCCATGCGCGGTGTGGTCCTTGCCCATCACGAACTGGCAATAAGAATACGGCTCCGCCTCGCGCACTTCGATCTTGTCGTTCTGGTTATAAGGCAGCAGCGAATCGTAGAACTTCATCGCCCGATCGCCGCGTCCCAGTTTGCACTCGGCAATGATGGCCCACGGATTCGGATGGCTGAAGATCGCGCCGTTCTCCTTGACGCCGCGATAGACACGGCCCATGAAGCCAATGTCGTCGTTGGGTTTGGAGAACGAGGGCCAGAGGAGATGAATGCCCCACTCGCTGAAAAGGTATTTGTCCACCGCATCCATGGATGCGCGCGCCCGTTCGGGCGATGCGGCATCGGAGACCACTGCCCAAGTGTTGCTCTCCAGGAAGACGCGGCCTTCTTCGCATTCCTGTGAGCCAACCTTGAGACCCTTTGCGGTGAGGCCGCGCAGATACCATTCGCCGTCCCACAGTTCCCTTTCGCATGCGGCTTGCACCTTGTCTGCGAGTGCGCTGTATGCGGCTGCATCTTGAGAGCGTCCCAGGTGCTGTGCGGCTTCAACGAAGGCGCGCAACGCCCAGTGATGCATGAACGAAACCATCGCGCTTTCGCCGCCGCCGAGATTGAGACAGTCGTTCCAATCGGCGCGCAGGCCTTTGCAGATGCCGGTGGGACCAACCTGCCGGGCTGAGAAATCGAGCGACCGCTTCAGGTGCTCATAGACTGTTGCTTCGCCCTCATCGGCAAAGGAAACAACTTGATCGAAGAGCGCGGTGTCGCCGGTTTCCTTCACGTACTCGCAAACGGTGACCACGATCCAAAGCGCATCGTCGGAGCACACGTGCTCGATGCCGTGAATCATGCTCTTGACACTGGGCGCGTGCGCGATGGTGGGTGATTTGAACTCGGGCGCCTTCTGCTTTTCCGGATCGAACCAGTCGGGGTCGAAGAGATGGAGTCCGTATCCCTCGCTGACCTGCGCTTTGAGTAATTCGACAATGCGCTGGCGGCATTTGACGGGATTGGTGTGCACCACACTCATTACATCCTGCGAGGTATCGCGGAAGCCCAGGCCGGTGCGGCCGCCCACTTCAATAAACGACGCAAAGCGCGACCACACGACGCACGTCTCGGCCTGGTAGAGCGTCCAGATGTTCACCATAGTGTCCAAGCCTTCATGCGGCGTCTTGCACTGGAAGGCATTCAGCTTCTTCTTCCAATACTCCTTGAGCGCAGAGAATTCGCGGTCGACGTTGGTGAAGTCGGAGTACTTCGCGCGCATCTGCTGGCCATTGGCGCGTGGGCCTACACCGAGCAAGAAGACGAGGCGCGCATCCTGGCCGGGTTCGATGACGATTTTCTTCTGCAACGCGCCACAGTGGTTTCCGCCGAGTTCGGTGCTGCCGCTGCATGCGCCGCGTTCAACAGCGAGCGGATTGGTCTCGGTGCGATAACTGCCGAGAAAGCTGTCGCGCATGGAGTCGAAGCCGTCGGGGTCGAAGCTTCCGGCAAAGTAGTGGAAGGTGGACGGCTCGTAATAGAAGTCGTATTCGATGACGCCGTCCTTGTAGCTTGTGCCGCTGGCGTAGAGGCTCATCTGCAGATTCTGATTGTCGATCTCGATGTGGTGATAGGAGAACTCGACATATCCGAAGACGCTCAGGCGACGTGGCTTGTTACCGTTATTCGCGATCTTGACGTCCCACAGTTCAACGTCATCGTCGACGGGAATGAAGACGGTCTGTTCGGCGCGAAGGCCCTTATAGTCGCAACTGAATTTCGAATAGGAGAGTCCGTGGCGGCATTCGTATTTCGCTTCGTCGAGGCTCTTGCCTACGGGCTGCCAGGAGATGGACCAATATTCGCCGGTGTCGTCGTCGCGCAGATAGACGTAGTGGCCGGGGCGGTCCAGCGGAACGCCGTTGGCGCGGAAGCGCGTGATGCGGGAGTGCTCTGCGTTCTTATAGAACGAGTAGCCGCCCGCATTGTGCGAGAGGACCGTGCAGAGATTCTTCACGCCGATGTAGTTGGTCCATGAGACCGGTACATCCACACGGTCAATCACGTACTCCCGGTTTTCATTGTCAAAGTAACCGTAACGCACGGAAAACCTCCAGTAAAGAACCTTTCGAGAATGGGTTTTGTGGTCTCCCACCCTTTCCGCAAACTACGCGGAAAGGATGGGGCACCCGCATTTTATGAAAGCCCTGATCAAGAGCCAGCCCGAAAAACGCATTCCCTCAGGGGCTAAAGCCCACCTTCATCTTATGGGCTTTGCGGCACGGCTGAAGCCGTGCCCTTTCAAAACATCGACTTAGTCGGAGGTTCCTTGGTTGAACATGCTCGCGCGAACGCGATGCACGGTCATAGATCTTCTATTCCGCGGTGACGAACTGGCGCAGCCAATGCATCAGTTTCTCTGCTTTCTCATTTGTGTCGGCCTGCACGGAGAGGCGCAGGATCGGCTCGGTGCCCGAGAAGCGTAAGGATGCCCAGTTTTCGTTTTCGAGGAAGAACTTGATGCCGTCGTCGTGCGTGATGCGCGTGACCGGATAGCCGCCGACATCGCTGCAGGGCGCTTCCTTCACCCGCTTGGGCACGGCGATGCGCATCTCAGGTGTTGCTGGAATGCCCTCTTCGAGATCGTAGAGCGCGCCGGTGAGTTGATAGACGTGGTCGCGCAATTCGCTGATCTTCTTGCCGGTGCGGGCCAGCATCTCCACGACCAATGCACAGGCGAAGATGCCGTCTTTGCCGAGGATGTGGCCGCGAATGGTGAGGCCGCCGGAGGACTCTCCACCGAGCAGTGCGTTGTGCTGCTGCATGATGTTGACGATGTGCTTGAATCCGACCGGGACTTCGTAGCACTCTTCGCCCATGGAGCGCGCCAGGCGGTCGAGCAAGTGCGTGGTGACCAAGTTACGGACCACGCCGCCGCGCTCGCCGCGCACTTCGTGCAGATACCAGTAGAGGAGCAGCAGGAGGTCGTTGACCGAGATGTAGCGGCCCTTCTCGTCGAGGATAGCGATGCGGTCGGCGTCGCCGTCCATGGCCAATCCGACGTGATAGCCGTCTTCTTCCATCTGCGAACTCAACGAGCGCAGCGCTTCGAGACTGGGCGCGGGCGAGCGGCCGCCGAAGAGTGGATTGTGGCGCTCATGGATAAATGTGACACGGCAGCGCGCCTCAGTGAGCACGGTTCCGAGAGTAAGCTGGCCAACGCCATACATCGGGTCGACGATGACCTTGAGGCCGGCCTTGCGAATGGCGTCCATGTCGATGAGTCTCTCGACAGCGTCGACGTATTGGTTTGTGTAGTCCTTGCGCACAACGATGCCGGCTTCGAGCGCGATGTCGAGTTCGAGCTTGATGACTTCGTTAGGGGTGAGGGCGTTTGTTTCCGCTTCGATGGCGCGCGTTTCATCATCGAGCAGAAGAGACCCGTCGCTGTGGAAGACCTTGAGGCCGTTCCACTCGGGAGGGTTGTGGCTGGCGGTGAAGACGAGGCCGTATGCGGAGCCTTCAAGGGCGGTGGCATAGGTGATAAGCGGCGTGGGCGCATCTTCGCTGAGGAGGATGGCCAAGATGTTGTTTCCGGCAAAGACTTCGGAGGAGGCTTCGGCCGCTTGTTTACTGAGGAAGCGGCGATCATAGCCGATGATGACGCCGGATTTCTCGCGTCCGCGACGGGCGATTTCGTTACTCAATGCCTGGCTGAGGCGGCGGACGTTGTGCATGGTGAAGCCTTCGCCGATGATGGCGCGCCATCCGCCGGTTCCGAAGGCTACCAAGTTCTGCTCTTCCTGGCGGCGGGGTCGGAAAAGGCGCTTCTGCAGAATGAATTCGGCGTGTTCGAGATCTTGCTGTGTGTTGATCCCCTGCACTTCGTCCTGATCGTAGAGTTGATAGTTGGCCACGCGCAGGCCGGTGCGAATCAACTGGTGCACACAATCGGTGAGGCGATAATCTCCATCGCGCGGCGAGGGTGTGAGTCTTTCGAGGGTCGCGGAGATGGCGGCGGCGTTGACCACGTATGCGCCCACGTTTAGCTCGTGAATCTGGCGCACCTCGGGAGTTGCTTCGAGGTCTTCAATGATGTCGATGATCTGACCGGCGGCGTCGCGAATGATGCGTCCATAGGGAAGATCGCGGTCCACGTCGGCGGTAAGCAGTGTGAGGTGAGCCTGGCGCAGATGATGGCGATTGAGGAGGCCGCGAATGGAATCGGGACGGAAGAGCGGCGTGTCGCCATAAAGGATGAGTAGATTCCCGGTGTAGCCCGCGAGCAGGCGCGTGACCTGAAGGACCGCATGGCCGGTGCCGAGGGCTTCTTCCTGCACAACATAGTTGTAACTGTCGCCGAGATGCGCGCGAACTTCCTCCTGGCGATAGCCGACGACGACGTAGATATCTTCAGGGCGCACGGACTGCAACGCATTTTGGACGACGCACTGCAGAATGCTGCGGTCTCCGAGTGTCTTCAGGACCAGGGGTTGGCCGTCGGGCGTGATGGCCTGGCTGCCTGCGGCCAAGACAACCGCCTTGAGAGCCGATTGATTTTCGACGGCCGCGGAATCCTGCGCTTTGCTTCGTGCCGCTTTTACCATTGCGATGCCTCCGTATAAAGGTAAGAATGCGTTGTTGATTCGGTCCTTGAATAGTCTGATTGGTTCCCACCGAAACCACGAAAACACAAGACGCAGGTCCTTCGACTTCGCTGCGCTTCGCTCAGGATGACATGCGAGGATGAAGCACTCGCATGAGAGTATTTACGAACCGGAACATTAGTCCTGCGCTTCGGCAGGCAATTGCGCTGTTCGCTGCGCGTCTCCGTGCACCGGGATGAAGCGTGAGATCGCCAGCGCCGGCAGAGCCGCGATGATGACCCAGATGAAAAAGTGAGTGTAACCGAGCTTGGATTGGATCCAGCCGCTGACCGCGCCGGGAAGAATGATGCCGAGGTTCATGAGGGAGTTAGCAAATGCGTAGTGAGCAGTGAGGTATTTGCCGGGCGCGATTTCCTGCATCATGAGCAGAATGACGCCGACGAATCCGAAGCCGTATCCGAACATCTCGGTGCTCATGGCGACGGTGATCTGCACAGGATTGGTGGGCAGCGCAACGCTTAGATACCAGTAGGCGAGCATGGGCAGATTGAGAATGAGAATTAGCCAGGGTAGGGCGCGCTTGAGGCCGAGTTTGGCGACGAAATATCCGCCCAGGATGCTGCCGACAACGAAGGATATGCTGCCGAAGATTCCATAGATCGTTCCGACTTCCTTTGCGGTGAGACCGAGGCCGCCGGTGCTCCGCGCAGCCTGCAGAAAGAGCGGACCGACCTTGACCACCTGGCCTTCGCCGGCGCGATAGAGGAAGATGAAGAGCAAAAGAAAATACACATTGCGTTTTTTGAAGAAGGTGACTACGACGTCCCAGAAAGTGAAGGCCATCGCGCGGACCGATTCGGATTCCTTTTCCTCGCCGCCGGTGGGCAGGAAGTGCGCATGATAGAGACTGAGCGCAACCAGCAGAAGGCCCGCGCCGCCGAAGACGACCATCCACGCGTGGACGACGGGCGCGGTCTGGTGCGCCAGCGTGAATCTCTCCGTGAGGACTCCCACCAGCCAAAGCAGAACGCCGGTGGCAAAGACACGCGCGAGGTTATAGAAGCTTCCCTGCCAGCCGATCCATGCGGCCTGCTGCTTGGGAGTGAGCGCGGCAATATAGATGCCGTCGGTGGCAATGTCGTGGGTGGCGGAGCAGAAACCCAGCACGGCGAAGAGAGCCACACAGTAATGGAAGTAGCCGGGCAGGTTCAGTGAAAGCGCGATCAAAACCAGGCTGAGGCCGCCAGCGAGCTGGGTGAGGACAACGAAGAATTTCTTCGTCTTGTACATCTCCAGCATCGGGCTCCAGATGGGCTTGAGGGTCCAGGGAAACGCGAGCAGGCTGATGACGAGGGTATTGATGGTGTTGCTGACGCCCATCTTTTGAAAGAAGAAGAGCGCCAGAATGTTGACCGCGTAGAAGGGAAGGCCCTCGGCGAAGTATACGGTGGGAACCCAGGTGGCCGGAGGCCGTTGCGCGGATATATCTTCGCTGGTGGTGCGGTTGCCTGTGGTGCCGAGCATGAAGATCCTTATCAAATTACGCGGAGGTGGTTAGGTACGAGATTTTGGCCAGACCAGCATACCGCATAGCTTGAAACCGCCGCGATTGCCAATGAAGCGCTGCGCATCGTCCGGGCGCTCGCTGGCGTCCACGTTCTTGCGACGCGCCGTATGGCCCACGCCGGCGTTAGCCGACACAGAACGCAACTCTGCCTGCAAGATCCGTTACTGGAAACGATAGGACATTTGAGTACCGGTTTTCAAGCAAATTATGAACATTTATAGACAATATGATCAAAATGGTGGAGATTTGTGGCGGAAGGGGAATAGTTTTGACTATGGAAGGCGGATGAAACTGGCGGGTGCGAAGAATTGAGTGATTTGGGGCCGATTTCGCGAGTTGGCGGCTGACTTGCCGGACGCGATTTCATCTTCTGCCAAACAGGAACCCGGGTGGCTTCGCTCGATCAGACCGGGCCGTATCGTAAGGTTGCTTTCCCACCCTTTCCGCAGAAGCGCGGAAAGGATGAGGCACGGTCACTTGTGCTTGCGGGATGGACTAACTGCACAGCGGGCGCGGCACTCGAGCAAAATCAGACGCGGATGACGTGCGTTCCCTGGCGCTCGAAGGGGGCTACCATTTCGGCGGTTGCGCCGGAATCTGTGATAAGCGTGTGAATCTCGCTGGCCGGGCAGATAAAGGCCGGGCTGACCTTGCCGAGTTTGCTGGAATCGGCGGCTACGATCACCTGCTTGGCCTGTTTGAGCATCTTGCGGTAGACGAGGGCCTCATCGGCTTCAAGCGAGGTCGCGCCGCGTTCCGTGTCGAGCCCGGTGACGCTCAGAAAGACCTTGTCCATATAGATGTTGTCGAGGAAGGTGAGCGCGGCATTGCCAGTGAGTGAAAAGGACCAGGCCCAGGGGACGACGCCGCCGGTGAGATAGGTGCGGATGCCTGGCTGGTTGCAGAGCTCCATTCCGATGTTGATCGCGTTGGTGACCACCTGAATCTTGTCACGATGGCGAAGGCTGCGGCCGATATGGGTAGTGGTGGTTCCCGCCGTCAATCCAACGGTTTCGCCAGCCTGCACCAATTCGGCGGCTGCCAGGCCGATGCGGCGCTTTTCGGCGGCATGGCGCTGTTCGCGGGCAAGGAACGAGCTGTCGTAGCGGAAGGGCTCATAGAGCAGCGGTTCAACCAGTTCCGCGCCGCCGTGGGTGCGGCGAATGAGTCCGCGGGCTTCCAGGCGGGCGAGATCGCGGCGGATGCTGGGCGCCGAGGAACCCGCCACGGCGAGCAGTTCCTCGATAGTGGCAGAACCGGTGCGAAGGAGGAACTTGACGATCTGTTCAGAACGGCGAGTAATGGACTCGGACATATCACAGCGATTCTACGCTGCCAGACGGGAAGGTTGGGGTTGGGTGAGTGATTTTGCTGTGCATTTTTCACCAATTCGGATGTTTTTTTCATTCAACTGATCATTCTAACGGTATATGATCGTTTTATACCGAAATCATGCCTGCGAAAGCGGAGCGCCGGAGCCGAGATATGCCGAAGTTTGCACATGAGATGTTGCGCGAGATCTACGAGCAGCCTGAAGCGCTGCGCCGCACGCTGGACCTGTATTTGAGCGGCGATGGTCTGGTGGCGGAGATGGCGGAGCGTCTGGCAAAGTGGGCGAGCCCTACGGGGGAGATCCTGATTGCCGCCTCGGGATCGAGCCGCCACAGTGGTTTGGCCGCCGAGATCCTGCTGGAGGACCTGTGCGGGCTGGCTGTGGATGTGGAGTACGCCAGCGAATACAGCTGCCGGGGCGGGAACGGGCAGAGCGAGTCGCGGCATCCGAGCGTGCTGGTGCTTTCGCAATCAGGAGAGACCTCGGACACCCTGGCGGCATTGCGCGAGGCGGTGCGGCACGGTCAGAAGACCCTGGCCATCACCAACGCGACCGGCTCGACCATGGCCCACGAAGCCGTGGTTTCCATGCCCCTCGCGGCAGGAGTGGAGCGGGCGATTCCTGCGACCAAGAGCTTTACCTGCCAGTTGGCGGCGCTGTATTTGCTGGCGCTGTATGAGGGCGCGCGGACAGGCCGGATGAATGCCGCCGAACTGGACACGCACATTTCCGGACTGCGCGCGCAGTGCGACGGCATTGCCGCCCAGTTGGACGGCTGGCGCGAACAAATGGCGGCGCTGGCAGCGAAGTACAAGGACGCGTCAACGTTCCTTTTCCTGGGGCGCGGCATTCACTATGCGATTGCGCGCGAAGGCGCATTGAAGCTGAAAGAGGCTTCGTATGTACACGCCGAAGGCTATCCAACGGGCGAGCTGAAGCATGGGCCGAACGCCCTGGTCAGCGACCGGGTGCCACTGGTGGTGATTGCAACGGTCGATCGGGCGCTGGAGTCGTCTGTTCAGCGCTACGAAAAGACTCTGCAGCTGCTGCGCGAAATGAAGGCGCAGGGCGCCAAGGTAATCGCCCTGGCCAACACGGGCGATGAGGAAGTGGCCAGCCTGGTGAGCGATTGCGTGTGGGTCGATCCGGCACCTGAGTATCTGCTGCCAATCTCCGAAGTGGCGCCGCTGCAACTGTTCTCCTATTTCATGGCCATCGAGCACGGAGTGGACGTGGACCGGCCGCGGAACCTTTCCAAGGCTGTGGTGGAGACGGTCTAGGCACCTGGCACCTGCGGTGCGGCGGATGCCTTCGGCGGGGCCGCGCACGAGAGACGCGCGGCTGCTGCGCGCAGGGCGGATCTATCCCGGTTGAATTTCGTGCTTTCCCACCCCTTCCGCGAAAGCGCGAAAAGGGGCATGGATAGTCTACGCGGGAATGGAACCGATCACAGGCTGCGGCGACGGCGAGCGGCTATGATCGTGTCGTGCATTCTGAATTCAAACTGGGCGACATTCTGGCCAATGCCATCACCCACGGCATCGGGGCGGCATTCGCGATTGCGGGCGCGGTCTACCTGATTGCGGCTTCGACGCGGGGCACGGCAGTTTGCGTGGTGAGCTGCGCGATCTTCGCCACGACGCTGGTGCTGGTGTATATCTGCTCGACGCTCTACCACTCGCTGGTGCGAACGCGGGCGCGGCATGTGTTTCATGTGCTGGATCACGCCGCGATTTATTTGCTGATCGCCGGCACCTACACGCCCTTCACGCTGCTCTCGCTGCGCGGGCCGACCGGTTGGTGGCTGTTCGGAATTGTTTGGGGGCTGGCGCTGGCCGGCGTGCTGTTCAAGAGCTTCGCGGTGGGCCGCTTCCAGGTGGCCTCGGCGCTGGTTTATCTGTTTCAGGGCTGGGTGATCGTATTCGCGGCGCGGCAGGTTGTGGGGGCCATCGGCTGGGATGGCGTGCTTTGGCTGGGGGCGGGCGGAATGGCCTATACGCTGGGGATTGCGTTTTTTGCCTTTGACCGAGTGAAGTATTTCCACGCCTTGTGGCACCTGTTTGTGCTAGCCGGCAGCGTGGCCCACTACTTCGCCATTCTGTTTTTCGTCGTGCCGCGGGGATAGGTCGCTTCATGCTCCTCGATCGGTGAGCCGGGGCAAGAAAGCCGCGAAAAAGCCCGGATTCGAAGGAATCGCTGGAATACGCATGAGCAGGGGCTAAAGCCCGGTTCGTGTGATTGGCTTTATCGGCACGACTGAAGTCGTGCCTTGACGCTTTTTGCCCGCCAGATAGAGATCTTCCGCAACCAGCAAATCCCGCCCGATTTCAGTAGATGTGTCGCGGCAAGGCTGAAGCTGTGGCGTTTCAAAGCCTCTGGCTGCCGGAGAGAAACCAGCCGAGGGCGCGAAGTTTACTGGTTCTGACGGTTGGAGGGGTTGGCGCTGGTGAACCTGCCGCGCAGATGCCCGACGGTGACGATCCAGGGTACGGCGCAAGAAAAGGCGAAGCGGGCAAGAATGACGCGGACTCCGGCCTTTTGCAGGAGGGGCCAGTCGGGGCTGAAGGCAAGCCAGGCCTGAAGGGCGAGCACAACCAAGAGGGCGACCGAGGTCCAGGGCAGGCAAAGCAGGGCGAGCACTCCCAGCAGGCAGCGGGCGGCGTTGCGGATCAGCCTGCTGCGGCGCACGCCCAGCAGGCCGTCGCTGATGGCATACATGGCGAGCTGGCGGCTGGCAGAGCGGAAGGTGTTGCGGGGATGGTAGAGGGCCTTGGCGCCATCGACGAAGACCGTGCGGCTCTTGCTGCGCGCGTTCAGGTCGAAAAGGGTGTCTTCGCCGAAAAAGACGGATTCCGGGAAGCCGCCGACGTCGTGCCACAGTTCCTTGGTGAAGGCCATGGAACGGGCGGTGCAGGACTTGCTGCGCTCCGTTGGGTCGAGCTTGACGCCGAGAAAGGGGGCCGAAGCGAGGTCCCAGAGGGTGGGCCGGTCGGGGTCGAGGCAGGAACCGCCCAGGGCATAGCTGGACGTACCGTCAGCGAGGGGGGCGGTGATGCGGGCCATCCAGTCCGGGGCATAGGTGCAGCCTGCATCGACGCAGGCGATCAGGCCGGAGGTTGCGGCGGAGATGGCCATGTTGCGGCCGCGCGAGATGGGCCCCGGACAGCGCTTCAGATTACAGGTTTCGTCGCGAAGAGGGCGAAGATTCGGATGGCCGCGGGCAGCTTGGCAGAGCCATTCCCAGGTGCCGTCGGTGGAACCGCCGTCGACAATGATGACCTCGTCCGCAGGAGGGTTCTGCGCGAGCAGACTGGGAACGAGCAGTGCGATTTCCTCCACTTCGTTGAGGACGGTGGCAATGATGGCGACAGCGGGCATGGAGGAAGTATAGCGAGGCAGGGGGCTCCGAATGAGGCAGAGTCCAAACGGCGGGAGTGGGGCGGATTTAATCTGGCGAGTTGGCCCCCGCCGACGCGGGGATCGCGGGTTGGCAGGTTGGCGGCTGCGTCGACTTACGCGGTTTCATTCTCCTTGAGTCGATAAAGCAAGTGGGTGACTGAAACGCGGCATGGGCCGAGCGTTTGCAACACTTTTGGTGCACTCGCTTGTTTCCTTCCCCTGGGCGGAAATGCAAAGCTGGAGTGCAGGCGAGCTCAAATTGACCTGCCCCCAGCTTTAACGATAGAATTGTTAAGTTTGGCGATGCACCCCGTTGCGGGTGTGCGGGATAGATTTGGGTTCACCGCCAGTTCCGGCATCTTTAGCTGGTTTGGCGTGTGTGCGGCCCCTGTCCCGATGCAGTCACTGTCTGTATGCGCCCCAATGAAGCACACGGTTTTGATTTTGGAATGCGTCCGATTGTGAAATCGGGACGCTGGAGGGTTATTTATGTACGCAGTGATTCGCACCGGTGGTAAGCAGTATCGCGTGGCTCCCGGGGACGTGGTGAAGATTGAAAGCGTGGAGTCGGAGAACCAGACCATCGAGTTCAGCGATGTGCTTGCGGTAAGCGGCGAGCCAGGAACAGTAGCCAAGCCTTCGACGGCGAAGGTGACGGCCGAGGTGCTGGGCGAAGGCCGCGGCGCGAAGATTCTGGTCTTCCACTTGAAGCGGAAGAAGCAGTACAAGAAGCTGCAGGGTCACCGGCAGAACTTTACCGAGGTTCGCATCAAGGCCATCGAGGCCGACGGCGTGACCTACACCGCCGCGAGCTAACTCGCGGCAGCTTCAGCCTCTAGCTTCTAGCTCCTAGCTTGTTTGTGGCGCGGAAGGGAACAGGGGCGGAGGAAGCTAGCAGCTAGAAGCTGGCAGCTAGCAGCTCAGTTTTTCGGAAGGGGATTCGGCAATGGCACATAAGAAGGGTGGAGGCAGCTCCACAAATGGACGCGACTCGAATGCACAGCGCCTGGGCGTGAAGGCATTCGGCGGCGAACTGGTAACCGGCGGATCGATCATCATCCGTCAGCGCGGCACCCGCATCAAGCCGGGCGTCAATGTTGGTATCGGCTCCGACGACACACTCTTCGCCAAGGTGAGCGGGCGCGTGAAGTTTGCCGATCGCGGCAAGCTCGGACGGTTTGCCTCGATCGAGCCTATTGCCGCCGAGTAAGCAGGGGCATCTTTCCTCCGAACGGCCACGGCGATGCCGTGGCCGTTTGCTGCTTCCGTGAAGGTTGAGAAAACTCAGGGACTTACTGCAAAACAGCGGGCCGGACTCCTGAGGAGTCCGGCCCGCTGTTTTGCAAAAGGCGATGGATCAGGGCTGGGACTCGTTGCCACTCATATTGCGGGCAAGCACCCTCTCGACCACCCGCTCGACATCGCTGAGGAAGAAGCCGTTGGCCGGCTGAGGCGTGGCTACCCGAGTGCCGGGGTGGCCGAGGGCGGAAGCAACCTCGTTCCAGCGATAGACGGTGGAGTTGGCCGGCAACACAACCAATTTGCGAACCGGCTCGGGAAGTGCAAAGTAGATCGCCCAGACTGCTAGGACGCCCAGAATCACCGTCTCATAGACGAACTCCAAGGGAGTTGCCAAAGCTGACTTTTGCGGAATCACGGCAGTCATCACAAAGTCGTTCGCGGCCATGATTCCGAAACCCAGAGAGATTCCGAAGCCCATATCGCGGATCGAAAGACGCAGCGCCTGCATGCTCAGGCAGAGGAAAGCCAACAAACAAAGTTCAAGCACACTGACGGAGCGGAACAGGCTGCTTGAGATTGCCGGGATCACATCCAAGCCAAAGTGCCGGAAGGAGACCGTTGACAGGCTAACAATCACCGAGACCAACGCCGCCCAGCGAAAAACAACAGTCCCCAGCCGCTGCAACCCGGAAAATGCAAGGAGCGCGGTACGAAATACCTCCAAGCAAATGAAAAAGAGCAAAACCGCGCTGGCGATATAGACAGCCCAAAACAGAAAGAAATATGGATATGCAAGGGCCCTGCCCCAAGGCCGCATCGAACCATAAAGCAGGCAAGCTAGAACGGGAGCCGCGAAGGCGCGCAAGGCCAAATAAGAGCCCATTACCGGAAACCGGCGATGCAGATTTTTGCGAAAAAACAGCGCTCCCGCTGCAACCGTCAGGATGAACTCGACCGCGGCCATCATCGACATTGCGAAGCTTGAGGACATAGAGAGACCGTCGCTTTTCGGAGAGCGATCTCAGAATAGCGCCGATCTCACAGACCTACAAGAGGAATAGTCAACTCCACATAGCACTTTTGTGCTGTACTCAACCCCCTACCGTGCCAAATTGGCTTGCGCGCCAGGCCAAGTCGGCATGGGGAATTTGGCACTTGGGCCGGGCCATGTTGGCATGGGGAATTTGGCACTTGGGCCGGGCCAGGTCGGCATTGGAAATGCCGCACTTGCCGACTGATGACTGGGGAGGGCCTGCGCGGTGCTCAGGCTAAAGGTGGCAGCGATGGCGCCGGCGAAGACTAAGAGGAGGGCGAAAACGCGAATGGCAGACTTCATGATTGGCTTCCTATGTTTGAATTTGGCACAAAAATGCGCGGCCCAGAATTACGAAGCAATAGTACATCAGTTTTGCACGCAAGTACATAATTTTCTTTGATTTATGACCTTCATAACGGTCCGATATTACCATCGTCATGTGCGGCGAAATGAATCATTCTTCTGCGTGGCAAGACTTTTGTAATATGCGCCTGACGAAGGCTCGCTCCCTGCCGTGATTTTCTGCGGCGCCGTCCGGTCTCGGAAGCATGGGTTGTGGCCGTCAGGAGGGCAAAGACGGCGCTCAATTCCACGGCTTCAGAGGCATTTGCCGAAGGCGACACGAGATCGAAAGGCAAACCGGGGGTACAAATGGCTCAACGGCCGAGGCTGTAGCGGCGTGGGAGGGCATTGTCCCTGGATGCACCGGGCGGCAACAGCGCCAGCTGTCCAAGGCAGTGTCCCGAACCAAGGCGCGTGGGGTGCTCGCGCTCCGGCCAGGAGCGCAAGCGGGCCCTAAGCACTGCAATTTGAGGAGATGGGATCCCGGCCGAACGAGGGTTGCGGGCAGCGCGCCGCGCCGCGGATGCGGCCCTTCCTGGCGGGGTCCGGAGGCCCACGAAGGACCATGTTTCATCCTTCTTCCGAGGCCCTCAACATGCTAAAATTGAGCCAGGCAGATCTGCCTGAAAGCCCTTGTTTTTCAAGCGGTTCTTCTTCAAACTCTCCGCCCCAGAGCTTGCTCCGGAAAGCGTCCCACCGATTTGCGTGAAGCAAAGAAAGGGTGGGCGCGAAGCAAAGACGAGGTAGGCGCGAAGCAAAGGCATTGCGAACGGAATCTTATGGCGACTGAAAATCCGAACGGCATCCCGCAGCACGGCGATAACGACAGCTATACCAGCGAAAACATCAAAATCCTGGAAGGGTTGGAGGCGGTTCGCCTTCGTCCGGCCATGTACATCGGCTCAACCGGTGAGATGGGTTTGCATCACCTGGTATACGAGGTGGTGGACAACTCGGTGGACGAAGCCCTGGCCGGTTATGCCACCAAGATCGACGTCGTTGTGCACGTGGACAACTCCGTGACAGTGGTTGACGATGGCCGCGGCATTCCGGTGGACATGAAGACCCTGCCCAATGGCGAACAGATGCCCGCGGTGCAGGTGGTTTTGACGATTTTGCATGCGGGCGGCAAGTTCGACGCCTCCACCTACAAGGTCTCCGGCGGACTGCACGGGGTCGGCGTGAGCTGCGTAAACGCGCTCAGCCAGGAGTTCAACGTCGAGATCTGGCGCGACGGCTTCACGTGGGAGATGGATTTCAGTTGCGGCGCGCCGACCAGCGAACTGCGCCAGGCGGGCACGTCGAAGCGGCGGGGCACCAAGGTTCACTTTTTGCCCGACAAGAGCATCTTCACGGTCACCGAGTACAGCTGGGACACGCTGTCCCAGCGCCTGCGTGAAATGGCGTTTCTCAACAAGGGTCTGGAGATCACGCTTACCGACGAGCGCACGGCAGATCCCAAGACCGGCGAGCCGCGCAGCGTGGAGTTCAAGTACGCGGGCGGAATCGCCGAGTTTGTGAAGCATCTTAACCGCGGCAAGCAGGTGTTGCACGAGAAGCCGATCATGATGGAAGCGGCGCGCGACGGGGTAGAGATCGAGATCGCGCTGCAGTACAACGACAGCTACTCGGAGACGGTGTTCAGCTTCGCCAACAACATCAACACGGTGGATGGCGGGACGCACCTTTCCGGCTTCCGCACCGCGCTGACGCGCACAGTGAACGCCATCGGGCAATCGCTGGGCCTCTTCAAGGACATGAAGGAAAACCTGAGCGGCGACGATGTGCGCGAAGGCCTGGTGGCGGTGGTCAGCGTCAAGCTGCCGCAGCCGCAGTTTGAGGGACAGACCAAGGGCAAGCTGAACTCCGACATCGCCGGCACCGTGCAGGCATTCGTCAATGAGCGGCTGGGCGGCTTTCTGGAGCAGAATCCGCAGGTGGCCAAGCGGATTATCAACAAGGCCGTGGAGGCATCGCGCGCGCGTGAGGCTGCCCGCAAAGCCCGCGACCTGACGCGGCGCAAAGGCGCGTTGGATGGCGCTGGGCTGCCCGGCAAGCTGGCCGATTGCAGTGAGCGCAACCCGGAACGCTGCGAAGTTTACCTCGTCGAGGGTGAGAGCGCAGGTGGAACCGCGAAGCAGGGCCGCGACCGGCGCTTCCAGGCGATTCTGCCGTTGCGCGGCAAGATTCTGAACGTGGAGAAGGCCCGCTACGACAAGATGCTGGGCCACGAAGAAATCCGCGCCATGATTACCGCCTTTGGCTGCGGCATCGGCAAGGACGACTTCGACGTGTCCAAGCTGCGCTACCACAAGATCATCCTGATGACCGACGCCGACGTCGACGGCTCGCACATTCGCACGTTGCTGCTGACCTTCTTCTTCCGGCACATGACGGAGCTGGTGAAGCGGGGCAACATCTACATCGCGCAGCCGCCGCTTTTCAAAATCAAGAAGGGCCGGCGCGAGGAGTACATCAAGAACGAAGTGGAGTTTGTGAAGGTGATGGTGAGCCGCGCCGCGGACGGCATGATTGTTCGCCACGGCGAGGACGCCAACCGCATCGAAGGCGCCGACCTGACCCGCTTCGTGAGCACGCTGAACGAATACCTGGGCTTTGTGGAGAAGGTGGACCGGCGCGTCCGCAACGAGAAGCTGACGGAGATCCTGGCGCGACTGGAACTGGTGCATCGCTCCGACTTCGCTTCGAAGGAAGGCAGCGAGGTTCCACCCAAGCTGGCCGAGTTGGCGGAGAAGCTGGTTGCCATCGCGGAGGAAGCGCAGTACAAGCAGGTGGGCGAGCCTGTAGAGGACGAAGAACACCGCACCTGGTCGATCAGTTTTATCGACACACAAGGCTCGGAACGGCGCATCGACTGGACGCTGGCATCCAGCCCCGAGTTCCGGCAGATGATGGCCAAGTACAACCTGATCAAGATGTTCCTGGAGCCTCCGTTCTTGATCGAGTTCGCCCCCAAGGCAAGCGCCGTGGTGGAAGCGAGCAACGAGGAAACGGAAGGAGCCGAAGTGAGCGAGGCCGAAGCGCAGGCGGAAGCCAAGCAGACCCGGCGCGCGTCGCGCCTGCTGCAGGAACCGGTGGAGAAACAGACAGCGCGCGAACTCTATAACTACATCGTGGAGCAGGGCAAAAAAGGCTACGATGTGCAGCGTTACAAAGGGCTGGGCGAAATGACTTCCGGACAGTTGTGGGAGACCACCATGGACCCGGAACACCGGACGCTGTTGCAGGTAAAGCTCGAGGACATTGCGGAGTGCGAAACCATCTTCACGACCCTGATGGGAGAAGATGTGGAGGCGCGCCGCAAGTTCATCGAAGACAATGCGCTGGATGTGAAGAACCTCGACATCTAACTCATTGCACGTTACGAAGGCCACCCTGCACGACCACTTGCTGCATCGCGCCGAAGTGACCGCAATCGAAGGCTCCAGCTATCGCGTGCACGCAGGCGAACAGGAAGCTGTGTTTGTGGATGGACAGATCGTCTCGATCAAGCGCATTACCGAGCGGGTGTTGGGAAGGCTTCTTGCGCCGGCCGGGATGAACAGTGCTCTTTGCGTTCAGTACGACAAAATGAGGAGTCGCATCGAGTTGAGTCGTCACAGACATATTTACTTCCGGTCGTTCAGAATTGATTCCATCTCAATGGCTCGTGGGAACAGGAGATCGTTTTCGAGATGCACATGATCTTTGAGGTCAGCCGCAAAGGCGCAAAGACCATCGAGGAGTGCGATATGGGTTGCGCAAGCCCAGGATGGGGGCGCGAATTCGCCGGTGAGATGGCGGAGGTCGAGAACTATATTGTCCGCGGCTTCATGTTGCTCAATCATTCTTGAAACAGGGTGCGCGACGGAGCGAAAGCAGGGATGGCCGGCGGGGTATGCAACGACCGAGTCCCGATCCATCTGAGAGATGAACGGAAAAAGGACTTCCTCTTCCTTCTCGATATGCGCGAACATGTCGTCGCGAAGCTGCTCAAGCAACTCGGCAACCCGTTCCAGTTCTGGGGATTCGTCCCTCCGCTTGATTGCCAGCTTGCGAGCCATCTCTGCAAGCCGTGGAAGTTCCTGGCGTATGCGCCGATGATGGACACGAACGATGTGCTCAATCAGCTTTCACAACGTCAGGGTTGATGGATCGAAGCGCACGGCCCCTGCTTCGTCTGCTTCCGCATCCGCAAGCTTCTCCAGAACTTGATCGAGCGAGAGCTGCTGGTTCGCACACGCCTCTGCGAGCGATCTGTTGGCTTCCGAGCAGAGGTCAATGTCGAAGCGATGAAAGATTCCCGCTGCCGATGGATGCGTCCTCACGATTTCGCCGATGGACTGTGTCGAGGTAGACATGCGCACTCTCCACCATCCACGGTAGCGATCGAAAGCTTGAGGCGCAGTAACTTATGTCACTCGCGGCTTGAATTGGCTACGTCGTCGCCTCCAGAAGCGCGGTCAGGCCCTTGATGTCCTTGATCACAATCTGCCGCGCATCCACGTCCAGAAGTCCTTCGGCGTGGAGCCGCGCCAGGTTGCGCGAGATCAGCTCGCGCACGGTTCCCAGCTGATTGGCAAGTTCCTGATGACTTCCCGGCAAAAGAACTTCGATGCCTCGCGCTGTTGCTGTGCCATCGTTTTGAGCAAGCTTGAGCAGCGCAGAGATAAGGCGCTGGCGAATGGTGGTAAACGACAACTCCTCAATAATGCCAACCAGGCGTCGCAGGCGGGCACCAACCACTTCAAGCACCTTGAGCGCGACTTCCGGGTGTTCCCTGCAGAATCCTTGGAAATCGCGCCGGGAGATGAAGACAATTTCAGCGTCTTCAATGGCCACGGATGAAGCGGGATAAGGCCCGCCGTCGAAGACAGGCAGTTCGGCAATGGACTCGCCCGGAACGTTGACGGAAAGCACCTGTTCTCGGCCGTTCACCGACGTCTTGAAGATCCGCACCTTGCCCCGCGCAATGATATGAAGCCCTCGGCATGGCTCTCCTTCGGAGAACAACAACTCTCCTGTGCTGAATAGCTTGCGCACTGTTCGTGAGGCGAGCAACTGCAACTCGGACGGCGAAAGGCTCGACAGTAATGTGGTCTTCCCTAGAACCTCAGCGAGATTGGTACGCTCAGAACTCATGAAACAAATTTTAGCAGCGAGCGACTTTGGTCACTGCGCATCCGTCGCGAAGCGCTGTCATATAGGGCTATGAATCCGCAAATCAACGCGATCGACTTCAACGAGCGTCCATTCATTGCCATTTGGGAAGTGACCCAGGCGTGCGACTTGCCATGCGTCCATTGCCGTGCCGCGGCACAACCCGAGCGGCACACTCTGGAACTGAGCACAGAAGAGGGCAAAGGGCTGATCGATCAAATCGCGGCCCTACAGGTGCCGGTTTTTGTTCTCACCGGCGGAGATCCCATCAAGCGGCCTGATTTGTTCGAGTTGATTGAGCATGCTCGCTGCAAAGGGGTTCGCGTCTCCTTGACGCCGAGCGCGACGCCTTTGCTGACGCGAGAGATCGTCACTCGGCTGAAGGAAGCTGGTCTGGCTCGACTTGCGGTCAGCATGGATCGGGCGAGCGCGGAAACGCATGATGCATTTCGCGGGCTCTCCGGATCATTCGCGCGCACTCTGGATGCGGTTCGCTGGGCCAACGACATTGGCCTTCCGGTACAGATCAATACCACTTTCAGCAGCAGAAACATTGGCGAAATCGATGCCATCGTTGCGCTGATGGAGTCGTTGAGAATTACTCTCTGGAGCGTCTTCTTCCTCGTTCCCATAGGCCGCGGCAAGCTCGACGACCTGCTGAACGCCGAAGAATTCGAAGCCGCATTTGAAAAAGTTTATGGCCTGTCGAAAACGGCCAGCTTCGACATCAAGACCACCGAGGCGCAGCATTATCGGCGCTTCCTGTTGCAGAAAAAGGTTGCCGAACGCAAGGCTGGCAACACTTCAGCGGAGGTTCCGGAAAGAGCCGAAGATGCAATCGGCCGCGCACCGCGCGGGTTGAACGACGGCAAGGGTTTCGCATTCATTTCCCATACCGGCGAGGTTTTCCCAAGCGGATTTCTGCCGCTCTCGGCGGGGAACATACGCCAGCAAGGTTTGAAGGAAATCTACTGCGAATCGGATTTGTTTCGAAGCTTGAGAGACACATCGAAGTTGGAAGGCAAGTGCGGTGCCTGCGAGTTCAAAGAGATTTGCGGTGGGTCGCGCTCCCGCTCCTACGCGCTGACCGGTAACGTCCACGGCAAAGAGCCGTGTTGCTCTTATATTCCGAAGGGATACGTTGCAGCCGCGAAGACAAGGGAAGCAGGCCTGCACGTTTTGCAAGGTGTTTGAAATCGGCGAATCCGTAAGAAGGTTGAAGACAGGCAGATTTCGATTCTGTATATTCAACAGGCGCGGGAGGAGATTTGGAATGGCGGTGCAAATAGGGGCGAAACCGGACTGCGGATTCGACGATCCCATCGGCATGCTCAAGGACTGCCATCGCAGGATCGAAAGGTTCCTGCATGTCCTCGTTGTGGTTGCAGATCGCGCTTCAGGCAGGGCTCTGACGGCGGAAGAGAAGTCGGCCGTGCTGTCTGCCATGAGCTATTTTCAACAAGGTGGGAAGCGGCACACGGCCGATGAAGAAGAGTCGCTGTTTCCCAGGCTGCGCTCCAAGTTGCGCGCGGAGATTTCTGCCGGTGATTTCGATCGGATCGAACACTTGGAAGATGATCACCGCCTGGCCGATCATTTGCACGTAACAGTGGATGCGTTGTATTCCGCATGGATTGCGGCGGATCTACTGAACCCGGAAGAGGAACTCACACTTCGTTCCGCCACAGGCGAGATGAAAGGACTTTACGAGGCGCACATTCAGATCGAAGAGGGAGTTGTTTTCCCCCGTGCGGCGCAGGTTCTCGATAAGGAGAGCATTTCGGCCATGGGGGAAGAGATTCGGTTACGGCGGGAATAGACTTCGTATCTGGAGGACACTCGCCATGCTCAAGATCAAACGCGTTTACGACTCAGTCGAGGAAGACGACGGCCAGCGATTTCTCGTGGACCGATTGTGGCCGAGGGGCATCAAGAAGTCGGCGTTGACGATCGATGGTTGGATCAAGGATGCGGCTCCGAGCACAGAGTTGCGCCAATGGTTCCACCACGATCCATCCAGGTGGAATGAATTTCGTCTTCGCTATTTTGCAGAGTTCGAGAGCAAACCCGAAGTGTTGGAGCCTCTCGCCGAACTCCAACGTGATGGAACTGTAACCCTGCTGTGCAGCGCAAAGAATACGAATCGCAATCATGCCATCGCGCTCATGGAATTCTTGAAAGCTCATTGAATCGCAACGGGACCACACGGGAGATCAAATACATGAAGCAGCAACCGCCTGAGGCACGACTGCAATTGGCGCTCGGTACCGGGGCATTTGCCTTGTGCTTTGCCGTCTTTGGATCGCTCTCGGCGATGATGCCGATGCTCAGCAAGCAGATGCACTTGACGTCGGTCGAGAAGAGCCTCGCCGTAGCATTGCCCGTTTTGCTTGGCAGCCTCGGCCGCATTCCGCTGGGCATGCTGACAGACCGCTTTGGCGGCCGCTCGGTTTTCACTGTGGTCATGGCGCTCTCGCTGATTCCTGCATTCCTGATGGGCGGGGTGCAGGACTACGCGCATCTTTTGCTCTATGGCTTTTTCATCGGCATCGGGCTGGCCAGCTTTTCCGTCGGCGTCGGGTTTGTCAGCGGCTGGTACGCGGCTGAAAGGCAGGGATTTGCGCTTGGGGTCTATGGGGCCGGCAATATTGGCCAGTCGCTTGCTGCCTTCGGCGCTCCGATGATTGCCGCGGCATGCGGGTTCCGCTGGGGCTTCTGGACCTTTGGTCTTCTGCTGGCGGTTTGGTTGGCGATCTTCGCATTTGCAGCACGCAATGCGCCGCGTCGCGGAGCAGTCAAGAGCATTGCCGACACGGTTCGTCCGCTGAAGGATTCGCGCAGTTGGGTTCTCAGCCTCTATTACTTCCTGACCTTTGGCGGATTTGTCGCCATGGCTATTTACCTTCCCATTTTCCTCACCGAGATGTTCCAGCTGACTCCGCAGGATGCGGGGCTACGCACTGCCGGATTCGTTCTCCTGGCAACCGCAATGCGCCCCTTCGGCGGCGTGCTTGCCGATAAGGTTGGCGGACGAACCATTCTCAAATGGGTCTTTCCCGCAGCCGGCATCATGGCGATTTTTCTGGCGTGCCCGTTGATGATTACGTTCACGGTCGGTGCTCTGGGTATGGCGGCGGCCATCGGCCTGGGCAACGGAGCAGTCTTCAAACTGGTGCCTGAATATTTCCCCGGATCGGTGGGCAGCGTAACCGGGCTGGTCGGCGCAGCAGGAGGCCTGGGTGGATTCTTCCCGCCGTTGGTGCTAGGCTTCGTGAAGCAGCAGACGGGCACCTTCCTCCCCGGATTCTTGATGCTCAGTCTCTTCTGCTTTCTTTGCCTGATCGTGCTCTTGACACGGCGAAGCGCGCAATTCGCCTTGGCCTCTGTGGGGTAACTGCTTTGAAGCCGCCGGTCCTTTCAAGAAAAGGCTCAGACACTTTTCATGCCATGGCATGGGGAGCGGCGGTCGCCGTTACTCTGATTGCGGGCATCTTGATCGGCAGCCGCGGACTGCGCGACTTCGATCCCGCGCTGGTTTCCTATGCGGGAGCGACGGTGCTGGCAGGCTTCGGCCTGGGCTATCGTTATGCAATGTGGCTGCGGCGGCCACCGACACGGCTTTACTGGTATCGCGGCTGGCAGATCTTTTTGACGCCGCGACAATTGCCTGCGAATATGCTTCACCTGGCGCGCATCGTATGGAACAACGTCGTGCTGCAGCGCTTCATCGACCGCCGCTCGCACATGCGCTGGACCGCGCACTGGTTTCTAGCGTGGGGATGTCTTCTCGCTGCGGCCATCACCTTTCCGCTCTCCTTCGGATGGGTGCGATTCGAGTCCGCGCAAGATAACCAGGAGATTTATCGCGCCTTCATGTTCGGCATTCCTGTCGGCAGCTTTCATCTGGGCACAGTCATTGCCGAATTGACCTTCAACATTCTCGACATTGCCGCGGTGATGGTGCTGATCGGCGTGTTCTTTGTGTTCTGGCGCAGGGGACGCGACCACGGCGCATTGAGCGTTCAGCAATTCTCCAACGACATGCTGCCACTGATCTTTCTGTTTGCCATCTCGATCACCGGATTGTTTCTGACCGTTTCAACGCATTTGATGGGAGGAATTTACTACGGTTTTCTTTCGCAACTGCATGCGATCACGGTGATTCTCACGCTGCTCTACTTGCCCTTCGGCAAATTCTTCCATATCTTTCAAAGGCCAGCGCAACTGGGCATTGATTTTTACAAGAAGGCAGGCGCGGAAGGCGAACAGGCGGCGTGCAACCGTTGCGGACAGGCGTTCGCCAGCAGAGTGCACATCGAAGATTTGAAGGCAGTGCAGGCCGCGCTTGGAATTCGCTATCAGCTGGCCGACGGCACACACTATCAGGATGTGTGTCCCGCGTGCCGCCGCAAGAATCTGGCACTTACGCAAGACGGTCTTTGGAAATCGCAAGCGTCCGAACCGCGAGGTTATTGAAGATGGCAAAGCTCCCCCTCGATATTCCCGATCTCGTTCGCCAGTTCGGTCCGACGTTGCACACCATTCCTTCGGGTGGATGGACGCGCAATGCGCAGGACGAGACGCTGGTGAAGACACATTGCTGCTTCTGCGGTCAGCAATGCGGCATTCAGTTGCGCGTGAGCAACAACAAGGTGGTTGGCTTCGAGCCTTGGGAGAGTTTTCCATTCAACAAAGGAAAGCTCTGCCCCAAGGGCGTGAAGCGTTACATGCAGGACGAACATCCCGACAGGCTGAAGACACCGCTGCAACGCGTGGAAGGACGCGGCTTTGAGCCCGTTACCTGGGAGACCGCAATGCAGCGCACGGTGAGCGAGATTCAGCGCATTCAGAAGAACTATGGCAAGGATGCATTTGCCATGCTGACCGGCGCTTCGCTGACCAATGAAAAAGCTTACCTGATGGGCAAATTCGCGCGCGTGGCGTTGCAGACGGCCAACATCGATTACAACGGACGGCTTTGCATGGTATCGGCAGGCGCAGCTTCGAAGAAGATCTTCGGCATCGATCGCAGCGCGAATCCATGGAGCGATATCCCCAAGGCCAAGGTGATTCTTGTAGCCGGCGCGAATGTGGCGGAGTGCGCGCCGATCACCACGGACTACCTGTGGCAGGCTCGCGAGAACGGGGCCAAGCTCATCATTCTCGATCCACGCATGACGCCCATCGCGCGCAACGCAGATTTGTTTATCCCCGTGAAATCGGGCGGAGATATCGGCATCTTCAACGGCATGATGCACATCCTGATCGAGCGCGGCTGGATTGACAAAGAGTTCATTGAGGCGCACACCACGGGCTTCGATGCGGTAGCTCAAGCCGTGGAGAAATACACGCCCGAATATTCCGCGAAGATTGCTGGAGTTCCTGCAGCGATGATTATCAAGGCTGCAGAGATGTGGGGACCGGCTCCGACCAGTTTCCTGCTGCATGCGCGTGGAATCGAACATCACTCCAAGGGCGTGGACAACTGCATGGCGGCGATCAACCTGGTGGTAGCCACTGGGCGCATTGGCCGCGAGGGATGCGGCTACGCGATGATTACCGGTCAGGGCAACGGTCAGGGCGCGCGCGAACAAGGGCAGAAGTGCGATCAACTTCCCGGCAGTCGCGACATCGGCAACCCCGAGCACCGCAAATATATTGCCGGCGTATGGGGTGTACCGGAAGAGTCGATTCCGCGAAAGGGACTTTCGGCGGTTCCCCTTGTGGAAGCCATTCACGAGGGCAAGATCAAAGGCTTGATTTCGCTCTGCTTCAATCCCGCGGTATCGCTGCCCGATGGCAACTATGTGCGCGAGGCGCTCTGCAAGCTGGAGTTTTTTGTCAATATCGACTTCTTTCTTGCCGAGACCAGCCGCTATGCAAATATTGTGCTTCCCGGCTCTTTGATGGAGGAAGACGAAGGGACTACGACCAATGTGGAAGGCCGCGTGATTCTGCATCGCAGGGCGGTTACACCACCCGGAGAGGCGCGTGAAGACTGGCGAATCATTTGCGACATGGCCAGTCGCCTGGGCCACAAGGACAAATTCAGTTACTCAGGGCCGAAGGAAATCTTTGAAGAACTGCGTGTTGCGTCCAAGGGCGGGACTTCGGATTATTTCGGAATGAGTTGGGACCGGATCGACAAAGAGAATGGCGTCTTCTGGCCATGCCCGGAGCTAGGTCATCCGGGAACTCCACGACTTTATGAGGGCGGAAAGTTCGGTCATGCCGACGGCAAGGCGCATTTCATGCCGGTGGAGTGGCGGCCTTCCGCAGAAATGCCCGATGCGGAATATCCCATCATCCTGACCACAGGCAGAGTGGTCTCGCACTTCTTGTCGGGCACGCAGACGCGGCGCATTGGCGCGCTGATGGATCAGTGTCCGCAGCCGAAATGCGAGATGCATCCGCGCCTGGCAGAGCGGTTGGGAATCGTCGATGGCGATTGCGTGAAAGTGGAGAGCCGGCGCGGCCAGATCGTCGTGCGCGCGCTTCTTGTGAAGACCATTCGCCCCGACACAGTATTTGTGCCGTACCACTGGCCGCACGATCGCTCCGCGAATAACATGACGATTCGCGCCATCGATCCGGTGTCGAACATTCCCGAATTCAAGATCTGCGCGGTGCGCGTGAGCAAGACTGAAATGCCTGTGGATGATCTTGCTCAACTGGGCCTCGAGGCGGGAGGCATTCGATGAACGACCGGCAGTTCTTCATCGACTACTCGCGCTGCATCGGATGCCAGTCGTGCGTGCAGGCGTGCGGCGAGTGCGATACGCATCGCGGCACCAGCATGATTCATCTGGAGACCATCGAGCGCGTGGACAGCGTGCAGACGGCTCCGCAGGTCTGCATGCATTGCGAAGATCCGGTCTGTGCCCGGGTGTGTCCGGCAGACGCAATCAAGAAGACACCGGATGGCGTGGTGCAAAGTTCTCTGAAGCCGCGTTGCATCGCGTGTTCCAACTGCGTCGTGTCGTGTCCGTTCGGAGTGCCGAAGTACATGGCCGAGTTCGAACAGATGATGAAGTGCGATATGTGCTACGACCGCAGCAGCGTGGGCAAGAAACCCATGTGCGCGACGGTCTGCCCATCGGGCGCGCTCACGTTTACCACGATGGAAGATATTCAGCGGACACGCATGGGCATCCCTGTGAACTCGTGGAAGTTCGGTCAGGAAGAAGTCAAGACCAAGGTCTTCGTGATGGTTCCGCGTGCGGTGGAACGAGTGAATATCGACCTGGTTCAGATCAAGCCGACGCCCGCTTCCCTGCCCGTCGACCCCTACGATGTAGCCCTCATGCTGGAGGTTTTGCAGTGAATTCGGAAGTTGAAAAGAGCAACGAAATCGCAGGTTGCGCAAGTTGCGCCAGAACGCCCCAATACCAACAGGATTTTCCGATCGAGTGGGAAGGAGATCATTACGTAAGCCGGCGCGAGATGGTGAAGTTTTTGACGCTCGGTTCGTTCCTGCTGGCGGCGGCCAACTGGGCCACAGCGTTTGCAAAGAACATGATCCGCAAAGACTCAAGCACCGTTCTGCGTCTCGGTTCGGCCAGCGACCTCGCGCAGAATGGAGCGATGCTCTTCCGCTATCCGACGCCGCAGGATCCGTGCATTGCGGTGCGCACGGCGGAAGGCGCGCTGGTTGCGTATTCGCAGGTGTGTACGCACCTTTCCTGCGCTGTGGTGTACGACAAGAGCGCGGACCAACTGGTGTGCCCCTGCCATCGCGGCGTCTTCAGCGTGGAGCAGGGCGCACCGATTGCGGGACCTCCGACGCGGCCGTTGGCCAGAGTCAAAATTGAACAGCGCGGAGACCACATTTTCGCCACTGGGCTGGAGGTCTAGATGAGCACACGCAAGCAAGGAACTACGCTGTTCAGCGCCATTCTGATTCTGGTTGCAACGACGGTGGTGGTTCAGTTGTGGCTGCTGAGTTTTTCAATGGAGGCTCTGCTGCGCCATCAGTTCAAGCCGCTCATTCCGGCCGCGGTTGCCTCGACTGTGTTGCTGTCGATCAACGGCGGGCTACTGCGCTATGTGTTTCGGTTTGACCGGGAAGTGCAGAGGAACTCGGTAGGGTGATCCCTTTCGGCGAGCTTCATCGCGTTTATCGAAGTGCGCGAAGCACTCCATCGCTGAGAATGCGCGCCCGCAAGCCGCCGCGTCCCTTGAGCAGCATTTCCGCACCGGGCGCAATGGCAAGATCCATCCAATAGCAAGGGCTGCATTCGCATACACCTGCGAAGCGCACACCCTGCACCTCAAACTCCTCGCCGATCAGCGAATTCAAGTCCACGCCGACCGAGATGACATTGCGCCTTGTGACGCCGGGCAATTTGTCTTCCACGTTTAGAGCGAAACCAGAGTTCCTGTGGCCCGGTGAGTTTCGTGCAAGGTCGCCGCTCCCCGATGGTCGCGTCAACTTTGGAGTAGTGCTTCCGGGATACACCTACTCTGGTTTCGCTGTAGCTGCGCGCAAACCTCTGCGAATACCTCGGAAGAAAAGAAGGTGATTTGACCTTTGTATTGCTCTTTGTAGTCGAAGAAGCGGTCCCCCGAATGCCACGGCCGGCCACGCACTCAAGTTCCACCTGCTCGATCTGCGGAAGCTCGCCGGGAGGCTGTTGGTGGCGCCCGAAGAAGTTGCGCCCGGGCGATAGGTACAGTTGTTCAATCTTCATTGCATGCGCCCTGATCCAATTGTAATGAGGCCAAGGTCTATTTGCCGATGCCTTTGGGCGCCACTGAGCGGATAGCGCGGGCATTGAGGGCGCCATCTTTCAGGTCTTGAATAGCCATGGTTGGGTCGACTCAGTCCTCACGCAGGGCGACCATCGGTTCGACGGTCATGGCGCGACGCGCCGGCAAATAGCAGGATCCGAGCGCCGAAAACGCCAACACCGCGCCAACAAGCACGAATGTTTCCGGATCCCAGACGCTGACGACAACCAGACTGCCAACTGCTTTGGCGGCTAGCAAGGCAAGAGCCAGTCCAACCCCCAGGCCCGCGGCAACAACGAGGATGGACTGGCGATAGATCATTCTGAAAACCGAGCCGCGGGATGCGCCCAGAGCCATGCGCAAGCCTATCTCGTGTACGCGGCGGCTTACGGCATAAGAAACGACGCCGTAGAGGCCGATGACCGCCAGCGTCAACCCCAGACCTCCCATGATCGCGGCAAGCGATGCTCCGATTTGGAAGAGCAAAAGTCCATTGAGGGTATAGAGCGCCTGGCGCATGGTCTGCACCTGGAAGATGGGCAGTTGCGGAGCAAGATCGTGAATGGTCTTCTCGACGATCGGCATGAGAACCGCGGGGTTCATTGGCGTCCTCACCTGGAAAACCATCAAGGTGTTCCCCGTGGAGTGCTGCGCAAAGGGGATGTAGAAATAGGGCTGCTGCTTGGCCCCGCCAAAGAGCTGGAACTCCGCATCCTGGGCGATTCCAATCACCTCCATCTTGCGATCTTTCTCGATCCCCATGCGGAAGGTGTGGCCGATGGCATCTTGCCCGGGCCAGAACTTTTTGGCGGTGCTTTGGCTGATGACGGCCACATCTCTGCCTTGCTCGTTATCCGCGTCGGCAATGGCGCGGCCTTCGAGAAGATCGATGCCCATCACGCTGAAATACTCGGGCGAAACCACGTTGAAACTGGCATTCGAGTCGGAGGGATTGGCGGGCGCCGGAGCACCGTCCACGATCATTCGATCGCCGCCATTCCCGAAGTATCCCAGCGGAATGGAGCCTGCGTGGCTCACATACTCGACGCCGGCGACCTGATGGAGACGAGTGCGGATGTTGCTGGCCAACACGCGTGTTTGCGCATCGTTCATGCCGATCTCGTTGGCATCGATCACAAAATTCATCACGTGGTCCGGCTTGAAACCGAAGTCCGTGGTCTGCATCGCCGAAAGGCTGCGCACGAAGAGTCCGGCGATCACCAGCAAGACAAGCGAGCTGGCGATCTGCAAGGCAACCAGACCATCGCGGAGCCAGTGACGCCCACCCGTCACGCCGCGGCTGCCTTCGTGCAAGACGGCGTTGATGTTGCCCTTGGCAATGCGCAATGCGGGAACCAGGCCGACAATCACGCCCGCGAGCAACGCAACGGTAAACGAGTACATAAAGATGCGCCAGTCGAATCCGAACGATAGCAGCACGGGCAGGTCGGCGTGCACGTTGAGGTGACTGAGAGCGGAGCTTCCCCACATGCCGAGCGCTACTCCCGCGAGGCCGCCGATCAGTGCGAGGGTCACGCTCTCCGTAATCATCTGACGGATAAGACGGGAACGCTGGGCGCCGAGAGCGGTGCGAATGGCCATCTCACGCTCCCGCGTTGTCGCGCGCACCAAGACCAGATTCGCGACATTGACGCAGGCCAGCAGAAGCACCATGACGGCAAGCGACAAAAAGAGGCCGGAGACGATGTACATGGTCTTGGGATCACCGGCATTGATGCGGAGACTCGGCTCCGTAAAGACCTCAATACCGAGTTTCTTCTCAAATTCGGGTTGCTGACGCATCAGGTCTTTTGCAATCACGCTCAGTTCGGCGCCTGCCTGCTTGAGGCTAACTTCGGGACGAATGCGCGCGTTGACGACGAAGCTTCGATTTTGCCAGTTACTCAGGATATCCGCGTGAACGCCGGTGATGATGATCTCGGACATGGGCAGAAAGGCCGCTGTGCCGACAAAACTCTGCACACCATGAAAGCCCTTCGGCGCAACGCCGACGATGGTGAACGGATGTCCATCCACCGTAACCGGCCGCCCCACCACATTCGGATCGCCGCTGAATTTCGTCTGCCAGTAGTCGTAGCTGAGAACGACGATCGGGTCCTGGCCGAGCACCTCGCCTTCACCGCGCAGAAAGAGGCGTCCCGCCGCCGGTTTCAGTTCCAGCCCCTCAAAGAAGTTCCCGCTGACGAAGGCGGTCAAGATTCGATCGGGCTGCTGGCCGGGCGCGGCGAATCCGTCGAGCCCGATGCCGTAAGCGAAGACATCGCTGAAGGAGTTACCGCTCTGCGCGCGAATTTCCTTGTACTCGGGCCATGAGAAGGCCTGCTGCAAGGGTCCGTTGTTCTCGCGGGGAACCACGGTCATGATCTGTTGGGCATTGGGAACCGGGAGGGGCTTCAGCAGCAGGGAGTTCACGAGGCTAAAGATGGCGGTGTTTGCGCCGATTCCAAGGGCCAGTGTGAGGACGGCGGTAACGGCAAAGCTTGGCGCCTTCCTGAGCTGACGAAAAGCAAAACGAAGATCCTGAAGCAAAGTTCCCATGGAAGCCTCCGCGACACTGCTGCGCGATCTGGAGGTTGCACGTGAACGGCCAATCGCCGAAGCCGTAAGTGCTTTAATTTGTGGACAGTATTTTACGCGGGTGACCCGCGGCAGTACGGAGGCTGTCCGAAACTGGATTTGACTGTCCGAATGCGAACGGCGCGAGGCGGAAGATTCGCTGCTTTGCCAGCTTGTCTGAACATGAGATCGGTCTCGAAATGTCGCCTCCCCACTGCCTTCCGCGCTTTCTGTCAACGGCGGCCAGGGCAAACGCACGGGCAATCGCATTTGAAATTGCAATCGTGAACCGCAGTGACTTTGAAAGGGTGCGGCTTTAGCCGTGCCGCAAGAATTCGCAAAATCGACGGGGCTTTAGCCCCTCGTGGAGGCATGTTGCTGCGTTCTAAAACCATCCCTCGGGGGCTGAAGTCCTAATCTTTCTTTTTCGCCTGCCTTGGCACGGCTAAAGCCGTGCCCTTTCAAGACATAATCGTCCCGCACCTTGAAGTGCGATTGCCCTGCGGCAAACGATCTTCGCTGCAACCTGCGATCGTCCAGACCGGCGTGGACAGTTTATGCGCCGACGATGGAAAGTCTTTCCGCCAACCTGCAGTGGATTTCGGTCGTATTCGCAAAGCGAAAACAAGCGACGCAACGCGACAGGGCGCCCAGCCCGAACAGCCCGTCTGCGTTTGGAGCTGGGCGCGCAGACCGTTTCCAACCAGCCGCAAGGAAGCTGCCGAGGCGCGCAGCTATAATTGTGCCGCGGCACGACCAGTACACGGCGCGCAGCTGACAGGACAAGACTCCAGTGTCTCCGCCTTCATTTTCGCTGGTGAAATGGTATATGGACTGTGTCACAGGTGAAGGCGACACAGTGATTTTGTATTGCGCGGAGCTGCACTGGCGCGGGCTTCATGCGGCATACAGCAACTTGCTTTCGGCCATCGATTCGCAAGCGACATCGCGCAGTTCGATGGGCCGCTACCGGATCGAGTGTGAAGACGGCCGGATTGCTGTCGAGCTGCCACGGCTGCAGGTCGAAGGAGAATGGAAATCCGCGGCTGCGGCTGTTCAGGAGACGGTCTTTCCTGGTCCAGATGGGACGAGCCCGGATGGGAGTGCGCTCTGGGAGTGTCTGCAGCCGCAGGCGACCGTGCGGGTTCAACTGGGCCAACGCGAGCTGACCGGTCTGGGCTATCTTGAGCGGCTGACTCTGACATTGCCGCCATGGCAGCTCCCCCTGCGCGAGTTGCGATGGGGGCGATTTGTTTCGCCCACCGATCACGTGATCTGGATCGACTGGCAAGGACCGTATTCGACTGCATTCGCAATTCACAACGGCTGCAAGCGCAGGCTGGAACTGGTCACAGAAACAGAAGTGGCGATCGAGAGCGGGACGCTGCGCATGAGCGATTCCCTGCCCTTGCGCGCGGGCCGGCTGGGCGCGACTGTTCTGCCGGGAGCGCCCATGCTGCGAAGACTGCTGCCCCGTTCTCTGGGCAACATTGAAGAACATAAATGGAGAAGCCGCGGAGTGCTGGAAACGGCGAGCGGACAGAGCGAAGGATGGGTGATTCACGAGGTGGTGCATTGGAAGGTATGAAGCGTTCGATGCTGGGAGAGATACTTTACGGCACCCTTTTTGTTGTTCTTGTTCCCGGCTTGCTGGGCCTTTGGGCCGCGGGCACGCGCGATACCGTGCATCTGCCGGTGCTGCAGTTCAAAGAATACGGGCTGTTTCTGATCACATTTGCTGTTACCGGGATGATTGGAGGCATGAGCGAGCTGTGGCAAACCGGCGGAGGGTTGCCGATGAACGCTTTTCCGCCGCCGCGCTTTGTGGCAACCGGCATGTACGGACTGGTACCGCATCCGATTTACGGAGATTTTGTGCTGATCTGCGCCGGGGTGGCTCTCTATACAGGCTCGGCGAGCGGTCTGTGGCTGGTGACGCCAAGCGTGGCGATGGGCTGCGCGGCGCTGGTGCTGGGCTACGAGTTGCCGGATCTGCGCAGGCGCTTCGGTACGCGCGACGGATCAGTATGGCTTCCACGCGAACAGCCGGGCTCGCCTTCGCTCATCGAGCGAATTCGCATCTATCCGGTGATCCTGCTGCCGTGGCTGGCGCTCTACGAGGGGATCGGTGAGCTTGAAATACATCTGCATTCGATGAGCACTTACCTGCCCTTCGAGAAGAATCTGCCGGTCATCGAACAGGCCGAGCCGATCTATGCCAGCACATATCTCGTCGTCATCCTCGCGCCTTTGCTCATCGGAAGCGGAACGGCGCTGCGCCGCTTCGCGAAGCTGGGTCTGCGCGCCATGGCGTTGATGTTTCCGCTCTATCTGGTATTTCCCTTCTTTGTTCCGCCGCGACCGTTTCATGCGGCTGCGCCGATGGGATGGATGCTGGCCTGGGAACGGACTCCGATCTCCGGCACCTGCGCCTTCCCTTCCTATCACCTGGTGTGGGCGTGCATCGCCGCGTCGGCGCTTGGATCGGGAGGGCGCTGGAAGAAGGCGCTTTGGTGGACCTGGGCGGTTCTGGTTGGTGCGAGCTGCATTGCGACAGGCATGCATTCGATTCTCGATATGGTGGCCGGAGCCGTCGCCTACCTGGTGATTGCGCGCATGGACCGCATCTGGAAGTGGATGCTGCGCGGTGCGGAACGGATCGCCAATTCGTGGCGGGAGTGGCGGATCGGCCCCATGCGGATCATCAACCACGGGGGCTATGCCGCCGCCGCGACCCTGGTCGGCATGGCGACGATCGACACGCTGCTCGGCCCCGGACATGGGGCGGTCACAGTAATCATCTATCTGAGTTGCACAGTCGGAGCGGCGTTGTGGGCGCAATGGGTGGAAGGGTCGCCGGCGCTGCTGCGGCCGCTCGGGTTTTACGGCGCGGTGCTGGGCGCGGTGGCCGGCTGCGGGCTGGCGGTGGCCATGGGCTCGAACGCCTGGGTGGTGTGCGCGGCCATCGCCGTTGCGGCACCGTGGATTCAGGGCATCGGCAGACTGCGCTGCCTGGTGCAGGGATGCTGCCACGGTCGCGCCGTCGAAGCGCTTCCGGGAATCAGCTACACGCATCCGCGCTCAAGAGTGTGCCGGCTGGCGCATCTGGCGGGTGTGCCGGTACATGCGACGCAGGTGTATTCCATCCTGTGCAATGCCGCGATTGCGGCTGCGCTGCTGCGCCTGGTGCAGGCAGAGGCTTCGTGCAGCACGATCATCGGGATCTATCTTCTGCTTTCCAGCGCTGGACGGTTTGTGGAAGAAGCTTATCGCGGCGAACCGCAGACGAAGAGTCTCTTCGGCCTTCATCTCTATCAGTGGATCTCAATTGCGACAGGAGTTGCGGGGGCGATCGTCACCACATTCCGCACGATTCCGCTGCCGGCGGTTGGGGCGGTGCGCGTCAGTTCGATTCTGATTGGCGTTGGATGCGGCGCTGCGGCGTGGTTTGTAACGGGGATCGACTTTCCCGAATCCTCGCGGCGGTTTGCGCGGCTGACTTGAGAAAAACACCAGAGTTCGATTGCGCATCGAGCTGAACAATCCAAGCGGAGACTGTGTGTTTGTTCCGGTCTAGCGCGGGATCCAACGCCGCACACGTCTGTCCCGCAGCGGAAACCTGAATGGGCCGCTGATAGCGGAAATAGCGCATTTCCGGAGAGGCCAACAACAACAGCAGCAAGACCGCGCTCAGCTTCATGCGGTCCGTTCTCCCGCGCCGCGCAGCTTAAGCAAGTCGCGCTGATAGACAAAGCTGACTCCGAGCAGCAGCGCGCCGAGGCCGAGGAAGCTGAGAATGCGATAGCCCTCGGCGAGTTCGCTTATATCCATCAGAAAAACCTTGCCGATGGTGGCGGCAAGAAGCACCAGCGCCTGCCAGCGCAGAAAAGCAGAGCGCCGCCAGAAGCCGACAGCGAGCAGCAATGCGCCGAAGAGCATGAAGAACGCCGAATAGGTGAATTGTGCGTACATCCGGTGGAGATGCCGCAGGGCCCCGTCGTCGCTCCACTTGAGCAGCCACCAGTAGTAGTGAATCTCCCAGCCGATAGCCACCAGGATGAGCAGATTGACGACCAGCACCGAAGCCGCGGCCAGCGCGGGCCAGCGCAGAATCGGCTCGATATTCTCGTCGTGCTCATCGACGGAACCGTCCAGCGCAAGCCAGGCGACGAAAGTAAAGGCGCCAATCGCAAAGCAGTAGGTGGCGAAGCGCTGATTGAATACGACGACTGCTGCGGCCGCTTGGTCTTGGAGCATCAGCGAGATCAGACCCAGGATCAGACAGAGCGGCGACAAGACCCGCAGCAGAACGGAGCGGACACGGCTCGCCACCCAGAGCAAAGCCGCGCCTTCCGTCAGCCATCCGATGGTCAGCCAGCGGCCATGCGCCTTGAGAGGAATCGCGATGGTGAGAAAGACAACCGCGGCGGCGAGATGAAGGCCCGTGAGTACCGCAGGACTGGCGTGCAGACGGCCACGCTCGGGGAGCCGAAGCAGAAGCAGATAGAAGGCGGCAAAGACGACGGCTAGCCATGGCTTGGCCCACTCCGCGCCCAAGGAATCGAGGATGAAATAGAAGGCAAGAAAACCGAGCGCAGCGTTGGCAATGGGCAGCAGCACCAGGACGAGATTGTCCCACGCGGAGCGGCGACCGGGGTCGTCCTTGTCGATTTCCACAAGGCGGACAAGGCGGGGCGCGAAGGCGAAGATAAGAAAGAACAGGCCCATGAAAATTGCTGTGCGCGCGGCCTGGTCATCGGCATAGAAGCTGAACCACCAACCAGCCACGAACAGGGCCGTGCCCACGGACGCACCGAAGAGCAGGCGCGACCAGGGGCGCAGCGCGACCAGAACCAGCACCGCGACATCCATCACCAGCAGATAGGTAAACAGGGTGACTTCGTGGTTCCCGCCGGTGGAAACCAGCAGCGGTGTGCTGAATCCGCCGACGATGGCATAGAGCGCCAGCAGTTCGGCGTCCTCAATCCATGCCGTGAAGCCGTTGAAGGCGGTTACGAGGATCATCGCGGCGAAGGCGACACCGGCCGGAACCAGTTGGAAGAGCGAAAAAGCGGCCCAGAGCGAGAGGTAAAGAATGCCGCTGCCCAGCGCCTTGAGCGAATAGGAGAAAGCCTTGTAGCCGCGGTCGCGGAAGCGCTCCGCCCAGGCGATGAGCCCTGCGCCGGAGATGAGCCCGATCAGAACCCGGCCAAGCGGTCCGATCCAGTGATTGTCGATGGCCATCTTAAGGAACCAGGCCATGGCGATGAGCACGGCCAGAATGCCGATGCGATTGAACCACTGCGAACCGATGCGGCTTTCGAGCGAGGGCTGATCGTCGAGGGGGCGTAGCGGGGTTAGCGGAGCTGGCGGAGTTGGCGGGTTTAGCGGAGCGTTTGAGGAATACGGCGTTTGGAAATACGGCAACTGCGGCGGCGGCTCGGGAGTCCGGACGACAGCGGATTCGGGCTCTGCCAGAGCTGCGGCGGCGGGCTTCGGGGCTGCTGCGCGCGGTGCAACGATGCCGTGGCTGCGCAGCGCTTCTTCCAACTGCAGCACGCGGGTACGCAGTTCGAGAACCTGATCTTCAAGGCTTGCAGGAGAGCTCGGATCCATCGCATTCCACTTTACAGGACAAATGGAGGATCTTCCATGCACCGCATGCAAAGAATGATGGAATTCTGCGCAGGGCTTTGCAGTCTGTAGAAAAAGGCCAAATTTCGGCCAGGTTGCTCTAAAAACATGCCAGAGGAGCTAAAGCCTCGCCGATTCCATCGACTTTGTGCCGGGGATAAATCCTGGCCTACCCCACGAATGGGCTTTTCCGCGGCCTATCTAGTTGAGCGTTCGCTGCAGCCAGTAATGGAAGCCGTCGATGATGGCCATGAGAGCCGCCTGGTTCATGTCGCTGCTGACTCCCGCCGTTACCCAGGGGTCGTGGCCGTCGGCGTGGAAGCTGACGGTGACGCGAACATAGGCTGCCGAATCATGCGCGGAGACGTCCACTGCGGTGACGCTGAAGGTGCCCAGGCGCATCTGCGCCAGTGAGGGATACCATTTCCCCAACTCGCGGCGCATGGCGCGAGTCATGGCATCCACCGGGCCGGCGCCCTCGGCGCGGGTGGTAACCAGCGTTCCCTCGCCCACTGTCATGGTCATGAAAGCCTGCACAAAGCGGGTTCCCGCTTCGTCCGACTCGTCGAAGACACGCCAGCTCCGGACACTGAAGCGGTTGGGGAGAGTTTTCAGCACCTTCATACAGGCCAGGCGGAAAGAGACTTCGCTGGTGGTGAAGCCGCCGCTTTCAATCATCGGCTGGTTTTCGTCCATCAGGGTCTGCGCCTGCGCGGCGTCGAGAGCTACTCCCAGCGACTCCGAGAGCAGCATGATGTTGGCCCGTCCCGATTGGCCATTGACGCCAATGGCCGGAACCGCGCCGACCTTGGCGGGATCGCACCAGAGATATGCGCCGGGATTCTTGCGTTCGCTGCTGCCGTGCATGCCGGCCCAGGTGCCAAATGCGCCGGTGCCCACAATCGGGGCCCCGTGCGGAACTTCAATGCCGAAAGCACCATAAGCGGAATAGGCCAGACCCACCAGGCCGGAGAGCGATTCGGGGGGCACAAACTCGGCCTCGCCGCGCACCTGCATGCTGCCGACGACGGTGGTGAGATTGACGTTGCCGCAACGCTCGCCGGTACCCAGCAGGGTGCCCTGAATCTGCGCCGCGCCAGCCAACACAGCAGCGCGCGCATTGGCGACGCCGAGACCCCGGTCGGTGTGGCCATGGAATCCTATCTTGATCTCGGGAAAATCGCGCGCGAGGCCGCCAACCACGTTGGCGACTTCTTCCGGGCTGGCCCCTCCGGTGGTATCGCAGACCACGATGCGGCTTACGCGCTGACCGGCGCATTGGGCGACCATTTGGTGGAAGTAGTCCACACTGCGGCGGTTGAATTCCGGATCGCAGGGGATGCCGTTCTCACGGCGTCCACAGCAGGCATCCAAGGCATGCTCAAGATCGACAAAGACTTCGAGGCCGTTGTCGTGCAAGCACTGGATGGTTTCAAAGGCCATCAGCAGGTTTTCTTCGGGGGTGGTTTCGAGGGAGCGGGTCACGTCGAGCAGGCGGGATTTGACGACGATGACGGCGACCGGAACGTGCGCCTTGTGGCTAATCATGAATTGCACGTCGGGCCATTCCTGGACCCTGGTTCCGCGACCGCGCGAACGGCCAAAGAGAGCCAGGCGCATGGATCCGATCTCTACGCCGGATAGAGCGCCGGTGATATCGCCGACAAACTGGTTGGCGCCGGCAAAGCCGATCTCCGCGTAGCGAACGCCAAAGCCGGCCATCCGCTGGAGCAGCGCAACGGCGTTGGGCACAGAGATTTCCAGGTTGGGCTGCTGCATTCCGTCGCGAAGACTGGTGTCAAACAGCTCTACTTTTCTCGTTCCAGTTTCCTGCATGTGTCCCTGCACCCGTGGCAAATGCGTCGCGCGGATTGCCTGCGATTGAATTTCCGATTCCCCATCATACCTCTCCGGCTGCATGCTCGGGCTGATGGTCCTGGCGGGCAGAGCGAGGCACCCTCTTTTTGGGTACGGTTCCAAAGCTATCCATTCAGTGAGAGTGGGTGAAAATCTCGCGCAGCAGGTCAACTGTCTCGGGAATAGCTGCGCGTACGGCAGCAGTTAGCGTCGCTTCTGTCGCGGATTCCTGAAAGCGGCGCGAGAGGTCGAAAGACTCGCCTCCCACCGTAACCGCAAAGGCTCGCCCGGGAATGCGTCCGTACAAGTATTCGGTGAGCGCCAGCAGACAGGCGGGCGGCAGGTGATGCGACAGAGCCTGGGGCACCTCCGACGCGGCTTCGACATCGATGGAGTTGACCTCGCCGGGAATGGCCGAGGCCGAAGCATCCACGAAAGCCACAATGTCGGCATAGCGCAACAGATCGGTCAATTCCGGGCCAAACTGTTGGGCAACGACAATCTTGACATCGGCAAACATCGGATCTTGGCGGATGGATTCGGCGATTGTCCAGCCTACTCCATCATCTCCGCGCAGGGGGTTGCCGCAGGCCAGGATCAGTTTGTTGGGGGGCAATGGTTCCAAAAACGGACCTCCTGGGCGGGAATGCGGAAAGGCGATCAAAACATCTACGTTTCGCTGAAAACAACCGTTGAGGTCTGAGGTTTCCCAGGTCCCCAAAAGCGAGGGAGCTCCACCCCACGGACGAAGACCTGTCCGTGGGGACCCCGGTCCTCCACCCCACGGACGAAGACCTGTCCGTGGGGACCCCGGTCCTGGGGCGCCCAAACTCCAAGTCGGAACCACGAAAACGCATGGTTACAGTCCTAGCGATGCACCTCCGCGAGAATTTCGCCGTCTGCGGACTTCATCTCGATGGATAGGGGCATCTGCCCGAGGGCGTGGGTTGAACAGCTAAGGCACGGATCGAAGGTGCGCACCACCGCTTCGACGCGGTTGAGAATGCCCTCGGTGAACTTGGCGTCCTTGATGTAATGCTTGGCTGCCTGCAGGATTCCTTGTTCCATGGCGTTGTTGTTCTGGCCGGTGGCGATGATGAGGTTGGCCCAGGTGATGAGGCCATTTTCGTCGACCTTGTAGTGATGCATCAGGACGCCGCGCGGGGCCTCGCTGATGCCGGCTCCCTCAAAGCGGTTGACGCCGGCCGCGGCGCGAACGTGGGTGTCGAGGATCTGCGGATCGGCGAGGATCTGCTCGATTTTTTCTATTCCATAAATCATTTCGACCAGGCGCGCGTGGTGGTAATGGAAGGAGCTTTGCACCGGGCCCTTGGCAAGGTGCTTGAACTCCGCCAGCGCCTTGTCGGCCTTGGGCGTGCCCATGGATTTGGCGATGTTGAGGCGGGCCAGCGGACCGACGCGGTAACTGCCCTGCGGATAACCGAGCGGCTTGTAGTAGGCGAATTTGGTGAAGCTGTAGGGCTCGACAGCCTCGCCGATGACCTCGGTGAAGCGCTGTGCGGTGATGCCGTCTTCCACGGTTGCGCCGGTGGCGTCGATCAGCCGCAACGCGCCGTCGGTGAATTCAATCGAGTCGTCTTCGTTGACCAGGCTCATGTAGTTGGAGGGGAAGTTGGCGAAGACCTCGATCTCCTGAGTGAAGCTGTCGGCGATGGTCTTGTAGGCGGCGAGCGCCAGCTTCAGATTCTTGTGAGCATCGGGAATCATGGCGAGAATCTGGTCGCGCTTGGCGGCGGTGAGCGGTTCGGTGACGCCGCCGGGAATGACCCAGCCGGGATGAATGCGCTTGTTGCCGAGCAGCTCGATGATGTGCTGCCCGAAACGGCGTAGCGCGACACCGGCTCGGCCCAGCTCAGGCTTGGCGGCGACCACGCCAAAGATGTGGCGCATCTTGGGATCGGACTCCATGCCCAGCAGCAGATCCGGCGAAGCCAGGTAGAAGAAGCTGAGGGCGTGCGACTGGACCATCTGGGCGAGATTCAATACCCGGCGCAGTTGCGCGGCGGTGTGGGGAATCCTGACCGACATGACGGCTTCGCAGGCCTTGGCTGAGGCAATGAGATGGGAGACCGGGCAGATGCCACAGACGCGCGCCATCAGACTGGGCATTTCGTAGAAGGGACGACCCTGCACAAAGCGCTCGAAACCGCGCACCTGGGTGACGTGAAAATGCGCGCCCTCGACCTCTCCCTGGTCGTTGAGCTGGATAGTGATCTTACCGTGCCCTTCCAGGCGGGTGACGGGATCGATGGTGATCGTTTGACTCATGATGAAAGCTCCAAATGAAGAGGCTCAGGCTCCAAAACGTGTGAGGGCAGAGATGTCGAGCGCCGCAACGGTGACCAAGGCGGTCAATGCCGAATTGAAGGTTGCTGCCGAAGGCGGACATCCAGGCAAAAAGACATCGACCTTGACGTACTCGTGGATGGGGCGCACGACCGGAAGCAACTTTGGAACGACGACGCAAGGAATCTGCGGCTGCGCACTGACGTTCTCGATGTAGGCGCGATTCAGGATTGCATCGGGCCCCACCGGGTTGCGCATGGAGGGGACGTTGCCGGTGATGGCGCAGTCTCCCATGCCGATCAGGAGCTTGGTGTGGGCGCGGATCTTGCGGATCTTCTTCTCGTCGTCCACCGAAGCTACCGCGCCTTCCACCAGCGCGATGTCCACTTCATCGGGATAGTCCTTGGCGTCGACCAATGGGCTATAGACAAGGTCCACCAACTCCGCGAGTTCGAGAAGCCGTTCGTCCATGTCGAGGAACGACATGTGGCAGCCCGAGCATCCATCCAGCCAGACTGTTGCCAATTTCAGTTTGCTCATTGCGCTTCCCTCATCAGGTTCAGGTAAGGCAGAAATTCGGGATGTTTGGGATGATCGGTACCCACCTTGCTCTTTTCGAAGAGAGCACCGGTCGGACAGACCTGGACGCACTTGCCGCAGCGCGTGCAGGTGGAATCTCCCCAAGGCTCATGCAGGTCGGTGACCACCAGCGAGTCAATGCCGCGTCCCGCCACATCCCATACATGCGCGCCTTCGATCTCCGCGCAGACGCGCACGCAGCGCGTGCAAAGAATGCAGCGGTTGTGGTCGGCGGTGAAACGCTCGTTGGAGGCATCCACGGTGAGCAGCGGATTGCGGTAAGGCAGGCGCACATGGGTCAGTCCCTGCTCCTGCCCGAGCGTCTGCAATTCGCACTGGCCGTTGGCGACGCAGACCGAGCAGATGTGGTTGCGCTCGGCGAAGAGCAGCTCAAGAATCGTGCGACGATGTTTTTTGAGACGCTCGCTGGTGGTGCTGACTTCCATGCCTTCTTCCACGGTGGTGACGCAGGCAGGAAAGAGCTTGCGGCTGCCCTTGACTTCGATGAGGCAGAGCCGGCACGCGCCCACGGCGCTCAGCCCGTCGAGGTGGCAGAGCGTAGGGATCTTGATACCATTTTCGCGAGCCACGTCGAGGATGGTTTCACCGGCGCGGGCGCTGACTTCGCGGCCGTCGATGACCAGGGTTTTAACGTCCACTGCTACGCTCATGCCAACACCTCCTCGGGCGCCTGGATGGTGCAAACACCGGCCGGACAGCGCTTGTTCGCAATATGCTCGATGTACTCATTGCGGAAATAGCGCAGCGTGCTGAGCACCGGATTCGGCGCAGTCTGCCCGAGCCCGCAGAGGCTGGTCTCCTTGACCGTGACGCAGAGATCTTCGAGCAGCTCCAGGTCCGACATGCTTCCCGCGCCATCGCAGATGCGCGTGAGAAGCGTGTGCATCTGGGCTGTGCCGGCGCGGCATGGAATGCACTTGCCGCAGGACTCGGTCATGCAGAACTCGATGAAGAAGCGCGCCACATTGACCATGCACGACGTGTCGTCCATGACGATCATGCCGCCCGAGCCCATGATGGAGCCGACTTGCACCAGCGATTCGTAGGTAACCTGCAGGTCGAGATGTTCGTTGGGAATGCATCCGCCCGATGGCCCGCCGGTTTGGACCGCCTTGAAGGTGTGGCCGTTGGGAACGCCGCCGCCGATGTCTTCGATGATCTGGCGCAGAGTGATCCCCATGGGCACTTCGACGAGGCCGGAGTTGACGATCTTGCCGGTGAGGGCAAAGACCTTGGTGCCTTTGCTGCGGCCAACGCCCATGCTGGAGAACCACTCGCCGCCCTTGCGCAGAATGGGCGCGATGTTGGCGAAGGTCTCGACGTTGTTGATGAGGGTGGGCTTGCCCCATAAGCCGCTGACGGCCGGATAGGGCGGCCTGGGCTTGGGGTTGCCGCGGCGGCCTTCAATGGAGGCGATCAGCGCGGTCTCTTCGCCGCAGACGAATGCGCCAGCGCCGAGGCGGATCTCGACATCGAAGCAGAACGGAGTATTGCAGATGTTGTTGCCCAGAAGACCGCGCCGACGCGCTTCGCGCAGTCCGGTGGTGAGCCGGGCCACGGCTAGCGGATACTCGGCGCGCACGTAAATGAATCCCTTGCTCGCACCCACGGCATAAGCGGCAATGGCCATGCCTTCGATGACCCTGTGCGGATCGCCTTCCATCACGCTGCGATCCATGAATGCGCCGGGGTCGCCTTCGTCGCCGTTGCAGATGACGTATTTGAGATCCCCGCCGGCTTTGGCCACGGTGCCCCATTTAAGGCCGGTGGGATAGCCGCCGCCGCCGCGCCCGCGCAACTCGCTCTCGGTCAATAGCAGCGTTACATCGCTGGGCGTCATCTCGGTGAGGGCCTTGACCAGTGCCTGGTAGCCTTCGCGGGCGATGTAATCGTCAATCTTTTCGGGATCGATGTGGCCGGCATTCTCCAGCACCACGCGCATCTGCTGGTCGAAGTGCTCGCGCAGATCGCATTGCAGGGAAGGCACCGGCTCGCCGCCCAGGCTGTTGACGATGGCTTCCGCGTCGGAGGGCTTTACATGGCGATAGAGAGTATCTTCGGGATCGACCGCGACCAGCGGACCGGCCGAGCAGGGGCCCATGCAACTGGTGCGGCGAACCAGAACCTTTTTGCCGGAAACCGCAACGACTTTCGCAATCTCATCCTTCAACTGGCTCGCGCCCTGGCTGAAGCAGGCCAGATCCATGCAAACGTTGATCTCGTGATCGTATTTCGCGTTTTCCTGGCGAACACTTTCCGCAATCTGTTCGAGCTCTTCGATGTTCATTCCACAGCCCACCTTTCCAGTTGCTCGATCAGCAATGCTCCGGTCATCTCGCCCGCGACATCGCCATCCGCCATCACCACGGGGGCGCGGCTGCAGGCGCCCACGCAGCGGGCCTTGACGAGGCCGATCAACATATCTTTGGTGGTTTCGCCCGCGCGGATGCCGAGGTGCTTTTCCGCCGTTTCCAGCAGCATGTCGCTGCCCTTGATGTAGCAGGCGGTTCCAGCGCAGATGGTGACGGTGTGCTTGCCCGGCGGCTTGAGGCTGAAGTAATGGTAGAAAGTGGCCACTCCATAGGCCTGGCTCAAGGGCACGCGCAGCGACCGCGCAACAAAACGGATCGAGTCGTCGTCCAGATAGCCAAACGAAGATTGCACGGTATGAAGTGTTTCAATCAGCGCGTGACGGGCATAGCCGTTCTTGCGCATCGCGCCGCTCACGATCTTCCATCGCTTGTCATCGGAAGGAAGTGACGGCATCGGGTAGAGAGCCATAGAATCCTCCTGCACTACTGGGACAGAAACGCGCGCCGGCGCTGCCAGGAGGGGGTTCTTGCGACTACGCCACGCTATCGGCGGCGACGGAACGCGCACACTCCGAGGGCACAGCTACGGTGAAATAGCCCTCAGGAGCGCGCCAGAACTATAGTGCTCCGACCCCCGTTTTGTCATCCCTGGATTGGAGGCGGGGGCGAGAAAGCTTCACGTGCATCCAAAAAAGGGTCGACACCTAAATAGAATCAACATCTTAATCGCATGCTAGCGCGGGTCAATCGGGGCGCATGGCGGGGAGGCGGGACGGCTTTCCGAGACCGATCCGCAATCCTGAAGGATTCCAGCGTCGGACCAGTTGCACTCAGCAAGATACGGGCGTATCTTTTTCGATAGTTTGGAGCCCGCTATGCGCCCGTCCGATTCCCCCATCAGGGACGCCGCGCCTTTAGCCGAGCAAGAACCGGCCGAAGCCGCTCATTCGCCGCTGGAGAAGCTGTTCGATATCTCCCCCGACGCGATTTTTGTCACGGATGCTCAAGGAGTGATTCGTGGCGCAAACCCGCGCGCCGCGGAGTTGTTTGGTCACACCCAGGTGGAACTATTCGGCATGCCGGTGGAGAACCTGATGCCGCAGCGGTTTCGCTCCCGGCACACTCACTATCGCGAGAACTACTCCGCCAGTCCGAGAACCCGCCAGATGGGTGTCTCGATGAACACGCTCGGCTTGCACAAGGACGGGAGCGAGTTCCCGGTGGACGTCATGCTCAAGCCGGTGGAGACCTCTTCCGGGCCGGTGGTTTTGACGTTTTTACGGGATATGAGCGAACAGCGCATGGCTCAGGATGCCCTGCGGCGCAGCGATATCGAGCTAAGGTCGATTCTCGAGGTCATTCAGGACTACGCCATCTTTCTGCTCGACGCGGAGGGATGCGTGGCCACCTGGAGCCCCGGTGCGGAGCGCATCGAGGGCTATCCCTCGGATGAGATCCTGGGTTTGAATTACGCGCGGTTTTTTACCCAGGAAGATATCGATCGCGGCAGGCCCGCGGAGTTGCTGCGCCTGGCCGCCGCCCGGGGCAGGGTTGAAGAAGAGGGCTGGCGGGTGCGCAAGGACGGCACGCGTTTTTGGGCCAACAGCGTCCTCGCCGCAATCCGGGACGATACGGGCGCGATTACCGGGTATGCCAAGGTGTCGCGCGACTTCAGCGACCGCATGCATGCATCGGAAGCGGTGATGCAGCAGTTGACCAGCGCGGTAATGGCCAATCTGGATGTGCGCAAGCTTCTGAGCGCCATCTCGGCCAGCGTGGCCGACCTTATCCCCCACGAGTGCGCAACGCTGGGGCTCTTCGATGCAACGGCGAACGGACTGATGTTCCAGTTTCTGGGAGGCAACCAGGGTGGCATGCGACGCGGAGACCGGCGTCTGCCTTTGGTGGGATCTCCGGACGGCGAGGCCTTCAGCACCCGCATGCCGGTGCTGCTGGATCGCATCGACGGATCGCAAATTGGGGGGTCGCGTTTTGACCCGGAGAACCTGCATCACCTGAGCGCGCTTGGGATGCAGTCCGGATGCTGGGTGCCACTTATCTACAGCGGGAACGCGATCGGCACGCTGGCCGTGGCCAGCCGCCGCGAAGCAGCGTTTTCGCACCGCGATCAGGAGATGCTGGCGCAGGTGGCCAGCCCGGTGGCGATGGCCGTCAACAATGCAAATGTCTTCCGCCAGATATCGGAACTGCGGGACCGTCTGCGCGAAGAGAAGCAATACCTGGAAGATGAGATCAACATTGCCAACCACTTCGACGAGATCGTGGGCGAAAGCACGGGCCTGCGCCAAGTGCTGTCGGAGATCGAGACGGTGGCCCCGACCGATGCCACGGTTCTCATCCAGGGCGAAACGGGAACAGGCAAGGAGTTGCTGGCGCGCGCGATTCATCGCCTGAGTCCGCGCAACGATCGGACTTTCATCAAGCTCAATTGCGCCGCGATTCCGGCTGGGCTGCTGGAGAGCGAGTTGTTCGGTCACGAAAAGGGAGCGTTTACCGGCGCCATTGCGCGCAAGCTGGGCAGGTTGGAATTGGCCCACGAGGGGACGCTTTTTCTCGATGAAGTGGGCGAGATGCCGCTCGACCTGCAACCGAAGCTGCTGCGCGCGCTGCAGGAGCGCGAGGTTGAACGGGTGGGCGGCAACCGGCCCATCCCGGTGAACATCCGGTTGATCGCGGCCACCAATCGCGACCTGGCCAAGATGGTGGCGGAAAAGACATTTCGCGACGACCTCTTCTACCGGCTGAAGGTCTTTCCGATCTTCGCTCCGCCGCTGCGCGAGCGGACGGAAGATATTCCGGCGCTGGTTCGCCATTTTGTGTCCGCGCACAGCCGGAGGATGGGCAAGCCGATCGAGACAATTCCCGAAGAGACGATGCAGGCTCTGGTGAGGTGGCCGTGGCCGGGCAACATCCGCGAGCTGGAGAACTTTCTGGAACGCGCGGTGATTCTGACCCGCGGACCGGTTCTGTATGTTCCTCTTGCGGAGTTGCAGACCGAAGCGGAGCACGTGAGCGCGGAACTCGAGGATCCTACCTTGCATGCGGCCGAGCGGGAGCACATCCTGCGCTTGCTGCGCGAGGCCGGGGGACAGATTGGTGGTCCCGATGGCGCTGCCGCACGGCTGGGACTCAAGCGAACTACCCTGAATTCCAAGCTGAAGAAGCTGGGCATCGAGCGAAGTGACTACATGTAGTCTTGGTGACTGCATTTCGTCATCGTCTCTTCGTCACGCCTGCTTCGTATCCCGGTCCGGACGCAGCCAGCTCCGGCCAACCCCTTTCTTTGCAACCCGCGCACATATCGTCAGACCGTGACCGAATTGGCACGCCCCGTGCTATCCATCAGGGTGGCGCGGGATGGGCCGATCAATGCTGCGAATCACAATTCACGAAACCGACGATGCAATGGTGATCCAACTGGAAGGGCGCATTGCAGGCCCATGGGCAGACGAGCTCAGCCGAACCTGGCAGGAAACCGCACCGCGCCTGCCTAAAACCAATCTTTCTCTCGACCTGTGCAACGTCACGTACGCGGACGCGAACGGCATCCGAGTGCTCAGGGAAATCTACCAGCAGTCGGGCGCGAAGCTCTTCGGCAGGACGCCGTGGAACCAGTATCTCGTCGAGGAAGTGAAAACCACCTCCGCAGAGTGAACCAGTCAGGCAGTGAACCTGTCAGGTTGTGAACCCGTCGCGATCCATCCGGATCCAGGAGATACCAGCGATGATTGACTCATACGGCAACAAGGAAACGAAGGCTCGCGGCGGCGAAATGCTCGACCGGTTGCCGCCGGCGGTTGCGCAGGAGTTGCAGTCCTTGGCACATGCGGTGTCTTATCCGCAAGGCGTCGTGATCTTCTCCGAGATGGATGCGGCGGAGAGCGTATTTGTGGTGCTGAGCGGGGACATCAAGCTCTCCATGAATTCACGCGACGGGCGGCGGCTCATTCTTCACATTGCCGGGAAAGGTGAGATCGTTGGCCTCGCCTCGGCTCTTTCCGGCGCTCCCTATGAGACGACGGCTGAGACGCTGTATCCGTCAAGGCTGGGCATTATCAGTCGCTCTGAGTTTCTCGCGGTCCTGCTGCGCCACCCGGAGGCCTATCAGACTTTGATCGAGGAGATGAGCCGCCAATTCACCAAGGCCTGCGACCAATTGCGCACATTAGGCCTGTCTTCCAGTGCTCCACAGAAGCTTGCCCGCCTGCTGCTGGACTGGAGCGAGAACGGGCAAGTCAGCGAAGCCGGAGCGCGCTTCCATTTTTCACTTACCCACCAGGAAGTTGGCGAATTCATCGGCGCCACTCGCGAGACGGTGACGCGCACCTTGAGCGAATTCAAAAGCCGCCGCCTGATCGCCTTTCATGGCTCAACCCTCACCATACCCAACAAGATCGCTCTGGAAAGTTACGCGCACTGTTAGAGCGATCTCCCATTTCAGTTTTCCAATGACGCACGGATGCCTCGCGGCATTCGCACGAGGCCCCATGTCTTCGTCTGTAGCTCACATCGTCCAGGCAACTCTGCTGATTCGAAAACTGCGCGGCGGCTCCGATCCAGTGCTGGTCGCGGCAAGCGACGGGTTGCAGTATGTGCTCAAGTTCGGCAACAACCTGCAGGGACCCAACGTTCTCTTCAATGAGAGCGCAGGCACCGAGTTGTACCGCGGCTGCGGCCTGGCTGCTCCCGCGTGGAAGCCGCTGCTGGTTACCGATTCGTTTGTCGACCACAACCCGGGCGCATGGCTGGAATCGGACCAAGGCCGACTGCGCCCTGCGGCGGGACTGTGCTTCGGATCTCTCTTCATGGGCGGCGAACCGGACAGAATCTCCGAGATCCTTTCCGGCCCAAGTTTTTCGCGCATCGGCAACCGGATGAGCTTCTGGCGGGCATGGCTGGTGGACGCCTGCGCCGACCATATCGACAACCGGCAGGCAATCTTCAAGGAAGATGCGCGTGGCGCACTGCAGGCGTTCTTCATCGATCACGGGCATCTGTTCGGCGGGCCCGACGGACGGCATCGGCTTCCCATCGTCGCTTCGCGGTATCTGGATCCGCGCATTTATCCGCAGATCGGCCGGCATGAAATTTCGAGCTTGCTCAAGGCTCTGCTCTCGGCCGATACCGACCGGATCTGGCGGCGCGTGCAGGCCCTCCCCGAAGAGTGGAGGAGCTCGGTAGCGCTGGACCGAGTGCGCCAATCCCTGGACTCACTGGCCGATGCAAGCCGCTTGCGCGCCCTTCTGGACGCAATGTTCTTCGACGTTGAAAGCAGCACCGGCCGGACCACCGCTCCGGGACGCTTCGGCCCTCTCCCGCAACCTGCGGGCGGCTATCCGCACTTCGGACGCATGGCTCCGGAAATGCGCACAGCAGCCTGCTGAGAAGCGGGTTCTGCCCGCGTTGGGCGGCCTTTCTGAATGATTCGGCCGCGCATTTGCGGCAGCCAGCAGGAAACCATCGGCGTCCGGAAAGCCATCCGGCTGAGGATCAAGGGGAAAAGCGGCACAAAAAGTGATCCGAATCCTATGCGCCCGGCACTGGCTCCGCCTATTCCGGTTTTGGATTTCCGAGTTTTGAAGCTCCGGCGGCTTCCCAGCAGGACCAGTGTTTCGGTAGGATAGAGCGCACTGTCTCAAAAGAACCGGACAGACTCATACCAGACTCGTATTACTCTCGTATGAATGGAAACGGAGCAAATCATGCGCATCGCAATCATAGGTGGAGGCATTGCCGGGTTGGCAGCTGCCTATGAACTGGAACAGGCGCGGGCGAGCGGCTCCGAGGTCGAGTACACGCTGTTTGAGGCGCGCGAGCGGCTGGGCGGGGTGCTGTCAACGGAGATTGTGGACGGCACGGTGCTGGAGCGCGGGCCCGATTCCTTCATTTCCGAGAAGCCTGCGGCGGCGGCGCTTTGCCGGGAGCTGGGGATTGGCGCGCAGCTGACGCCGCCCAACGATGAAGCACGCAAGACCTTCATCGTGGTGAAAAACCGGCTGGTTCCGCTTCCGGACGGGCTGATGTTCCTGGTACCGACCAAGCTGATTCCGACGGCGCTGACGCGGCTGTTCAGCCTGCCGACCAAGATTCGCATGGGGATGGAGTTGCTGTTGCCCCCGCGCCCCAGCGGCGTGGAAGACGAGACCGTGGCCTCGCTGGTGGAACGGCACTTCGGAATCGAAGCTGTCGAACGGCTGGCCGACCCGCTCTTGAGTGGGATCTATGGCGGCGATGCCACGCAACTGAGCGCCCGCGCCGTGCTGCCGCGCATGGTGGAGATGGAAACCAAACATGGCTCCCTGGTCCGCGGCATGCTGGCCGGACACCGCAAAATGCAGGAGATGGCCAGGGCCGCGAGGTTGGCGGGCGGGCCGCAGAGGACGCCGGGAGCGATCTTTACCACTCTGCGCGGCGGAATGCAGCAGCTGGTGGATGCGCTGACGGCGCGGATCGATGCCGGCGCGGTGCGGCTGAATACCAAGGTGAGCGGGCTGCAAAGAGACGCGCAGGGTTGGAAGCTGACAGCCGACGGCGCAGAGAAGAGATTCGACGCGGTGATCATGGCCAGCTCGGCCTGGGCGGTCGGCGCGTTGCTCGGGGGCGTGGACGCCGCGCTGGCCGAGGACTTGGGTGGGATTCCCTACTCGTCGTCGATCACCGTGAACCTGGTGTATGACGAGGCGCGGCTGGGCAATTTGCCCGAGGGCTTCGGCTTCCTGGTTCCGGCCTGCGAGGGGCGTGCAATGCTGGCCTGCACCTTTGTGCACCGCAAGTTTCTGGGCCGGACAGCGCCCGGCAAGGCGGTGCTGCGAGCCTTCCTGGGTGGAATGCGGAACGAGGCGCTGCTCGAAGAATCGGACGAAGCGCTGGTGGCGACCGTGCGCCGCGACCTGAACGAGATCCTGGGCAAGCGGGTTGCAGGGATGGGCATCGAGCCGGAGCACACGCAAGTGTCGCGCTGGCGGCGGGCCATGGCGCAGTACGCCCCCGGGCATGGCGAGCGTATCAAACGGATCGCCGAGCGGGTGGGGCTGCTTCCAGGTTTGAGGCTGGCGGGCAACGCGTACGACGGCATTGGGATTCCGGACTGCATCCGGCTGGGGCGCAAGGCGGCGAAAGAGCTGGCGGCGGAGAGCCGCGCGGTGGTGGCTTCGAGTCACAATTAATCCGGGCCTTGAATGGGGTCAGTGCTTTCCCACCCTTCGCGCGATGGAGCTGCGCGAAGGATGGGGCACCCGGCAATCGCCCACGGGCCCCACGAAGCGTCCGCAGCAAGGCGCGGGCAGCGTCCTTGGAACTCCCCTTCGCGGCCATCGCTTATTCTTGGGCATGGCCCCCCCGACCAATCCCGAGAGCAATCCAGAAGACAGAATGGAGCGGCGTGCGCCTGGCGGATGGGCAGTTGCTGCCGTAACGCTGTGCGGCGTGTGCGCCTTTCTGGAGCTGTATTGTACGCAGCCGCTGCTGCCGATGCTGACCCGGCTCTTTCATGCGTCGAAGACCGGCGTGGGGATGACCGTTTCCGCGGCGACGCTCGGAGTGGCCTTGAGCGCTCCGTTCGTGGGCGCGCTGACGGAGAGAATGGCGCGCAAAAAGGTGATTGTGGCGTCGCTGGTGGGCATCAGCCTGCCGACGTTGCTGGCTGCGACTTCAACGTCTTTGGCGCAGCTGATCTTGTGGCGATTTCTGCAGGGGCTTATGGTTCCGGGCATTATCGCGGTGGTGGTGACCTATATCGGCGAGGAATGGGCGGCGGAGCGCGTGGCGCTGGTGATGAGTTTGTACGTCAGCGGCACGGCGCTGGGCGGATTCATCGGGCGAGTGTCGACCGGCATTCTGGCCGACTGGTTCAACTGGCGCATCGGTTTTCTGAGTGTGGGAGTGCTGGCCCTGGCTGGCGCAGCGCTGGTGGCCCTGTGGCTGCCGGCAGGCAAGCGGACGCACCGAGGCGCCGCATCCAAGCGGTTGTCACCGGCCGCGCAGATGTACCAGGTGCAGGGGCTTTTCCGCAGCCGGAGGCTGGTGGCCACCTTTGCGGTGGGATTCAATGTGCTGTTCTCGCTGGTGGGCGTGTTCACCTGGATCACCTTCCACCTGAGCGCTGCGCCTTTCGACCTGGGGACCACGGCGTTGAGCTCGCTGTTTTTTGTGTACCTGATCGGCCTGGCGGTGACCCCGGCGGCGGGGTTTCTGATCACGCGCGTGGGGCTGCGGGCGGGCATTGGCGGAGCCATCTGCTGCTCGATCTGCGGAGTACTGCTGACCCTGGTGGGGTCACTTCCGGTGGTGATCCTGGGACTGACCATGCTTTCGAGCGGCGTGTTTGTGGCGCAGACAGCTTCCCAGAGCCATCTGCGCGTGGCAGCGCCGGCGGGAGCGCGGGTTACGGCAGCCGGGCTCTACCTGACCTTCTACTATCTTGGAGGAACGGCGGCCGGGGTGGTGCCGGGGATTTTCTGGCGAATGGGAAAGTGGCCGGCATGCGTGGGCTTTATCGTGGCCATGCAACTGGTTGCTCTGAGCTTTGCGCTGGTCGGCTGGCGAACCCCGCAAGCGCCAGACCGGCTGGCAACGTCGCATTGAGCATCCGACGAGGCTTCTTTCGGATGTGTTTCGCAATGGGGGACGTTCGTCTTGAATGCAGCGCGGATTCGATGAGCCGGAAACCACAGTCTGGAATCTAAAAGGGAGTCCGGCTCGTCTACAGAAAGGACCGGCAAACAACCAGGGGCGCTTTTGCAACGCGCGGTGGGAAAACGCACCCTATGCGCTCAGGTGAGAGCTTTATCCGCGGCTCCGATTACAGGCGGGTAAAAAGGGTTTGCAATCGAGTGCGGTTCTGGAATCGGCCTTCGCAGGGGCTAAAGCCCCACTCATTTTATTGACTTTATCGGCACGACTGAAGTCATGCCCTGATACAAAGCCGGGCCAAGCGGAGTTCTTTCCCCAGCCTTTTCCGCCTTGTCCTATCGAAGCGATCACCAGGAACCAGGAGATAAGTTTTGCCAGATTTGCAATCCCCGGCGGGGTCCGAAGCCGGAACGAGAACACTCAATAATCCCCAGCCTGCGCTGTTAGCCGCGGCGTGGAAGCCGCGCGTGAACCCGTGGCTGATCGCGGCGACCGTGGCGCTGGCCGCGTTCATGGAGGTGCTGGACACCTCGATTGCCAACGTGGCTTTGCCGCACATAGCCGGCAGCCTGGGGGCGAGCACGAACCAGGGGACCTGGGTACTGACCAGCTACCTGGTTTCGAACGCTATCGTGCTGCCCATCGGCGCATGGGCCTCGAGCCTGATGGGACGCCGCAATTTCTTTCTCTTTTGCATCATCTTGTTTACCGTGGCCAGCTTCCTGTGCGGGGCCGCTCCCTCTCTGCCCATGCTGCTGGTGTTCCGCGTGATCCAGGGCGCGGGCGGAGGAGGCATGCAGCCGATGGCACAGGCCATCATGGCCGACTCGTTTGAGCCGCACAAGCGCGGACAGGCGTTCGCGCTCTATGGCCTGGTGGCGGTTCTGGCGCCCTCGATCGGGCCGACGCTGGGCGGGTGGATTACCGACAACTTCAGCTGGCGATGGATCTTCTTCATCAACATTCCGGTGGGTATTCTGGCCTGGGCACTGGTGAGCCGGCTGGTGGAGGATCCTCCGTGGATCAAGGCCGACCGCTCCCGCATACGCAACATGGACTACGTGGGACTGAGCTTCCTGGTGATTGCCATGGGCGGTTTGCAGATCATGCTCGACAAGGGCGAAGAAAACGACTGGTTCTCCTCGAACCTGATCTGCATCTTCGGCGGGTTGTTCATTTTTGGCATGATCGGGCTGGTGGCATGGGAATGGAATCACAAGAATCCGATCATCAATCTGAAGCTATTCCGCTTCAGGAATTTCGCCATCTGCTGCTTTCTGATGATGCTGGTGGGCGGCGTTCTGAACGCGAATACCGTGCTGCAGCCCCAGTTCATGCAGCAACTGCTGGGGTATAACGCAACCACCGCGGGCATGGCGTTAACCGCCGGCGGTTTCGTGCTGCTGTTCGTAATGCCCATGGCGGGGTATGCAACGGGAAAGATATCGGCGCGTTGGCTGGCCGTGGTCGGCTTCAGTCTGTTCGTGATTACCTTCCGGTTCGCGGCCTACGCCACCACCCTGGACATGACCTTCGGGGCCGCGTCGTGGCTGCGCGTGATCCAGATGATGCCGATTCCGTTCTGCTTCATCTCCATCACCAACGCGGCTTATGTGGGAATGCCGAAGGAGCAGAGCAACCAGGTTGCGGGTCTGATCAACTTTGTGCGCAACATCGGCGGCAGCATCCTGATCGCGATCACCAACGCGCAGGTCACCAGCCGGGCGATGTGGCACGAATCGCACCTGCAAAATGCGATGAATTCGGCGAATCCCGCCTATCAGCAGCATCTTCAGGCAATGGGCGGCTTTCTGGGTGGAGTATTTGGAGGCCCGAATGGCGGCGGCATGGCGCTCGCGTCGATTTATAGCGAACTGAATCGGCAAGCAATGACGCAGGGCTACCAGGATGTGTACATGGAGCTGTCGTGGATGTCGGTGGTGCTGGTGCTGCTGGCATTTTTGCTGAGCAGGAACCGGCCGGGCGAAGGGCCGGGAGCGTCGGCGGCGCACTGAGCAGCGTAAGCCGGCGCGGCGCTTCGCTTGTTCTGGGCTGTTTTCCCAGCACTCTCTGGAAGGCGGAACTTCATTTCGAGGCGGCCACGCCCTTTTACGGGCGCTCCCAGACCATCGCGTCGAATCGGTGCGAGCAGGTATATCCTTCGGCGTTGTACAGAGCGATGGCGTCGATATTGGCTTCGGTCACGGTGAGGGAAATCTCCGTGACGCCCTGACGCATGAAGCGGTGCGCGGCGATGGAGAGCAGTAAACGCGCCAGACCCTTGCGGCGGAATTCCGGGTGAACACAGATCTGGGTGATGTGGCCGCTCTCCGAGCTGACCCGCGACCCGAGCACCAGGGCCACCAGTTCGCGGCTGGTCCTATCGACCACCACGTGGGAAACCTGCGCGGAGAATGCTCCGCAGCCGGAATAGCGCACAATGTTGTTGAGAAAGCGGAGCGAGCCGTGCACGGTGCGGTACTGGTCGTTGATCAGGCTGTCCGGGTGTCCGCGATAGGCCTCGCAAATAAGCCGGCCGGCGGGATTGAGGTCCTCGTCGCGCCAGGGGCGCAGTTCCAGATTATCCCACAAGGCGGTGCTGGGTTCGCGCCAGTATCCTTCCAGTTTCTGCACCATGAACAGGCGGCAAAAGCTTTGGAAGCCCTCCTGCTGAAAGGCCTCTCTCTGAAAGCCGGCCGGCTGCAGCAGCAGTTGCGACTCAATCCGGTCCACCTGGGGAGAATTGAGCAGCGTTTCGAGCAGGTGCTTGAGCAGAGTGTGCTCGACTTCGTTGGACGCCGCAAAATGCCCGGGGGTTTCTGGATCGGCCTCGAGCGAAGCGGGCAAGGCGAAGACGTCGCCGATAACCGCCTTGGTTTCCTCGTAGACGCAGAAGGTGTAGCCGGTGACGATGCCGTCTTCGACCGCCGCGTAGCCGGGCAGCATATGGCCATCGAGGTATTGCATCAGGAGCCGGGCGCTGGCGCGGTAGTCCCAGTGCAGCCGATGCCGCCACAGATCTCCCTCGACCTCGAGCACAGGGCGCAAGAGCGGCGCCGTGAAGTGGCGCAGGTCGAGGATTTCAATCGAAACGCTCGAGGTCATGCTTCTCCCTGTGGCTGATCCGTTGCGCAAGAGGTAGTCAGTTCTCCGTTCGGAGAACTCTCAGGAGACGCAAATCTCGTATTTCGCCCCTTGGTCACTTTGCCACGAGTTGAAGCCATGTGCAACTAAAGCATGGATTATCTGTATTGCCTATTTAGCGACTTCCAACCAGATAGACAATCAGCCCCTGCTCCGGCCAGGCGAAGAGCTGCTCGTAGGGACGACCCTCCAAGTACTCTTCCAGAGCGGCGGGAGTGTGCAGATCGACGCCGTTGCGCCCGGTAACGCGCGCCACCAGTACGTGCTGTTCGTCCGGCACACCCGTATCTTCGTAGTTGACAACCTCGTGGTTCCGATAGAACGAAAGCCCATACTCCACGTCGCGGCGCACGCGGAAGACAGCCACCGTCACTCCCGGTGCAGTGGACTGGAGTCTCTCGGCCAGCGGGCGGGCGGAATAAGAGCGATCGAGAAGGTGAATGACTTGCTTGGAGGGATTCAGCGCAGGAATACCGAAGAATGGCCCCACTCCATACATATAGACGACCAACACCATCAGCACGGCGCTGGTAACCAGACGAAGACGCGCCACTCCAAAGCCTTTGACCACCACCAGAATCAATAAAGTGGCGCCCGCTGCTGCCATCACAGAGGCTGCCAGCTTCGGCCAAGGCGGCATTTGTGCTCCATGGGGAGCCACATACCAGGGCAGAAGCAGCGCAAAGAGAGTCATGACCCCGCACAGGACGGCATGTCCAATGAGCACATAGCGGTTCAGCGTCCGCTGCCGGCAGCGGAACAGGAAATCCCCCGGGAGGATGGTGATGGGCGGGATGGAAGGAAGAATGTAGCCCGGCAGCTTGGACTTGGAAAAGGAGAAGAAAAGGATGGGAATCAGCGCCCAGAGGACCAGAAACTCCGGAAAGGCGTCGCCAGGGCGGCCGGCACAGGGCTTGCTCGCGCTGGAGCGGCGTGCCTTCCACTCGCAGAGCGAGGTCACGGCGCCGTCGAAGAAGGCGCGCACCGCAATCACCGTCCAGGGCATGGTAGCCAGCAGGATCACCACCAGGTAATACCAGAATGGCTGGGAGTGCTGGTAGCGGTCGGTAGCAAAGCGCTCCAGATTGTGTTCGAGGAAGAATTCCCGGAAGAAGGTCGGGTTCTGATGCTGCACGGCGATAAACCAGGGCAACACCATGGCCAGATAGAGCGCAATTCCCGGCCACCAGATGGAGCGGCGAAGGATCGACCAGTCCCGGCGGAGCGCGGCAAAGGCGGCCACGATGGTGAGAGCCAGGAAAGGCGCGACCGGCCCCTTGGCCAGGGTTCCCACACCGGTGAAGAAGTAGATGTCGAAGAGCCAGAACTTGGAGTCGGTCTCGTACCAGGCGTACCAGCCCAGCAGGCCAATTGCCAGAGGAGCGGCCAACTGCATATCGGTGGATGCGCCGCGGGCAAATCCGATAATACCGGCGCATGCGGCGGTGATCAGCGCAGCGTCCAGATGTCCGCCGGGGCGGAATCGTCGCATATGCAGGTAAATGAGCGCGACCATGATGAAAGCAAAGCTGGCCGAGGGCAGGCGGGCGCTCCAGTCGTGGACGCCGAACTCCTGGAAGACGAACATCGCGCGCCAGTAGTAGAGAGCCGGCTTTTCCAGCCAAGGGTGCCCGTAGAGGTAGGGGGTGACGCAGGCGCTGAGGCGGTCCTTGACGGTGTGGGCGTTGTCGAAGCGGCCCAGCATCTCGTGGGCAATCTGGGCATAGCGGGGCTCGTCGGCGCCCACCAGTCCGAGACCGTCCCCACCCATCCAAGGGGTCAGACCGTAAAAAAGGAAGAAGACGGAAAAGAGAAGAAACACCGACGCTTCGCAGACAGTGGCCCAGCAAGGCAGCCGCTTGCGCCAACTCTTGGCCGAATCGGGGGCAGAAGGTTCCAGCGTAATTTCCACTTTCAGCTATTCTCCAGCGGGTGGTCTTCGCCTGCACCGCAAAAAACTGAATCGTCTGGCTTCGGTCCCACTCCAGGGGAAAGGCAGGGCAGGCCGCTGCTCCCCTTCTGGCCGATTTGAAAGCGACCGCAGGGCAGTCTATTTTCAACTGCGACAAGGCTAACAGATTCGGTCAGAATCTCAAGGACATCCGGTTTCCCAGTCCATCGTTTTATACGGGGCCCGAGATATGCAGGAATCGCACCGGACTCGACGAATAGAACGCGGAGAAGGTCAACCTGGCTGCAACTTCCATGCTCTCTTACTCCGCGGCTTCCGCCGGAGCCGGTTCAGGCAGGGATGCCGCTGCTTCCAGCTCTCCGGTTGCAGGGGCCAGCGACGCATACTTGTTCCGCTTGCGGGAGCGGGTCATCAGCTCATCGATGCGCGCCTGAAAGCGGCCTGAACGATCGGCCAGGAAGCTCAGATCCGGCACGTGGCGCACGCCCATGCGCTCCTTCAATGCAACGCGGATGTAGCCTTTGGCCGCTTCGAGCCCGGCTACGGTATCGATTTCGGCCTTTTCGATGTCTTTGGTCGCGCTATCCAGGGCAACATAGACCCGCGCCGACTTGGCGCCAGGGTTGAGGGACACTTCGCTCACATAACAGAGACCGATCCGCGGATCGGAGAGCTCGCCGTCGATCATAATGCCGATTTCTTCCCGCAGCGTTTCCGCCACCCGGTTCTGATGATGTTTGCGCGCTCTGTTCTCCGGCATCTTTTGCTCCTCGTGCTTCTGAATCCCACCGAGAGGGGTGATTCCTTCATGGTACGCCGTGACGCTCGGGGCCTGCACGCTGGCCACCTCCGGCGAATGCACCCACCGCGTGACGCGCGCCTCCGGTCCAGTGCTCAGGTCTCGATGTAATCCCAGAAGGTATCGGCGAGTTCCGCGCCCAGTTCATTGGTCATGCGGCGAGCCGCCCGCTCCACCTCTTCGATAAGGCCATGCAGGTAATCGCGCGAGCGGGAGATGGCAACAATGCTCAAGGTGGCGGACTGCCAGGTGACCGCCTCGTCCATCTCGGCGATCGAAACATTGAACCCCTGGCGAAGCTGATCCTTGAGCGAGCGCACGACGTGGCGACGGTCCTTCAGGGACTGTGCGTGCTCAATGCGGATTTCGAGATTCAATTGCGCCACCGGCATGGCATCTCCGCGATTAGAGCGGTTGCAGAGTTTTCGTGCCCTTGCTGGAATCGTGCAGGGTGTCATTTTTTCGATAAAAATGACACTTCAGAGCATCGCTTCCTGAATACAGCAACTCTGGAACCGCTATACCCCGCCAGTGTAAGTCCAATTACCATTGCAAGGTAGTGATTTCGTCAAGCCGGTTCCCGAGTCGGCAACCCAAGAATCGAAAGCCCCAGCTACTCAGCAAACTGGGCCAACTGCTCCTCTTTGGGCTTTGCGGTAAAGAAACTGACCACGACCATAGCTACAATGGACGCGGCGAGCGCCGGGAAGATGGCGTCGCGCTGCGCCAGGATGGTCGGAAACAGCGCGGTGATCTCGGGACGATCCCAGGCCAGCGTTACCACCGTGCCGCTGCCGATGGCGGCAACCGCACCCCATGCCGTGACCCGTTTGGAATAGAAGGCCGCCAGCACTACCGGAGTCAGCGCGGCGGAATAGATGGTGTAAGCCCACAGCATCTTGCGCAGAATGCTTTCCGCATAGACCGCCTGGTAGAGCGCCCAGCAGCCCAGCAGAACCACCGCCAGCCGCGAGACAATCAGCACCCGCTTGTTGGAGGCGTCCGGCGCGATATAGCGCACAAAGACATCGTTGACCAGGTTCGTCGCGGGCGAAAACAGGTAATTCGAAGCAGTCGAGATCACCTTGGCGAAGACCGCGCCCAGCAAAAGCGCGCCCATCACCGCAGGCAGTCCGTGGCGCGCCGTGTAGGGAATGATCTCGCGCGGGTGCAGGGCGACTTCGCCGGTGGGGTAGAGGGCCCGTCCGAAGACGGCGATGGCCACAATCAGGGTTTCCAGCACCACGGTACCGAGAATCCAGCCGACGACCGAAACACGCGCGTCCTTTTCGCTCTTTGCGGAAAAGAACTTCTGATACATCACCTGGTTGCCCAGCATGAGCAGCATTGTAGGGACGAGGAACTCCAGGGCGCGGATCAGGCCCATGCCAACGCCCTGGCGCACATGATCGGGACCGAGCCTGTAGTTGCCCAGCACCTGAAAGTACTCCGCGGGCAGCGTCTGGTGCAGCCCCGCCCAGCCCCCGGCATGCAGAAAGAGCATGGGCGCAGCGATGATGCAGATGACGGTCACCAGCGACCCGATGGCCACGTCCATATACGCCACCGACGACATGCCGGCCATGGCGGTGGTGACAATCACAAACGCTGCAATGATGTACGTGCCCAATTCGGGGGTAATGGTGTCGGGAAAGATCAGGTGCAGAACGTCGCCGCCGCCTTTGAATTGGTAGCTGGTAATGCCCACGTAAGCAAAAAGGATGGCAAAGGTTCCCAGCACGCGCGCGGTCTGGTTGTAGCGGGCTTCCAGCAGATCCGGCAGCGTGAACTGGGCAAACTTCCGCGCCCGGGGCGCGATGAAGTAGATCAGCAGCAGTCCCAGCCATCCACCGGCCGGCTGCCAAAGTGCCGCAAAGCCGTTCCTATAGGCATTCTCCGCCCCGGCAAAGAGCGACCCTGCGCCAATCCATGAGGTCAGAAGGGTCAGCACCAGGACGAACGCCGGCAGCGAGCGCCCAGCCAACAGATAGTCGGCCTTGGTTTTGACCAGCGAGGTGCGGAACGCTGCTACGGCCAGCAAGGCAACCACAATGACTGCCAGTACAACGACATATAAATGGGACATCGGATAGGACAAGGGAGGGGCACCTCGCGCAGAGTACGGGTCCCCGTCAGTGTACCGGATGGGGCGCGGAAGCGGTCACGGTCACTTACCCCGAGGTTGACCGAGGGCCCAAAGCCTTGATAGACTCTATTTGCGGGGTGGAGCAGCCCGGTAGCTCGTTGGGCTCATAACCCAAAGGTCGCTGGTTCAAATCCAGCCCCCGCAACCAAAATAATCAATAAGTTACGGTTGAACAGCTTTCTCCTGCAAGACCCCGTTTGACCCCATTCGGAAACGGCCCCAAAAC
>Ga0181520_10000216_pt1 | contig 122863 bp, 102 predicted proteins | sample PEATcosm2014_Bin_29_FD_132451 | JGI IMG/M metagenome (GOLD analysis project Ga0181520, IMG submission 132451) | Peatland microbial communities from MTU Mesocosm Facility, Houghton, MI, USA - PEATcosm2014_Bin02_30_metaG | ecosystem: Environmental > Terrestrial > Soil > Wetlands > Peat | place... | reverse complement strand
CCAACACAGCGGTGGCGACGATTACTACCGGCGGTCTGGCGACAGGAGCCGGAACCGGCAGCACGACGATTCAGGCGACATCAGGTTCTATCAGCGGCTCGACGGGACTGACCGTAACGGCGCCGGTTTTGGTGTCGATCGCGGTGACCCCGGCGAACTCAGCCATTACCACTGGCGAGACTCAGCAGTTCATCGCCACGGGAACCTATAGCGACTCCAGCACCCAGAACCTGACCAGTTCGGTGACCTGGACTTCGTCGAACCCGGCGGCGGCGACGATTACGACCGCGGGCCTGGCGACGGCCGTGGCCACGGGCAGTAGCACGATTCAGGCGACATCGGGAGCGGTCAGTGGTTCCACCGGCCTGACAGTCACATCGGTGTTGCTCTCGATCGCGGTGACCCCGGCCAATGCTTCGATTGCCAAGGGTACAACCCAGCAGTTCACCGCCACCGGAACCTATAGTGACTCCAGCACCCAGAACCTGACCGGCTCGGTGACCTGGAGTTCCTCGAGTACCGCGACAGCGACGATTACGAGCGCGGGCTTGGCGACAGGAGCCGGAACCGGCAGCACGACGATTCAGGCGACATCAGGCTCAATCAGCGGTTCGACAGGTCTGACGGTGACGGCGCCGCTTTTGGTGTCGATCGCGGTGACCCCGGCCAATTCTTTCGTTGTCATCGGCGCGACTCAGCAGTTCACGGCGACGGGAACTTATAGCGATAGCAGTACGCAGAACCTGACCAGTTTGGTGACCTGGGCTTCCTCGAGTACCGCGGCGGCGACGATTACGAGCGCAGGCCTGGCGACGGGCGTGGCCACGGGCAGCACCCTGATTCAGGCGACCGCGGGGGCGATCAGCGGCTCCACGGGCCTGACGGTGACGCAGTCGAATCTGGTGGGCTGGTGGACCTTTAACGATGGCTCCGGCGCCACGGCTGCGGACTCCTCCGGAAACGGTCTAACGGCCACATTAGTCAACGGCGTCAGTTGGGTCACGGGAAAGATCGGGGATGCCGTGTCGGCCAACGGCGTGAATCGGTATGGCGTTGTGCCAGAGATCAACCTTAGTGGAACGAGTGCGGTTACCGTGGCGATGTGGGTAAATCAGACCTACTCGACGTCTGGGGGACCTACGTTGTTGGAGTTCAGCACGGATTACAACAGTTCCACCACCGGATTCGGTCTGTTTCCTGACGATAATACCTGCAATGGTATTCAGGCAGCCGTGTATGGAAACGTGGGATACAGCGTTGCTTGCTACGCACAACCTTCTTCCGGGGTCTGGCACCATATTGCGGTCGTCTATGACAAGACCCAGGCGGGAAGCAATGTGGTGAATCTCTACCTTGATGGCGTTTTGCAGACGGCCACTTCGCGCCCCTACACTTCGACCAACACCAACAGTTTCGGTAGCAACCCGCTCTATCTCTTCTCGCAGGGTGGCAGTCAGTTATTCAGCGCCGCGAAGGTAGATGACCTGCGGCTTTATAACGTCGCCCTCTCGGCTTCCCAGATCCAGCAAGTCTATCAATCGGGAAACGCTGCGTTGGCATCGATCGCACTAGCGCCGGCGAACCCGTCGATTGCGAAAGGTGCGACACAGCAGTTCACGGCGACAGGAACCTATAGTGATAGCAGTACGCAGAGCCTGATGGGCTCGGTGACCTGGAGTTCGACCAACGCGCTAGTGGCGACGGTTACGGCCGGCGGTCTGGCGACAGGAGCCGGCACCGGCAGCACCACGATTCAGGCGACGTCAGGCTCCATCAGCGGCTCGACCGGCCTGACGGTAACGGCGCCGGTTTTGGTGTCGATCGCGGTAACGCCTGCGAACCCCGCGATCCTGAATGCTACGACGCAGCAGTTCACGGCCACGGGGACCTACAGCGATAGCAGCACTCAGAACCTGACCGGTTCGGTGACCTGGAGTTCGTCGAACACCGCTGCGGCGACGATCACCGGTGCGGGATTGGCTACGGGCATCGCTACCGGCACAACCAACATTCAGGCGACTCTGGACTCCATCGGCGGCTCCACGGGCCTGACGGTTGCTGCGACACTGCCGAGCTTCAACTACCTGCGCCCCGTTACCCTGAATAATTCCGGCTCAACGCTGACAAACTATCAGGTGAAAATCACCCTCAACTCGTCGAATATGAACTTTTCCCACGCGAACCCGGACGGGTCCGACGTTAGGGTGAGAGCCAGCGACGGCGTAACGAATCTCCCCTACTGGATTGAGAACTGGAACAGCTCCAACCAGATCGCAACCGTGTGGGCGTCGGTGCCCTCTATTCCCAACGGAACCTCGACGATTGATCTGGTTTATGGAAATTCTTCCGCATCCACGACCGCCAGCGGAACCGGTACCTTCCTATTTTTCGATGATTTCTCATCGGGCGACCCAAGCACGCTCAACGGATATTACCAGGAGAGCGCACTTGCGCCTGTCAACTTGGGAGGGACGCAGGCGTGGGAAGGAAGTGGTGTGCCGCACTTCTTCACCGTGCTAGTGAATCCTTATGGCGCATCGCTTGACGGCACCACATACACATATTGGGCTTGGTATGGTCTGCGCGATCGCACAACCAGCGGCATTGGCTTGGCCGGTTCGAACGATTTGGTGAATTGGCACAAATACTCGGCCAATCCCGTGATCCCGGTTGCTACCGGGGCCAGCCGGCCTAGCGTCATTCTCGACGGCACTACGCTTCGGATGGCCTATGAGAACACGGCATCCACGAACCAGGTTGGTTATGCCACGAGCACGAACGGAACCAGTTGGACGATTCAATCGCCATTTACATCCGATGGGGACGGCGGCTTCACTCCGGCCCTCTGGAAGAATCCGAACGACGGCAAGTTCTACCTGTTCTGGTCGAGCGGCCCGTTAGCCAGTGACGGGTCCTATCCGATCTATGTTCGCTCCGCGACCGCGATGGAAGCACTCGTGACCGCCCCGGATACCGAGATCTGGACTCTGCGAACTGCTCCTCCCAGTCTCGGCGCGAATACACTCTATGCGCCCACCAACATCCTTTACGACTCCGCCAGCGGTCTGTATGTCCTCCAGTTCGAGGCTGGGCCGAATACACCGACCAGCGATGCCAGCGACGATACGACTTGGGATGTGACCACCCTGCTTAGCAGCAACCCTAGCTCAGGCTGGTATTTGGCGGCGGGGAATCCTTATCACGGCGGCGGGAATGCCTGCCCCACGAGCATCAACGCCAACGGAACCCTGTACACCTACTACTGCACTTACACGGGCTCTGCCTGGACGATTGACTACACAACGGCGACCGTTTCAGCCGGGTTGCAGCAGTATGGAAAACCCAAAACTTCCCTTTGGACTGATGTGCATGACACCGCCGACCAAGCTCCGGTTTGGTATCTGAAGCCCTGTACGGACTGGAAGGGGAACTCCAGCACGTGTCTGATGGGTTTCGGACGATATTCAGGGCTCTACCATAAGGATTCCATGCTGGAGTCGTCGTACTCCGGCACAAACTACATTTTGGATGGCCAGGTGTATGGCACCGAGGCCAACGACGCTCAACTGGGCTTCAGAATGAGCGCTACGTCAGGAGATGAGTATTCGGCAGATGTTTACTATAACGACAACGGCAAGAACAATTTTTACATCACTGAAAAAGCGCCTTCCGTGTCGAATGCGGTTGGCAGCGTGGCGGCTGGAAACCTATTTTACAATACCTGGTACCAGGTTGAGGCCAGTACGAATAGCGCGACTCAGGCGGGGAGCATCGAGAACGGGACCTACAGCGCCAGCGGCACGGACACGACTTATGCGTCAGGCAGCGCCGGTCCTTCGTTGGAACTCTACGGAGTGAGCTTGTTTGGCGACCTGTTCATCCGCCAGTACGCTTCCACGCCCCCTACCAATTCGGTAGGATCGGAGACACCGGGGACTTACTGAGGTTGAACGAAGGTGAACGGCAGAGACTGCTTACGATGCCGGTGAAGGGAGCTGTGAACTGATGAATTGGATCATAGGAGTCGCGATCTTAATTCTGTGGTTTGACATGCTCGGACGTTGGACAGATGAAGACGAAAGAAAGCGGAAGAAATGGCAATTCTCAAGGCCAAACTCAATTTGCTGCACGCAAATCCGCTGCGGGGAAATTGGCCCTGCGGCTGTGCAGTAATGTGCAGTAACTTCTCTGTCGTAACAGCTAATTATGTCTGTAATTATTGATTCTCTGGTGCCGGGAGGGGGAATCGAACCCCCATGACCTTGCGATCGGCGGATTTTGAGTCCGCTGCGTCTGCCAGTTCCGCCATCCCGGCGAAGGAGTGGTATCAACAATCTAGCACAGCGTTCGGATCAGTCCCAAATCCCCGTGCCCCAATCGCTCTCAGCTTGTTCAGCGGACTCCCTCTACCACGAACAGGTCCGACAATTCCCGATCGAAGGAATAGGCGTACGACTTGCCGTCGGCCGTCATGCGGACGTTGAGAACTGCGGTCACTCCGGCAGGGTCGTTCGGGCCCAGCGTCGCCACCAGTTGTCTCTTGCCAGTTGCAATATCGAGCCGGTACACCGGTGCGGATTGTTTTTCGTCGTGGTACACATAAGCCGAGCGCCCATCCGCCGACCACTCGATCCAATTGTCTTCCGGCAGCCACCCGGCAAGGGTTCGGGGTTCTCCCCCTGCGATTGGATAGAGCCCGCCCTTCCCGTTCAACTCGCGCGCAAAAATGTATTTGCCGTCGGGTGAAACAAGGTGGGATTCAAAGTGCCACGGCTTCACTGAAATCACAGGCGTAACGCCACGCGGTTGGCCGCCAACAAGGTCCTGGACGAACATTCGCCATCCTTGACCGTCGTTGTTGGCGAAATAGACTGCCTTGCCATCGGGCATCCAACCCATCGAGCCGGATTCTTGGAATCCAACGGAATTCAGGATCTCTGGCTCCCCCACTCTGGTTGGCAACAAGGCAAAATGGTGCGCGCCCACCGTTGTGGCTTCAAAAGCCAACACTCGCGTCCCATCCGGGGACAGGACAGGCGAAGACCATGTGCCCAGCTTTACTGCCGCCGACCCGTCGGTTTTTCGCAAGTAAGCCAGCCCTGAGGCTGCCGCCGCCGATCCCCAGTCGTCGAACACGACCTCGGCGCCGTCGGGTGAGATATCTCTCAAGGTCGCGTAATCCAGCCAGGAGAGGTCGCGTTCTTTCAGACTCCCCGGAACCCGGAACTGCAATCCGCTCCGCCACAATTCTCTGGACATGAGAATCCGGCCGTCCTGGGACACATCGTGCAGCCTCAGCATGCCTGGCAGCCGCAGCACAATCCTCTCGGTGCCATTGAAACGCAAGGCGTGGATGGCGTCGGCCCAGCCCTCATGCGCGCTCGCTCCCACCCACACTTCTGCTCCCGATGGAGGCCACGCCAGCCCCTCGACGCTGACAAACGTCGCCGAGTGCATCAGTTCCTTGCCGCTCCGGTCCACGGCCATCACCCATCCTGCATCGCCGTCGACGCCGATCAACTCCGCGAACGCAACCGCGTCCGCACGCGGCGAAATCCGCAGGAACCGCAGCGGACGGTCACTTTCGTAAATCACTTTGCCGCGCGGAAATTCCACGCGGTACTTTCCCCCAACCTGCCGCAGGATCGCCATCTCAGCGCCGTCCGGGGTCCAATCCGCGGAGATGGCATCCTCTACGATCTCTCGTGGCGACCCTCCGGAGACCGGCACCGTCGCCAAGGTACCCTGGCAGTTGCCAATGTACTGGTCTTTGCAACCGGCTGAAATCGCCATCTCGGAAGCGGAAACCGCGAACAGGGTCGAGTCCAGCAGATTCAACGGGCGCGACTCCGGGCTGCCCGGGACCGTCGAATAGAGTTGCAGAGGCTCGCCCTTCCAGCTTGCGCTGTAGTAAACCGAGCGTCCATCGGGCGCGAACCGTGCGGCGTAGACCAGGCCCCGTTCGAAGGTCAACTGGTGGTAAGAAGGAAGAACCATCGAACCCGCGCCTCGCGACAGCAGCCAACCTGCTCCGCCTGCGGCAAGTACCAGCAGCACACCGGCAACCAGCGGCATCAGCCATCGGTGCGGCTGCCGTTCGGCCACCTTCACCCCGGTTACGCTGGTCGCGGAAACCTCCGAAAGACCTTCGAGATCGAAGGCAAGATCGCGCGCCGATTGAAACCGCTGCAGCGGCTTTTTCTCCAGGCACCGCCGTACAATCCGGTCCAGCCCCGGCGGGATGGGCTTGCCCGGCGTGCTCAGCTCCGCGGGCTCTTCTTTCAGGATCGCCGTCATGGTCTCGGCCGTGGTATCCCTCCGGAAGGCGCGCTGGCCGCAAACCATCTCGTACAAAACCGTTCCCAGGGCAAAAATATCGGAACGTGCGTCGGCGGCTTCGCCCCGCACTTGCTCCGGAGCCATGTAGCCGACCGTACCCAGAACCACACCCGCGGAGGTTTCCTGCGGCAGGCTTCCCTGGGTGGCGCATTCGCCGTCAGCCGCATCCGGCTTCAGTAGCTTCGCCAGCCCGAAATCGAGAATCTTGATCCGTCCGTCCAGGGTGACAAAGATGTTTTCCGGTTTCAGGTCGCGATGAATGATGCCCTTGTCGTGTGCTGCCGCCAGCCCCTGCGCAATGTGGGTACCGTATTCCACCACCCGTCGCAGCCCCAGGGCGCTGCCGCTCAACTCCTGCCGCAGCGAGTGGCCTTCAAGACACTCCGAAACCAGGTACGGCGCCCCGTCATGCTGGCCAACGTCGTAGATGGAAAGAATGGCGGGATGGTCGAGCGTGGCCACGGCGCGTGCCTCGATCTCAAACCGCCGCAACCGGTCCGGATCCCTCGCATACGCCGCTGTCAGTACCTTGATCGCCACGTCGCGCCCGAGCCTGGTATCGCGCGCACGGTACACTTCTCCCATGGCGCCGGCGCCTAAGGGCGAGAGGATTTCATAAGGCCCGAGCTTTGTGCCAGAGGTGAGAGTCATGTGCGCAGGCAATTATAGCCTGCCCGGTTCCGCTGCTTTCCCTGTTTACTTGCCTGCCGTGGTGGTCTTCGGTTGGATCCTGGCGGGCGCCGCCGTGCCACGGGCGCCTCTGCGCAACCGGAAAAGATGGTGCACATAATCGACAAAGACCTGCACGGAAGCCTTACTCTGGTCGCGCTGTCGCGAACGAAAAACGTATCCTACTTCGGCGATGCTCTGGATGCGGGAGCGGACCAGCACTTCCACCAAAATCTTGTAGCCGCACGGCGCCAGCAGCAAGTCTTGAATGGCTGTCCGCCGGACCACGAAAAATCCCGTCATGGGATCGGAAACCAACCCCAGCACACCGGGCAGCAACAGCTTGCCAAGGGCTCGCGATCCCCTGGAGATCAGCAGCCGCAGCAGGCTCCAGTCGCTCACACCGCCGCCCTCGGCTTCGCGGCTCGCCACCGCCAGGTCGGCGCCCGCCCGCATGGCTGCAATCAACTGCGCGGTTACTTCGGGAGGATGTTGCAGGTCGGCGTCGATGACGCCCAGCAACTTGCCGCGAGCCGCCTGCCAGCCGCGCACCACGGCCGTCGCCAGTCCGCGTTCATCCATCCGGCGCAAGGCCACCACGTGGGAATCACTGGCGGCCATGGCGGCGGCAACCTGCCAGGTTTTGTCCGGGCTGTCGTCGTCCACCACAATGATTTCGTAGGAATCCCCCACCTCGGAGGCGATGGCCGGCGTCAATAGGCCAATCAACTCGGCGAGATTATGGCTCTCATTGCGGGTAGGAACCACCAGCGAAAACTCCACCTGCCCCTGCGCGGGCAGCGGCCCCACCACCAGTTCGCCCGCAGGCACCGGCGACAACCTTCCCGCCATCTCATTGGACACTACGCACGTCATAGGGATTCCCTTTCATTGCAGCACAGGCAGGCCGCCGAGTCTAGGAAAGTGGCGCGGAAATCTGCCACTTTCGCAACTTATCCAGCCTTCGCTTCCAACCCGATCGAGGAGCCGGAGTCGCGCGCCGCCACGAAACTACTCGCGCCTGCCGGGGTTTGGACTGAGTGCGAGGATGGCATTCCAAGGCACCGCGCTTTCACCGGCACGCAAAGGCCGCCCGAGGTTGGGCGGCCGGTTCGCGCCTGCAAAGATTGCCTCAGAAGATCGAGCAAATTATGCACTTCAAATAATGAGTCTCCGGAACATTGAGCAGCACCGGATGGTCCGCCGACTGCATCCGTTTTTCAACGATGTGCAGATTGCGGCGGGCATCCAGCGCGGCACTGGAAAGCATTGCCAGAAAATCTGCTTCGCTGACATGAAACGAGCACGAGCAGGTGACGAGCACGCCGCCGTTCCGCGCCATTTTGAGAGCCCTCAGATTCAGCTCCTTGTAGCCGCGAAGCGCGTCCTCGGCGCTCCTCTTCGACTTGGCGAAGGCCGGCGGATCCAGCACGATGGTCTCGTAGCGCTGGCCCGAGTCGGCATACTGCCGCATCAGTTCAAAGGCGTCGGCCTGCACAAATTCGATCGCCTTCTGCTCGTTGAGGGCGCGGTTCCGCTCCGCGACCGCCAACGCCTCGGCGGAAATGTCAACCGCGGTAACCTGTTCGCAGACGCGATTCAGGTGCAGCGAAAAGCCTCCCTGGTAGGTGCAGATTTCCAGTGCCCGTCCGTGTCCGTAGCGCTCGGCGGCCGCATAGTTTTCGCGCTGGTCCAGAAACGCTCCGGTCTTCTGTCCGGCGCTGCCGTCGTAATGGAACGCGATTCCGTTCAGGTGGAAAATGGTTGCGGTCCGGGGTTTTTTCAGCCGCGAATATACCACCTGATCCGCAAGCGGCTCCAGCCCTTCGAGTTCCCGGATGCGCCCGTCCACCCGCTCCAGAATGGTCTCGGGCGCAAATGCCGCCTGCAATTCCTCCAGCAGAATCTGGCGCGCGAACCCCGCGTCCATGGCCTGGGTCAGCACCTGGAAGCTGAGGATGTCGTTGTACTTGTCCACAATCAGGCCGGGCGTCAGGTCGGCTTCGCTGAACAGAACGCGGAAGGCGTCGGCGTCGCGCACCACGCGCTGGCGGAATGCAATCGCCTGGCGGATGCGGTAGCGCAGCAGATCGGGAAGCTTCTCGGCCTCTACCGGATTCGGCGCGATCATGCGCAGCGCGATCTGCGAGCAGGAGCTGTAGAACGCGGCCCCAAGCGGCTTGCCGCGCTGGTCTTCCACCCGCACCAGGGAGCCGGGCGCGGCCTGGTCGACGCGCTCAATATCGGATTTGAAAATCCAGGGATGGCCGCCGCGCAGCCGTGCCACCGCGTGCGCGTTCACGGTGACGCGCGCAACCGGAGCCGGGTTTGTTTTGCTTTTTGCTTTCATGCTGAGACGGCGCCGGGCGCACGCGATGATTGCATTCGAAGGAGCCGGCTATGCCTCGGGAAGCTGATGGCGGAGGTCGTCCAACAACTCGGGCGGCAACTGATCCTTGTATTTTTCTTCCAGGTTCGCCTCGTCCACAAACAGATTGCGCGCGTTGCGGATCTCGTCGGCAAAAATCTTCTGGCAGATTGCGTTCTTTTCCACCCGGCGTGCAATCGCCTCGCCGGTTACTGCGTCGTACGCCTTCATGGTGGCGTTGCCCTTGTGATTGGTGAACACCACAAAGGCGCCGCTGCTGCCCAGCGACGGTACGAACATCCATTCCCATTCCGCCTGGTGCGCAATTCCACTGGCGTTGGCGGCCGCGATTTTTACATTGTGCTCCGGCAGGTAGTAGAGCATTCTTCCGCAGGAGTCGCAGAGTACCACTTCCTGCGCCGCCCGGATGTTGGACAGCACCTGCGGGCGCAGCATCACCTGGCAGGCGGTGCAGCGATGTTCCAGCACCTCGGCCACGGCATGGCCGCGTGATTTCAGAATGCGGTCATAGGTCGCCAGCAAGGTATCATCCACTGCCTTGCGCAGATGCTGGCTTCTGCCATGGGCTTTGGCAGCGGCAGCCCGGTCTGCGGCTGCGGCTGCTTCGGTCTCCGTCTTCTGCCGCTCCACTTCGGCGGACTCCGCCTTCAGCGCCGCCTCGGCTTCCCCCAGCCGCGACTGCAGGGAGTCGGCGTTCAGCATCAGCTCCAGAATCTTCTCCTCATAGCTGGCGATCTCGCCCTCGGCGTGAGCGATCTCTGAGAGCAGCGCCTTGTACTGTTCGTTGTTCTTGATGCTCGAAGACTGGCTGCGGAACTTGAGGATCTTGTCGTTGAGAGCCTGGATCTCCTGCTCATACTGGCGCTTGGAGGTCTCTCCCGTCTTGATGGCGGCGCGCGCGTCCTCCACCTGCTTGCGGGCGCTGGCCAGTTGAGCGTCAATGCGCGCAAGGGTCTTGGGCACCCCCGCCAGTTGCGCGTTGAGCCGTGCTAGTTCGAGATCGACTTCCTGTAATTCGACGAGCTTTTCAAGATCGGTTGGCATGAATACCCGGGAAGGTCGTGAATACAAATCTTAGCACGTCAGGGCAGACGAAGGATTTTTGCCACCGCGGCCGGCAAGATTACCGGATCCGTGCGCCGCGGCCGTTGGCGTGGTTTCATTCCCTCCGCCCGGCTTCTCCCGCGCCGGAGCCTTCCGCGACCGGGCTGTTGCCTGCGCCGATGGCGCCAGCATGTCGCGCCTGATCGCGGCCGGCGGCACGTCTCGCCTTGCAACCCTCGCCGGTTCGGATTTACCTTCGCCAGTGGAGCCGATGGCTCCGGCGGAGGACTTCGTTGAGGATACCCAGATCGCTTGTGGCGCTGTGTGCGTTGGCAACCGTGACGGCGATGGCGCAGCAGGCGCCGGCCAAAAAGCAGTACACCGTGGAGGCGATTTTCGGGACCTCCGCTTCCCATGACCGTCCGCCGGCGGGATTGCAGTGGAGTCCCGACGGAACCAGGCTCGCCTACATTCAGCGCGGCGACGACGGCGCGCAGGACTCGCTCGCCTACTTCGATCCCGCCACCGGCAAGAGCGCGCAACTGGTTGCAGCCGGCAAACTGGCTTCGCTGGTTCCCTCCACCAGCAAACTGAAGAACGACCGCCAGCGTGAAAACCGCGCCCGCTACGGCGTGGCTGACTACCAGTGGTCGCCTGATTCCAGCAGCCTGCTGTTCGATGCCCTGGGGCAGCTCTGGATCTTCGACCTGGCCACCTCCCGGGGCCGCCAGTTGACCGATGCCAAGGAGGCATCGAGCGATCCCAAGTTTTCGCCCGACGGAAAGTATCTGAGCTATGTGCGCGGTCATAATCTCTACGCGCGCCCCATCAGTGGCGGCGCCGAGGTTGCGCTCACCAAAGCCAGCGGCCCAGACCTGCTCAACGGCGAGGTCGACTGGTTGTACTCGGAAGAGCTGGACGTGCGTTCGAATTATTTCTGGTCGCCCGATGCCCGCCAGATTCTCTATCTCCAGATGAACGAGGCATCGGTTCCGCAGTACCCCATCGTCGACTGGATCCCCACTCACCCGGAGACCGACCAGGAACGCTACCCGAAGGCGGGCGATCCGAATCCCACCGTCAAGCTGATGTTGACCGGCCTGGACGGGGCGGCGACGGAAATCGATCTCGGCGTGAAAGGCGAATTCTACATTCCCCGCTTTGGCTGGGCGCGGCCCGGACTAGCCTGGGCAATGGTGCTGAACCGGGCGCAGAACGAGCAGGCGCTGTACTTCATCGATGTGCGCACCGGAAAGTCGCGGCGGGTGCTGGTTGAAAGCGACCCCGACTACATTGAGCTGCACGATGCCATGGGCCGCGGCGGGCACCAGGGCGTGCGCTTTCTCGATTCCAGCAGCAGATTCCTCTGGCTGAGCTGGCGCGATGGATTCACACATGTCTATCTTTATAGCTTTGACGCCGCCCAGCCACTGGCGGCCGGCGCCAGGCTGGAGCGGCGGCTGGAGCAGGGCAGCTACGAGGTGAATGACCTGCTCGGCGTGGACGAGGCCAAGGGAACCGTGTACCTGGAGGCGAACAAGGGCGATGACCGCCAGGAGCATCTGTTCGCCGTGGCGCTGGCCGGCGGTGAGGCCGTGCCCGTGACCCGGCAGCCGGGTGTGCACACGGTCTCCATGACCGGCGATACGAAATACTTTGTGGACACCTACAGCGCGCTGGGCGGGACGGCGAAGATGCAGATCTGCGCCGTGGCTGGCTCGTGCAGCCAAATATGGACCTCGCACACATGGGACGGATACGACACCCTGGTTCCGCAGTTTGTGGACTTCAAGGCCGAGGACGGCCAAACCTTGCGCGGCGTGCTTCTGCTGCCGCCTGCCGGGAGCGCCGCGGAGGTCAACGGCAAGGTTCCGCTGATCCTCAATCCTTACGGCGGCCCGCACGGGCAGGATGTGCGCGACAGCGCCCGCACCATCGACGCCTTTGACCAGGTGCTCGCACATCGCGGTTTCGCCGTGCTCAAGGTGGACAATCGCGGCATGGGCAATCGCGGGCGCGAGTTTGCCATGGCGGCTTACCATCATCTTGGCGAGGTGGAGCTGCGTGACAATCTCGCCGCGCTCGACCAGGCGCTGGCCCGGTTTCCGCAACTGGACCCTGCGCGCCTGGGCTGGTGGGGCTGGAGCTATGGCGGCACCATGACCGCCTACGCCATGACCCACTCGGATCGTTTCAAGGCGGGCATCAGCGTTTCCCCGGTGACCGACTGGCGCAACTATGACTCGACGTACACCGAACGCTACATGGGACTCCCGAAGGACAATGCCAGGGAGTACGAAAAAACCAGCGTCGTAAAGTCGGCGGCGAAGCTGAGCGGGCGCTTGCTGCTGGTGCACGGCACCAGCGACGACAACGTACACATGCAGAATTCCATCCAGTTCATCGATGCCATGATCAACGCCGGACGCCCGTTCGATCTCGAACTCTACCCCGGCAAGACTCACGGCATCGCCGGCCCGGAGGCGCGTACGCATCTGTTCAATCGCATGCTCTGGCAATGGGAGCAGTACCTGGCAAAGTAACGGTAGCGGATGCGCTCCCAGGTGAGCACGGAAACGTCATTTTGCACCTTGGAGGGTGCAAGCTCTTGATGAAGATTGGCGACTTGGTGAATCGTTGGGAAGCCAGGGTTCACCGAATTGCCAATGGTTGAGCAAGGTGCGGAACAATTGCCGAAGTGGTTAACTTTGGGGAAAAAAGGATTGGCAAACTTGCTTATGGTTTCGGTTTGGGTCTCCCGGGAAGTTTCTCGCCAACTTCGCTGACCGCGGCCGAGGGTTGGTCGCCTTGAGCCTGGCCGCGGCGTTGTTGCAGGTAGGTGTAGGCGGAGGCGCAGGCCACCAGTGCGCCCAGCGCACCCTGCATCATGTCGGCCTGGGCATGGTCGGTGAGCAGGTGAATCGCCCAGAGCATGGGCACTTGCCACAACTCGACCACCCGCGTGTAGAAGGCGCCCAGCAGCGCCATCACGGTGTTCATGTAGAAATATCCGGTGAGGCCGACGCTGGCGACCAGCAGCATCGCGCCCCACATGAGCGGAGAGAGCGGTTGCAGCGCGGTGCGGGTGCTGACGCTGAGAAAGATTCCGCCCAGCGCGGCCCCGGCGAGAGCCGGAGCGATGAGCCAGAACAGATGTTCGTCCTTGCCCTGGGCGCGCTCCCAGACCTTGTAGGTGGCGGCGCGCGATGCCAGGGCGATGAGTAAATACACAATACCGCGAGGCGCGTTCAAGACCGTACCCGGTTCGCGCACGGCCTCGGCGGCAAACAGGATGAGCGCCGTGGCCAGTACCAGCAGGGTGCGGCGTTCGTAGGAGCGGCGCGGGCCGCGCACGTAGGCGAGGACCAGCGCGTCGAGCAGCAGGACGGACTGGGTGACGCGTCCGCTGAGCAATCCGATGGCCCCGAACCAGCCTACAAAAGTAAGTCCGCCCGTGACCACCCGGAGCAGCGCCAGGCGCGGCGAGCGCGGCATGCACTGCGCTGGCGCTGGGCGCACGATGAGCACCAGCAAGGCCAGCGCGAGCAGGGAGCGATCGACCAGAATGGTTGCCAGCGAGAGATGGGCGCGGCGCGCCAGCCACTCGATGGAGACCGTAATGGCCACCTCGGATGCGACCATGCCCGCCAGCGGCATGCGGCTCCAGAAGGAAGGCTCGACGCTTCTGTTCAACCGTTTCCGCCTAGTTCCGCTTCCGGCGTGCTTTCCTTTTCTTCTTCTAGTGGCTTGAAGTAGAGCCAGCGCAGCAGGAGATACCCAATCAGCAAGAGCGAGAAAGACCTGATCAGCTCTGGTATCGCATCCTGGAATGAGAAGTCAGTAGAAATCCTATGTTCGCCGTAAAATCCGCTGAGCTGCCGACGCGATATCCAACTTGCAACCGGTGTGGAGAAGACAAAAGTAAAGTGCAGGATGCCCTGTGAAAACAACCAGCCGAGAGCGATCGCTCCGACGAAACTTTCTACCAAAACCTTCCTTGCCTGCTTCAACATGTTTTCTCCTCATGGGTCTGCTCCTGCATCCGCTCACGCCGCAGTCTGCTCCGGCATTCGCTCAAGCTGCGAAGCGGCCCCACACCATACGCCCAGCGGGAGAGAAGCGCTGCGGCGGATAAACAGACGGCGGCCGTGTAGAGATATGAAAACATATACTCAAGATCGATTCTTGGGATAAATAAGGAAATGCCAGGTATCCCCGCAGCCGTAAGCAAAGGCCCGGCGGCTCGGCGTACAAGATCCCAAATACCTCGAAATGCGGAGTCGAGCGCCCACAGCAGAAGCAGCGCAATGGCAACGGCCGCAACGTTGGATTCAGCAACGACTTCCCGAAGAGAGTTTTTCAACGGTTACTCCTAATGCTCTGGATTCTCGCATGTTTTGGTGAGCAAGGAGATTCTAACTTGGGCACCAAAAATGAGGCGCCGGAGCGCCCCGGTGCTGCCTTCGTGCAGGGAATTACGCGAGGTGCATTTCTTCGATGGCCATGCGCCGCATGATGAACTTCTGCACTTTGCCGCTGGGGGTGCAGGGGAAGGAATCGACGAACTTGATGAACTTGGGAACCTTGAAGCCGGCGATCTGGGCACGGCAGAAGGTCTGGATGGCTTCGGCTTCGAGAGTGACTCCGTCGTGGGGAATGATCCACGCCATGACATCCTCGCCATACTTTTCGCTGGGGATGCCGATGACCTGCACGTCCCGGATGCCGGGATAGGAGTAGAGAAATTCTTCGATCTCGCAGGGATAGATGTTTTCTCCGCCGCGAATGATCATCTCCTTGAGGCGCCCCGTGATGCGGACGTAGCCGTCCTCGTCCATGCTGGCAAGGTCGCCCGAGTGCAGCCAGCCGTCGGGTTCAATGGTTGCGGCCGTGCTGCCGGGATCGTTGTGATAGCGGTTCATGACGAGGTAGCCGCGGGTGCAGAGCTCGCCGTTTTCGCCGAGCGGGACTGCCCCGCCGGTTTGCGGGTCGATGATTTTGACTTCCGTATGGGGCAGGGCGCGGCCCACGGTGGTGGTCTTGCGCTCGAGTGTGTCGGCGGTGGTGGTCTGGGTGATGACCGGCGAAGCCTCGGTGAGTCCGTAGCAGATGGTGAGCTCGGAGCAGTGCATTTCACGGATGACGCGGCGCATCAGATCGATGGGGCAAAGCGATCCGGCCATGATGCCGGTGCGCAGCGAAGTGAAATCGAACTCGCCGAAGCGGGGATGCGAAAGCTCGGCGATGAACATGGTGGGGACGCCGTAGACGGCGGTGCAGCGTTCCTCGTGCACAGCCTGCATGGTGGCCAGAGGATCGAAGTAGTTGGCGGGGATGACCATGGCGGAGCCGTGGGTGAGGCAGGCCATGTTGCCCAGCACCATTCCGAAGCAGTGGTAGAAGGGAACGGGAATGCAGACCTTGTCGCGCTCGCTGAGCTTCATGGAGTCGCCAATGAACCGGCCGTTGTTGATCACGTTGTAGTGGCTGAGTTCAGCGCCTTTGGGCGTGCCCGTGGTGCCGCTGGTGTACTGGATATTGATGGTGTCGTGGGGCCCCAGGCTGGCTTCGCGGGCGCGCAGCTCGGCGGCCGGGACGCGCTCGCCCTGGGCGAGCATTTCGCTCCAGCTCAACATGCCAGGGGGAGGATTGCTTCCGAGATAGACGATCTGGCGGAGCTCGGGCAAGTGTTCAGCCTGCAACTGGCCGGGGATCGAGGAGTCGAGCTCGGGAGCAAGCTGGCGCAGGGTTTCGACATAGTCGCAGTCGCGGAAGGCGCGCTCCATCACCAGTCCCTTGCAACCGGATTGCTTGAGGACGAATCCCAACTCGTGGGCGCGGAAGCGGAGGTTGAGGTTGACGAGCACGACACCGGCTTTGGCGGTAGCAAACTGCATGAGCACCCATTGCGAGACGTTGGTGGCCCAGATGCCGACGCGGTCGCCGCGGGCAAATCCCAGCGCCATCAGGCCGCGGGCGGTGCGTTCCACCTCGGCGTGGAGCTGGCTCCAGGTGAAGCGCAGAGCTTCCTGGCGGAGGATCAGTGCCGGCGACGACGGATAGCGGGCCGCCATCTGGTCCAGCACTTCGCCGATGCAGAGATCAAGCAGCGGAGGATTGTCTGCGCCGCGGGAGTAGCTGGTGTTTTGTGTCGGCATGGTTTGCATCATCGTCGGCAAAGTCTCAATCATCGTCGGCATGGCCTGAGTCATGGTCACCAAACTCCGTCTTGCGCAAATGCCCGCCCGAGTTTCCTAGCTAATCTTATATGGAAAGATCATTCGTTGCGCTTATAGTGTGCTGAATTTTTGGAATACAACATTAGGGCGGACGCGGGCGGCGGCGGCAGAGGTTGGTGGAAGCTGGAACGGCGTGGATTGGGCACTGCGGGCGCAACTGGCGTAACGTAAGGAAGTGGCTGCTCCCATTGTAGAGCGGTTCGCAGCCGAGGTTCCCATTGCATTCAGTCACAAGGAATTGGCGGAGGATTTCCGCATGAAATACCATTCGGACGTCCTCGTCCTGGGCGCTGGCGCGGCGGGATTGATGTGCGCCATCGAAGCGGGTAAGCGCGGCCGCTCGGTGACGGTGCTGGAGAACTCGAACCGCGCCGGGCAGAAGATTTTGATTTCCGGCGGCGGACGCTGCAACTTTACCAACGTGGAGAGCGGCGCGGACAGCTACATCTCGGCGAACCCGCACTTTGCCAAATCGGCGCTGGCGCGCTACGGGCCTCAAGACTTCCTGGCCCTGGTGGAACGGCACCGGATCGGGTGGCATGAGAAAACCCAGGGTCAGCTTTTCTGCGACCGCAGCGCGCAAGACATCCTGACGATGCTGGAACAGGAGTGTGTGCGGGTGGGAGTGCGGGTGAAACTCTCAACCCAGGTGCGCGAAGTGCGCAGCGAGACCGGCAAAGCGGGACAGTTCACGGCGCTGACCGGCGAGCATGAGTTTGCGTCCGGCGCGCTGGTGGTGGCGACCGGGGGGTTGTCGATTCCGAAGATGGGAGCAACGCCGTTCGGCTACGATCTGGCGCGGCAATTCGGGCTGAACGTGATTGAGCCCAGGCCGGCGCTGGTGGCGTTCACGCTGAATCCGGCGGATACCAAACGCTTCTGCGACCTGACCGGAGTTTCCACCGGGGTGGTGGCCAGTATCGGTAGGCAGAGCTTCCGGGAGAAGATGCTGATCACGCACCATGGCTTCAGCGGGCCGGCGATGCTGCAGATTTCCTCTTACTGGCGGACGGGCGAGGCGGTGACCGTGGATTGGGCGCCCGACGGGCCGGTGTTTGCACGTCTGCTGGCCGAGGGAGCGCGGCGCGACGTGGTGGCGGCAGGAGCTGCGTTGCGCGAGGTGTTGCCGATCCGGCTGGCGGAGCGCTGGCTGGAGCTGCACCCGATCAAGAAATGGACGAATGCGGCGCTGGAAGAAGCCGAGCGGCTGCTGCATCATTTCGAGTTTGTGCCGGCAGCGACCGAGGGATTCGCCAAGGCCGAGGTGACGGCGGGCGGAGTGGACACCAACGAGCTCTCGGCCAAGACGATGGAAGCGGTGAAGGTTCCGGGATTGTATTTTGTGGGCGAGGTGGTGGATGTGACCGGGCATCTGGGCGGGTACAACTTCCAGTGGGCGTGGGCCTCGGGCTTTAGCGCGGGACAGGCGGTGTAGGCAGGCGCGTTGTCGTAGAGCGCTCGCCACGCTCCACATTCGCCAAAGGAGGGCGGATGTGGGCCACTCTCCCTTAAATGTTCAACTCAAAAATTTGGGGCACTCAGATGCCGAGCTTCTTGACTTCCTCGTTGTAGTATTTGTGGTAGAGGATCATCCATTCGGGAGTGCCTTCGGGGATGATGCGGCGCTGGCTCTCGATTTTGAGGCGGGCGGCTTTGTCGAGTTTCTCTTCGTTGGCGAGCAGGTCTTCGAGGATGCGGCGCATCTCCTGGCGGATATCGTCGTAGCCTTCCAGGAACTCGACGTTCTTGAGGCTGGCGAGCTGTTCGGTGGAAGACGAGGCGAGTTTGTTGAGTTTTTCGCGCGACAGTCTCATAACACCGCCTTGTACTTCTTCACCAGCTCGTTCTTGACCCGCTTGAACATTTCCTGGTAGTTGGCCGCGCTCTTGCGCATCTCGTCGGAATAAGCTTCAAGAATGACGCGGACTTCGTCGTTGATGCGGTCCTCCAGGCTGAGTTCTTCGACCATGGAGGCTTGCACGCGCTCGACAACGTTCTCGAAGGCGTTGGTTTGAATGAAATGATTGGCTTGCAGCCGTTTGACGACTTGACGGGCAAGGTAGCCCACGTATTCTTTCGAAAAGAGCATGATGTGTGTGTCGAATCTGGCGCTGCTTAAAACCAAATTTTATCACAGTGAGGAGCACGCCCGTCACCAGCGGCTGGCTAGCTGATGGGGGCGAGTTTGAATGCGGTGCCCATGCTGCTGCCGGAACCCAGCAACAAGTAGACCCCGCCGTAGTAGTTGGTATAGAAGCAGCGGCCAGCATCGGAGCCGCAGGTGGTACCGGTGATGCTGACGCCAATCGGAGCGGCCTTGACCTCATAGCCGGTGCTGCCATTGCCGGCCGGAGGGGTGCAGTCCATGGTGAAGTCGTAGCCGCTCTTGTTGCCGCTGGCGAGGTTCATGTCGATGAGGTCGGCGGCGGTGGAGTTGACGGGGCCGCTGCCCAGGGGCGGTCCGAGGTAACTCAACTGGCAGGCGTAGGTGCCCAGATCCGGATAAACCTGGAGGTAGCCGATTTGAGCGGCGTCGATCGCACGCAAGGACCCTACGGCGGAAGCTTCATTGGCGGCGGCGCGGGCGCGCACCAGGTTCGGGATCACGATGGCGGCCACGATGATGATGATGCCCACAACGATAAGCAGTTCAAGGATAGAAAAGCCCGCTTGTTCTCTTCTGCGATCGATCCTTTGCTCTGGCACGCCGTCTCTCCGATTCGAACTTTCTCTTCTTCAACCTAGAATGCAGTTGCGTCCCGGTCAACGGATCGAGCCGCTCGACGCGTTACAGGAGTGCAGCGCCGGGATGGCTGGGTGGCCGAATGCAAACGCGGATGAAGTAACCTGCGCCCGCAAGGTCTGCAATGGTGATAGAACGGGCGATGGCGGCAGAATGTTGAATCGCGGATGAGAAATGCCGGGCGCGGAAGCCGGCAAGCAGAGTTGGCCATGGCGGCGGGAGTATGATGAACGGACGCCGGGAGTTGCGGCGGGTCCTGGCAATCCAGGGCATTCGGCAGAAGAGCAGAGCGATGTCAATCGAAGACCTGACCAGCATTCATGACGACATGGACGCCTTTGCCCAGGGGCTGGGGCTGCGGCGCTTTCACGGCTACATTCCCGACGAGATGCCGAGCGTGCTTTGGGATAACGACGATGTGAACGAGAGCTGGAAAGATTTCCTGGAGCTGGCGCACGCGACGGGCGCGCCGTTCATCACCATGAATTCGGTTCGACTGGAGGCCGACGACGTGGAGTTTCTGTTGGCGGAATTGCGCCGCTCCAGCTTGAGCCGCGAGGAAGACCTGGAGACGGCGCGCCAGTTGCGCTCCTATCTTGGACGCATTGGTTTTATCCAACTGGGATTTCCCTACCAGGGAGTGATGTTTCTCTGCGAACTCAGCACCGAGTGGTATGAAGGCTACAAGGCGCTGCAGGAGATGGCCGACGACCTGGGCGGGATCATGATCGACGGCTCCACGGACGGTTCCGAGGAAGACGAGCGCTGAGGGTGCGCTGGATTCGGCGGGCCCAGGAAAGCTCGAACGGCAAGAGTCCCGCAGCCATGGCCCGGCTGCTTGCGGCGGCCATGGACCTGCCCGGCATTGTGGCCGAACTGCTGGCGGCGCGCGGGATCGGCTCGGTGGAGGAGGCCAACCGGTTTCTTCATCCCTCCCTCGATCAACTGCATCCTCCAATGGAAATGCTGGGCATGCGCGCCGCCGTTGCGCGGCTGGAGCGCGCCATCGCGCAACGCGAGCCGATGCTGATCTACGGCGACTATGACGTGGACGGCACCATGGCAACCGTGATTTTGAAGACCGTGGTGGAACTGCTCGGCGGGCAGTGCGAGTTCCACCTGCCCCACCGCTTGCGCGAAGGCTACGGCATGCGCGACGAAGTGATTGAGCGCGCGGCGGCCAGCGGAATTAAGCTGATCATCAGCGTTGACACCGGTATCCGCGCCTTTGCCGAGGCCGAAACCGCCCAGCGGGCAGGGGTGGACCTGATCGTGACCGATCACCACCTGGTGGCGGCGGCGGAAGGCGTTCCCAAGGCGCTGGCCGTGCTGAATCCCAACCAGTCCGATTGCCGGTATCCGTGCAAGTACCTGTGCGGCGCGGGCGTGGCTTTCAAGGTGGCGCAAGCGCTGCTGGAGCGCGCCGGCCGGGCGCGGCTGATTCCTTCGTTCCTGAAAGTGGTGGCCATTGCGACCGTGGCCGACGCGGTTCCGCTGCTCGGCGAAAACCGGGCCATGGTCGCCTTGGGATTGCAGGGTCTGGGCAGGGTGGTGAATCCGGGGCTGAAGGCGCTGCTGGAAGTTTCTGAACTGGGTTCTGCTGGCATGGACCAGGGACGGGCGCCGAGCGTGACCGAGGTGGCCTACCGGCTGGCGCCCCGCATGAACGCCGCTGGGCGCATGGATGTGGCCCAGGACGTTGTGGAGCTATTCACCGTGAAGAACGCGGCACGGGCCCAGGAGCTTGCCGAAAAGCTGGACGGGCTGAACCGGGCGCGGCAGCAGGAGGAGCAGCGCATTTCCGAGGCCGTACTACGCCAGGTGGAAGAGAGCGCGGAGCTGCGCCAGGCGGCCTGCATGGTGGTGGAGGGCGAGGGATGGCATCGCGGGGTGATCGGCATCTGCGCCGCGCGCATCGTGGAGCGTTTTGGACGCCCGGCGGTGGTGGTTTCCCGCGATGGCGATGAGGCGCATGGCTCCGGCCGCTCGATTCCGGGCTTTCATCTGCTGGCAGCCTTGGAGACGGCGCCGGAATTATTCCTGCGCTTTGGCGGCCACGCCGGCGCCGTGGGATTTGCGATGCGCGCCGGGAATGTCGACGAGTTGCGGCGGCGGATCAACGAATATGCCGAGCTGCGCCTGACCGGCGAAGCACTGCAACCGGTGCTCGAGTTTGACGGCGAGCTGACCATGGAACAGGTGACCCCGCGCTTCTGGGAGCAATTGCGAGCCTTGCAGCCGTTTGGCACGGGAAATCCCGAGCCGGTGTTCGTAGCGCGAGGCGTGACGCTGATGGGGCAACCCAAGGTGATGCGCGAAAAGCATTTGAAGCTGAAGCTGCGGCGGTATGTGAATGTAGAGCCGGGCGCGCTCTCGCGCGGGTTGGATGCACTGGGCTGGCGCATGGCGCATCGCCTCGAGGCGGAACCGCTGGCGGGCGGCGAAGCCCTGGACGTGCTGTTCCGCATTGAGCAGAACACGCACAAGGATTTTGGCGGGGTGCTGCAACTGGTGCTATCGGATTTCCGGCAGGCCGAGGAACCGGCTCGGGAATTCTCGCGGAATTCACAATAAGGGAATGGTGCGGGCGCCGGATGGCTCGCGTACACTGGTTGGGTCATGCCCGTATCGATTCCCCGCCTGCGAATCTGGTTTGCCGTGATGGCCCTGGCCGCGGTCGCGGTGGTGACGGGCTTTTACCTGCGGGCGCGCTTCGAGATGCGCAGCGCGCTCAAGAATCTTCCCGGAAAACTCGGCATTGAGATCCAGCAGACGAGCGAAGGATTCTCGCTTTCCAAGAGCGAAGGCGGGCACACCCTGTTCACGATTCGTGCTTCCAAGGCAACCCAGTTCAAGCAGGGCGGCCATGCCGAGTTGCACAACGTGGACATCATCGTGTACGGGCGCAAGTCGGACCGCTTCGACCAGATCTACGGCGACGATTTTGAATATGACCCGCAGGCGGGAACCATGGTTTCCCGGGGAGAGGTTCACATCGACCTCCAAGGCAACGCGGAAGGCGAAAAGCTGAACGACCAGGCGCTGCCACGCGAGATGCGGAATCCCATCCATTTGCGTACCGAGGGACTTACGTTCAACCAGCATACGGGACTGGCCGAGACCGCCGGGGCGGTCGATTTCCGCGTGCCCCAGGCGGCCGGGACGGCGCACGGGGCAACCTACGATTCGAAAAACAACGAACTGACGCTGCAGGCGGCGATCGACATCCGGACCGAAGGTCAGCGCTCGACCCGGATCCAGGCGGTTCACGGAACGATTACCAAGACGCCGCGCGTGCTTACCATGGAATCCGCCGAACTTTCCGACGCACAGCGCACGGTGCGGGCCGACCACGCCACCCTGGACCTGGCGGCGGACAACTCGATCCAGCAGATACACGCGGCGGGCAACGTACGCCTGAACGAATCCGGCGGAGTGCAGTTGCAAGCGCCGCTGGGCGAGCTGAAACTGGGTGCGAAGAACACCGTGGAATCGGCGTTCTTCAGCGGAGGAGTGGATTTTGAGTCGCCCAAGGAGGCGGCCAGCGGGCACTCCGGCGAGATGCGGATGAGCTTTGTGCAGGAGGCGGCAAAGCAGAGGAATGGGAGCGGCTCCACGGCGCAACTGAAGACCATTTATGCGAGCCAGGGAGCCACATTGCGCCAGGCGGCGCGCGAGGGCAGCAAGAATCCGCAGACCCTGGCGATGAGTTCCGACGCCATGACTTTCGCCCTGAGCGATGGCCGGCTGTTCCGCTCGGCGCAAACCGGAGGGCCGGGACAGTTGATCATCCGCGCCGCCGGCGGCAAGAGCGCAGGCGAGCAGACGGTGATCGACGCGCAGCTTTTCACCGCCGAATTCGGCGACGAGAACCGCCTGCGCACGGCCCATGGCACGGGCCAGGTTCGGGTGAACAGCCACGCTCCGGGGCAGCCCGACAAGCTGAGCACCAGCGATACCTTGGTGGCCCACTTCACCCCGGCGGGCGAGATTTCGCGGGTGGTGCAGGAAGGCAATTTCCGTTTCAAGGAAGGACAGGTTTCCAGGAGCGAACCGGGCGGGCGCACCAGCACGGCCGAGCGCGGAACCTATTCCGCCCTGGATGACTCGGTGACCCTTCAGGGCGATCCGCGAACCGTCGATGGCGGCACCACGGTGACGGCCGACAGCATCCGGCTGCTGCGGGGCAGCGGCGAGATGTTTGCGCTGGGCAACGTGAAGACCACCTACAGCGAACTGACGGTCGAGCCCAACGGAGCGTTGCTGGCCACCGCCGATCCGGTTCACGCCACCGCGCACGCCATGAACGCGCTGCAATCCTCCGGCCTGGCCCATTACAGTGGCGCGGCGCGGCTGTGGCAGGGCTCCAACATCGTGGAAGCCCAGAGCATTGACTTTGACCAGAAGGCGCGCACGATTGTGGCCCAGGGCGACCGCAGGCGCCCGGTCAGCAGCGTATTCCTGCAGGTGGACCCGAAGGGCAGGGCTTCGATCCTGGTGGTAACCGCGCCCCGGCTGAACTATACCGATCACGAGCGCCAGGCGCGCTATTCCGGCGGCGTAACGGCACACGGCGAAGACGGGGTGATGACGGCCGATCACGCCGACGTTTTCCTGAATGCGGCCGGCGCCTCTCGCAGCACCGGCCCCAGCCAGTTGGACCACATCACGGCGAACACCGGGGTGCTGGTGCAACAGCGGGAGCGCCGCGCCGAAGGCGAAAAGCTGCTGTACACGGCGGCGACCCAGAAATGGGTGATCACCGGTGGGTCTCCGATGCTGAGCGACCCGGTGAACGGCACCGTCCGTGGGGATTCGTTGACCTTCTATAGCCGCGATGATAGGGTGGTCGTCGAGGGTGAAGGTTCTTCGCGCGCCGTCACTCACACCCACGTTTCACACTAATGCAGACGCTTTTCACCGAAGAGATCGGCAAATCCTATCGCGGCCGCCGCGTGGTGAGTGGTGTTTCCCTGGCGGTGGATCGCGGCGAGGTGGTGGGGCTGCTCGGTCCCAACGGCGCCGGCAAGACTACCAGTTTTTACATGATCGTGGGGCTGATTCCGCCCGACACCGGGCGCGTCCTGATTGGGGATGAAGACATCACCGATGTTCCCATGTACCTGCGAGCGCGCAACTACGGCATCAGCTACCTTCCCCAGGAGGCTTCGGTTTTCCGCAAGCTGAGCGTGGAGGAGAACATCCTGGCGGTGCTGGAGACGCAGAACTCGAGCTGGCAGGAGCGGCGCAGCAAGGCCGATGGTCTGCTCGACCAGCTCGGACTGGCCCACATCCGCAAGAACAAAGGCTATGCGCTGAGCGGAGGCGAACGCCGCCGGGTGGAAATCGCGCGTGCCCTGTGCATCAATCCCGCGTTCATTCTGCTGGATGAGCCCTTCAGCGGTATCGACCCCATCGCGGTGCTGGACCTGCAAAAGATCATCTTCACTCTGAAGGAGAGCGGGATTGGGGTGCTGGTGACCGATCACAATGTTCGCGAAACGCTTTCCGTGGTAGACCGGGCTTACATCATCAACGAGGGACGCATCTTCCGCGCGGGCACCCCGGAGCAGTTGGGCAATGATCCCGAGGTCAAGAGAGTCTACCTGGGAGAAAGTTTCACGATGGTGTAGGCATTTCGGGAGAGCCAAAGCCGATCTGGCAGCATTTTGATTGCCGAAGTTCCGTGTAAAACCGGACTTCTAGTTTAGAATCAGGTGTGGGAAATTTCCCCTTAATCGTTGGTACATGTCATTTCTGCAGACAAAGCTGAATCTCAAGGTTACGCAACGCCAGATTCTGACTCCAGGACTGGTGCAGATGGTCAGCGTCCTGGCGCTCAACAAGCTTGAGCTCAAGGACATGATTAACGAGGAGATGGTCGAAAACCCGGTGCTGGACGAGTACCTGGACGCAGTTCCGACCATCGACGAAATTGCCGCCCGCGAGGAGCAGCGCGAGCGCGAGACGGCCGCGGCCGCCGTGGAGGAGCCCAAGACCACGCCGGAGGAGCGCGATCCGTTCGAGGAAGTCGATTTCGGCTCGTTTTTCAACGACTATCTGGATCCTGGGTACCGCAGCAACACCGAGCTGGAGTCGATCGAGAAGCCTTCGTTCGAGAACTTTCTTTCCAAGCCGACGACCCTGACCGATCACCTGATGTGGCAACTGGGCGCGATGCACGTCAAGGACGACGTGCTGGCAGCGGCAGAGCTGATCATTGGGAACCTGGGCGATGACGGCTACCTGCTGTCGAGCGACGAAGAACTGCTGGAGCAGGGTGCGGGTTCGCTGAGCGTGCTGCAGGGCGGCGCGGCGCTGGAGCGGGAACTGGGCGAAGCTGGCAGCGTGGCTGGGAATGATGGTCCCGAAGTGCGTCCCAAACTGGTTCCCAAGCCCGATCTTCCTTGCAAGGCGCTGTTTGGCCGCGACGCCCTGCATGAAGCCCTGGACCTGGTCCGGCAGATGGACCCGGTGGGCGTGGCCGCGCGCGACCTGCGCGAGTGCCTGACGGCCCAACTGAAGGACCTGTTGCGGGTGCATGACGAGCGTGGCGGCGAGCCGGATATGCCGGAACTGCTGGAAGACGCCATGGTGATCGCCGACAAGCATCTGCACCTGCTGCAGAATAAGCAGATCCGCGAAATAGGCCGGGCGATGAGCAAGAGCATGGAGCGGGTGGAGCGCTGCGTGGCCTTGATTCGCACTCTGGACCCGAGGCCGGGCCTGCGCTACAACGTGCCGGAGACACGGCTGATCGAGCCTGACGTGGCGATCATCAAGCAGGGCGACGAGTACCTGGTGGTGATGAACGACGACGATATGCCGCAGCTCCGCCTGAACCCGACCTACAAGAAACTGCTCAGCCGCGAGGGTAACGAAAAGGACGTGCGCACCTATGTCAAGGAGCGCTATAAATCGGCCATCCAACTGATCAAGAACATCGAACAGCGCAAGCAGACGATCCTCAAGGTTTGCTACGCCATCATTGGCCGGCAGACGGAGTTTCTTGATTTTGGCATCGACTCCCTGAAACCGATGATGATCAAGGACGTGGCGGAAGAGATCGGCGTACATCCTTCGACGGTGAGCCGGGCGGTAGCCAGCAAGTATGCGCACACCCCGCAGGGTGTCTTCGAGCTGCGCTATTTCTTCAGTGAGAGCGTGAATGGACCCGAGGGCGGCGCCACCTCGCTGCTGATTCTGAAACGCCGGGTGAAGAAGCTGATCGAGGAGGAAGATTCCTCGCGGCCGCTCACCGATGAGCAGATCACCCGCATTCTGCAATCGCAGGGCATCCAGGTGACGCGGCGCACGGTGGCGAAATACCGCGAGGATATGAAGATTCCCTCGACCCATCAGCGGCGGGTAAAGAAATAAAATTCTTCTTCCGGACCCGCGCGGGGACTGGTAGTGCCTCTTTACATCTGATATAACCAAACGCCCACGGTAGTTTTTCCGTGGCGGCAGGCGCTGGAGCAGGGACAGACCCCAGCACAAGAATGCGCTGGAGGGCCAAGGAGGGGAATTCGAATGAACGTGGAATGCATCGGAAGGCAATTCGACATTACTCCCAAGATTCGCAAGGAAGTGGACGCGGGTCTGGCGAAGCTGGCAAAGATTGTGGGCGAGAACTGCAGCAGTAAAGTGATTCTGACGGCGGAAAAGCAGCGCCGCATCGCCGAGATCACGCTGACGCGGCGAACCAGGAAGCTGGTGGGTCAGAGCGAAGGCACCGACATGCTGGCAGCCATTGACGAGGCGCTGGAGCACATCGAGAAGCAGGCGCTCAAACTGAACACGCGCAAGCGGGACGTGAAGCGCGCGGTAAAGGCCAACTGGAAGCGCGAGGCTCCCGAGGTCGAGTTGCCGGTCGCGGTTGGCACGACGGAGGTCACCGCGGTTCCCGTGGTGGTGCATAAATTTCCAGCCAAGCCCAAGATGACCGAAGCGCACCTGGTGCGGAGCCAGGAATCGGTGGCGCTGCAACCAATGACGATTGAAGAGGCGGTGAAGGAGTGCGAGTTCCGGGACCGGGGAGTATTCATCTTCCGCGATAAAAAGGGCATTGTGCGCGTGCTGCACCGGCGCAAGGACGGCAAGCTGGAGCTCATCGAAGTGCCATAAAGAGGTTTTCAACGGATGCACGAGCCACGAACGCGCCGGGGAGCCAGCTCTCCGGCGCACTTATTTGGTGCGCACTTCCAAGGCCCGCAAGCAGCGGCGTTGAGCGCCGCCCGGTTTCCGCAGGCAGGCAGCGGTGAGCGCAGCGGACCCCTGAAGCCAATGGTCCATCGCAGAAACCGCCGTCCCAATCAGGCGCCTCCAACCGGCCGGAGATCAGGTCAACGGCGACGCAACGCAGGCACGTCAGTCCGCAAAGCGGGTTACCGTTTGAGCCTGCGATGCGCGATGTCGCTGCGGTACTGCATGCCGTCAAAGTGGATGAGGTGGACGGCTTCGTAGGCGCGGGCGACGGCCGATTCCAGAGTTGTGGCACGGGCGGTGACGCCCAGGACGCGGCCGCCGGCGGTGGTAACCTGGCCGTCCACAAGCCTGGTTCCGGCGTGGAAGACCTGCACGCCGGGGATGGCATTGGCGCCTTCGATGCCCGCAATGGGCTTGCCCGACTGGGCCGGGCCGGGATATCCGCCGGAGGCGATGACGACGCAGACGGCAGGATCGGGACTCCAGCGGAAGATGCCGTCGCTGACGCGGCCCTCGATGCTGGCCTCGAATGCGTCGAGCAGATCCGTGTCCAGCCGCATGAGGATGGGCTGGGCTTCCGGGTCTCCGAAACGGCAGTTGAATTCCAAGACTTGGGGACCGCGGGCGGTCATCATGAGGCCGCAGTAAAGGATGCCGGTATAGGGTGCGCCCTCCTCGGCCATGCCGGCGATGACGGGACGGGCGATGTGGCGCAGCAGCCAGTCGCGCATATTGTCATCGATGAGGCCGGAGGTGGAATAGGCGCCCATGCCGCCGGTGTTGGGACCGGTGTCACCATCGCCGATGCGCTTGTGGTCCTGGGCGGGAACCAGCGGGGCGACGCGCTCGCCATCGCTGATGACCAGGAAGCTGATCTCCTCGCCCTCGAGAAATTCCTCGAACAGGACGCGGTGGCCGGCTTCTCCGAGCGAGCCATTGAGCATGGCGGTGGCGGTCCGGGCGGCTTCCTCTTTGGTGGCGGCAATGACGACGCCCTTGCCGGCGCAGAGGCCGTCGGCTTTGACGACGATGGGAGCACTGAAATTGGCAAGCGCATCCTTGATCTCGGAAACCGCGTGAATCTGCACGTAAAGCGGAGTCGGGATGCGGTGGCGCGCCATAAAGGCCTTGGAAAAACTCTTACTGGACTCCAGTTGGGCAGCCGCCTGGGTGGGACCAAAGGCGGGAATGCCGCGGCGGCGCAGCTCATCGACCGTGCCGAGCATGAGCGGCACCTCGGGGCCGACGACGACGAGGTCCGGACTGACTTGGACGGCTGCCGCAATGATTGAGTCCAGACGATTGAGATCGCAAGGCAGACAGGTTGCCTGCTGCGCAATGCCGGCGTTGCCGGGCGCACAGAATAGCCCGGTGACCCGGGGCGACTGTTTCAGCTTCCAGACCAGGGCGTGTTCACGGCCGCCGCCGCCCAGCACAAGAACCTTCATGGCGTCTCCAAGGGAAAAGGGTATGAGTTTGGCGCGGGGTAAGTCAAACGGACAGGGAAGAGGTTGCAAAGTTTCAAGGTTTCAAGGTTAAGAACGGAGACAAGGGCGGGGTGGAGTTAACATGGTTGCTTCCCACCTTTACCGCGCCAGAGCGGCGCGGCGAAGGCGAGGCATCCGGCCAGAAAAACGCGGGCCGGCAGGGACGGGTTCACGACACAAAGGAAGCTATGACGACGAAAATGTTGCAGATAGTATGGCTGGCGGCGATGGCCGGAGCGCTGCTGATCGCTGGCTGCAAGATCAGCGACGAAGGTAGCGGCGCGGATAAGAAGGTGAGCATTGAGGCGCCGGGCGCCAGCGTCAAAGTGGATTCTTCGGCGGCCAACGATTCGGGAATGCCGCTGTACCCAGGCGCGCAGGAGAGGCGGGACAAAGCGAAGGACAACGACCGCGCCAACGTGAAGGTAGATACGCCATTCCTGAAGGTGAAGGTAGTGGTGTCGAGTTTTACCTCGGACGACGGCCCGGAAAAAGTGCTGGCCTTTTATCGCGGCAAACTGCAGCGCTACGGCTCCGTGCTGGAGTGCAGAGGCGCGGAGGCAGACGTTCAACTGGGAAGCAAGCTGGATAAACCGGTCTCGTGCGGCACGGATATCGGCAAGAGCGGGGAAGTCAGCTTGAAGGTGGGAATCGAAGGCAATCAGCACTATGTCTCGGTGAAGCCGCGGGGCACGGGTTCAGCGTTTGAACTGGTTTACGTGCATGTGGGCGGTGGCAAGAGCGACGACGATTACGGCGGCAAACAACCATCATAGAGAGTGGGGCCGAAGGATTTCCGGAGCCGGGCTGGTGGTGCGCGATTTGCTTCCGGGCAACCGGGCTGTTAACTTTTGTTGAGTGGACCACGGATGCACCCAATGCGGGACGGCGGTGGAGGATGGACGGCCATTCTGTCCGCAGTGCCACGCGCCGCAGATCAGGGTTCCGCTGCGGCCGCCGGAAGCGGCGGTGACCGAGAGCGCGGTGACCGAGGGCGTTGCGCCGGAAACGGCGGCGGACGCGCAGGCTCCCCCGGAGCCGATTCCGGATGAGCGCGTGGCCACCGTGGAACGTTCCAGGCCAGAGCCGGAGAACAGGTTGCTGCGGCGGCCGGCATTCACCTCCGCGCTGGTGGCCGGGATGCTGGCGGCGGTGGGCACCTCGATCCCGATCATCCCGCTTGCCATGCTGTGCATGTTTGCCTCAGGCGGGCTGGCGGTGACGCTGTACCGCCGCCGGGTCGGGCACATCCGGGTGACGCCGTGGATGGGCGCCAGGCTGGGATTGATGGCCGGAGGATTGGGATTTGGACTGCTGGCGCTGCTGAGCACCTTCCGGCTGTTTGCCGCCAGCGAACGCACCCAGTTGCGCGCAGCTTTCAGGGACAAGATGCAGGAGACCCTGACCTCGGCGGCGGATCCCGATGTGCGCCGGGCGATGGAACAGTTCCGCGGCTACATTGCCACCGACCATGGTCTGGTCTTGGTGGTGTTGATCTGCCTGGGAGTTGCGGCGGTGGTTTTCCTGCTGTTCAGCGCCTTGGGCGGAGCACTGGGCGCGGCGGTATTCGGCGGGGAAAGCAGGCGCAAGGAATCGTGAGCGTAGAGCGGTGAGCGTCTGCCAGGCGGGTACGCTGCTGAGGCGGACCCGGGCGCTTGCCCGGCGCTTGCAAGGACGAGTATCATCGGGCAGTCATGAACGTCATATCACGGTCGCCTCATCTTCGTGAAAAAGGGCAGATTATGTCTGCCTCTGAAATCGAGCGCACACTGGTTCGCCTGGCGCACGAAATCGTGGAAAAGAACAATGGCATTGGATGTCTCGGGCTGGTTGGTATCCGGCGGCGGGGCATTCCGATTGCCGAGCGCCTGGCCAAGCACATCGAGCGCATTGAAAAAGCTCCGGTGCCGGTGGGCACGCTGGACATTACGCTGTACCGCGACGATCTTTCCACGGTAGGTCCAAAGCCCGTGGTGGAACCTCGCCCGATCGGCTTCAATATCACCGGCAAAGACATTGTGCTGTGCGACGACGTGCTGTACACGGGACGCACGGTGCGGGCGGCGCTGGATGCGCTGTTTGACCAGGGGCGTCCGCGCAGCGTGAAGCTGCTGACGCTGATCGACCGGGGACACCGCGAGCTGCCAATCGAGGCCAGCTTTGTGGGTCGCCGGGTGCAGACGACGGATTTGGAACTCATCGAAGTGAAGCTTACGGAGACGGACCAGATGGAAAAAGTTCTGATGGTTGAGCGCGTCCCGGAATCGGAAAGCTAAGCGAAGGACACGATGAAAGCCAAGCCCCGGTCGCTGCTCGGGATCGAGCCGCTGGATTCGCGGCAGATCCTTGAAATTCTTGCTCTGGCGAAGCGTATGAATCCGGCACGGCCCCGCCTGACCCTTCGCGGCCGTCGCATCGCCCTTCTTTTTTACGAAAACTCAACCCGGACCCGCACCAGTTTTGAGATTGCGGCCAAGTCGCTGGGCGCCTCGACGGTGGTGATCCACGCGACCACGGCGAGCATTGAAAAAGGCGAGTCGCTGAAGGACACGGGACAGACGTTGCAATCGATTGTGGATGCCATTGTGATGCGGCATCCCAGCTCGGGAGCACCGTTACTGCTGTCGCGGCTGCTGGATATTCCGATCATCAACGCCGGTGACGGCATGCACGCGCATCCTTCGCAGGCGCTGCTGGACGCATTCACCATTCTGCACCACAAGAAGAGCTTGAAAGGGCTGAAGATTGTCACCATTGGAGACATCTTCCACAGCCGCGTGGCGCGCAGCGATGCCCACGTTTTCAGCAAGCTGGGCGCGCGCGTGGTTTTCTGCGGACCGGACGTGCTATTGCCGGAGACGGCGTGCGCGTTGGCGCCGGGAGTGGAAATTGTGCGCGAGATGGACGAGGCAATCCGCGGCGCTGACGTGGTGATGATGCTGCGGGTGCAGCAGGAACGGCTGTCAGGCATGCAGATCAACGTGGATGAGTACGTGCGCCGCTATCAACTGACCCCGGCCAGGCTGAAGCTGGCGAAAAAGGACGCGCTGGTGATGCATCCCGGGCCGATGATCCGGGGCATGGAGATGACCGACGAGGTGGCCGATTGCAAGCAGTCGGTGGTTCTGGAACAGGTACTGAACGGGGTGAAGGTGCGCATGGCCATCCTGGCAACGCTGTTGGGGGCAAAGCGATGAGCTCGATTCTGCTGGAGGGCGGACGGGTGATTGACCCGGCCACGGGGTTCGACGCGGTGGCCGACGTGCTGCTGCGCGATGGCCGGGTGGCGGAGATTGCCGAGGCGGGCAAGGCCCGGAGCGCGGCCGATGAGACGCTGAAGGTGAAGGGACTGATCGTGGCTCCCGGTTTTATCGATCTGCACGTGCATCTGCGCGAGCCCGGACAGACCCACAAGGAAAACATTGCCAGCGGTACGGCAGCGGCGGCGGCGGGCGGATTTACCTCGGTTTGCGCGATGCCGAACACCCGCCCCATCAACGACTCACCCGCCGTGACCCGATGGATGCAGGACGAGGATCGCGGGGCGGTGGTGAACGTGTTTCCGATTGCCGCGGCGACGCTGGGCAGCCTGGGAGAAAAGCTGAGCGATTATCGTGGCCTGAAGAAGGCCGGCGCCGTGGGGCTGAGTGACGACGGCAAGCCGATTCTGGACGACCGCGTGATGCGCGAGGCGCTGGCGTTGGCGGCCAAGGCCGGACTGGTGCTGATTCAGCACGCCGAGGACACCAGGCTCTCGCAGGGCAATCCGATGAACGAAGGCGTTACGTCATTCAAGCTGGGACTGCGCGGACAGCCGGCAGCCTCGGAATGGCAGATGGTGGAGCGGGACATCCGGCTGGCGAGCCAGGAGGGCGGGCGGCTGCACGTGGCGCACGTTTCCACCGGCAGGTCGCTCGACATGGTGCGGCTGGGACGTGCTTCGCAGGTACAGGTAACGGCCGAGGTGACGCCGCATCACTTTCTGTTCACCGACGAGAACTGCTCGACCTACGACACGCGCTACAAGATGAATCCGCCACTGCGCTCGGCGGCGGACCGGGAAGCACTGCTGGCGGGGCTGATCGATGGCACCATCGACGCCATCGCAAGCGACCACGCTCCCCACTCCCTGTTTGAAAAGGAAGTGGAGTTTGACAAGGCGGCATTCGGCATTACGGGGCTGGAGATTGCGCTGGCGGCGGCGCTGACGGCGTTGTACAAGTCGGGCAAACTTTCATTGCCGCGGGTGGTGGCGCTGCTATCGACGAATCCGGCAAGGATCGTGGGACTCGGCGGACGGGGCACGCTGGCCGAAGGGTCGGTGGCCGACGTGACGATTTTCGATCCCAAAAAGCGCTGGACCTACGACGTGCGCAAGACCCGCTCGCGCTCGCGCAATTGCCCGTACGACGGAATGCAGTTCTGCGGCAAGGCGCTGGCCACGATTGTGGGAGGCAGGATTGCGTGCAGCGAACTTTAGGCGTCGCGGCCGCAGATGAGTTCCGCAAAGGCCCGCATGGCGCGGGCCTTTTGCTGCTAGAGTTGGACTTCCGGCCATGAGCGATATCGATTCCATCCTGACCTCGATCTTCGGGCTCGAGCAGTTCCGCCTGCAGCAGCGCGAGATTGTGAACGACGTGCTGGCGGGGCGCGACGCGCTGGTGGTGATGCCGACGGGCGCGGGAAAAAGTCTCTGCTTTCAACTGCCGGCGGTTGCGCTGAAGGGGCTGACGCTGGTGATTTCGCCGCTGATCTCGCTGATGGCCGACCAGGTGCGGCAACTGCGGGCGCTGCGGATTCCGGCGCTGATGCTGTCGAGCGGACAAACGTGGGATGAGCAGCGCGAGGCGATGGCGCGGTTGCGCGATGGATTCCGCGGACTGTTTTATGTTGCGCCGGAGCGGTTCAGCGCGCCTGGATTTCTGTCGATCATCACCGCGCGCAAGCTGTCACTGCTGGCGATTGACGAGGCCCACTGCATCAGCCAGTGGGGACACGATTTCCGTCCGGAGTATCTGCGCCTGGGCGAGGTGCGCAAGCAACTGGGCGAGCCGCGGACGATTGCGCTGACGGCGACGGCGACGCCGGAGGTGCGCGCCGACATTGTGCGCAACCTGGAATTGAAAGATCCCGCGATCCACGTCACCGGCTTCGACCGGCCCAACCTCAGCTATCAATCGATTGTGTTTGCCAAGGCGAGGAACAAGGACCAGGAGCTGGTTGATTACCTTCGCCGGCAGAAGGCGGGCGGGATCGTGTACTGCTCCACGCGCAAACAGGTGGAGCAGGTGTCTGCCTTGCTGGAGGGAAATTTGCGCGGACGCACCGTGGTGAGCTATCACGCAGGGATGGAGGCGGAGCTGCGCGACAGCAGCCAGGGGCGCTTCAGCGAGCGTGGCGATCCCATCATGGTGGCGACCAACGCCTTCGGCATGGGCATCAACAAGCCGAACCTGCGCTATGTGATTCACTACAACCTGCCGGGAAGCCTGGAAGCCTACTACCAGGAGGCGGGACGCGCCGGACGCGATGGGCTGCCGGCGGATTGCATCCTGTACTTTGCCGTGGCCGATGTGATGACGCAGAAGTTTTTCATCGACAAGATTGGCGAGGCCAACGGCACGTTGAGCGAAAAACAAATTGCGGTGTTGCAGCAGCGGGGCGCCAGGCAACTGAACGCGATGCAGAACTATGCGCGCTGGGAACGCTGCCGGCGGCGGCAGATTCTGGAATATTTTGGGGAAGCGAAGATTCCGGAGAACTGCAGTTGCGATGTCTGCGGCGCGCGCAGTCCGAAGCTGAAGTTGACGGGGCGCGCGGCGGAGTTGGCGGTGAGTGCGGAGAATGAGCAGAGCCGGGGTCAAAGTCAGAGTCAACTAGCCCACGTTAGCCAGAAGACGGCGAACGTGGGACGCCCGGCCCTCCCCGCAAAATTTCTGGAGCGGGCGGCGGGCGCGGCCGTGGCTGCGGAAGATGTCCGCCTGGCGTGCATGAAGGAGCTTCGCCGCGACGTTGTGCGCTCGCTGGGCACGATCTTTTTCCAGCATCTTCCGGACGAGTTGCTGCGACGGTTGATTGCAAACCCGCCGCAGACGGTGGCGGAGTTAAAGGATGAGTTCGAGGTACACAACAAGATTGTAGAGAACTTTGGAATTCGGATTGTGCACCTGGCGAGCGCAGGGAAAGAGCAACGGCAGGAGCAAGAGCATGGTCAACCACCGCGCGTTAGCCAAAAGATGGCGGACGCGGGGCGCCAAGGCATTGCGCGGGCAAAAGTTGCGGCGCGCGGGATCGGGGCTCTGCATGGTGGGGCGGTGGAAGCTCGATTTGAACGGCTGCGCCTGCTGCGGCTGGAGTTGGCGCGCAAGAATCACTGGCCCGCCTATTGCGTGCTGCAGGATGCGACGCTGCTGGAAATTGCGCGGTCGCAGCCAAGATCGATGCGCGAGCTGATGGAGATCAAGGGGATGGGGCCGAAACGCGTGGAGAACTTTGGTAAAGAACTGCTGGCGGAGGTGGCCAGGGAGTGACCGGTCTCATGCGGTGAGAGATATGAAAATGGGCAGCCGAAGCTGCCCTTTATGCTGCGCGAAAACCAATTGTCAGGCGATCAGGGCCATGCGTTTGCCGACGCGGCCGAGGACTTCGAGAGCCTGGCTGAGCTGGGCTTCGCTGTGGGTAGCGGTGACGATGGTGCGGACGCGCGCCTTGCCCTCGGGAACCGTGGGGAAGGCGATGCCGGTGCCCATGACTCCCTCGTCGAAGATGGCTTTGCTGAACTCCATGGTGGCGCGGCCGTCGCCGATGATGATGGGGGTGATCGGCGTTTCGCTGGCCGGGGTGGTGACGCCGCCGATGTTGAAGCCGAGGAGTCCAAGTTCCTTCTTGAAGAAGCGCGTGTTGGACCAGAGACGCTCGATCAGTTCCGGCTCGTTCTGCAGCACGTCGAACGCGGCAATGCAGGTGGCGGCCACGGCGGGCGGATGCGAGGTGGAAAACAGGAAGGGACGGGCGCGATGGTAAAGATACTCGATGAAGTCACGGGTGCCGCAGACGTAGCCGCCAAGTGCGCCAATGGCCTTGGAGAGCGTTCCCACCTGGATATCGACGCGTCCGTGGACGCCGAAGTGGTCGATGGTGCCGCGTCCATTGCGGCCCAGGACGCCGGAGGCGTGGGCGTCATCGACCATCATGATGGCGCCATACTTTTCCGCGGCGGCGCAGAGGCCGGGCAAGGGGCCAATGTCGCCATCCATGGAGAAGACGCCGTCGGTGATGAGCAGTTTTTTGCCGGGAAGGTTTGCGACCGAAGCGAGTTGCTCCTCGGCGTGGGCCACATCCTTGTGACGGAAGACCTTGATGGCGGCACGCGAGAGGCGGCAGCCGTCGATGATGGAGGCGTGATTCAGCTCATCGCTGATGATGAAGTCGTCTTTGCCGAGGAACGAGGAAACGGCGCCGGCGTTGGCGGTGAAGCCGGACTGAAAGACGACGCAGGCCTCGACGCCCTTGAACCGCGCGATCTTCTCCTCGAGTTCCATGTGGAGCTTCATGGTTCCGGCGATGGTGCGCACCGCGCCGGAACCGACTCCGTACCTGCGCGTGGCCTCCAGCGCAGCCTCGCGCAACTTGGGATGGGTGGTGAGGCCGAGGTAGTTGTTGGAGGCGAGATTGATGACCTTGCGTCCGTCAAAATGGCAGACCGGAGCCTGCTCGTCCTCGAGCACGCGCAGTTTGAAATACGTTCCCTTCTGCTTCAGCGCGCTTAATTCATCCGAGAGGAAGGCGAGCGGATTGGTGCGGGCGGTGGACATGAGATTCCCCTTTTAGAATGCGCTGTCAACGGCGCCGGTGTAGAGCAGAATTTTCGAAGCCTTGCCGGAGTTCAGCAGTTCCATGCCCTTGCGGAATTCGGAGATGGGCAGGCGGTTGGTGATGACCGGATGGAGATCGAGTTTGCCGGCCTTGAGCAGGGCGGTCATCTGGTACCAGGTTTCGAACATCTTGCGCCCGTTGATGCCGAGGACGGTCGCGCCCTTGAAGATGATGTCGCGGGCGAAATCAAGTTCGAGAGGCCGGGAAGGAATGCCGAGCAGACTGACGCGGCCACCGGTGCGCAGAATGTCGAAGCCGAGTTTGACGGCGTCCTGGTGTCCGGCCATCTCCAGCAGGACGTCGACGCCGTAGCCGTCGGTATGCTCGCGAACGATGGCGCGCACGTCCTGGGTTGCGGGGTCGAGGACCAGATCGGCGTTCATCTGGCGGGCGATGTTGCGGCGGTATTCGTTGATCTCAATGGCGAAGACCTGGGCGGCGCCGCAGGCGCGGGCGACACTGATGGCGAACAGGCCGATGGGACCGCATCCGGTGATGGCCACGGTCTTGGCGGCCAGATCGCCGGAAAGCGCGGTGTGCATGGCGTTGCCGAGGGGATCGAGGATGGAAGCGTACTCGTGGGGGATGGCGGGATCGAGCTTCCAGATGTTGGACTCGGGTATGGCAACATAGTCGGCAAAGGCGCCGTCGCGATCAATGCCGATGATTTTGACGTTCTGGCAGATGTGCCCCTGTCCGGTGCGGCACTGCAGGCACTTGCCGCAGGCAACATGCATCTCCGCCGAGACGAAATCGCCCTCTTTGACGCTGGTGACCTCGTTGCCGACGGCGGCGACATGACCGCAGAACTCGTGGCCGGGAACCAGCGGCGGCGCAATGCGTCCCTGGGCCCAGGGATCCCAGTTGTAGATGTGCAGATCGGTGCCGCAGATGGAGGCGACTTCAACCTTCACGAGGACATCGGCAAGGCCGATGGCGGGAACTGGAACCTCGCGGATTTCAACGCCCGCTTTGGACTCGTTCTTGACCACGGCCGACATCAGATTCGACATGGCGATTCGCCTCTTCCGAAGGGCTGGGAGCAAGTGTCCGAGCCCGGGCACTTGCGTACGCGGAACCACACATTCTAGCACCGCGGCCACAGTACGCCGTCCAGAGGCGCGGGTTGGCGGCGGGCAGACAGGCCTCAGCGCGAGTCTGAGAGCGGGAAAGACCAGGTACCCAGGGCAGGAAGCGGGGATCGAAAAAGTGGATGGCGTATAGGAAATGAGGACGAAATCGTTCGTCAAGTGAAAAAAGACGAAAATCTATTGACAAATAGTGTAACTCGACACAAAATCTAGGACTAGCACTTGATTGCATGCAAGATGTAGGGCATGTAGTACAGTTCATTGCGATATTGCCTTCGAGGGAGAAGGTTCTCGTCAAGTGTTGCGATAATGGCGAACAGCTGCAGACCTACGAGGAGGCTAGACCTCGGTTCCCATTGCTCAGTCTCCGCTCAGTTTGCGGAGACTTTTTCATTGCAGCGGATTCGATTGAAGCGGCCCGGCGCACGTGTTACAAGAACAGGGAACAGAAAGCATCGCTGACCATGCCAACCGCAAAACGCAAACACGCCCGGGCACAGACGGAAGTGGTCATTCCGGAGAAGATCTACTTCCGCATCGGCGAAGTCAGCGAGCTGGCACAGCTTCCGACCTATGTGCTGCGCTTCTGGGAGACCGAGTTTGCGCAACTGCGGCCCACCAAGAGCAGCACCGGACAGCGCATGTACCGCCGCAAAGACGTGGAATACGTGATGCAGATCCGCAAGCTGCTGTACGAGGACGGATTCACGATTGCGGGCGCGCGCGAAAAGCTGAAGGAAGAGTTGCGGCTGAACCGGCCGCCGGCGCAGGCCGCGAAACGGGCTGCAAAAGAGGATGGGGGCGCGGCCCAGGCGGCGTTACCGTTTCTCGCGCCGGTGAACGGCGCACACCCCAGGGAGGAGCTGCGCCGGGTGCGGAAGCAGCTCTCGGACGTACTCGACCTGCTCTCCTGATCCGTTAGTCACACCCGGTTTCCACAGACGCGGGGGCTCAGGTTGGCCTGCCGGTAATATAAGCCTCCAGGTGGCGGATGGTCTCGGTTTGGGCGGAGAGAATCCAGTTCACCAGGTCTCCGATGGAAACCACGCCGACGATGCGATCGTTCTCCAGCACCGGGAGATGGCGGATGCGGCGGCTGCTGATGATCTGCATGCACTCGCCGACGGTGTGATCGGGAGAGACGGCGATGACCGGTGAACTCATGATTTCAGCGACCGTGGTCTGGCGGGACGATCGCCCCTTGAGGATCACTTTTCTGGCATAGTCGCGCTCGGAGACGATGCCCACGATTTTGCCCTCGAAGACTACCAGTAAGGCGCCGACCTCTTTTTCCGCCATCCTGGCGATGGCCGAATAAACAGAGTCCGCTGGAGAGACAGAGCAGATGAGGCCGTTCTTCTGCTTCAGGATGGGACGAATCGACTCGGTGAGATGCAAAAGTGCCTCCTGGGTAACCAAGATAATACCCTCTTTCCGTTGTTTCTTGAGTTAATACTCAAGATTTCTTCCATGATGACCTGATTACCTATGGGTGTGGCCGGACAAGTTTCTGGAGTGATTTATCAAGATTTAGTTGACAGACAAACCCTTTAAGAATAATTTTCATGAGCGGCCGGTGCGTAATATCGGGCTGGGCAGTGGGGCTTCCCGGCTACTTCGACGCACATCCGGCTGGTTTATCCCTTGGTCAGCATCGCAGTCAGGGCATCCCTTCATGCGCTCCCCTAGATTTATGTGGAGAAGGAGAAAGCGAAAGTATGAGAAAGCTGGGAATGTTATGGGCAGCGTCACTGCTGCTGGGTAGCTCGCTGGGCTTGGCGCAATCCGGGCCGGACAGCGTGTGCGAGGTCAACGTGAGCGTCCCGAACCCTGGCGGCGCGAAGCAGTTTGAGGAAGCCCGCAAGAAGCACAACGAATTTCATAAGGCGGAAAAGGACAAGAATCAAATCGGGGTATGGGAGGTCTTGACCGGGCCTTACTCGGGGGCATATGTGACCACCGTCTGCGGCCTGGGATGGAAAGAGATGGACGGGCACGACGCCTTCGACAAGCGGGACATGGAAGACATCGAGAAGACATTGCTTCCGGCCACTGCCACCAACCAGCAGTCGTACTACGTGCTGCGCAAGGATCTCAGCCTGGCCCCGGACTCCCCAACCCAGCCGAAGATGATCACGGTTATCCACTACTTTGTGAAACCCAGCGGACTGACGCAGTTTATCGATTCGGTGAAGCGAATCAATGCGGCGATTGTGCAGACCAGGTATCCGACAAATCCTTCGCGATGGTACCAACTGGCAAACGGCGGCGAAGGCCCGCGCTATGTGCTTGTCACCGACCGTTATTCGTGGGCGGACATGCAGGGGCCGGACCAATCGATGAAGGAGATGCTACAACAGGCTTACGGAGCCGACGACAAAACGCTGCAAAATCTGCGCGACGCAGTGGACCACACGGTCTCCGAAATGATGGAGCTTCGCGTCGACTTGAGCTATCTGCCAGCCAAATAACGGAGCCGGATGGACGCCTGGAACCCGCGCCGGGACGCGGGTTCATTTTGCCGCCATGGGAAACAGGCTTTGTCCCGGCGCTTGTTCCCGGGCATAAGGTTGATAAAAACAAACGATAGGGCAGATGCGCTCCGCCTGGGCGGGTTGCCAGTAGAATTGAATGTAGCAAGGCGAAACATTGGGATGGATTGATCTGAATGCGTTTTCGGGACGTGTGAGCAGGGCCGCCGGCTGGTGGCCTTTTTGTTTTGCCGGGATTCTGGGATTGAGGTAAATTCTGTGGGTACTTGGGCCATCGGCGGCATTGACTCCATTTATTTTATGAAGTTGCGCAATGCACAGAGAAGCTCGTATCGCGTGTGGCTGCTGATGCAGCGGCGATTGAGCGGACTGCGCTATGCGACGCGGATGTTGATCAGCGGCCTGATTGTGTGGCTGATCCTGGCGGTGGTGTTCAAGACCGATCCGCTGTGGGGGCTGATCTCCAGCGTGGTGGTGACCGAGGTAAAGGCAGCCTCGGCGTGGAACGCCTTTATTTCGCGGCTGCTGAACACCGTGATTGGCAGCCTGGTGGCCCTGGGATTCCTGAAGTTCGCGGGGGCCTCGGAGTGGTCGGTGCTGGCGGCGATGGGGGTGGCGACGATTGTCTCCTCAGACCTGGTGAAGGTTCCGATCAGCTGGCGGATTGCGCCCATCACGGCGGCGATTGTGATGTTGCCGGCCTATGTGTCGCACTCGGCCCATGCGGGGCTGACGGCGGCTTTGCAACGGACGGGAGAAGTTATAATCGGCTCGGCGGTGGCGGTGGGCGTCTCCTGGGCGACGGCCGGATTGTTCCGGCGGCGAAGGCTTGGAGCCGAGCGCCAGGCGCTCCCGGCAGAGCCGTTGGACGCTCCCGGTAAGCCATTGAAAGATGGCAGGTTAGAGTAATTCTCGGCAATCCGGCGGAGAGTCGCCGCGTGCTATAATGTTCTGTGCTTCTCAGTGGCTAATTTCCCACAATCTGTAGAGTGAACGGCGAGCCGGGCGGCCTGGGGAACAGGGCTTGGCTGGACCCGGGCGCAAGTCCAGCCGGACCCCGCGCGAGCGGGAAACCCTGGGGCGAAGGAAGCAAACCGGGATTGTGGCTGAAGTGGGTATTTGTGCTTCCCACCTTATCGCCACAAAGAGCGCGGCGCGGAGGTGGGGCACCCGGGCTTCCCACCGGCGCACGAGTACGCGTAGAGATTCTTCAGCGTGCTGGAAGGTATTTAGGACGACATGGCCGACGAAACGAACAATCCAAAACTGCCGCTGGAAGGCGGCGGTGGACCACCGCAGAACATCCAGCCGATCAACATTGAAGAAGAGATGCGGCGCTCCTATCTCGACTACTCGATGTCAGTGATTATTGGCCGCGCGCTGCCGGATATCCGCGACGGATTGAAGCCGGTGCACCGGCGCATTCTGTACGCGATGCACGACATGGGGCTGCTGCACAGCCGCAAGACGGTAAAGTGCGCCAAGATCGTGGGCGAAGTGCTGGGCAAGTATCACCCGCACGGTGACAGTTCGGTGTACGACGCGACGGTGCGCATGGCGCAGGATTTCTCGCTGCGCTACCCGCTGGTGGATGGCCAGGGAAACTTCGGCTCGGTGGACGGCGATCCGCCGGCGGCCTACCGCTATACGGAAGCGCGGCTGACGGCGATTGCGTCGGAAATGCTGGCCGACATCGACAAGGACACGGTAGACTTTGCCGCCAACTTTGACGACTCGACGGCCGAGCCGACGGTGCTGCCAACGCGGATTCCCACCCTGCTGATCAACGGTTCGAACGGCATTGCCGTGGGCATGGCAACCAACATTCCGCCGCACAACCTTACCGAGATTCTGACGGCGGCGATCCGGCTGGTGGAAAAGCCGAAGACGACGCTGGAAGACATTCTCGGCGTGCCGGGCAGCGAAGAGAAACCTCCCATTGTGCAAGGCCCGGACTTCCCGACGGCCGGGTTCATCCACGGCCGCAAGGGACTGCACGAGGCGTACCGCACGGGCCGCGGACGCTTCCTGATGCGCGCCAAGGTTGCGATTGAGCACCTGACGAAAGAGAAGGACGCCATCATCGTCAGCGAAATTCCTTACCAGGTGAACAAGGCGCGACTGATCGAACGCATCGCCGACCTGGTAAACGACAAGACGATTGAGGAGATCAGCGATATCCGCGACGAGAGCGACCGCGACGGCATGCGGATCGTGATCGAGCTGAAGCGGGGATCGCAGCCGGAGATTGTGCTCAACCAGCTCTACAAGCACACCTCGATGCAGGAGAGCTTCAGCATGATTTTTCTGGCCGTGGTGAACGGCCAGCCGCGCGAGATGGGACTGGTGCAGGCGATCCAGTACTTCATCGACCACCGCGTGGACGTGATCCGGCGGCGGTCGGCGTTTCTGTTGCAGAAGGCGAAGGACCGCGCGCACATCCTGGAGGGCTACCAGAAAGCCCTGGACTACCTGGATCACGTGATTGCGATCATCCGCGCCAGCCAGAACCGGGCCGAGGCGCGCGAGAACCTGGTGGCTTACTTTGGCGGAAAAAGGATCACGATTAACCTGACGGGGCGATTCCCTGAAGCTGACGCCCAGAATCCGTTCACAGCCAAGCAGGCCGACGCCATCCTGGAATTGCAACTGCACCGGCTGACCCGGCTTTCGATCGACGAGATTTTGCACGAGTTGAACGAACAAAGGGAGCGCATTGCCGAGTACGAGTTGATCCTGGGATCGGAGAAGAAGCTGCGCTCGGTGATCGTGGAAGAGCTGAAGCAGATTCGCAAGGACTACGGCGACGAGCGGCGCACGATCATCCAGGACGAAGCCAAGGAGTTGCAACTGGAAGACCTGATCGCCGACGAGCAGGTTGCGGTGACGGTGAGCCACGCGGGCTATCTGAAGCGGACGAACGTCTCGATTTACCGGCAGCAGCGGCGCGGGGGCACGGGACGCAAGGGCATGAGCACGCGCGAAGAAGACTTTGTCGAGCACATGATCGCCGCGACCACCCACAACTACATCCTGATCTTCACGAATACCGGACGGGTGTATTGGCTGAAGGTGTATGAGATTCCGGATGTGAGCGCGGCGGGCAAGGGCAAGCACGTTGGCAACCTGGTGAGTTTGCAGCCGGGCGAGACGGTGCGCGCCTTCCTGTGCGTGAAGGACCTGGAAGAAGAAGGCAAGTTCATTTTCTTTTCCACCCGCAACGGGACGGTGAAGAAGACTCCGCTGAAGGATTTTTCCAACGTGATGTCGCGCGGCATTATTGCCATTGGCATCGACAAGGACGACGAGTTGGTGTCAGCCCAGGTGACCGACGGACAGCAGTACATTCTGCTGGCGACGCACCTGGGGATGGCGGTGCGCTTCGACGAAGAAGACGTGCGCTCGATGGGACGGCCTGCCTACGGGGTGCGCGGCATGAAGCTGGCGGACAAGGATTATCTTGTGGGCATGGTGGTGACGCCGAAGAATGCAACGCCGGGCGCCGAGCACAAAACCCGCAAGAAGAACCACAAGGACGAGAGCGGCGAACTGATGCCGAACCTGATCCTGACGATTTCGGAAAACGGCTACGGCAAACGGACTCCGGTGGACGACTACCGGTTGACCGGACGCGGCGCCAAGGGCGTCATCAACCTGAAGACCACGGCGAAAAACGGCAAGGTGGTTGCGATTCTGCTGGTGAGCGAAGAGAGCCAGGCCATGCTGATCAGCCAGTTCGGCAAGATCATCCGCATGGGTACGGATACGATTCGCGAAGCGGGACGGGCGACCCAGGGCGTCAAGCTGTTGCAGTTGGAGGGCGACGACCGGGTGGCCGCGGCCGTGGTGCTTCCGAAGGAAGAAACGAACGGCAATGGCAACGGCGACGAATTGGGGCTGCCGCTGGAATAACAGTGCTGTAATGTAAAAGGCCCGGCACGATGCCGGGCCTTTTTGTTATGGCCGCACAGGTCCGGATGGTGGCTCCGCATGACATTGCGCCGGGCCTTGCGTTTATTTGCTCTTTGCACCCAGAAGTTTAAGAACCTCGGTTGCGGCACCGGCGGAAGAAGCGGGATTCTGGCCGGTGATGAGGTTGCCATCGGTCAGCACATAGGACTGCCAATTTGGCCCTTTGGTGTAAATGCCACCCTTGCTCTTCAACTCATCTTCCACCAGAAATGGAACTATCTTGGTAAGCCCTATGGCCTCCTCCTCGGAATCCGAGAAACCAGTGACTCGCTTGCCAAGAACCAGCGGCTTATTGCCCGCGCCCAGGGCATGACGCAGCACGGCCGGCGCGTGGCAGACAGCAGCAACGGGTTTGCCAGCCGCGTACATAGCTTCAATCAACTGGATTGAGCTGCGATTTTCGGCTAAGTCCCACAGAGGACCGTGGCCGCCTGGGTAAAAGATTGCATCGTAGCTGGCGGGGTTTACTTCAGACAGTTTGAGAGTGTGAGCCAACACATTCTGCGCGTCTTTGTCGCTCTTGAAGCGCTTGGTAGCTTCGGTTTGCGATTCAGGATCGTCGCTGCGGGGATCCAGCGGGGGTTGTCCTCCATTGGGAGAAGCCAGGGCAATCTGCGCTCCGGCATCCTCGAAGACATAATAAGGAGCCGCAAACTCTTCCAGCCAGAACCCGGTCTTGTGTTCTGTATTGCCGAGTTGATCGTGCGAGGTAAGAACCATCAGAATCTTCATCTGCCTATTGCCTTTCCCCAATTGGATTCCGCGATAGGCCCGGAAGATGCAGATGGGTGAAAAGACGAGAGTGCATTGCGGCGCTGCCCTTCGGAAACAAAAAGGCATGTCAGCTCGTGTTGCTGCGTCCGGACGACTGCCAAAGGGTGGTGGAAATTTGATACAATCTGCCGCGGCCGGATTGGGAGGTGTGACGATGCGAAGAATACTGGCGGTACTGGTGACATTGGTGGTGGCAGCCACGGCGCAACAGTTCCGGGCGGTGCCGGATACGCCGGCCTGGAAAAGCTTGCAGACGCTGGCGGGCAAATGGGAGGGGACGGCGCCGCACGGCGACAAGGAAATGGGGATGCACAAAACCCAGATAGACGTGCGGCGGACCGCCGATGGCTCGGCGCTGATGCTCTGGATGGACGCGGGAACATCGCACGAAATGGTCACGATGATTTATCCGGACATGGACGAGGTGCTGGCCACACACTACTGTTCGGCACACAATCAACCGCGGATGAAGCTGGTGTCGGCCACGCCGTCGCGGCTGGTTTTTGAGTTCAAGGATGGGACCAACATCGGTCCCCACGATGGGCACATGGCAGGGCTGGCCATCGTCCTGGTCGACGCCAACCATCACGACGAGGAATGGACCTGGGACCAGGACGGCAAACGCGATACCACGGTGTTCCACTACATCAGAGCGGCGTCGAATTAACCGGCGCAGAGGCGGACGATATGGCCTGCGGGAGAGATCCGGCAGGCCGTTTCCACTTGCGGGGCGAGGGCGTCGGTTGCATTTGCGGCGGTTCGGCGCAGGATGGCAGCTACAATTGCAAGATGCTGACATTGCATCAAGCTGGAGTGCTCTTTGCCGTTGCCGTGGTTAGCGGGATGATGAACGCGGTGGCCGGGGGCGGGAGTTTTCTGAGTTTCCCGGCGCTGCTGCTGGTGGGCGTGCCGCCCATCCAGGCGAACGCCACCAATACCGTGGCGCTTTATCCGGGAACCCTGGGCAGCATTGGCGCCTATCGCAACGAACTGCGCGGCGGGGAGGCGCGGCGGGTGCTGTTTCCCCTGCTGGCAACGGGAGTGGTGGGCGGGTTGCTGGGCGCGGTGACCTTGCTGTTCACCCCGCAACAGACATTTCTGCGGCTGATTCCGTGGCTGCTGCTGGCGGCGACCTTGCTGTTTGCATTCAGCCGGAAGATCACGTCGGCGCTCGGTTCCAGGGGCGGTGAAGCGGCGCTGACCACCAAGGGCGGCGCCGTGGCGCAATTTTTTGTCGCCTTCTACATTGGCTACTTCGGGGCCGGTGCGGGCATCCTGATGATGGCCCTGCTGGCGCTGCTGGGGATGACGCATATTCACCGCATCAACGCCTACAAGACGGTGCAGGCGGCGGTTTGCAACGGGATTGCCGTGGTGGCGTTTGTGGCCAAGGGCGTCATCTACTGGAGACATGCGGGCGTGATGGTGGCGGGGGCGCTGGCGGGCGGCTACTTTGGCGCCTGGTATGCGCAGAAGATGAAGCAGGAACACGTGCGCTGGATCGTCATTGCGATCGGGGCGGGGATGTCAGCATACTTCTTCTGGAAGACGGGATTCCGGACGCGATGATCCCCGTCTTCACCTGGGTTGGATACGCAGCGGGCACGCTGACGACGCTTGCCTTTCTGCCCCAGGTGTTGCACGTGTGGAAGACCAAGCGCGCCGGCGACCTGCATATGGGAACCCTGGTGTGCTTCACCGTGGGTGTGACGCTCTGGCTGGTGTACGGAATTGCGGTGAAGCAGATGCCGGTGATCGTGGCCAATGCGGTGACGCTTGTCTTGCAGTGCGCCATCCTCTGCCTCAAGCTGCGTTACGCGGCGGCGGATAAGCGGAAGGCTCGGAACAACTGAGAATTGCCGGGCAGGCGCAAATTCCGTATTCATGCGGGAACGGATTTTGGGGAATGATCGAACGGAGAGATTCCCAGATGCCAGCAGAGACAGCAATGCACAAGCCCGCGACGGTCCAGTACTTTATCCTGGCCGTGTTGTTTCTGATCACGGCGGCCTACCAGGCGAAACACCTCACCTTTATTGCTGAATACCTTGACGGACGGATCGGCGTGGTACGCGCGCCGGGCTCGATGCAGACCTCCAAGCCGATTGTGAGCCAGGTGGAGGCCGAGGCAGCCAAGGCCGGGCTAAAGGTGGGGGACACCTTGCTGGAGCTGAACGGACAGCCGTTTGACAGCCCCGCCCAGGCGGGTCGCGCGCTGGAATACGCGCACCCCGGGGATACGCTGAGGTTGACCGTGCAGCACGAAGGCGGCACACGGCAGAGCCTGCTGGTTCCACTGGTGGAGCGCACCCGGGACGCCAGCGACCACTGGCTGTTCGTGATCCTGCTGCACGCGGTCTTGCCGCTGTCCTGCGTGGCACTGGGTTTCTGGGTAGCGGTTTTGCGGCCGCGGGAACCGGTGGCGTGGATTCTGCTGGCGTTGCTGCTGGGATTCAGCCAGATCTTTGGCATCGCGGCAGAAAACATGGACGGCAGCCTGGGCAGCAACCTGGCGCTGGGTTACAAGGTGACATGCGCCTCGACCTGGGTTCTCTGGCTGTTTGCCCTGGGACTGTACTTTCCGGAACAGCTTGAGTTTGAGCGGCGCTATCCCTGGCTGAAATGGTTTGTGCTGATTCCACTGGCAGCTCTGGCCGCACTCGGGATCGCGTACACGGAAGCCGGAGTGATCAGCTATGCGGCGGTGGCCCGCCTGGATGCCATGGTTCCGCGGGCGGTTGGGATCGCCGGCCTGGCATTCATTCTGATCGCCATCGCCGGCTTCTTCGTGACGATTATCGCGAAGTATTTTGTGGCCTCCACGCCGGATGCGAAACGCCGGCTGCGGCTGCTGTATGGGGGAATGTTCCTGGCGCTGGTGCCGACGCTCTCACTGCTGATTGCCAGCGTGATTCAGAAAAAGCGGGTGGACGACTATCCCGCGTGGGTGGAACTGCCCTGCCTGTTGCTGACCATTCTGTTTCCGGTGACGCTGGCCTACATCATCGTGGTGTACCGGGCCATGGATATCCGCGTGGTGGTGCGGCAGGGCTTGCAGTACACGCTGGCCCGCAAGGGCGTAGCCGTGCTGCAAGGGCTGCTCACGGCGTCGCTGGTGCTGACGATTGCGGCCCAGTTGACCCAGCCGCACCCCGCGAGCCTGGCGGAAGGTTTGATTGTGGCGCTGGGCATCCTGGCGGTCCTGCTGATGCGCCGCGGGGCGGCGCGGCTGGCAAAGTGGATCGACCGGCGGTTTTTCCGCGACTCCTACAACACAGAGCAGCTGATGATGGAGCTGAGCGAACAGGTGCGCACGATTGTCGAAACCGGTTCGCTGCTGGAGACCGTTGCGCGGCGGGTCTCGGAGTCGCTGCACGTGCCCAGGGTTGCGGTGCTGCTGCAGGAAGAGAATTCGTACCGGCTGGCCTACGCGCTGGGATATGAGGGCGCGGCGGGGATTGAGTTTCCCGAGAGCTCCGCCACGGTGCGGCAACTGAGGGAGGCGAAACAGCCCACGCGGGTGTATCTGGACGACGCCAACAACTGGGTAAACCGCGAGGCGGAGGTGGGCAGCGGAGAGCGCGGAGCCCTGGCCAAGCTGCAATCCGAGTTGCTGGTTCCGCTGCTGGCGGTGGGACGATTGCTGGGCTTCATCAGTTTGAGCCAGAAACGGTCGGAGGAGCCGTACTCGCGCACCGACCTGCAACTGTTGGGGTCGCTTGCGGCGCAGACGGGACTGGCGCTGGAGAACGCACGGTTGACCTCGGCGGTGGCCGAAGAGGCGGCCCAGCGGGAGGCGATGAAGCGCGAGGTTGAAATTGCGCGCCAGGTGCAGGAGAGGCTGTTTCCGCAGCATCCGCCGGTGGTGCCAGGATTGGATTACTGCGGAGTGTGCCGGCCGGCGCGGGGAGTGGGCGGGGACTACTACGATTTTCTGCTGCTGCCGGGCGGCGAGTTGGGGATTGCGGTGGCCGATGTCTCCGGCAAGGGGATTTCGGCGGCGCTGATGATGGCGAGTTTGCAGGCTTCCCTGCGCGGGCAGACCATGCAGGGGCCGGAAGGCCTGGCGGCGCTGGTGGAACGGGTGAACCGGCTGGTGTACGAAGTGTCGTCTCCGGAGCGGTACGCGACTTTCTTCTTTGCCCAGTATGAGCCCGGGAGCCACGCCCTGACCTACGTGAACGCCGGACATAATCCTCCGATGCTACTGCGCCCGCGCGGCGGGCAGTGGACGGTGCAGCGGCTGGAGGTGGGTGGAACGGTAGTGGGATTGCTGCCGCAGTGTGAGTACAGCCAGGACTCGCTGCAATTGCATGCGGGCGACGTGCTGGTGGCGTTTACCGACGGCATCAGCGAGGCGATGAACCTGGCCGACGAGGAGTGGGGCGAAGAGCAATTGCTGGAGACGCTGAAGCAGTGCGACGGCAAGAGCGCGGCGGAGACGGTGGCATGCGTGATCGCCGCCGCGGATCAGTTCACGGCCGGGGCAAAGCAGTACGACGATATGACGGTGGTGGTGATGAAGGTGGAAGCGGGCCAGTAGACCAGGGACCAACCGATAACATGAAAAATGGCAGCTTCCATCCCGGCATATTGACGCACAAGATTCCAGTTGGCGCTGGAGTCGCTGGTCTGATCTTCACCGTTGGGAGTTTGGCTATCTTTCTTGTTGGTCTCCCGGCTCTCTGGTACTTTCTGGCGGGCGCGGTCGCTTTGGGCATTGGAATTGCCGCTTTTATGCACATAGAAGAGCGTTGAACTCGAAGGCATCTTGACGCACAAGATTCCAAATAGCTTCCTGAAACGCCCCATCCATCCCGGTCCCGAACCCGGCATGTAACCGCCTGCTCATTTTGCCAGTCCATCCCGCCAACTCAAAAATTACCCGCCCATCCCTGCGCAGGACTATACTTTGGATGCTATGGCCTTCCCAATCAATCGTCAGCGCCGTCTGCGCCGCACTGAAGCCTTGCGCTCCTTCGTGCGGGAAACCCGGCTTACTCCCGCCGGGTTCGTCTATCCTCTTTTCATCTGTCCTGGCGAGGGCGTCCGCAAACCGATCCGCTCCATGCCCGGCATCTTCAACCTCTCCGTCGACGAGGCGGTAAAGGAATGTCGCGAGGTCCACTCTCTCGGCATCCCTGCCATCATTCTGTTCGGCCTGCCGGAGACCAAGGACGAGGTCGCCACCGGTGCCTGGGCCGAGGACGGCATCGTGCAGCGCGCCGCCCGTGCCATCAAGGCCGCCTTCCCCAGCCTGCTTATCCTGGGAGACGTTTGCCTCTGCGAATACATGTCGCACGGTCACTGCGGCATCGTCAAAAAGGTGGACGGAGGAACCCCGGAAACCGAGTATGAAATTGTCAACGATGACACCCTGGACATCCTGGCCAAGACTGCCGTCTCCCAGGCCCACTCCGGCATCGATATCATCGCCCCCTCGGACATGATGGATGGCCGCGTCGACGCCATTCGCACGGCGCTCGACCACCACGGCTTCGAGAACACGCCCATCCTCAGCTACGCCGCCAAGTTCGCCAGCGGTTTTTACGGCCCGTTCCGCGAGGCGGCCGACTCCGCCCCGTCCTTTGGCGACCGCCGCAGCTACCAGATGGACCCGGCCAACGCCCGCGAAGCCATCCGCGAAATCGAACTCGACCTGGAGGAAGGCGCTGACATGATCATGGTCAAGCCCGCGCTCCCCTACCTCGATGTCATCGCCGAGGCCCGCATGCGTTTTGACGTTCCTCTCGGCGCCTACCAGGTCAGCGGCGAGTTCGCCATGATCAAGGCCGCCGCCCAGAATGGCTGGATCGACCACGACCGTGTCATGATGGAATCCCTCACCAGCATCCAGCGCGCCGGAGCCTCCATCATCCTCACCTACTTCGCCAAGGAAGCCGCCAAACTCCTCGGCTAGATTGATGCATCCGCACCACACCAAGGGCCGCCCGCAATGGCGGCCCTTTTCGCAGGTGGCAGGTGGCCCACATCCGCCTTCCGTTGGAGAATGTGGGGCAATCGTCCACACCCCTTTTTCGTCGAATCGGGGGCCATCTCACGCAGCCGGGTGATTTCAGTCACAGCGAAGGCGGGGACGCGGCGTTATAGTTGTGGAATTGAAAAGCAATTTCAAAATCATACCGTCACCCGCCGGAGTCCCTCGCAGTGAATCCCTTTCGTCCTCTTAGCCGCACTATCCAAATCATGTTCCTGTTCGTCGCCTGCACCGCCTCGCTTCTCGCCGCCACCGCTGACGCCGTCTCTCTCCGCGGCACCGTATCTGATCCCACCGGCGCCGTCGTTCCCGGAGTCAAGGTCAGCGCCCGGAATCTCTCCACTGGCGCCGTGCAGGAAGCCACAACCGGCCCCGAGGGCGCCTATGCGCTCGCGCTTTCCGCCGGCCGTTACGACGTCGGGTTCAGCCTCGCCGGCTTCCAGCCCATCCTCCGCCGCGGAGTCGATCCGGCTGCCATCGCCCAGCTTGACGTGCAGTTAGCGCTTGCAACCCAGGTCGAGTCCCTCAGCGTCACCGTCGAGCTTCCCGGCATTGAGACCATCAGCTCGCAACTGGGAGAGACCATCTCTGCCGCCAAGATGACTTCGGTTCCTCTCAATGGCCGCAGCTTTACCGATCTGCTGGCCATTCAGCCGGGTGTCATCCCCGCCAGTTCGCAGCAGCCCAACGCGGTTGTCATGTCCGGCTGCACGGCCACGCCGCCGTCGGGAGACCTCAACGCCGGCAATCTTTCCGTCAGCGGACAGCGCGAAACCAGCAACGGATTCACCGTCAACGCCGCCGGCGTCGAGGAGGATTTCAACAACGGAACCGCCGTCGTTCCCAACCTGGATTCCATCCAGGACTTCAAGGTCCTCACCAGCAACTTTGACGCCGAGTACGGCAACTTCAGTGGCGGCCAGGTCCTGGTCACCACCAAGTCCGGAGGCAACCACTTCCACGGCAGCGCCTTCGAATTCCTGCGCAACACCGCGTTGGACTCGCGCAACTACTTTGCCACCAGCCGCGCCGCCTACCAGCGCAACCAGTTCGGTGGAACCTTCGGCGGTCCCATCCGCCGCGACCGGGCTTTCTTCTTCCTCGATTACCAGGGCACCACCATGAACCAGGGCCAGGAGACCGGCTACATCACCGTACCCAGTCTCGCCGACCGCAGCGGCAATCTCACTGACCTGGCCAACCAGCTCACCGGCGCGGTCAGCACGCCTTACTGGGCCGCCCAGCTCTCCTCCAAGCTGGGTCAGAACGTCACCGACGGCGAGCCTTATTCGCAGGTATTTCCCAACGGCAACATTCCCCGATCCCTCTGGTCGGCGCCAGCCAAGGCTCTGCTGCAATACATTCCCCAGCCCAACGTCGGCACATCCACTTTCTCCAGCTCCTCGCAAAATGAAACTCTGGGCGACAACAAAGCTGCCGCCCGCTTCGACCAGAGTATGCGCTGGGGCAATCTTTCCGCCTATTACTTCATCGACCAGTACACCTTGAACAATCCCTACCCCACTACCCAGGGCGGGGCCAATGTGCCGGGCTTCCAGGCCATCTCCAACGGACGCGCGCAACTGTACAGCCTCTCGCTCACCAAAGCCTTCGGCGCCCGCATGGTCAACGAGGCGCATTTCAGCTACATGCGCGACTTCAACGTCATCGGCAAGCCGGTCGGAGGCGTCGGACCGGCGCTCGCCTCCCAGGGTTTTGTCACCGGCGCGGGCACTCTCGGCATTGTTCCTCTCGATCCCAGCATTGAAGGCGTGGAGAACGTCGCCTTTAACGACTACACCATTGGCGTTGATGTCACCAGCGAGCGCCAGGTCAACAATACTTTTCAGTGGAGTGACACGTTCTCCCGCATCCTCGGCCGCCACACCCTCAAGTTTGGCGGCAGCTTTCATCTCGATCAGGTCAACATCGCCTCCAACTCCATCAACAACGGCTCCTTCGTCTTCCAGGGCACGGAGACCGGCTCGGACTTCGCCGACTTCCTTCTCGGCGTTGCCAGCACTTACGAGCAAGGCGATGCCAGTTCGTTCTACATCCGCAACAAATACATTGGCGCCTTCGCCCAGGATAGCTGGCAACTGCGTCCCAGCCTCGTGCTCAACCTCGGCCTGCGCTGGGATGTTTTACCGCCCTGGCATGAGAAGTACAACCAGCTTCAGACCTTCGTCCTGGGACAGCAGTCCATCGTCTATCCCGGCGCTCCCGCCGGCATTGTCTTTCCCGGAGACCCGGGAATTCCCCGCACCCTGGCGCCCACAAAGTGGGACAACGTCTCGCCGCGCCTTGGCCTCGCCTACTCGCCTGATTTCGACTCGGGTCTGCCCGGCGTCCTGTTCGGCCATTCCGGCCAGAGCAGTCTGCACGCCGGATTCGGCTTCTTTTACTCGGCCATCGAGGGTCTTTCGGCCGGCATCATGAGCGCCAACGCGCCCTACGGATACGACTACAACAGCACCATCGGGCAGCCGCTTTTCAGTGAGCCATTCGTTTCCGCAACCACCGGCCTCAGCAACGGACAGCCTTTTCCCTCGCCCATTCCTGTCTTCGGCGCATCCCCCAGCCATCCCAACACCAGCGTCGACTGGTCCAGCTACACTCCCATCACCGGCGATCCCGCTTTTTACTACCGCAACACCTCGCCCTACACGGAGAGCTACAACTTTTCCTACGAGCGCGATCTCGGGCGCGGCACTTTTCTCAAGCTCGCCTATGTCGGGTCGCAGGCCCATCACCTGCTGGTACTCACCTCGGCCGATCCCGGCAACGCCGCGCTCTGCCTCAGCGTTAGCCAGAAAAGTCAGGTGATGCCCAACACGCCCACCTGCGGCCCCTTCAACGAAGGCGGAATCTTTACCCGGCCCAATGGCAGCACTCTCCAGGTCAGGGGACCGTTCAACGCCTCGTTTGACGGCATCACCTATCAGAAGACCATCGGCTTTTCCAACTACAACGCCTTTGAGGCTTCCGTGCGCCACGCCGGCCCCAGCTTCGAGGTGATGGCCGCCTACACCTACGGCAAATCGCTCGATGACTCGTCCAGTCTCTCCGAGCCGGTGTATCCCATGGGCGCGGCTCTCAGCAAGGCAGTCTCCGCCTTCGATCTCCGCCACAACTTTGTCGCCAGCTATCGCTACCTGTTGCCGTTCGATCGCCTCGCCGGGACGCGCAACCGCCTGACCACCGGATGGTCCGTCTCCGGCATCACCCGCTTCTCCACCGGACTGCCGGTCACCCTCTACAACAATACGGACAGCTCGCTGCTGGGCTCCATGCCCAACGGCATCAACAACAACGGCGTGGACACCCCGCACATGCTTCCCGGCAATCTTAGGCTCAACACCAACCCGCGCAACGGCCGTTCCACCTTCAACACGGCATTGTTCCCCACCAATCTGACCACGGCCTATCTCGGTCAGTTGGGCAATGTCCCGCGCCGGTTCTTCTACGGCCCCGGTTTGGAAAACTTCGACCTGTCCCTGCAAAAAGAGTTGGCCTTGCCGGGCGAACGGGCCCTCCAGCTCCGCGTCGAAGCATTCAACGTCTTCAATCACGCCCAGTTTTTCGGCCCCGCCGCCGTCAACGGAAACGTCAGCAGCCAGGGCTTCGGAGAAATCATCAACGCCATGCCACCGCGCCAAATCCAGTTGGCGGCAAAGTTCATTTTCTAGCCGCCCGCCCGCCGCTGGCAGCCCACATCCCGCCGTCTGTGGGCGAATGCGAGGCAGTTGCCGATCGCCCAAGGAGCACTACGCTCCGCGCGCCTTCTTTGCCGCCTGCATCATCGCGTGACGCAGCAGCAGGTTCGCTTTCGTCTGGTAGCCCGCGCCGTAACTCTTCAGCCACTCCAGCACATCGGCGTCGAGCCGCATGGTGACCGGCTTCTTCGCTGTCCGCTGGTAGTTGCCGATCTCCGCTCCGCTCCAGTCAATTTCTCCTGGCATTCCGGAGAAATCCATGTCCGCGGCTTTCGTGATCGCGGCTTTCGCGATTTTGCGCTTCTGTTTTTTCGTGAGCTTCTTCATGGGTTTTCTTTTCCCCGCTGCTTGAGCTCGGGAATGATATCACAGTTATACATACAATCGTACATACAATCTGTTCCGGATCTACCCATCCTTTCCGGACGCCGCCGTTGCCGGTTGGCAAACGATTGGCAACAATGGAACACCCGGCGCAAAAAGCGTTAACCATCCAGTCAATCGTTCCCGGTTTGCGCAACCATTACCGGACCAGTCAACTTCGTTTTTCCAACGATTGCCTATCTCGCCAATCCCTGCCCTTTTTACGCACCATGAACAGTGCAATTCTGTCTTCTTTTCCCTCGCTGTGCTTTAATTTCATTCACGCACAGTACGCGCAATCCCGGAGGATGATTTGACCACTCATCACGCCCGCAGCCAGAGCCACCGTCTTGCCGCTCTGCTTCTGTTCTGCACCTTTGCCATGCTCGCCATGGCGCAGTCCGCCGATAACAAAAAGCGGGAAGATGAACTCGCCGTGTGGATCAAGGCGAACTACACCAAGTATGAGTACCGCATTCCCATGCGCGACGGCGTCAAACTCTTCACCAGCGTCTATGTCCCCAAGGACGCCGGCCAGCACATGTATCCCATCCTCCTGGACCGCACGCCTTACACCGTCGCGCCCTACGGCGATGATCAATTCAAGACGGCCCTCGGCCCTTCCGAACAATTTGCCCGTTCCAAATACATCTTCGTTTATCAGGACGTGCGCGGAAAGTTTCTCAGCGAAGGCGTTTATGAGGATATGCGCCCCTACATCGCCGGCAAGAACAGCAGCAAGGACGTCGATGAGTCCAGCGACGCCTACGACACCATCGATTGGCTGGTCAAGTACGTCCGCTACAACAACGGACGCGTCGGCGTCTGGGGTATTTCCTATCCCGGCTTCTACTCCGCCATGGCCGCCATTGACGCGCATCCGGCGCTCAAAGCCGTCTCTCCGCAGGCGCCCATTGCGGACTGGTTCATCGGCGACGACTTCCACCACAACGGCGCACTCTACCTGCCGCACATGTTCAACTTCATGTACTCATTTGGTCAGGAGCGTCCTCAGCCCACCACCAAGTGGGCCAGCCGGCTGGAGCGCGACAGTCCCGACGGTTACAGTTTTTTCCGCGACCTCGAACCGCTTTCCAACGTGGACGCCCGTTACTACCACAACAAGATCGCCTGGTGGGAGCAGGTCATCCAGCATCCCAACTACGACGCCTTCTGGAAGGCCCGCTCCACGCCGCAGTTTCTCAAAAACATCAAGCCCGCCGTGCTCACCGTCGGCGGCTGGTTCGATGCCGAAGACCTCTGGGGCGCGCTGCACACCTACCAGTCGGCCAACGCGCAGAGCCCCGCCGGCGACGTGAAACTTGTCATGGGTCCGTGGTCCCACGGCGGCTGGGCACGCAGCGATGGGGACCATCTCGGCAACGTCTGGTTCAACGGCAAGCAGAGCGTCTTCTATCGCGAGAAAATCGAGTTTCCCTTCTTCGAGCATTACCTCAAGGGCGCGCCCGATCCGCAACTTCCCAAGGCCTACGTCTTTGAAACCGGAACCAACCAATGGAAACGCTACGACGCCTGGCCGCCCACCCAAGCTGCTCCCGCCGCGCTCTATCTCGGTCCCAGCGGCCAGCTCAGCTTCAACCCGCCCGCCTCCGGAAGCGACTTCGACGAGTACGTCAGCGATCCCGCCAAGCCCGTGCCCTTCACCACCACAATCGATCCCGGCATGACGCGCGAGCACATGACCGACGATCAGCGCCAGGCCGGCCGACGCACCGACGTGCTTGTCTACCAGACCGCGCCGCTCACCGAAGACGTTACCATCGCCGGCCCGCTCAAGCCCGAGCTCTTCGTCTCCACTTCCGGCACCGATGCGGATTTCGTCGTCAAACTCATCGATGTCTATCCCGGCAATTTTCCTGACAACGAGGGTAATCCCAAGGGCGTGCATCTGGGAGAGTACGAGCAACTGGTTCGCGGCGAGCTATTCCGCGCCCGCTTTCGCAACGGCTACGAGGCGTCCGAACCCTTGCAGCCCAATCAAATCGCCCGCGTCGCCTATACCATGCCCGACGTCAATCACACCTTCCGTCGCGGCCATCGCATCATGGTGCAGGTGCAAAGTACATGGTTCCCGCTCGTCGATCTGAACCCGCAGAAGTTTGTTCCCAACATCTACAACGCCGAGCCTTCCGACTTCCAGAAGGCCACCGAGCGCGTCTATCATTCGGCCGCAAACGACTCGCATATCGGTGTGCTGCTGCTTCCGAACTAAACTCCACTTCGCGCCGAAGCCGCGCTATTCTGAACATGGCATGATCTCCATCCTCAATCTCGGACGCTGCGATTACGCAACCGCCCTGCGCCTGCAGGAAACTCTCGTCGAGCTGCGCAAGCAGGAGCGCGTCGGCAACGTTTTGCTTTTCGTCGAACATCCGCCCGTCATCACTCTCGGCCGCAACGCGCGCCCGAGTAACATCCTTGCCTCGCGCGAAGAGCTCGCCTCCCGAGGCGTTGAAGTTCACGAAATCAATCGCGGCGGCGATGTTACCTTTCACGGTCCCGGCCAGCTTGTTGCCTATCCCATCTTCAACCTGCGCACGTTCGAACCCAGGCTCGGAGTGATCGCCTACGTCCGCCTGCTTGAAGAAGTTCTCATGCGCATCTGCGCCCAGTACACCGTCGAGACCCAGCGCATCGCCGGCATGACCGGCGTCTGGACCTTCGCCACGCCGCCGCCGCGCCTCAACCCGCGTCCACTCCAGCGCGACTACATCCCCTCCGCCAAAGAAGATGTCGAGGCCGGTGGCCCACATCCGCCGTCTGCCGGCGAATGTGGGGAGCAACCCACTGCCTGGCCCGTGCGCAAGGTCGCCGCGATCGGCGTGCACATCTCGCGCGGTGTCACCTCGCACGGCTTCGCCCTCAACGTCACCACCCCGCTTGAATTTTTCGACCTCATCGTTCCCTGCGGCCTCACCAAGCCCGTCACCTCCATCGAGTTTGAAACCGGCCTGCGCCCTTCGCTCGACGAAGTCATGACCATCGCCTCGCGCACCTTCGGCGAACTCTTCCGCGCGCAAATGCTGTGGCTGGAATCCATCCACGACCTCATTCCGGAGAGTTCCGGCGATTTCCAATTGCCCGTCGCCGTACCCGGCGACACTCCTGCCCGCGCCCCGGAAAATTTGCGCCGCGTCGCAGGCGATGACATCCATCTCGCCTAGCCCGAGCGCCGGCGGCCGCAGGGCCGTCCGTCGGCCCGTACCCGCCGCCAAGCTTCCTCCCGGCAGAAGTCTCCCGCCAGCGTCCTCTCTGCGATAATGACACTCAGAGAATGACTCCGATGCCAACCTCACTTCTGCAAACCAGCGCCGCCTTGCTGGAGTTTGACCGCCTCCGCGAGATCGTCCGCGGCTGCTGCCAGAGCGAACTTGGCCGCCAGGCGGTGGACTTGCTTGCGCCCACCATGGACGCCGCCTGGATTGAACGCCAGCAGCAACTTACCGTCGAGGTGCGTAACTTCTTCCGCGCCGGCGGACGTTTCGATTTCGGCGGCCTCACCGATCCGCGCCAGTTTGTTCTCCGCGCTCGCATCAGTGGGACTACTCTGGAACCCACCGAACTCCGCGACGCCATCCTCGCGGTCGATCGTGCCGCCGAGTGGCGCGAAGCCGCCTTCCATCCGCCGCAGGCCATGCGGGAGCCCTGGCCCGCCATCGAGCAGCTCAGCGCCGCCATCGAAGATTTCGCACCGCTCCTGCGTTTCTTCGCCAACAAGCTCGCGCCTGACGGAACCCTCGACGACGATGCTTCGTCCGCCCTGGCCGCCATCCGTCGTGAAGTGGAAAAGCAGCGCCGTTCCATTCAGGAGTCGTTGCGCGGCTATTTGCGCCGTCTTTCCGAGGGCAACGCCTTGCAGGACGAGTTGGTCACCATTCGCGGCGACCGCTTCGTCATTCCCGTCAAGACCGAGCAGAGACGCCGCGTTCAGGGCGTGGTTCACGGCGCCAGCTCCAGCGGCCAGACCGTCTTCGTCGAGCCTCTGGAAACCATCGAGCAGAACAACGAACTGGTCCGCCTCCTCGAGGACGAGCAGCGCGAGATTCACCGCATCCTCACGGAAATGACCGCCCGCCTCGGCCAGCAATCCGAGGCCATCCTCGTCGCCGTCGATGTCCTACGCGAACTCGAACTGCAGTTCGCCAAGGCCCGCTTCGCCGAGCAGTACCAGTGCACTCCGGTCCATCTCCTCGCCGCCGGCGCGGCAAATTCGCTCGTTCTCATCGACGCCCGCCACCCCATCATGGAGCGCAATTTGCGCTCGCGCGGCAAGTCCGTCGTCCCGCTCACCCTGGAGATGGATTCCACGCACCGCCAGCTTGTCATCAGCGGCCCCAACACGGGCGGCAAAACCGTGGCCCTGAAAACCGTGGGCCTGCTCGTCCTCATGGCGCAGGCCGGAATTCCTGTCCCCGCCGAGCGCGCCGATCTTCCTATTGTTGACGCGGTTTTCGCCGACATTGGCGACGCCCAATCCATCGAGCAAAGTCTCTCCGGTTTTTCCGCCCACGTCACCAACATCGACTTCATTTCGCACACCGCCACCGCCCGCTCGCTCGTCCTGCTCGACGAACTCGGCTCGTCCACCGATCCCGAAGAGGGAGCCGCTCTCGCCGTCGCCATCGCCGAACACTTCCGCCGCGCCGGCGCCCTCACCATCATTTCCACCCACCACACGGCGCTCAAGATTTACGCCACCAACTCCCCCGGCGTCCTTAACGCCGCGGTCGGCTTCGATGAGAAAACTCTCGCGCCCACCTACCAGTTTCGGCTCGGCGTTCCCGGCGCCTCGGCCGGTATCAACATCGCCCAGCGGATCGGCCTCAACCCGGAAATCATCGCCGACGCCCGCCGCCGTCTCGGCACCCAGACCCAGGACATCGCCGGCTTCCTCGACCAGCTCCATGCCGATCTCCGCCAGATTGAAAACGAGCGCCTGCACCTGCGCCAGCGCGAGCAGGAGGTAGCCCGCGAGCGCAGCCGCCTCGAAGCCGAGGGCCTCAAGGAACAGCGCGAAAAGATTCGTGATTTAGAGAAAAAGCTCGACTCGCTACTGCGCGACTTCGAGTACCACGCGCGCGAGGCCGTCGCCGCCGTACAGGATCGCGCCGCTGCCCAGAAGCTTGGCAAGGAAGCCGAACGCCGCATTGCCAAGGCCCGCCGTGAATTCCGCGAGCAGTTCAATCAAACCGTCGTCGCCCACACTACCGGCGCCGACCAGGGAGACGAAAACGCCCGTCCCCACGTTGTCGCCCGCGTCTCGGTGGGAGACATCGTCCAGCTCAAATCCATCGGCCGCACCGGTAAAGTCGTGCGCAAACTGGAGGACGAAGCCCTCGAAGTCCAGGTCGGCCCCATGAAGATGCGAGTCCCTCTCGACGACATCGCCGCCGTCATCGCCCTGGCCGTCAACAATCCCGTCACGGCTGCCCGCAGCAAAGGCATCAACGTCCGCCTGCGCGACGACGACGCCTCGGCCCCCACCGAACTCAACGTCATTGGCCGCAACGTTGACGAAGCCACCGCCGAAGTCGAAAAGTTTGTGGACCGCGCGTTCCTCGCCGGACTTTCCCGCATCCGCATCATCCACGGTTCCGGCATGGGCATCCTCCGCAAAGCTCTCCGCCACTACCTCAAATCCCACCCCCAGGTCATCGCAGTCACCGAGCCTCCGCAGAACCAGGGCGGCGGCGGCGCCACCGAAGTCGAATTGAAGGTGTGAGGGAAAGACGAGCCGCAATTTCCCCAAAACACTCGGCCAGAGCTGTTTCACACAAAGGTACTTGTTGACGAGGGGCGTTAGCAGCATCATGGTTCCTGAAAAATTCTTCGTTTTGGGAAAAAGGTAGGTGCCTGAATGGCAGATCCATGGGATGCGTGGGTACCTGGTGTGCTCAACAGGGACCAAATGGATGCATTAATAAAGGAAGGGTATATCAGCTATAGCGGAAAGAAGCCTAAGATTGGCCACTCTTCGATCGACCTTTCGTTAGCAAACGAGGCATACCAGATGTTGAACGGCTCCGTAAAGCCGTTCAGAACGGCATCGACGAACTCCTACCTCCAGTTAATAGAAATGGACGGTCTCGCCAAGAAACTTTCGCGCCCTGAAGACGGCATCTACGAACTGGAACAGCGAACTACCTACGTATTCAAGTTGCAGGAAAAACTCGAGGCCGGACTCCGCAATTCGAAAGCGATCTATGGACAAGCCACAGCCAAAAGCACAGTGGGGCGTGTCGACGTCCTCGCAAGGCTCATTGTCGATGGGATGCAAACTTATGAAAGTTTTGACCCGTATGGATTAGAAAATGCGTCGGGAGAGATGTTTCTCGAGATAACGCCGATTACGTTCAAAGTCAAAGTCAGGGCCGGTGAATCTTTATCTCAGCTCCGGTTTTTCTACGGCAAGCCGGATGATGCTGTGATTAAGGAAGAGAAGCTGTTTCGAACAGTTTTTTTCGACCCCGAGCACCGGGATGGAGCCCTGAGAGTCAGTTTGACAGATGCTATTATTGGAAATCCAGTAAAACGATATCCCTGTAAGGGTGTTGCGTTCCGCTCTAAGAAACTGGAGAAAACGCACGCCGCCGTTCCGCTCATGAAAGACGCGACTAGACCTGACCCGTGCGACTATTGGGACGTCGAGATGGCCGACGGTTCCAAACGGCTGTTGATAGAGCCGGACCGCTTCTACATACTGAGGTCAAAGGAGAAGCTTCACGTCCCCAAAGGAGTTGCAATCTACTGCCGTGCAAGCGACGAAACGATGGGGGAAATGCGAATACATTATGCCGGTTTCGTTCATCCATTTTTCGGACTTTATCGGGAGGATGGCACGAAAGGGACCCCGTTGATATTTGAGGTGAGGGGACATCAAGTACCTGTCAGCCTTGGCGACCAGGAAAAGATGGCGAATCTGATCTTCTACAGGATGTCACTGGACCCACCGGAATTGACACATGAAGAAGAGGAAGAGGAAAAAAAAGGATATAGTAGTCAAGATTTGAAGCTGTCCAAGTTCTTCGCGGATTGGCCGGAAAACATCAAAAGGAATGGTGATGGCAGTGTTGAAGCAGAAAAGAAATGAACGATCCGGCTCCTTGTTCCCGCTCGCAGCGAACTTCCGAATTGTGAGATTGGGAGAAGCCGATGCCCGCGCACAATCGGACGAACTCAAGACTCTGACTGGCATGATCAGGTCCAGCGAGGAGATGTATCCGAGCATCGGGCGATGGATCGCCGAAAAGGTCGTGCCCGGACTGAGATCCTCTGAGCGAGCAGCTTGGGTAGCCTACGAGGGAGAGAAGCCAATCGCCGCTGCCGTCCTGAAGCTTGGTCAGAGCGCTAAGTTCTGCCATCTGCGAGTCGAGCGCGACTTTCAGGATATGGACCTTGGACAGGTCTTTTTTACTCAGATGACGCTGGAGACGCGACACCTTTCCAAGGAGATCCATTTCACTTTGCCAGAGAGCTTGTGGGAATCCAGGATGAAGTTCTTTGAATCGTTTGGATTCAAGCGTGCCGCAAAATCGAGCCGCCAATACCGCAATGGAGACACCGAATTAGTCTGTTCAGCTCCACATGCTGTGGTGCGCGTTGCAGCTTTGGATCGATTGCAGGAACTGACAGCAAAATTCAGTGTGAGCGGGTACTCGCTGGGCGGGGACCTATTGGTTAGCATGAAGCCGCAATACGCGGCGCGGATTCTTGCCGGCTCCAAGATTTTCGAAATACGGAAGAAGTTCTCTGGAAAATGGATAGGCTGCAAGGCGATCCTCTACTCTTCCAGCCCCCAAAAAGCGCTTGTAGGGGAGGCCAGAGTGCGCTCGGTGACGTCCGGCGCCCCCTCGGATATATGGTCTCGATTCCACGCAAGCCTTGGATGCACCTCAAACGAGTTTGCCGCTTACGTCGGTATAGCTGCAGAGGTGAGCGCCATCGAACTTGAGGACGTGTTCCCATACACGAACCCCATAAGCCTGTCAGAAATCAATCACCTGTTGGGTACGGATCTCGGAGCGGACCTGAGACCGCCGCAGTCCTACTGCGACCTGAGACTTGACAGGAGTCAAAGCGCATGGGCAAAGGCCGCTTCTGTGGCGAGCATCTTGCACGGCCGTTTCTCACCCTCGCGACAGGACTCTGTGATAGCGGCACGTCCCTAACGCTCCTGGCATTCCAACTCAGAAACATCTCCAATCTAGGGGCCTGCGGGAGGCCCCCGGATTGCGTCAATCCTCCCCACGGCCTCCTGCCCTAACCGCGCAACATCAGTCTGCCGGGGTACACGGAGCTTCTTTCCCCAGCGATTGCATCGCTAGGCAGGTTGGCCCGAAGCGGCGGCGGCTAGGTTTTGCCGGAGCGATAGGAGCCGAACAGGCGCAGCTCAACGGTGCGCGACTGGAGCTCGGCCAGGGCGCGCATCATGCGAGGGTCGGAGGCAGCAGCGGCGACTTCGAGAAAAAATCGATAGTGCCACGGTGCTCCGACAAGGGGACGGCTGACCAGGCTCATGACATCGACCGAGTTGCGGGCGAACGGCTCGAGCGCGTGGAAGAGCGCGCCAGGCAGGTTGGCGACGGTGAGGACCAGGGTTGTGGCATCGGCGCCAGGGATGGTTTCAGGGGCGTCGGCGGATGCCTGGAGCAGGGCGAAGCGGGTGAAGTTGTTGGGATCGTCTTCGACGGCGGAGGCAAGGATCTGGGCGCCGTACTGGCGGGCGGCGAAGTCGCTGGCAATGGCGGCCAGAGTTGGGTCCCGGACCTCCATGATCTGACGGACGCTGCCGGCAGTGTCCTCGGCCACGGCCTTCGAGATGGCGGGATGGGCGGCGAAAAAATTCTCGCACTGGGCGAGGGCGACGGGGTGAGACTGGATGCGGCGCACGCCGCCAAGCGACGCGCCGGGGCAGCCGATGACGCAGTGACTGATGCGCAGGACGACTTCGCCGGTCATGGTGAGCGCACCCTGGTACAGCAGGTCATAGCAGCGCAGCACGGGACCGGCGAGAGTGTTCTCCAGGGGAACGAGGATGAGATCGGCGCGGCCTTGGGCGATAGAGTCGAACAGCGCTTCGAAAGTGGCGCAGGCGACGGTGACAACCTGGTCACCAAGCAGCTTGCGGGCGGCGAGCTGGCTAAAGGCTCCGGGCTCTCCCTGAAAGGCGATGCGGGCTGAGCTGGCTATTGCGTGCATGAGGACTCGGCTCCCAGATGATACTGGAGACGGCGGCTTTCGGCGAGGATGGAGCCGAAGATCCGGCGCAAGCTGGCCGCGTTGAGGGGCCCGGAGTTGCTCTGGAGGACGGCGTTCAGGATAGCGGCTTCGCGGGCTTCGTCGGATACGGGCAAGCTGTGTTCGAGCTTGAGGCGGGCGATTTCAGCCACGGCCTGGGCCCGGCGGTTGATGAGGCGGAGAAGTTCAAGATCAAGTTCGTCAATCACGGTGCGCTGTTGTTGAAGGGCCTGAGTCATGGTGTTGCTCTCCTTGATTGAGATTGGCGCAAAAACACAAAGGCCGCGATCTGGGATCGCGGCCGGTGAAGAAAGTATGTGCGAAGTCTAGAGCCTTAAATCAGAAGCGCACACCGTCCTGGCCGGCCGCGAGGTAAAGTCGCGGTAAGCAAAGAAACCGAAAGTAAATCGAGTGGTGTGCATAAACTCTGACAGAAACTTTAGCGGAAGACGATGGAGGCTGTCAACGGAGGAAAGGAAAAGATCAGTAGCGTCCCGCCGGGGTAGCTGAAAAGAACGAAACCGCAGTGGATACTTCAGCGTCGCTGGGGTCCTTCGCCGCGCTCAGAATGACACCCTCAAAAACAAAGACAAAAGCAAGAACAACTGCGCGAACTAGAGCAACTGCAAAAATCGGGGCAACAAGGCTTCCGCCACAGGTCGGGATAAGCGCTGCATCCACCCTGAAATGGCTCTAGTAGGGAGCGGTGCGAGCTTCGTAATCGGTGATGAGCTGCTCCTTCTGCAAGGTGATGCCGATCTGGTCGAGGCCGTTCAGGAGACAATGCTGGCGGAACGGGTCAAGCGGAAAACTGGTGCTCCAGCCGGTATCATCGGAGACGGTGAGGGATTCGACGTTGACCGTGAGCTGGTAGTTGGGCGTGGCTGCGGCGCGAGCGAAGAGTTCCGCCATGACGGACTCCGGCAGGGCGACCGTGAGCAGTCCGTTGGCGGCGGCGTTGGTGTGGAAGATGTCGGCGAACGATGGAGCGATAACGACGAGAATGCCGAAATCGATGAGCGCCCAGGCCGCGTGCTCGCGCGAGGAGCCGCAACCGAAATTTTTTCCGGCCAGCAGAATACTGCCGTGGCTGTAAGGCTCGCGGTTCAGGATGAAGTCCGGATTGGGATGGCCGGCGGAGTCGTAACGCCAGTCATTAAAGAGGAACGGGCCGTAGCCGGTGCGCTCGATGCGCTTGAGGAACTGTTTGGGAATAATCTGATCGGTGTCAATGTTGGCGCGGTCCAGTGGAATGACCTGGCCACGATGAATGCGCATTGGCTGCATGGAAGCTACTCCTTGTATTTCCACTGGCGGACGTCGGTGAAGTGTCCGGCGACGGCGGCGGCGGCGGCCATGGCCGGGCTGACGAGATGGGTTCGGCCACCGCGTCCCTGGCGTCCCTCGAAGTTGCGGTTGCTGGTGGAGGCGCAACGCTGGCCGGGCGAGAGAATATCCGGATTCATGCCCAGGCACATGGAGCAGCCGGGCTCCCTCCATTCGGCCCCGGCGTCGCGGAAGATGCGGTCCAGTCCCTCGCTCTCGGCCATGGATTTGACGGCCTCCGAGCCGGGAACAACGAGCATCTGAACCGCGGGACTGATCTTGTATCCCTTGAGGACGCGGGCGGCTGCGCGCAGGTCTTCCAGGCGGCCATTGGTGCAGGAGCCGACGAAGACGCGGTCAATGGCGAGGGCGCTGAGGCGCTGGCCGGGTTCGATGCCCATATACTCAAGAGCGCGTGCGATGGCGAGCTTTTCGGTCTCATCCTTGCCATCTTCGGGACGCGGGGCGCTGGCGTTGACGGGCGCAGACATTCCGGGCGAGGTGCCCCAGGTAACCCAGGGCTGAAGCGCGGAGGCATCGAACTCCACGACGCGATCAAACTGCGCGCCGGGATCGCTCGGCAGGGTGCGCCAGTAGGCGACGGCCTTGTCCCAGTGCTCGCCCTTTGGTGCATGGGCGCGTCCCTTGAGCCAGGCGAAGGTGGTTTCGTCGGGAGCGACCATGCCGGCGCGGGCGCCGCTCTCAATGCTCATGTTGCAGAGCGTCATGCGGCCCTCCATGGAGAGAGCGCGGACGGCAGGGCCGGCGTACTCGATGGCGCAGCCGGTGCCCCCGTCGATGCCAATCTGGTGGATGATGCCGAGGGCAAGATCCTTGGCGGTGACGCCCGCGGGCAGCGCGCCGGATACATTGATCAGCATCGATCCAGGACGTTTCTGTTGCAGCGTCTGGGTGGCCAGGACGTGTTCGACTTCGCTGGTGCCGATGCCGAAGACAAGAGCTCCGAAGGCGCCGTGGGTGCTGGTGTGGCTGTCTCCGCAGACGATGGTTTTGCCGGGCAGGGTGAGGCCAAGCTCGGGGCCGATGACATGCACGATTCCCTGCTCGGCCGAGCCTACGTCGGCCAGCCGGACGCCGAACTCGGCGCAGTTGTGGCGCAGGGTGTTGATCTGCTGGGCGGCGATGGGATCCAGGATGTGGAAGCGCTCGGCTGCCGTGGTGGGTACGTTGTGATCGACGGTGCCGAAGGTGAGATCGGGACGCCGGACTTTGCGGCCGGCCAGGCGCAGACCCTCGAATGCCTGGGGCGAAGTGACCTCGTGCACGAGGTGAAGATCGATATAAAGCAGAGCAGGCTGCGGCTCCTGCTGGCAGACGAGATGGGCGGCCCACAACTTTGCAAACAAAGTTTGGGGCGAGGCGGAAGCAGAGAGCGTGTTCAACTTAGAAACCTCAGACGGCAAAGTATGCCATGCGCGAATTCAGCGCGTCGACCGTGGCTTCGGCGATGCGCTGGCCGATTTCCGCGGTGCTGGCGGCGCGGGCGCGTTCGGCGGGCGGCAACAGGTCGGCGGTCCTCATGCCGGATTTGAGCACCTGGTCGATGGCGGCCTCGATGCAGTCGGCTTCATTATTAAGCTTGGCGGTGTGGCGCAACAGCATGGCGGCGGAGGCGATGGCGCCGATGGGGTTGGCGATCCCCTTGCCGGCAATGTCAGGAGCGGAGCCGTGGATGGGCTCGTAGAGATCGACCTTGCCGCCGATGCTGGCCGAGGGCAACATGCCGAGCGAGCCGGCGATCACGGCGGTCTCGTCGGAGAGAATGTCTCCGAAGAGATTTTCGGTGAGCACGACATCATAGCGGGTGGGGTAGGTGATGACGTTCATGGCGAAGGAATCAACCAGGGCGTGCTCGAGCGCAACGTCGGTGAATTCGGCGGCGATGCGGGTGACCACCTGACGCCAGAGGCGGGAAGTCTCAAGGACATTGGCCTTATCGACGGAAACCAGCTTCTTGCCGCGGCCCTGGGCGAGTTTGAAGGCGACGCGGGCGACGCGTTCGATCTCCTGCTCGCTGTAACGCATGGTGTTCCAGGCGCTTTTGCTGGCCACGTCGAAGGCGCGCGGCTCGGCGAAATAGAGCCCGCCGAGCAGTTCGCGCACGATGAGAATGTTGGCGCCAAGGATGCGCTCGGGACGCAGCGGAGAGCAGCCGGAGATGGACTCAAAGGCGATGGCGGGACGCAGATTGGCGAAACAGCCAAGGGCCTGGCGCAAGGCGAGCAGGCCAGCCTCGGGCCGCCGTTCGGCGGACAGCGAATCAAACTGCGGGCCACCGACCGCGCCCAGAAGCACGGCGCTGGCGGCAAGGCATCGTTCCCTGGTTTGCGCCGGGAAGGGCGAGCCGAGATCGAGCGAGGCCTGGCCACCAATGGGATACTCTTCAAAACGAAAATCGTAGCCGCAGAAGTCAGAAACCGCACGCAGGACGCGCACTGCTTCACGCGTGACCTCAGGTCCAACTCCATCCCCGGGAAGTACCGCTATGTTCAATTTCATTATTGTTGTGCCGCCACCAAATTCGCCGCGTTGGCGAGGGGACCGCGATGGGTGATGACCATCGAGATCAAGTCCTGATCGTAAACCTTTTTCTTGCGATCGGCCAAGTGAGTGAACTTGGCGTAGAGAGCATCAATCTCATCGCCGGCGACATCGAGGCCCAGCTCGGTGAAGCGATGCATCAGGGCGTGGCGTCCGGAGTGCTTGCCCAGGACGATGCGATTGGCGGGCATGCCGACCGATTCCGGAGTCATGATCTCATAGCAGAGCGGATTGCTGAGGACGCCGTGCTGGTGGATGCCGGCTTCATGGGCGAAGGCGTTGCGTCCGACGATGGCCTTGTTGGGTTGCACCTGGAAGCCCAGGGTGCGGGAGAGCATCTGGCTGGCGGCGTAAAGCTGGGAGCGGTCGACGGCGCAGGAAAAGGGATAGACGTCAGGGCGGACATGCAAAGCCATGACCAACTCTTCGACGGCGGCGTTTCCAGCGCGCTCGCCAATGCCGTTGATGGTGCACTCGACCTGCCGGGCGCCGGCTGCGATGGCCGCCAGAGAGTTGGCGACAGCCATGCCGAGATCGTTGTGACAGTGGGCGGAGATGACAAGGTTTTCGCCGTGGACGGTGTGGCGAATCCTCTCGATGAGGCGGGCGAACTCGGCGGGCATGGTGTAGCCGACAGTGTCCGGAATGTTGAGCGTGGTGGCGCCGGAATCGACCACCGCCTGCAACACTTCGCAGAGGAAATCCGGGTCGGAGCGGGTGGCGTCCTCGGGCGAGAATTCCACGTCATCGCAGAGCGAACGGGCGTAGGCGACCGAGTCGCGCGCGTGGCGCAGAGCGTCCTGACGGGAAATCTTGAGCTTGAAGGCGAGGTGAATGTCACTGGTGGCCAGGAAGGTGTGAATGCGCGGACGAGCGGCGCCCTTCAGGGCCTGGGCGGCGACTTCAATGTCATTGCGGACGCAGCGGGCAAGGGCGGCGATGCGGGCGTGGCGAATCTCGCCGGCGATACGCTCGACGGCTTCATAATCACCGCGCGAGGCGACCGGAAAACCAGCCTCGATGATGTCAACCCCAAGGCGCTCGAGCTGGTGAGCGACGGCCAGCTTTTCATCCGTGTTCATGCTGCAGCCGGGCGACTGCTCGCCATCGCGCAGGGTGGTGTCAAAGATGAGAACTTGCTCGGATGGGGCAACCACGTCGGGGTCCATCTGATTACCTTCGGCCGCAGAGAGACATTAGTCAAACTACTTTTATTTTTCTATGCATAAGGAATTATGATTTAATAAGCAGGGTTAATTCTCTGTTATGGATGGCTAATGATGGACCTTTATCAACTGGAAGCATTCGTTGCGGTCGCGCAGGAGCACAGCTTTTCGCGCGCGGCGCTACGGTTGCACCGCACCCAGTCGGCGGTGAGCCAGACGATCGGCAAGCTGGAGGAGACGGTGGGCGAGAAGGTATTCGAACGCTCCTCGCGCGATGGCACAATGACGGCGGCGGGCAAGGTCCTGCTGGAATACGCCGAAGAACTGCTGAATCTACGGGAGCGGGCACGCGACGCGATAACCGAGTTGCGCAGTCTGCATGAAGGCAAGCTGACGGTGGCGGCCAACGAGTTCACCTCGCTGTGTCTGCTGCCGGCGCTGCACCTTTACCACCGGATGCACCCGTCGATCAAAATCCAGGTTCAGCGCACCCTGTCGGGAGACGTGGCAAGGCAGATCCTGATGCACCGGGTGGAGTTTGGGGCGCTGTCATTCAAGCCGGAAGACGAGCAGTTGAGTTCGACGATTTTTTACCGCGACGATCTGGTGTTCGTGGTGTATCCGGGGCACTCGCTGGCGGCGGCCGAAAAGGTGAGCATTCATGATCTGGGAGCGGAGTCGTTTGTGGCGCATAACGTGACTTCGCCACTGCGGAACAAGGTGATCGACGCCTTCAAGAAGACTCGCACCACGCTGCACATGGACGTGGAGTTGCCGACACTTTCGAGCATCAAGGAATTCGTGCGCATGGGCAACGGGGTTGCGCTGATGCCAAGGATGAGCGTGGAAGGCGAGTTGCAACGTGGCGAACTGGTGGCGGTGACCGTAGATGAGCTGCGGCTGGAGAGGACGCTGCGGCTGGTGACCCGCAAGGGGGCAACGCTGTCTCACGCAGGGGTGGCGTTTATGAACGTCTGCCGGGCGATGGCGGCCGACCCGAAGAATCGCGCGGTGTTCGAGCCGGAAGGGGTGAAGAAAGGGAAACGGACAAAGACCCAGCCCACTGCCCCGCCCACCCCGAAAAAGGCGGAACGCGCCCCATCGCCGGTTCGATGAGGGTCAGCCGAGGAGTAACTCCATGCGGACGTCGGCGCGGGTGTAAGGCGAAGGTGGCAGCGTGTCCTCGGGGATGAGGCGGAAGCCGAAGCTGGCGTAGAGGCCAAGGGCGGGCGCGAGCTTGGAGTTGGTTTCCAGGTACAAGCGGCGGGCGCCAAGGTTGCGCGCCAGATCGATGGTTGCCTGCATCAGCAGGTGGCCGATGCCGTGGCCCTGGGCGGATTCGGCGACGGCCATTTTGGCGACCTCGAATGAGTCGGGCGCCAGGCGCATGAGAGCGCAGCATCCGACGAGTTCGGCGGCGCGCTGGGCAAAGAGAATCTGGCCGCCAGGCTGGAGAATGTACTTCTGCGGATCTCCCAAGGTGGCCTTGTCCTTGGCTTCAAGGACGAAAAAGCGGGTGATCCAGGCTTCGTTGAGTTGGCGGAAGGCGAGTTCGTCTCCGGGACGAAAGGCGCGGATGAGAACTTCAGCGGGAGTTGGGGAAGTGATCATGTTGGACGAATTTACAACTCAAAAATTGGATTTAAACAATCTACCAAATCATAGCCGCTGTTTGGCTCGGTAGTCCCGCACTCGTCAACTGCGGGCGGTTGTGGGATGCGTGGGATGAATCGGAGGCGGCAGCACCTTACATAAAAAGTCGGCTGCCTAGGACGAGCAGGCCCACAAGAACAGCGGCCGCCCCTGTAAATGCAACAGCTAACGGGTTTTCATTTAAGAATGGGACCGATATTGCGCCACGCGCGCTAGCATTGCCGCCAATGAGTCCTACTGAAAGTGCGCCCGAGAGCGCCAGGACTATGACAACAAGATATCGCGCTTCGTGTGGCACTATGAACCCCCCAAGCACTCATAACTACGAGGGACATAAAAAACAGTAGCGCCATAACTCCGCACACTACACCTACTTTTGCAGCAAGGTCGGAGCGAAGTGCCTCTGTGCTTCGTCGCCTCGGCTCATTGGGCCTCATTCTCCCGACCTGTAACTTCGTGCTCGCCACAGGGTCGTGGGTGTTTGGCGCGTCGCCATGCTGAAGGGCGAGAACCATCTGCCGAGCTAACAATTCGCTAAGCAAGTACTCCATCTCTGAAACGTCTAAAGAGCCTGTCTTGTCCGCCGCGTCCGCTGCTTCGAGAGCTTCATAATAGGGCCCCTTGTCTCCCGCGATCATCTCCGGAACTGTCGTAACACCTGGGATGTGAAACCCGAGTTTCACGCAGAGCACATAGTAGGACAGAGCGCGTGTCGTGCGACCGTTCCCGTCAACAAAGGGGTGAATCCAATTCAGTCGCCACATTACGTATGCTGCCAGATGGAACGGGCTGCGAACGTCCCAATTGTCGTTCACGTAGTCGCACAGGTCGTCTACATGCTTCGGCACTTCTTCCCATGGCGGCGGCTGATGCCCGCTGCCTTCGATAACGATTGGTTCGTTGCGCCATCTGCCGGCTTCAGCTTCAAGGTTGTTTATCGAGATACGATTCAACTCCTGAATAGCCGAGGGACGAAGACGAAAGCGCTGCGGGGAGCGCAGCGCTTCATTGATAATCTCGACCATCCTGTCATATTGACGGAGGGTATTTAGTGCCTCCTGGTTGGCTTTTTCAGGTTCACTCAGAGGCTTGAATCGTTCTCGCTTAACTGTTCGGCTCTGTCGATTTTGTTGTGATGGATTACCAGGCTTTTCGCTACCGTTTTCTTTGGTCATCCCTAGCACTTTCAGAGATCAGGTCACTCAGGCCGGGTTCCCTCACCATTCTTTCGGCAACTTCGTCGATCACTTTCCTCGTCACAGCTTCGTTTTCGATGTTCGCGTTCCCGTACGCAAAGCTTCGTCTTTGCTGTTCACGGTCACAGCTCGACATCCTTATTCCCTTGGCTTTTTCAAGCAGTTTAGCGAACTCTATGGTCGTCATGGCCCCCTCGTTTTGGCTCTATGCAGCATTGCCGCACAAAGATTCAAGCGTCTACTTGATTTGATGCTTACTTCGGTGTGCGTGTTTCGACCCCGGTCTCCCGAAGTGCACTCAAGCGTTAGCACACTCTATTTCATGACAGTCCATGTGTCAACGATCCACAAAATGCGCTGATTAATCGGGTGGTTCAATGGTTGCGTCCGGCTCCTTCTCAAATCCTGCGACGAAGGCGCGGTAGAGGGCGATGGCGCTGAGGGCGGAGAGTGTGAGCAGGGTGAACCCTTGGGCGGGGTGGTGGAGCAGGAGTTTGCCGGTGCCAAATAGGCAGAGGTAGACCATGGCGCAGCCGAGCAGCCAGGCGGTGAGGTTACGGCCAAGGTCGCGCGTAGGGACGATGGCGTCGGGTACCAGTTGGGCGGCGATGGGTTGCCAGCCGCGGACGTCGGGACGGACGAGGCGGTAGAAGGCTTCGAGAGTTGCGCGGGGTTCGGCGGGTGTGAGCAGGGTAACGGCGAGCCAGACCATGGTGGTGATGACCGTGGTGGTGAGCGCGGTTTTGGCGAAGAGCACCGGCGAGGAGCCGTGGAAAGGATGGACGGCGTTGAGGGTGACGGTGACGGCCAGCGAACAGGCCATGGCGGAAATTTCCGACCAGGCATTGATGCGCCACCAGTACCAGCGCAGGAGATAGACGGCTCCGGTTCCGGCGCCGATCTCCATGACGACCTGCCAGCCGCTGGCGATGGATTCAAGGTGGACCGAGACCCAGGCGGAGGCCAACACCAGTAGCACGGTAGCCAGCCGCGAGACCACGACATAGTGACGGTTGCTGGCCTGCGGACGCAGAAAGCGGCGATAGAAATCGGAGACCAGGTAGGAGGCTCCCCAGTTGAGCTGGGTGGCGACCGTGGACATGAAGGCGGCGAGGAATCCGGCGATGGCCAGCCCGCGCATGGAGTGGGGCAGGTAGTTGTTCATGACCAGCATGTATCCGGTTTCCGGATGGGCGAGACCAGGGTAGAGAACGATGACGCAAAGGGCGGTGAGAATCCACGGCCAGGGACGGATGGCATAGTGAGCAACGTTGAACCAGAGGACACTGAGCAGACCCTGGCGTTCGTCGCGGGCACTGAAGATGCGCTGGGCGATGTAGCCGCCGCCACCGGGCTCGGCGCCGGGATACCAGAATGCCCACCACTGCAATCCGATGTTGACGAGGAAAGTTGCGACCGGGATGGTCCAAAGCATTTCCGTGGTGAGGCCGCCGCAAAAACTGGGGAAAAACGAGAGCGGATTGCCGGTGGCGCGCGTCTGCATGGAGGCGTTCTGCGCTACCCCCAGGCGCGCGATCAGAGCCGATCTGCCGCCGACGGCGCGGACGGCGTAGTAGGCAATGGCGATGACGATGGACATTTTCAGGACGAACTGGAAAAGGTCGGTCCAGAGCACGCCCCAGAGTCCGCCGAGTGAGACGTAGAGCCCGGTGAAAGGAATGAGGAAGAAGACACAGACTGCGAGCGCGGCGCCATCGGGGCTGGCCCACACGCCGCCCAGCGGTGCGACCCAGCGGCCAACCGTGAATAGCAGGGGCGTTCCGCCCAGGGTGATGGCGACGATGCTGGTCATGGCTTTGGTGACCCACCCCAGGATGACGCAGTTCATCAGCAGGCCGAGGTAGACGGCGCGGAAGCCGCGCAGAAAGGCCGCGGGCTTGCCGCTGTAGCGGATCTCGGCGAACTGCACGTCGGTGAGCAGGCCGCTGCGCCGCCAGAGGCGGGCGAAAAGAAAGACCGTCATCATGCCGGAGAGCAGCGATCCCCACCAGAGCCAGTTTCCGCTGATGCCCTGGGTATAGACGAGTCCGGTGACCACCAGGGGGGTGTCGGCGGCAAAGGTGGTGGCGACCATGGAGGTTCCCGCCAGCCACCAGTTGACGCTGCGTCCGGAGACGAAATAGTCATCCACGCTCCTGGAGGAGCGCTTGCGGAAATAGAAGCCGAGCAGGATGGTGATGGCGAGATAGGCGAAGATGGCCAGCCAATCCAGGAGCGCGAGGGTCATAGAATCCGGCGAACGGTGAGATGGCGGAAGGCTAACACGAACCCATACCGGGGTGGTAGAGGGTAACCAGAGACCTCGGAAGGGCGCGGTGGGAGGAGTTCCGCGGACCTTCCGAGACCCGGTGGGGCGCGGCGCCATGGGAGCGTGAGTGGACTGTGGCGCCGATTTCCGCCTCAATCATCAGCCACGAGGCTGATCCGTTGCAGCCGTAGAGCGTCGCTGGAGACAGCCCTTATCGCTTGTAGGATGATCCATTGCAATCTCCCAAAGCTTCGGCGGCCATCACTTGGTTCTATCGGACGCCAGGGGCAGGAGCTTGAAGCCGCAGGGCACAAAGAAGACGCAATACGAGCAATCGTGCACGATTCTGTACACTAGGTGCGAGGAGCAAGAACAAGGAGCCGCACGCTTGCATATTCCAGACGGATATCTGAGCCCATCGACGTGCGCCGTGATGTATGCGGCGAGCGCACCGTGCTGGTGGACGGCGCTGCGGCGCACGCGCAGGAAGCTGTTTGGACGCACTCTGCCGCTGCTGTCCCTGTTCGCTGCATTCTCGTTCGTGACCATGATGTTCAACTTGCCCCTGCCGGGCGGGACGACCGGACATGCGGTGGGCGTGGGAATTGCGGCGATTGTGCTGGGACCGTGGGGTTCGCTGCTGGCGATCTCACTGGCGCTGACCATCCAGGCGCTGTTTTTCGGCGACGGCGGCATCACCACGCTGGGCGCGAATTGCTTCAACATGGCGATTGCAGGGTCGTTTGCCGCCTGGGGTATCTACCAGGTTGTGAGCCTGGGAGCGACGGCGGAGTCGCGGCGGAGGGTGGTGGCGGCAGCGCTGGCCGGTTATGGTGCGATCAACGTCTCAGCCCTGCTGGCGGCGATTGAATTTGGCATTCAGCCAATGCTGTTTCACGATGCGACGGGTGCGCCGCTGTATGCTCCCTACCCGCTGAGAATCGCGATCCCGGCGATGCTGGCCGGGCACCTGACGATTGCCGGAATGGCCGAGGCGGTGATGAGCGCGGGATTGTTCAGCTACTTGCGGCGCAACGAACCGGCACTGGTGGGGATTTCCCCGCTGGCCTCGCAGGTTTTGCCGCAGGTGCCGCGCAGGTTGTGGGGAGCGCTGGCCGTGGTGCTGCTGCTGACCCCGCTGGGAATCCTGGCCAGCGGTGCGGCATGGGGCGAGTGGGCGCCGCGGGATTTTGCGAATTCGGCTACGCGAGCGCAGATCGCCGTTGCCAGCCGGGCTGCTGCGCCACCGGCGGCGGTGCCATCCGGGTTGGCGCGATTGGCAAATGTGTGGACGGCGCCACTGCCGGATTATGCGCCGCACTTTGTAAAGAGCGTTGCCTTTGGGTATCTGCTGTCCGCGATGTTCGGGGTGGGATTGATTTTGGGCGTGGTTTGGATTGGGCAACGCGTGACGCGGCCGGGGGGCGAACCATGAGCGCGGGAGTGATGGCCAGGACGCTTCGCGGATTTACCCGGGCGCTGGGGCAGACGCTGGTGTCAGAGCACTCGGCGCGCGAGTCCGGCCTGCTGCAGGCGCTGGACCCGCGAGTAAAGCTGGTCGGGCTGCTGGCGCTGGTGGTTTCGGCGGCGCTTGCCCGCAGGCTGAAGGTGATGGTGGCGCTGTTCGGGCTGGGGATGGTGCTGGCGGTGGCATCGCGATTGAGTTTGTGGGCGTTGGCGAAGCGCGTCTGGCTGGTGGCGTTGGGATTTACGGCGATGATTGCAGCTCCAGCGCTGTTTCTTACGCCCGGAGTGGCGCTGTACCGGCTGCCGGTTGGCTCGCTTGCGATTACCGTGCAGGGAGCGCGCAGCGCCCTCCTGTTGATTGCGCGGGTGGAGAGCGCGGTGACGCTGAGCACGCTGCTGGTGCTGACCACGCCGTGGATGCATCTGCTGAAGGCGCTGCGCACGCTGCTGGTTCCGGTGGAGGTAATTGTGCTCCTGGCAATGACCCATCGTTACGTGGTACTGCTGACGGAAACCGCCAACCAGATGTTCGAGTCGCGGCAGAGTCGGATGGTAGGGCGGCTGAGCGGCCACCAGCAGCGGCGGCTGATGGTGAATACCGGCGGCGTGCTGCTGAGCAAGACCCTGGAGATGGGCAACCAGGTTTTCCTGGCGATGCAGGCGCGGGGTTTTCGCGGTGAGGTGCGGCTGCTGAGCGATTTCCGGCTGCGCGGTTGGGATTACCTGGCGATCTGCGGATTTGCGGTTGCGGCGGCGACGGCGGTGGTGGCCGGAAGATAGAAGAAAAGAGAGGAAGCGAACCAGTGCTGGAAGAATTCCAAGGCGAGCCGCGGCAGCCAGAAGCGCTTGAGTTTGAAGCCGACCGGGTGAGCTATGAATATGAGCGGGTTCCGGCGCTGCGGGGACTTTCGCTGCAGGTCAGGGAGGGTGAGCGGATTGCGCTGCTGGGAGCCAACGGGAGCGGCAAGAGCACGCTTCTGCGATTGCTGGACGGGCTGCACTTTGCTTCGGCGGGCAGCCTGCGTTTCCGGGGCACATTGCTGACGGAGGCTGCGATGGAAGTCGACAGCTTTGCGCTTGGTTTCCGGCGGAAGGTGGGGTTGGTGTTCCAGAATCCGGAGATTCAGCTTTTTAACCCGACGGTTTTTGACGAAGTTGCGTTCGGACCGCTGCAACTGGGCTGGCCGCGGGAGGAGATCCTGGAACGGGTCCATGCGACACTGGACTGGATTGGCGCCGGGCAATTGAAGGACCGCGCGCCCTACCGGCTCTCCGGCGGCGAACAAAAGAGGGTGGCGATTGCATCGGTCATTGTGCTGGACCCTGACGTGCTGCTGCTCGATGAGCCGACGTCCATGCTGGATCCGCGCAGCCAGAGCCAGGTGATCGAACTGCTGGAGAGCTGGAATAATGGGCGGAAGACGATCATCACGGCAACGCATCAACTGGAGATTCTGGGAGAAATCGCCGGCCGCGCGGTGGTGCTGGAGCACGGGGCGGTGGTGGCCGACGCATCGCCGGCCGACGTGCTGGCCAACACCGAAGTTCTGGAATCAGCGAACCTGATCCACTCGCACCGGCACCAGCACGAGGGCGTTCCGCACAAGCATCCCTCGCCGTACCTGCGGCATGAACATCCCCAACGCTAGAACAGATCCGTTGGCAGCCGCCAGCCCAAGGCGGTGAGTTCACAGTTCTGTAATGACCATTCCCTTGCGCCAGGCAGTACACTGGATGGCTATGCCGCCTCGCTCGTTGCTCAGTCCGGAGTTCTACCTGAATCGAAGCATGTCTTGGCTCGCCTTCAACCGCCGGGTCCTGGAGGAGGCGGAAGACGAGAGCAACCCGCTGCTGGAGCGGGTGAAGTTCCTGGCGATCACGGCCAGTAACCTGGACGAGTTTTTCGAGATTCGCATTGCCGGATTGCTGCAGCATCTGGAAGAAGGCCAGATGGATGCCGGACCCGACGGGTTGACTCCACTGGACGAGCAGGAGATGCTGGCCGAGGCGACGCACGAGTTCGTTGGCGAGCAGTACGACTGCTGGAACCAGAAGCTGCTGCCGGCGCTGGCCGAACATCGCATCCGGGTGCATTCGCTGGCGGATTTGAACGATACGCAGCGCGAGGTGGCGGACGATTACTGCCGCAACGACCTGGACGCGCTGCTGACCCCGGTGACCGTCGACCCGGCGCATCCGTTTCCGCGGGTGATTCACAAGGCGCTGTGCCAGGCGCTGCTGCTGCGGCGTCGTCGGCGGGCGGCTTCGAACGTAAACTACATGGGGGTGGTGACCGTGCCGCGCGCCCTGCCGCGGCTGGTGCGGCTGCCGGATAGCGACGGCGATTCCTTCATTTCGCTCTCCGACCTGGTGGGGTTGCACGCCGGGCGGATGTATCGCGGTTATGAAATTCTGAGCGAGGGCGCGTTCCGCATTACCCGCAACAGCAATCTTTATCTGCAGGAAGAAGAGTCGCGCTCGGTGCTGGAGTCGGTGCGCACGGAGCTGCACAACCGGCGCAAGGGCGACGCTGTACGTCTGGAAATCGAGGCCGACGTGAGCCCCGACATTGTCTCGCGGTTGCAAGGGGTCTTTGAGCTGGCTGACTGGCAGGTGTATCGCTCCCAGGGGCCGGTGAATCTGTCGCGCTTGATGGACCTGTACCGCGTGGTGGATCGCGCGGATCTGAAATTCAAGCCCTTCCAGCCGCGGGAGTGGTCGCTGCCCAAGGGCACGCGGGACATCTGGGGCGCGCTGCGGCAGCGCGACGTGCTCCTGCACCATCCGTTTGACAGCTACGACAGCGTGGTCTCATTCATCGAAACCGCGGCGCAGGACCCGGCGGTGCTTTCCATTAAACAGACGCTCTACCGCACCAACGATAATTCGCCCATTGTGGAAGCGCTGGTGCAGGCGGCGGCCAGCAAGGAAGTGACGGTCGTGGTGGAGGTGAAAGCGCGCTTCGATGAAGCCTCAAACATCAAGTGGGCGCGCGAACTGGAGGATGCGGGAGTGCAGGTCTTCCACGGACTGGTGGGGCTGAAGACGCACTGCAAGCTGACCCTGATTGCGCGCAAGGAGTCCGATGGGGCCATGCGCCGCTATGCCCACTTGGGAACGGGCAACTACAATCCGACCACGGCGGCGTTCTACACCGATCTCAGTCTGCTGACGGCAAACCCAGAGATGACGTTTGCGGTGCACAATGTGTTCAATTTTCTGACCGCCTACTCCGAGCAGCCGAACTATAATCCGCTGCTGGTGGCGCCGGTAGATCTGGCTGAGCGGATCGCGAACCTGATCGCACGGGAAGCCGACCACGCGCGGGCAGGTAAACCGGCGCAAATCATCGCCAAGGTGAATTCGCTGCTCGACAAGAATGTGGTGCAGGAGTTGTATCGCGCTTCGCAGGCGGGGGTGCAAGTGGACCTGATCGTGCGCGGCATCTGCTCGCTGAATCCTGGCATTCGGGGCATTAGCGACCGCATCCGGGTGCGCAGCATTGTGGGCCGTTTTCTGGAACACAGCCGCATCTGCTACTTCCGCAACGGCGGCGAAGAGGAGATCTACCTGGGCAGCGCGGACTGGATGCCGCGCAATTTGCACGAGCGGGTAGAGGTGGTTTTCCCGGTGCGCGACCCCCTGCTGCGTGACCGGGTGAAGAACGAGATTCTGGCGCCTTACCTGGCTGACAACGTGAAGGCGCGCCTGCTGCAGCGCGGAGGCAACTACGTTCGCGCTGAACGTAAGGGCAAGATCGTGCCGTTCAGCGCACAAGAGTTTCTGATTGACGCCGCCGAGGGCAAGCGCGACCTTTCGGCGATTCCAGTGGCGCCGGCCCGGCCGCCCCGGCGGAGGGTGAGAATCCGCGCCAAGGTAAAATAGAGCCATGATCGTATATTTTCTGCGCCACGCCAACGCCGGACAGAAACGGATGAACCCGATTCAGGACGAGAAGCGCCCGCTCGACAAGGAAGGCATTGAGCAGTGCCGCTACGTTGGCAGATGGTTGAGTTCGCAGGACACCCACGTGGACCTGATTCTCTCCAGCCCGCTGAAGCGGGCAACGCAGACGGCGTCGATGGTGGGAAACGAAATTGCTTATGAGCAAAAGATCGAGTTGAATGCGTCCCTGCGCCCCAGTGCGGCGTTTGAGGGATTCCGCGATCTGCTGCACAGACTGACCGGTCTGGAGGCGGTGATGGTGGTGGGGCACAATCCCAACATGAGCCGGTTTCTCTCTCTGCTGGTGACCGGCGGGCTGAGCGAGCGCGCCATCGAGATGAAAAAGGGCAGCGTGGCGCGGGTGGAGATGGGCTCCAAGCGCAGCGTGCTGAGCTGGCTGGTAACTCCGCGAGTGATCAAGAGCGCTTACAGTTCGGCGCAGATGAGTTCGCGGCCAAACACCTCGGAAAAATAGGCGCGTTCCTTTTCGATCGCCCACAATTCCAGTTCGGCGCCGCTGGGCCGGGTGACCAGGGTGAGGTGCACGGTCCGGGGTTCAAGCCGGGCGCGGACAGAAAGCACGGCGGCGCGGCGTCCCTGCTCCAGTGCCCGGGCAAGGCGCACCAGGACGACGGCGCGCGGCAACAGCGGGCGGTCAGCCGGAGCCAGGGCACGGAGCGCCTGGCTTACAGGAGAAATCTTCGATTTGCCCAGGTAGCGGGCGATGGCCGCGATGACGCGGTGCTGCGACGGGCTGAAGCCGAGCAACTCGGAGTGAGCCAGGATGTAGTAGGCATGGCGGCGGCGTCCGGCCCGGCTGATAAACGAACCCACCTCATGAAGCATGGCAGCGGCTTGGACCAGGTTGGCGTACTCGGGCGGCAACTGATGCACCGGCGCCAGCAGCTTGAACAGATTCTGGGCGTGCTCGGCGACGCGGTTGGAGAAGCGCAGATCGACGTGGTAGTGAGCGGCGAGACTCAGAATTGAGTTGTAACGCTCACTCTCCAGTTGCTTGCGCAATCCGATGTCCTGCTCATCGGCGGCCATCTGCGCCAGGATTCCGTCGCGCAAACCGAAGGGCAGATAACGGAAGCTGGTCAGGTCGAGCTCGGTGAACAGCTCGGCAAAGACGTGCGCTCCGGCGAGGATGATTTCAGCGCGGCGGGGACCGATGCCGATGAGGGAGCGGCGCTGCTCCACGTTCAAGGCGGAGAGCTTCTTGGTAAGACGCAGGAGTCCGGCCCGGGGCACGGTTGAGCTGGGGCTTGGCTGGCCGGCCGACCAGAGTTCGCTGAGCGCGGCAGGGGTTCCGGAGGTAGCAACCGTGAGGTTGATCTTGTGCTCCGTGAGCTCACGGCGGAGCCGGCCAACCTCTTCGCCAATGTAGCTGCGCATCTGTTCGAGCTCGGTCTGGGTGGGCGGATCGTGGTGGAGAAACTGGCGAGTGAGACGGACGGCTCCCAGAGGCAGGCTGTAGACATGCTCGATCTGCCCCTTCGAGGAGACGATGAGCTCACAGCTTCCGCCGCCGAGGTCGATCAGCAGCAGGCGTCCGGCGCCGATGCGGGCATTGGCCATGACGCCGAGGTGAATGAGGCGGCCTTCCTCGACGCCGCTGATGATCTCGACGCGCCAGCCGGTGGCGGCCTGTACCCACTGCAGAAATGCGCCTGCATTGTTGGCATCGCGCAAGGCGCTGGTGGCAACGACGCGCACGTGGGTGGCGCCGTGAGCCTGCGCCGCCTTTTGGAAGCGGCGCAGCACGCGCACCGTCTGTTCCATGGCCGCAGGGTCCAGGGCCCCGGTGCGGAACACGCCCTCGCCCAGGCGCACCACCTCGCGGTCCTCATGCAACACCTGCAGACGCTTGTGAACGACCCGCGCAATCTTTAACCGCACCGAGTTTGCGCCGATGTCTACGGCAGCCAGTGTCGCCATTGCTTCATCCCGCCTGTTTTCATCGTCGCCACGGCGAAACGATACGCCATTGCCTGTGGCGAGGGCAAATGGGACCGGCCCCAGCCAGGAATCGCAGTGTGGTTTGGCATTAGGCGGGCTGGGCCAGGGATGATCGCGCGCCAGTGGGCCGCAGGTGATAAATCGGCTTCCCGCAGTATCTTTCACGCAACATTCATGGATGGTTTATCACTGCGTAACCGCGCTGGGTAAAACTGGTGATGCTATGGCAGAGCAAGGACTGGATACCCTGATTCTCTCCGACTTGCACCTGGGCAGTGAAGTGAGCCGGGCACGGGAAGCGACAGAACTGCTGGAAGCGACAAAGTTCCGCCGCCTGCTGCTGCTGGGCGATATCTTCTGCGACCTGAACTTCCGCCGCCTGACCAGCGATCACTGGAAATTTCTCTCCCGCATCCGCAAGCTTTCCAACCCCAAGCGCAAAGTGGAAGTGGTGTGGGTGGAGGGCAACCACGACCAGGGTCTATCGCAGATCATGTCTCACCTGGTGGGCGTGCCGGTGTACCAGCGCTACGTTTGGGAGTACGAGGGCAAGCGCCACCTGGCGGTGCATGGGCACCAGTTCGATTACTTCTGCCAAGAGAATGCGTTGCTGAGCCGCATTGGCGAACGGATCTTTTACGAGTTGCAAAAGCTGGACGGCGGCCGCAAACGAATTTCGCGCTTCATCGACCGGATCAACACGCGCTGGCTGCGCATGGAAGCCCGGGTGGCCGAAGGCGCATTCCTGTACGCCCGCGCGGGACGGGCGGAGCGCATCTTCTGCGGACATACCCACGTGGCCACGCACCAGCATCGTCATGGCATCGACTACTACAACAGCGGAAGCTGGATCAACGCCAGCCCGACGTATCTGACCATCGGCCACGAGGGGGTTCGGATTTGCGAGTACGCGGGTCCGAAGTACGATTACGCGACCGAGGCGAAAACCGAAGCCGGACAACTGCCGCTGGGCGAGATGCTCGATCCGGCGGGCCTGCTGGAGCCAGCCTTCGGTAGCTATGAGAGCGTGCGCTGCTAGGGGCAATCAGCGAATATCGTTGCGGATGTGCAGGTAGTCAGCGACAATTCCTCCGTGAAACTTCCAATCCTATCCACCTTCTTTGCCACCGTCTTGGTTTTTGCGGGGTGCGGATATGTTGGCTTTGAAGCAGCGGGGTACATCTCTTACCGCTGCAAAGAATCCGTGTCATTCGCGTCGCTGGGGCCGGAAGAAGCGCGGCAATTCCGGCAAGTCACCCAGTCACTCTGGGGATGCGCGTCGTCCGGAGTCGTGGGAGTTGCCGTCCCGAAGTTGATTCCGCAGCAAATTTCTTACCTGCAGTCTCTGCGTGCAACGGCTCCTGAGGATGTGAGGCCTATCCTTGACCTGCAGATCGCGACCGACCACGCTGTGCTGGCCAGATTCGACGAGCAGTCTGGTAAACCGGCTGACGGGGCTACTCATCGCGAGGCCGCGCGCTCTTTTTTGCGCAGTTTGGGATGGAAGGATGTATCAGACGGCGTGCTGAATGATGTTGCTGAAAGGGCGCTGAGTTTAAGTTCGGAGTTCCCGCTATGAATAGAGTCTTCATGGCTGCCGTGGTCACAAGCGCCATTCTTGGACTTGTGGTCGGCGGCGTACTCGGAGCACATGAGGGTGCGGACCACGCAAAGGACATGGAGTCTGTAATGGTCATGATTACTGAGGACATCCCGTCCAAATTTGCGGCCACCCAATTTCGGCACGCGGACGCGGATCACGCCCGCAGCGCGCTTGTTTTCGCAATTCGGAATTTGGAAGACGTGCAACGCCTCAACCCAAGCCCGGCGGCAGGAGCGAGGTTTATGTTCTCATACACCCGCCTTGGCATAGTCGAAGAAGCCGCCGGACACCCGGCCGCCGCGCATGCGGCATTCGACCAAGCAAGAACGTGGGAACGAAAATCGGCAAGAAGACCTCATCCCGCAACGGACATGTCCGACACGGAACTAAAAGACACTCTGCAACGCAGTGAGCAGCAATGGAAGATTGCCACGGAACGAATGGCGGAAATCATGAAAAAAACTCGCCACTAACCTTTGCCTAAGGCCGGCTTTCCGGTGCTTTTTCCCAGCGCTCCAGGGTCTCGCGGCGGATGCCTTTGTCGGCGATGATCTGGCGGTAGAGTTCGGCGCTGGGGCGGGCGATGCGCTGCTGGGTGGCCGGATCGAGAGCGTAGAGGCCGAAGCGCAAATGCCAACCCTCACTCCATTCGAAGTTGTCGACCAGGCTCCAGTGGAAATATCCACGCACGTCGTACCCCTGCTGCCACATGTGGCGCAGCTCGCGCAGAGAGTTTACCAGTAGCCAGGGGCGGATGCGATCGGCACGGTCGGGAACGCCATTCTCCATCACATACATAGGACAGCCGAGGGCGGAATAGACTGCAACGGCGGCCGAAACCACCTTGGGATAAGCTTCGCCATAGGACGCGGCGACGCCGTGGTCTCCCTGCGGCACTCTCCTGGGCACGTAGAGGCCGCCGGGCCCGAACTTTTCGCCGAGTGGGGCGCGCACGTGCAACCGGTTGTAGACGTTGAGGCCGACGAAATCGATTTTGCCCACGCATTCCGGGACGCTGGGGGCCATCAGGGCGAAGGGCAGGGGCAGCGGTTCGCCCCGCAGATAGCTGAGAGCAGCGCGGTTGAACAGGGCGTCATAGGAAGCGGCGAGCGAGCGGTCAAGCACGTTGTCGCGGGCGGGCTCAAAGACCACGTAGTTGACCGCCAGGCCGACGTTGGCCTGGGGTTGCTCGCGATGCAGCACCTCGTAGGCTGCGGCGTGGCAGCGCATCATGGAGGCGAAGACGCTGAGGGTAGAGTTCAAATCGTTGAGGCGTCCGGGAGGAAACTCGCCAAACAGATAGCCGAAGGCGGCATAGACATTGGGCTCGTTGAAGGTGACCCAGTCGGTGACCAGATCGGCCAGCGAGCGCACGGCACGCTTGGCGTAATGACGGAAGAGTTCGGGCGCCTGCGCATCCAGGAACCCTCCGCGCGCCTCAAACCATTGCGGATGGGTGAAGTGGTGGAGGGAGACGAAGACCCGCATGCCGCGGCGGCGCGCTTCCCGGACGATCTCGCGGTAACGGATGACGGCGGCGTCGCTCCAGTGGCCGAAGGACGGCTCCATGCGGCTCCATTCCAGAGAGATGCGGATGGCGTTGAGCCCGAGGTGGGCACAGAGGTCGAGATCGCGCTCGGCGTTGAGCCACCAGTCGCAAGCCGCTCCGCAGGCATCGCCGGAGCGGATACGTCCGGCACGTTCCCAGTCATGCCACTGGTTGAGCGTGTTGCCTCCCTCGAACTGGTGCGAGGAGGTGGAAACGCCCCAGAGAAAATCGTCGGGAAAAGAAATGGGAATCGCGAGCATAGGCGACTTCAGCCAACAGGGACATGCAAGACTAGCACAGGCGCTGCCCAGCAGGAGCCGCGCAGATTCGGCAGGTCAGTGCGACGCGAGCGCCGGCGACGGGATGAAGCCATATCGATTCATGCCTGCGGCGGAGCAGCCCCACAAAGACGAACGAAGTTGGCGAGGATCTGGACCCCGTTACTGGTGAGCACGGACTCGGGATGGAACTGCACCCCCTCGATGGGCAGGCTGCGATGGCGCACCCCCATGATGATTCCGTCGGCGGTGGCAGCCGTGACCTCCAGCACCGGCGGGCAGGATTGTGGCTCGATGACCAGCGAATGATAGCGCGCCACGTCGATCTCAGCGGGAACCCCGGCGAAGATGCCGCGTCCGTCGTGGGTAACCCGGCTGGCCTTACCGTGGATGGGCCGGGGCGCACGAACGATGCGCCCGCCGAAGGCTTCGCCGATGGCCTGGTGGCCGAGGCAGACGCCGAGAATCGGGAACCGGGGACCAAGTTCGCGGATGGCCGCCAGAGAAACTCCCGCGCCGCTGGGCTCGCCTGGGCCGGGTGAAATGACGATGCCGTGATAGCCGCCGCTGGCAATTTCGGCGACGGTGACCTGGTCATTGCGGCGCACCACGGGTTCTGCGCCCAGTTCGCCCAGCAACTGCACCAGGTTGTAGGTGAATGAATCGTAGTTATCGATGACCAGCAGCATGGTTATCCCTCCGCCTCGGCCAGGGCCACGGCACGGCGCAAGGCTCGCGCCTTGTTAATGGTCTCCTCCCACTCGCTGGCCGGGACCGAGTCGGCGACAATGCCGGCGCCGGCCTGCACACTAAGTTCGTTGCCGGCCAGCTCCATGGTCCGGATGGTAATGCAGGAGTCGAGATTGTTGGCGTAATCGGCATAGAGCACCGCGCCGGAGTAGGCTTCGCGCGCGCCACGCTCCAGTTCGGCAATGCCCTGCATGGCGCGAATTTTGGGCGCGCCGGTCACCGTACCGGCGGGAAAGCAGGCTCCCAGAGCATCGAAGCGATCAAGCTCGGGACGCAACTCCGCCCCCAGTTCGGTCACCAGGTGCTGCACGTGCGAATACTTTTCGACGGTCATCAGCTTGCTCACCTTCACCGTGCCGTAACGCGCCACGCGCCCCAGGTCGTTGCGTCCAAGATCGACCAGCATCATGTGCTCGGCGCGTTCCTTCTCGTCGGCGAGCAGCTCAGCCGCCAGGCACGCATCCTCTTCTGCATTGGCGCCGCGAGGCCGGGTGCCGGCGATGGGGCGGTAGGTCAACTGGCGATCGCGGCAGCGCACCAGCATCTCGGGCGAGGCGCCGATCAGCGCCTGCTGCGTCGTGGAGCCAGGCGAAGCGCCAAGGTTGAGCAGGAACATGTAAGGCGAGGGATTGGTGGCGCGCAGGGCGCGATAGAGGGCGACGGCATTGGCCGTAGTCTTGCGGCGGAAGCGCTGCGACAAGACGATCTGGAAGCACTCACCGGCGAAGATCAATTCCTTACCCGCGGCCACGGCGGCCTCAAACTCGGCGCGGGCAAAGTTGGACTCGAAGGAGGCCTCGCTGGCGCTCGCCACGGGCACGCCATGCAAGGGCAACCGCACGGCGGCGCCAAGCTGGTTGACCACGGCGCGATTCTTTGCCGCCGCCGCGTCGAAGGCTTCCCTGAGCGCGGCTTCGGACGCACCCGGCTCGACTTCAGCCAGGGTACGAATCTGGATCTGCTGGCGGGCGTGATCGAAAGCCAGGACGGTGCGGAAGATGAGAAAACAAGCGTCATCGCCCGTGCCGGCAATGGCCTGCATCGCCGGATCAAACCAGCGCGAAGCAGCATAGCCGAGGTACCCTACACAGCCTCCGGCCATGGGCGCCACATTCTCGGCCACCCCCAGCTTGCGATGAGCGAACTCGCGACGCAGAATGTCCACGGCGGTGCCCGGCTCCTGGCGCTCGCCATCGGCATCTTCGACGGTGGTGACGCCGCGGCGGCTGCGAACTACCATGGCGGGATCGGCTCCGAGGAACGAGTAGCGCGCCAGGTGTTCGCCACCTTCGACGGACTCCAACAGGAACGACCGCGGCGCATCCTGCGCCACCCGCAGGTACGCCGAGAGCGGAGTGAGCAGATCCGCCGAAACAGTTTCATTGACGGCGACCAGCCCAGCGGAGGAAGCCAGGCGGCAAAACTCGGCGAACTGCGCGGGGGCCGTCACTGGGCCACTTCCGTGCCCGCAGTTTTGCTGTGCGGTTCATACATTGTGCGGCCCACGAGTTCCGCAATGCCACGCAGGTTTTGCACCATGGAGTCAAACTGCGCGGGGAACAGCGACTGGGCGCCATCGGAAAGGGCATGATCGGGATCGCAGTGGACTTCGACGATCAGACCGTCGGCGCCGACGGCGACCGCGGCGCGCGCCAGCGGCACCACCTTGTCACGCTTGCCGGCGGCATGGCTGGGATCGACGACGATGGGCAGGTGGGTCAACTTCTTTACCGCCGGGACGATGCCGACATCCAGGGTGTTGCGGGTGTGGTCGGCAAAGGTGCGGATGCCGCGCTCGCAAAGCACCACGTTGTAGTTGCCCTCGCTCATGATGTATTCGGCGGCCATGAGAAGCTCGTCGAGGGTGGCGGCCATGCCGCGCTTGAGCAGCACCGGCTTGCGGGCGCGTCCAGCCAACTTGAGCAGCGCGAAGTTTTGCATGTTGCGGGCGCCGATCTGAATCATGTCGGCATACTGATCGACCAGGGCAAGCGATTCGTGATCGACTGCCTCGGTGACCACGAGCAGGCCGAACGTTTCGCGGGCGGCGGCCATGATCTCGAGCCCCTCCTCACCCATCCCTTGAAAAGCATAGGGCGAAGTGCGCGGTTTGAATGCGCCTCCGCGGAGGAATCGCGCACCCGAGTTGGCCACCGCCTCGGCGGCGCGGAAAAGCTGGTCGCGGCTCTCGATCGAACACGGCCCTGCCATCAGCGCCAGCTCGGAGCCACCCACCGCGGCGTCGCCTGCCTCGAAGCGCACAATGGTGTCCTCGGCCTTCATGTCACGGCTGACCAGCTTGTAAGGCTTGGAGACGGCGATGACTTCAGCCACGCCGGGTAACTGGCTGAGGGCATCGGCTTCCACCGCGCCCTTGTTGCCGGTGATGCCGATGGCGCAACGGGTTGCGCCGGGCAGCGGATGAGGCCGGTATCCCATCTCTTCCACGCGTTTACAGACCGTCTGCGTCTGTTCTTCGGTTGCATTCACATTCATCAATACAAGCATTGCCTTATGCCTCCACCGCCTGGGACGCAATCAACTCGCGCACGAAGCGTTCCGCTTCCCCAGGAGCACGAACTCCGAATTCTTCGATCCTTTTGACGATGGCCGATCCCACGATGACGGCGTCAGCGCCTTGTGCCCAGGTCTCGCGCGCCTGTTCCGCGTTGCTGATGCCGAACCCAACGGCAACCGGCAAATCGGTGACGCCACGGATGCGGGCGATCAGCGCGGCGGCGTCGGCGCTCAATTGCTGGCGCGTGCCGGTGACGCCGGTGACCGAGATGGCGTAGAGAAAGCCAGTGGCGTGTTCGGCGATCTGTGCGATGCGATGCGCGGTCGAGGTGGGAGCGACAAGCGAAACCAGGTCCAGTCCGCGGCGTTGCAGGGCGAGGGAAAATCCCCGCGCCGATTCCGCCGGAAGGTCGGTGACCAGGACTCCGGCGAGGCCCGCATCGGCTGCATCCTGGGCCAGTTTCTCAAGGCCATGGCGCAGCAGCGGATTGAGATAGCTGAAGAGTACGATGGGAACCCCGGTGGCCTGGACGGCGCGGCCCGCAACCTCGATGACGCCAGTTAGCTTGACGCCATGCGCTAGGGCTCGCTCGCAGGCGCGCTGGATTACCGGGCCGTCGGCCGCCGGATCGCTGAAGGGCATGCCGACTTCGATGGCAGTGGCCCCGCCACGCGCCATGGCAACCAGGAGTTCGTAGGTGGTTTCGAGGCTGGGATCGCCGGCCGTGATGAAGGGCACCACGCCCTTGCGGCCTGCCTCACGCAGAGATTTGAAAGCCTGCTGCAGCCGGGTGGTCATTGCGGGCCGCCTTCCTTGAGTTTCGCCACGGTGTCCACGTCCTTGTCACCGCGTCCTGATAGATTCACAATGATCAATCCATTTTCGCCAAGCTCTTTCGCCAGCTTCACTGCGTGGGAGACGGCGTGGGCAGACTCCAGCGCGGGAATGATTCCTTCGCGGCGCGAGAGCAAGTCGAAGGCTTCCAGCGCCTCGGTGTCGGTTGCCCAAACGTACTCGGCGCGACCCTGTTGGCGCAGATGCGCGTGCTCCGGGCCGACGGATGCGTAATCGAGGCCGGCACTGACCGAATGGGTCGGCGCGATCTGGCCGTCCTCATCCTGCAGGACGTAGCTGTAGGTTCCCTGCAACACGCCCGGCGCGCCGCCGCGGAAGCGCGCGGCGTGATCGCCGAGCGACTCGCCCCGTCCGCCGGCCTCGACGCCGACCAGGCGCACATCCGGATCGGCGAGAAAGGCGGTGAAGGCGCCAATGGCGTTGGAGCCGCCGCCGACACAGGCCACGACCGCGTGAGGCAGGCGGCCTTCGCGAGCCAGCACCTGGGCTCGCGCCTCGTCGCCAATGACGCGCTGAAACTCGCGCACCATGGTGGGATAGGGGTGCGGGCCGAGCGCCGATCCCAGCAGATAATAAGTCTCGCGCACGTTGGTGACCCAGTCGCGCAGCGCCTCGTTGATGGCATCCTTCAAGGTCTTGGCGCCGGCTTCCACGGAGCGCACCTCGGCTCCCATGAGGCGCATGCGGAAGACGTTGAGCGCCTGGCGCCGCATGTCTTCCGCGCCCATGTAAATGACACACTCCAGGCCGAAGCGGGCGCAGACCGTAGCCGTGGCCACCCCGTGCTGGCCGGCGCCGGTTTCGGCAATGATGCGGCGCTTGCCCATGCGCCGTGCCAGCAGGACCTGGCCGAGGGCGTTGTTGATCTTGTGCGAGCCGGTGTGGCCGAGGTCTTCACGCTTGAGCAGGATGCGCGCTCCGCCCGCGTATTGGCTGAGCCGCTCGGCGAAGTACAACGGCGTGGGCCTGCCGCTAAACTCGGCGAGCAGGCCGCTCAACTCGCGCTGAAAACCGGGGTCCTGGCGCGCCTGGGTAAACGCGGCGGTCAACTCGTCGAGCGGTTCGACCAGGGTTTCGGCCACGAAGCGTCCTCCGTAGGGGCCAAAGTAACCCTCGCCGGAGGCGCTCAAAAGGCTCTCCAACACTGCCTCATCTTTCATGGGTCCTGCCTTTCCGCGGCCCGCACGGCCGCGACAAACCTGCGCATCTTCTGCACGCTCTTGACGCCTTTTTCCGACTCCACGCCGCTGCAGACATCGACCAGGTCGGGATGGGCAATGGCGATGGCCTCGCTCACATTGGCCTCGTGCAGGCCGCCAGCCAGCCAGAGCCTGGCCGGCGGGAACGCGCCGCGCAGGCGCTTCCAGTCCACCATCGTCCAGCTGAAACTTTTGCCCGCGCCGCCATATTCCGCGCTGGGAGCGTCCAGCAACAGCGCGCGGCAAGCGGCGAATTGCGCCGCGTATGCCTCGCTGAATTCCGCATCCACCTTGAGGGCGCGAATCACCTCGAACTCGGCGGCCAGGGTCTGGCAATCGCCGCCAGATTCATCGCCGTGCAACTGCACCGCGTCCAGCGGCACCCCGCGCGCGATGTCCAGCACGTCCGATACATTCATATTTACGAATACACCAACCAGCTTCACCCGTCCCGCGGCTGCCTTTGCAATCTGCCGCGCCCGCTCCAGGGTGATCGAGCGCGGGCTTTGCGGATAGAAATTCAATCCGAGCATCGCGGCGCCCAACTCGATGGCCGCCAGCGCGTCTTCGACGCGGGTGATGCCGCAAATCTTAATCTCGACCGGACTCATCGCTTCGGCTCCAAACCCTGCAACTCAGCCAGCGCAGAAAGCGGATCGGCGGAGCGCATCAGCGTCTCACCGATAAGGAACGCCTTGTACCCGGCGGATTGCAGGCGTTCGATATCGGCGCGCGTGCGCAATCCGCTCTCGGCCACCAGAAGCGCATCCGGCGGAGCCAGTGCGGCCAGACGCAGGGAGGTTTCCAGATCGACCTTGAGAGTTTTCAGGTTGCGATTGTTGACCCCGATGAGGCGGGCGCCGAGCGATGAGGCGCGCTCCAGTTCCCCGGCGGTGTGGACCTCGACCAGGGCGTCGAGGTGAACCAGGTGGGCGGCATCGAACAGCTTCAAGGCATCGGCATCGGTTAATCCGGCGACAATGACCAGCACCGCTTCGGCTCCCGCAATCGCGGCTTCATAGACTTGGTGACGGTCCACCAGAAAGTCTTTGCGCAGCAGCGGCAGCCCGACAGCGGCGGCGACGCGGCGCAGATCCTCGAGCGAGCCCTTGAAGTGCTCCGGCTCGGTGAGCACGGACATGGCCGCGGCGCCGCCAGCCTCGTAAAGGCGCGCGCGCGCGACCGGCTCGGCTGCCGTCTGAATATCTCCGGCCGATGGCGAGTGGCGCTTGAATTCGGCGATGATGGCGGTCGCCTGGGCCAGCAACGCAGCCTGGAAGCGCGGGCTGCGCCCTTGGCGCGCCGCCAGCGCGGCCGCGCGCACGGCTTCGCGCTCGCCGTCGGCAAGCAGGCTCATTTGGCGGCGTTTGGCGTCCATCACGCGTTCGAGGAATTCGGCGCTCACAAGGCCGCTCCTACCTGTGGCTGGGCCGCGTCTTGCGCGGCGCCGCCTGCGTTTGAGATTCGAATCAAGGCCTCCAACTTGGCCAGGGCAGCACCGTCGTCGATGGCGCGCTGGGCGCGGGCGGCACAGTCGAGCAAGCCATCCCCGGTGCGCACATGCAAGGCGGCGGCGGCATTCAGCAGCACAAGCTCGCGTGCCACGTCGCGGCGCGCACCAGAGAGCACCCCGCGCACCGTGGCCGCGTTGTCTTCCACGCTGGCGGCACGGGCGGCGGTGGTGGGGCGTTCGTCGAATCCGAAGTCGCGCGGTGAAATCGTTTGGAGCTGGACGGAGTGGTCCTGGCGCACTTCTAGCACACGGGTGGCACAGGCGGTGGTGATCTCATCGAGACCGTCGCCGCCGCGCAGCACCCACGCATGGGAGACTCCGATCTGGGAGAGCGCGCCGGCCACATCCGGCATGCGCGCCTCATCGGCCACGCCCAGCAGACGATACTCTGCCCGGCATGGATTCACCATGGGACCGACCAGATTGAAGCTGGTGCGGAATGCCAGGGCGCGGCGAATCGGCGCCAGACGCGCCAGCGCGGGGTGGTAGAGGGGCGCGAAGAGGAAACAGATTCCCAGCTCGCGCAAACAGCGGACGGCGGTTTCCGGCTCGCAGTCGATGCGGACCCCGAGGGTCGTCAGCACGTCGGCACTGCCGCTGCGGCTGGTGGAGGCGCGGGCCCCGTGCTTGGCGATGGCGCATCCGGCGGCGGCAATGACGAAGGAAGCCGCGGTGGAGACATTGAAAGTCTTGACCGCGCTGGCGCCAGTTCCGGCGGTGTCCAGCAGTTGCGAGGGAATCGCAACGGGTAGCACGCGCTGGTAGAGCGCATCAGCAAAGCCGGCTAACTCGTCCGGGGTTTCGCCCTTGGCGGCCAGCAGCGCCAGCGCCGCTGCGATCTGCGCATCGGGGGTATCAGTTTCCAACATGGCGCCGACCAGTTGCGCGGCCTGGTCACGGGTAAGGTCGCGCGCCGCCAGCAGCGCGGGCAACAACTGGCTCAAGGTGGACGTGGCCGATGCGATTGGGGAGCTTGGTTGCATGTAGTTCGTCCTGAATTTCGGCTCGAAACGCAATCGCGTTACGGCAGAGGCAATACATTCGGTTGCAGGGGGAAAATCTAGAGATGCGCCTGGACTAGAAGCGCGCGACGGTGTTAGGCCACCATCGACGGGAGGAGCAGACAGCGCAGGATGAAGTTGCACGGCTCACAGAAAAAAGATTACGACGAATGAGGCACGAGGTCAAAGGAAAAATCCAATGGACTATCGCAGGGACCACAGGTAGGTGGTAATGTCGCGGGCTTCGGCGACGCTGATTCCCAGCTCCGGCATATGCGTCTGCGGCTGGATGGATCGCGGCGAGCGAATCCAACGCATCACGTTCTCCGGCGTGTTGGGCAGATTTCCCGTGATGTAGGCCTCCTGTGGCAAATATCCCAGAGACGGCGCCGAGCGTCCCGCCGCGCCCGCTACGCCGGGAATGCGATGGCATCCACCGCAGCCGAAATGCTGCATCAGGGTCACCCCACGTGCGGGATCGCCTCCGACGCGCAGCTTGGCCTCGGCGAGCGCCTGCTCCTGCGCGCTCCGGCAACCGGCAGCGCAGACTAGCAACAGGAGGGAGGCAACGGCGATGTGTGGCAGACGGCTTTGCCATGCATTGCTTCTCACAAAAGCCTCCGCGCCGCCCCGATCACGGCGCCCACTCCGGGCTGCTTTGCTCCATTGGCGGCAGCCGCCAGGAATATGGATAAGCGCGCGTCCTCCAACTCGCCCACGAACAGCAAACCATGAGCGGTGCGCAAGGATTCGCGCAGCAGCGAGGGTGCGAAGATGGCGGCTCCGGCCGCCAGCGCATAGAGCTCCGGGTGCGGCATCTCCGCCAGCTTCTCCACCCGCTGCTTACGCGAAGTCAGCCAACGGTCAGTTTGCTGGCGCAATCCTCCCGGCGAGGGCATCAGGACGGGCACGGCGGCCAGGCGCGAGGGAAAATCTTTGCGCACCTTGCGGGCCAGCGCTGGCGGCGCGAACATCCCCACCGGACTCTCCAGCAGCAAGTGGCTGTGCACGAGGCCCGGCGCGCTGTTGGCGAGCTTTACGTCGGCCAGGGCAAAGTGCAGGGAACGCGCCCCCAGTTGTGCGGCAAGCACCTGGGCTGGAGCTTCGACGATGGTAACCAGAGGAGGCGGCTTGAGGCTGAAGACCTCCTTCAGCAGAATCGCCGCCAGCGCCCGCGGGAGCGAGGAAGTGACGCCAACGGCCAGCTTGGGAGCGGGGGCGGCGTGGCTGTCGAGTGCCATCAGCATCTCACCGCCGAGGGCGAAGATGCTCTCAGCGTAACGCAACACGGTCTCCCCGGCGGGAGTCACCTTGAGGCCGCGGCCGCTGCGCTCCAACAGCTTGCATCCCAGCCTGCGTTCCAGGGCATGGATCTGCGCGCTTACGGTGGGCTGCTTGAGACCCAAACGCAGGCTGGCGCGGGCTACCGAACCCTCGCGCGCGACCGTGAAAAAGTAGAGCAGATGATGGTAGTTCAAGTGTTCCATGGCACGATGAATGTAAATCATCGAGGGCGCGGCTGGCAGAGGATTTCGTCCGGCCTGAGGATGTGGAATTTGGAGATGGCTTCCAGGCGCGCGTCCCGGCTGGCGGAGACAGCAGGCCACAACGGGGCTGGACAAGGAATGGAGACAGCCGGGAGAAAATCTGGAGGCGCGGGGCGGAATCGAACCGCCGATAGAGGTTTTGCAGACCTCTGCCTTACCGCTTGGCGACCGCGCCTCGTTGCATGGAAGGTATACGCCAGACTGTTCGATGCTATCGTGGCCTGGGCTGGGACGCAATGTTTACGTTGCAACTTTTGGACCCTCTAGATTCCGGCGCCGAAATCGGCAAAGTTGCTCTTGTCAAACTCGCTGCGATAGTCGCGGCCCTCCTTGTCCTCCCGGGCCAGGCCGGCCACGGTACCGTCCTCCGGTTCCTTTCCCTCTGCCAGGTGGGCCAGTTTGTCGAAGCGCAGGCGCAGTTCATCGACGTCCTTGGAGAGCGCAATCAGCGCATCGCTGAGCGGATCCTTGATATCGTGCGGATCGGTTATGAGCACCCGCTTGCCGTCGCGATAGACAATGTGCGCGGGCACCCCGACGACGGTCGAGTTGGGCGGCACGTCGCGCAGCACGACCGAACCGGCGCCTACGCGCGAGTTGTCTCCCACCACGATGTCGCCGAGCACGCTGGAGGTGTTGCCGATCACCACGCCATTGCCGAGCGTCGGGTGGCGCTTCTTTTTTTCCAGGCTGGTACCGCCCAGGGTAACGCCATGGTAGATGGTCACGTCGTTGCCGACGATGGACGTTTCGCCAATCACCACACCCATGCCGTGGTCGATGAACAGCCTTCGTCCGATGGTGGCGCCAGGATGAATCTCAATCCCGGTCCAGAAACGGGAGATCTGGGAGAAATAGCGTGCCAGGAGGTGGAAGCCACGGCGCCAGAGCCAGTGATTCAGGTGATGCATCCACACCGCGTGAAGGCCCGGATAATTCAGCAGCACGGAAAATTTTCCGGTGGCCGCCGGATCCCGGTCCAGCACGGATTGAATGTCTTCTCGAATGGTTTGCAGCACGCGCTTGTCTCTCCGTCCGTGTTTTGCCGGCCATGGACCGCATCCCAGGAAATGCTGATTGCGGGACGCGCAGGCGTTAGGTATCGCTCACTATGTAACTACGGCTTGCATCCTGCTGTCCACCTCGCTGGTCAACGCAGTTCCGGCAACCGGCTGGCGAGAGCCTGCGCCTGGATAGGGCTGAATGAAGATGGCGGACGCGCGTAAGAGACAATTGAATCGACTGATATAATTACAGAATCCAATCGAATGTGCGTCCACACCGGGCAATCATCGCTTGACACTTTCACGCGACACTTCCACAAGCAGGTATGAGTCTTTGATCGATGGGTGATGCTCCCGCAACATCTTCTCCGGCAGGTCCAGTTCCCGTCTCCAACCCTTGGTTGGTGGCGATCTCGGTCATGCTGGCCACCTTCATGGAGGTTCTGGACACTTCGATTGCTTCGGTGGCGCTGCCCTATATTGCCGGATCTGTTTCGGCCACCAACGACGAAGCCACCTGGGTTTTGACCAGCTACCTGGTGGCCAACGCCATCATACTTCCCACCAGCACCTGGTTTTCGCAACGCTTTGGGCGCAAGCGCTTTCTGCTGACCTGCATCGTGATTTTCACGATTTCCTCCTTTGCCTGCGGAGCCGCCGACAGCCTGGCCATGATCCTGATCGCGCGCGCCGTGCAAGGCGCGGGTGGAGGAGCGTTGCAGCCTCTGTCGCAGGCGATTCTGCTGGAGAGTTTCCCACCGCACAAGCGCGGCCAGGCAATGGCGCTGTTTGGACTGGGCGTGGTGGTGGCCCCGGTGCTGGGCCCCACGGTCGGAGGCTGGCTGACGGAAACCTACTCGTGGCGATGGGCTTTCTATATCAACATTCCGGTGGGCATTCTGGCCATTCTGATGATCATGCATTATGTGCACGACCCCAGCTATATCCGCGACGCCAAGCCGGGACGCTTTGACAGCATCGGCTTTGGACTGCTGGCGATCTGGCTTGGAGCCCTGCAAATCGTGCTCGACAAGGGGCAGGAAGACGACTGGTTCGGCGCAACCTGGATACGCTGGGCGGTCGCAATTCTGGTGGTATGTTTTATCGCGTTCCTGGCATGGGAATTGAAGCGGCGTGACCCATTGGTAAAACTGCGTGTCTTTCTCAACCGTAACTTCGCTCTCGGCTGCGTGCTGATCGGAATGTTCGGCGCGGTCATCTACGGCATGATCACCATGTTGCCCCTGTTCTACCAGGAACTGCTTGGCTACAACGCGCTGGCCGCCGGAATGGCCGTCAGCCCGCGCGGCTTCGGCTCCGTGGTCGCCATGCCGCTGATTGGAATCATCAGCAGCCGCATCGACAACCGGTACCTGCTGGCCACCGGCTTTGCGATTTTTGGCTTCTGCGGGCTGTGGTTTGCGCGCGTCGACCTCCAGATCGCGCAGTGGAGCATGCTCTGGCCGGTGATCATCAGCGGTTTCGGCGCCAGCCTGATCTTCGTTCCGCTGGCCACGACCAGCATGGCAGGACTGCCCAACGAGCAGATCGGCAACGCCGCCGGACTGTTCAACCTGCTGCGCAACGTGGGAGGCTCCATCGGAATCTCGATTGTGAACACCGTAGTGTCGCGCCACGAGCAAGTCCACCGGGTGGAAATGTCTGGCCACATGAACGCAGCGAACGTAACGTTTCAGCAGATGCTGAGCGGTACCACGGCGCTCACGGCGCGCACCGGCGGTTCTCCCCTGCAAGCTTACGAAATCCTGAATGGAATACTTTCGCAGCAGGCGAGGCTGCGGGCTTACGTCGATGACTTCCAGTACATCGCAGCCGTCTGCTTCCTGTGCATTCCTATCGTCTTTCTGCTGCGCAAGTCGATCGCGAAGAAGGGTGCGGTGAGCGCGGCACACTGATGTCCGCGGCGGGCGCCGCCGGCGCAAGTGGCGACAGCTCTACAATTCGTGGTGGAACCAGGGATGGGTGACCACTTCCGCGAGGATCAGCAGCAGTGCGCCGATCGAGGTGGCAAGCTGCATCCAGCGCTGGCGGCGCTGCTTCGGCGTCAGCGGCTCGAGCCGCCACGCGGCCGCCGGGTTCTGGCGAATCCTGTGTTCATTCCAGAGCAGCAGAAGTGTGAGCAGCGCCAGCACGCCGGAAGTCCACAGGATGGGCAGCCGCAATCCCTGGCGATGGAAGCCGTGCGCCGGACCCGCGGCGGTGGCGGCGATCAGCGAGCTCATGCCCAGCAGTACGCGCACCCCGCTGAGCGCGACGGCGGCGGCGCAGAGAGATTCGATGACGGCAAGAAACAGCGAAGACCAGCCCAGAATCGTTCCCTGAACGCCTCGCCCACCCGCCTGTCTGCCAGCGTTCATTGCTCTCCCTCCGCCGGTGGTTATTGCTGATCCTGCTCGATGGCGTGCGCCAGCCGGATCAGCGTCGCCTCATCAAAGTGTTTTCCCAGAATCTGGATTCCCAGCGGCAACCCGTCGCGGTTGTTTCCGCACGGCAGCGAGATGCCTGGGATGCCGGCGAGGTTGGCCGTGACCGTGTAGATGTCACTCAGATACATCGCCATGGGATCGTCGGTCTTCTCGCCCAGCTTGAAGGCGGGTGTAGGCGTAACCGGGGTCACGATGGCGTCGACACTTGTAAATGCATTGTGAAAGTCGCGGGTGAGCAGGGTTCGAACCTGCTGTGCTTTCAGGTAATAGGCGTCGTAGTATCCCGCGCTGAGGGCGTAGGTGCCGAGAAGGATGCGGCGCTTGACCTCGGCGCCAAAGCCCTCGTCGCGGCTGCGCCGGTACATGTCGGACAGGGTCTTCGCCTGCGGCGAGCGCGTGGTATAACGCACGCCGTCAAAGCGCGCCAGGTTCGCCGAAGCCTCGGCGGTGGCGACAATGTAGTAGACCGGAATGGCGTACTCGGTGTGGGGGAGCGAGATAGAGACGATTTCGCAGCCGGCGCGGCGCAGTCCGTCGATGCGGAGCTCGATGGCCTGGCGAATCTCCGGGTCCAACCCTTCGGCGAAATACTCGCCGGGAATGCCGATGCGCAGTCCCTTGACCTCGCGCCCGCACTCCGATGAGTATGTGCCCACCGGCACATCGGCCGAGGTGGAATCCAGCGAGTCGCGTCCTGAGATCACTTCCAGCAAGGTCGCCGCATCCTCGACCGAGCGTGCCAGCGGTCCCACGTGATCCAGCGAGCTGGCAAAGGCGATCAGTCCGTAGCGCGAAACCCGGCCATAAGTGGGCAGGATTCCGACGACGCCGCAGAAAGCCGCAGGCTGGCGAATGGAGCCTCCGGTATCCGAGCCCAGGGTTGCCACCGCGAAGCCGGCCGCCACGGCGGCGGCAGCGCCGCCCGAGGAGCCTCCAGGGACCCTGGTGGTGTCGCGCGGATTGCGTACCGGATAAAAGGCCGAGTTCTCGTTCGACGAACCCATGGCGAACTCATCGCAGTTGAGTTTTCCCAGGCAGATGGCGCCGGCGGCTTCAACTTGGGCGACGGCAGTGGCGTCATACGGGGCGATAAACTTGTCGAGAAAGCGCGAGCCCGCGGTGGTGCGCACGCCGCGGGTCATCAGCACGTCCTTGAAGGCGACGGGAACTCCCGCCAGGGGGGGCAACGGGTCGCCTTTTTCCGCCAGGCGATCGATGCTTTCCGCCTGCCCCAGGGCGCGCTCCCGCGTCAGGGTGAGAAAGGAACCGATCGTCTCATCGCGGCCAGCAATCTGGTCGTAGTGCGCTTCGGCCAGCGCCCGTGCGGAGACCTGGCGGCTCTGGACCAGCGCGCGCGCGGCGGCGATTGTCAATGTATTGATATTCATCAATCTTTCTCCTGCAGCTTCGCAGCCGCGTACGCGGCAACCGACGCCGCTCCAGCCGTAGGCGCGGGCCTCAGCGCTCAATAACCTTGGGAACCTTGAAACAGGTTCCATTCGTGTCCGGTGCGTTGGCGAGAGCAATCTCCCGGCTCAGTCCCGGCTTCACCTCGTCGGCGCGCTCGGCATAGGCAAACCTTTCGCTGCCTTGGCACCGGGCGGAGGTAAACGAGGAAGCCACTTCGACGAGCGGCTCCACGTTGGCGGTATCAAGCTGGTTGAGCTTGTCGATGTGGTCCAGGATGGAGTTCAGATCGGCGACCATGCGGGTGCTTTCCTCGGGCGTCAGTTCCAGGTTGGCCAGGTCGGCGACATAGGCTACGTCTTTCTCTGTGACCTTCATGCGATCCTTTTTCCTGCGAATGCAATCACTGCAATTAGATTCCTCGCGCCAGCTTCACAGCCGGGTGCGCGGCAACCGACGCCGCTCCGGCTGGTGCCGGGTCCTGCGGGCGGGCGAGTTCGAATTTGATGCGTTCAATCCGCATGAACGGGTTGAGGCGCGCCAGAAACTGCGGCGCCATGGCGTAGAGTTGCGCGCGCCAGTTGGCGTCGGGAACGCCGATTACCAGGGTCTGCAACTCAAAGGCGAGGACGCGGGTTCGTTCGGCAACCGCGCGTCCGGCGGCAAAGTCCCATGCGGCCTGGGGCAACTGCTGGGCCGGCAGGTTCTTCAGGGCCTGCGCCATGATGCGCTGCAATGTATTGGAAACCTGTTCCATCGTAACCGCGATTATAACGGAGAGCCGCGGCGGCATGAATGGGAAGATGGAAGCCCCGGTTTAGGAAGGCGGGAAATGGCTGGCGAGAAATCCCATGGCCTCGTCTCTGGTGGCAATGGCGCCATCGAGTTGAGCGTCCTCGACCGCGGAAAGGATTTCGGCAAAGCGCGGACCGGGGCGGAATCCGGCGGCGATCAGGTCGTGGCCGTTGATCAGGGGCGCGGGACGAGCGGCTCCGGAAGGCAGCGCGGCCAGCCGTTCGCGGGTGTAGCCGAAGAGATCGAGATTCCCGTGGCTGGCGAGGCAGTCGAGGCGGTGCAGCGCCAGATGTTCCTCAAACTCGGGCAGGCGGACGAAGCGTTTGAAAGTGGAGTCCTTCATCCGGCGCACGTCGGCAAAGCGCATGTGATTGCCCACCAGGGCGAGGATCTGCTCACGCTCGCGATTGCTGAAACGCAGGCGTGAGAGCAGGTCGTCGGCCATGCGCACACCAATTTCGACGTGGCCATCAAAGCGAATGCGATCCGGCGCGCGGCGGAACGTGGCAGGCTTGCCGACATCGTGCAGCAACGCGCCCCAGGCGAGGGTGAGTGAGCAGCCGGCCGGCAAACCGTGCAGCAGAAGCAGGGTGTGAACAAAGACATCGCCCTCGGGGTGAAATTGCGGAGGCTGTTCGACACCTTTCATGCGCGCGATTTCCGGCAATACCTGGCGCAGCAGGCCGGTTTCGTCGAGCAACTGGAAGGCCCGTTGCGCCTGTCCCTCGGTCAGCATCTTTGAAAGTTCATCGCGAACCCGCTCGCTGGATACCTGGTGGACCTGCGGGGCCAGGCCCAGGATTGCCTCCGCGGTCGCGGCTTCGATGCGGAATCCGAAGCGCGCCGCAAAGCGAACGGCGCGCAGCATTCGCAGCTTATCCTCGGCGAAACGCTCGCCGGGCGAACCGATGGCGCGCACGATTCCAAGCTCCAGGTCGCGCCGCCCTCCGACGTAGTCCAGCAGCTCTCCATGCGGCATGTTGGGCGGCGTATTGGGAGACCCAGAGAGCGGATCGAGAAACAGTCCATTGATGGTGAAGTCGCGACGCTGGGCGTCATGGCTTGCCGAAGTGGTGTAGCGCACCGAGTCCGGATGACGGCCGTCAAGATAAGCGCCATCGGAGCGAAAGGTGGCGACTTCGATATGGCCGCGCGCCTCGGCCTCACCCAGCACTTTGAGCGGTACCAGCACCACGCCGAACTGCGCCCCGACGGCCGAGGTCTGGGGGAAAATGCGCATCACCTCCCCGGGCGTGGCCGACGTAGCCACGTCGTAGTCGGCGGGGTCGCGCCCCAGCAGCAGGTCGCGCACACAGCCTCCCGCCCACAAGGCCTGGTGGTGATGCTGCTGGAGAACACGAACTGCCTGCAAGGCGGCGCGGCGGTGCATGACGACATTGTAGATCGGAGGCAGTATCCTCTAAGAGTGGACAAGCGAGCGTTGATTCTTGGCATTGAGAGCTCCTGCGATGAAACGGCGGCGGCAATCGTGCGTGGTGGCGAAGAACTGGTGTCAAGCGTGGTGGCTTCTCAGATTGCCACCCACGCTCCCTACGGTGGCGTGGTGCCGGAGCTGGCCAGCCGCGAACATCTCCGCAACCTGGTGCCGGTGACCCGCGCCGCACTGGCCAAGGCGGGGCTTACCTACGCGGAAGTGGACGCCATTGCCGTAACCAACGGCCCGGGCCTGGCCGGGGCGCTGCTGACCGGCGTAAGCTTTGCCAAATCGCTGGCCTGGGCCCTGGGAAAGCCGCTGATCGCGGTGAACCACATTGAAGGCCACATCCACGCCGTGCTGCTGGAGGAGCGCCAGAAGGGCGCTGGCGCGCTGGAATTTCCCGTGCTCGCCCTGGTCGTCAGTGGCGGGCACACCCACCTGTTTCTCGCGGATCACCAAGGCGACGGCTGGCACTATGAAAACATCGGACACACCCGCGACGACGCCGCCGGGGAAGCCTTCGACAAGACCGCGAAGCTGCTTGGGCTTGGCTATCCTGGTGGGCCGATCATCGACCGCATTGCCAAGTTCGGCGACCCGGGGGCGGTCCAGTTCACCTTCGCCCAGCTCAAACATGGCGCCCGCCAGGAATCCAAGCGGGCGGGCCGAATCGAGCCGGATCGCAAGCGCTTCGACTTCAGCTATAGCGGAATCAAAACGGCCGTGCTGCGCTACGTGGAGAGCCACGGGATGCAGGGCGCGATTGAGGCGCGCCGCCGTGGTCTGCTGCAGATCGCCGCGCCCGCGGATGAGGATTTCAAGAGGCTGTGCGATCGCCAGACCCTGGACCTGGTTGCCAGCTTCCAGGCAGCAATGGTCGGCGATCTGACCCAGCGGACGATGGCAGCCTGCAAGGAGTACGCGGTGCGTACCCTGCTGGTGACCGGCGGGGTTGCCGCCAACAGCGCCCTGCGCGCCAGCTTTGAGCAGAGCGCTCGCGGCAGCCGGGTGCGGGTGCAGTTTCCTTCGCGCCAGCTATCCACCGACAATGCCGCCATGATCGCTGCCGCAGCCTACTCAAAATGGATGTCCAGGGAGTTTGCCGGGCTCGATGTTTCGGCGGAGGCAAACCTGCAGTTACGTTAGGGCGGAGGCTGGCGATGAGCGCGCGGGAGGCAATGAAGGCGGCTAACAGGAGCCGCCTTCACTTCAATAGAACTTCAAGCGCAGGTGCAGCTTGTGACTCCTCCCCCCGGAGGCAAACCACACATGCGCTTGCAATAAATATAGAGCCAGATTGGCAATGAGAATACCTCCCAGACGGGAGTTACTTTCATCGTTCGGTGCTGGAGGGCAGTCTGGTCAGCAGCCTGATCAACTGTACTTGGCCGCGCACCGCAGTTCTGCGGTAAACGCATTTCTGGTAATAGCGAACCGTATCCACCTTGATTTTGATCGCCTCGGAGATTTCCGCAACATCCATCCCCAGCTTCATCATCTCCGCCACTCGGCACTCGGCAGGAGACAAGCCGAACATCGACTGCCATAGCCGGTGCTCACCGTGCCCCTGCTCCTCCGGCGTGGTGAGGAACAGGATCGCCGCCGGATTGTCTTCCAGAAAAGCCCGGTTCGAGTGATAGGGCAGCGCCGACAGGTAGAGCGGAGTTCCCCGCCCGGAGTGCAGCACGGCGGCGCCCGCGCCAGGGTCAGAAGAATTGCCATCGCCGCAGGCGCAGGCCGGCAGGATGCAGGCGTCCAGCACACTCTGCTCCGCGGCAACGGCCGCCAGCAGCCGGTGGTTCCTGATGCGCAGGGTGGTAGCGCCTGCAATCAGGTCCTCGGCCCGCCGATTCATCGATAGCACGTGGCCATGCGCGTCCAGCGAGATGCAGGCGGCGCCGATCAGGTCCAGGGCATATTGCCCGGCGGCATTGCTGTGGCGCAGCGCGGTCATCGTGCCGTGAAGTTTGAAGGCCCGGCGCAGGTGCGGCACCAATTGCCGGAGCAATTGCTTGTCGCCGTGGCTGAACGGTTCTTCGGTTTTCGGGCGGGAAACGGCGAAGCCCGGCAGCACGTCCCCGGGGGCGAAAATAGATACCCCTGCAGCCCACTCGATATTGTGCTTGCGATACACTTCGTTGAAGAACTTCGACTTACGGAAAGTCTCCATGGACAGATCGTCTGCAGCGGCACCGCTGTACCAGCCGGTATTCTTATGCTTCCGGATCTCCGCCAGCCAGGGATTGAACCTCGTCATCTTTTCGGTGTCGCGCCGCAGCTCTTCGCTGAATCCCAGATCGGCGTAGACCTCTGTCTGCACGGATGCGGGGGAGCAGACCAGAATCGCTGCCTTGTCGGCGCGGAGCACCTCGGAAGCCTTTTGCAGGAAAACCTTCCACATGTCGGGCTGCGCGGCCGCATCGTATAGCGGATCCAGCAGTGCCGCGGTGATCCCCGGACGTTTGGGTTCCACTTTCCTGCTCCAGACCTATTGCCAGCAGAATAGCTATATCACAGCCTCTCCGCGAGCGTGGTGAAAATAACGGGTCGAAATTGAACACGGGACGCCAGAACCGTGGCAGGACGGCAAGAAATGCAGCAAGCATGCCCGCTCAACTCAGAGTAGCGTCGAGCGCGCGGCAGAGTTGTTCTTCGATATCGATGTCTTTGAAGATCACGGCCGCAGCTCCCGCCGGCAGGTCCGTGGTCAGGAGGCTGGCGCTGGTGCGCGCCGCCAGAACGATGATGGGAGTATCGGCATAGACATCCATCTGCCTGATCCTGGAAACCAGCTCTACGCCCCCCATGCGCGGCATGGAAAGGTCGGTAATGATAATCTCCGGGACGAAGTTGCCCAGCACGGCCAGCGCTTCGACGCCATTGGTAGCCGATTCGACGACAAAGCCTCGTTCCTCCAGGAATCGGCAGACGGTGTGGCGGATGAGCATGGAGTCATCTACGACCAAGGCCATTCTCGGGATTGGGGGCGGGGCAGACATGTACGGGACGAGGACCTTTTCTACAGCCCCCAACACAAACCATATATACCACTTCCCGATGAATTGTGCCGTGTTCTGACTTGGTTGGCGGGCTTTACACACTACGGCGCACGTCCCGAAACGAACGCTGTTCCGTCCCGGATCAAGCTTCGCCGGCGGCGGATTCCTCGATGGCCATGTCTTTGAATTCGCTACTTTCGAATACCTCGCGGCATTCCAGGCACTCGACGAATTCCGAATCCTCTTCGCGGGCAACAATCTGCACGCGGGGGTGGCGGCACTTCTGGTTCATGGGACTGCTCACTGACGGCTCGGTATGGCGCTGAGGTTGCGGTGAAGGCATAAAGGGAATTTCTCCGCCGAAGCGGCAGGTGGGGATATTTTAGCTTGGCCGTCCGGGAAGTCAAGTGTGGAACGATGAGGAATTCGGACAGGCAGCAGACCGGCAAATGGCGGATGGTGGAAGCTGCCAGGGACATCAATGCCGATTGTCCGCTGCCAGGCGTCTTTTTTGATCGGTACATGGATTTGAGCGCCCACAGGGTGCCAATTTCCGGCCTCTGGGAGTGGTGGCGCGAGCCACAATTCCGCTGCAAGCTTGGCACAACCCGGGAAAGCTTGCGGGCGAAGGCTGCCGGTTGCGAAGGCGGAAACGCAGATACGCAAGCGGGAACAGCGGCCAGGAGTGCATTCAAAACGCGGAACGATTAGAATCGGGCGCATGAGCTACCCGGCGAGGCGGAGCCTGCAATGAGACAAATGATCGCGATCGCGTGTGCGCTGCTAATGATCTCGGGCGGGGTCTGGGCTCAGCAATCTGGTGCGCAAGCGCCCTCGCCGCGGCCGCCGCAGGCGGTGAAAAAAAAGAGCACGCCCGCAAGAAGGAAGAGCCGCGCCTTGGCTGCACCGGCGCCGCTTCCCGCGCAAACCATGCCGCCGGTTCCGGCCACGCTGATGAACAGCGAGCCGGTAACGCCCAATGTGACGATGCAGAACGGGTTGCTGACGATCGATGCGCCCAACTCGACATTGAGCGACGTCCTGAACGGAGTTCACGAGGCCACGGGCGCGTCCATCGAAGGCGCATTGCCGATCGAGCGCGTTGCCGTGCGGCTGGGACCGGGTAACCCCGGGCAGGTCATCGCTGCGCTCCTGACCGGGACGCGCTATGACTATTTGATTCTGGGATCGCTGGAGAAGCCGGATGCGGTCGTGCGGGTACTGCTGAAGCCATCTTCACAAGGGGCCTCCAGCGACCAGGCGGCAAAGAAAACCATGGCAGGCGCGGGAATGCACCGGCCGCAGCCGATCGGCATTCGGCAACCGCAGGAGGACAATCCGCCCGATGCGGCTTCCGACGATACAATGGCGCAACCGGGCACGGATACCAGCGCAGACCAGACGCCGCAAGACTCAAATCAGCCCAGGACGCGGGACCAGATCTTCCGCGACCCGCAGCCCGTGGATCCGCAGAGGCAGAGATAGCGCCCGGTTTCCATCTGCCAGCCAGGGCTCAGCGAGGGCAGAGAAACTCAGGACAAGCATGGGCGCCGCCGAAACCGGGGGCGGATTGCGGCCGGCAGCTTGGCTAATTGCTGCCCGTGGAGGTGTCGAGAAGCCTTGCGGGAGTGGTTTTGATCGACTGCCGGCTGAGGTCAAACAGGCGGAGAATTCCAAAGATAGTGGCGTATCCAAGTCCGACCCCGGCGGCCAGCGACAGGGCGATTACGGCGAACATTGCGAGCGACATTGCGAGCGATAACACGTTGTACCCATTTCCACAAAGTTTGGCTGCTGGCCCGGAATGCCGCGGCGATCACAGCCTTGCACGATTCCATGGTAACTCTACTGCCGTTTGAAACCTGTGACCGCGGGCACGAAAAGGCTCCAAATTCACGAGCCTTCAGCCGACGGAGCAGCCCGGCGATGCTTCGCCATGGCCCGCGGCGCGGCTGCAACCAATATGCGGCGGTTTGACCTGGACCGCTATTGGCAAATAAGATACCTGAGTTGAACTATCTCTCCCGCCTTTTTAACTCGTCCGTGGGGGCGCGTCCAATTACGACCGGCCTTGTACCAATCGTGGCACCGGCGGCCGGGCGGCAGAGTCATTCAACAGGAACCGATCGACATGGGCATCCGCAACATCAAGGTGCACGGCGCGCGCCAGCACAATTTAAAAAATATCGACGTTGAGATCCCGCGCAACACCCTGACGGTGATCACCGGGTTAAGCGGTTCGGGCAAATCGTCGCTGGCCTTCGACACCATCTATGCCGAGGGGCAACGGCGCTACGTCGAAACCCTGTCGGCCTACGCAAGGCAGTTTCTCGACCAGATGGAGCGGCCCGACGTGGACTCGATCGATGGGCTGAGTCCAGCGATCTCGATCGAACAGAAAACCACTTCGCGCAGCCCCCGTTCGACCGTCGGGACCGTTACCGAGATTTACGACTATCTGCGCCTGCTCTACAGCTTGATCGGCATTCCTCATTGTCCCAACTGCGGCAAGGAAATCTCACGTCAGTCGGTGGAGCAGATTGCAGCACGGGTGATGGATCTGGCCGGGATTGCCGGCGCCGGAGCCGAGCCGCGCGTCATGCTGCTGGCGCCTATCGTGCGCGGACGCAAGGGTGAGTTCACCAAGGAACTGGAGAAACTGGCGGCCCATGGATTCAGCCGGGCGCGCATTGACGGCGAACTGCGCTCGATTGAGGAAGAGATCAAGCTGGACAAGCGGCGCAACCACACCATTGAAGTGGTGGTGGATCGTTTGCTGGTGAAGGAGGGGATCGAGCGGCGGCTGGCAAACTCGATCGAGGTCGCCATGAAGCTGGGCTCCGGACTGCTGGTGGTCAGCGTGGTGGGCGGCGATGAGCAAATGTACTCGTCGCGCATGGCCTGTCCGGAATGTGGCGTCAACGTGGCCCAGCTTGAACCGCGCTCGTTCAGCTTCAACAGCGTGTACGGCGCCTGCCCGGAGTGCAATGGACTGGGGTCGAAGTATGACTTTGACCCGGCGAAGGTCATCGTCGATTGGTCCAAGCCGCTGCTGGATGGTGGACTGGGTCCCGGCGCCGGTTCGGTCTCTCTGAAGGCGATGGTCAAGCGCGCCGCGGAAGACAAAGGAATCGACCTGGCCACGCCGTTCGAGCTTCTGGCGGAGGAGCAGCAGAAATTTCTTCTCTATGGCGACGGCTCCAAGAGGATACGCACCGGCTTCAAGGGCATTCTCGCCTTCCACAAGCGGACGCTGGAGGAGGTGACCACCGAGGCTTACCGCGAATACCTGATGCAGTACATGTCGGCGACTCCCTGTCCGGTGTGCCAGGGCCGCAGGTTGCGCCAGGAGAGCCTGGCGGTGAAGGTAAACGGCATGAGCATTGCGGAGTTCACCTTGCTTCCAATCTCGCGCGCGACGGCGGTGGGCGCACAACTCCAGCTAAGCGGGCGCGAGGAAAAAATCGCAGGCCGCATTGTCGAGGAAATCCAGGGGCGGCTCGGCTTTCTGAACCATGTTGGACTGGGATACCTGTCACTGGACCGCTCGGCGGCGACCTTGAGCGGCGGCGAAGGCCAGCGCATCCGGCTGGCGACGCAGATTGGCTCCCGGCTGCGCGGCGTGTTGTACGTGCTCGACGAGCCCTCGATCGGCCTGCATGCGCGCGACAACCAGAAGCTGCTGCAGTCGCTCGAATCGCTCCGCGACCTGGGCAATACGGTGCTCGTGGTGGAGCACGATGAGGAAACCATCCGGCGCGCCGATTATGTGATCGATCTGGGACCGGGGGCGGGAAAACTGGGCGGAGAACTGGTGGCCGCCGGCACTCCCGCCCAGGTCGCGCTGGTTTCCGACTCTCTGACCGGGCAATACATCTCCGGGCGTAAAACGATCCCGGTGCGCGAGGAGCGGCGCAAGGTGAATGGCCACTGGATCGAGGTACTGGGCGCGCGCGCCAACAATCTGAAGAACGTTGACGTAAGCTTCCCGTTGGGAGTGATGACGGTGGTCAGCGGTGTTTCAGGCTCGGGTAAATCGACCCTTGTGAATGACATTCTGTACGCGGCGTTAGCGCAGAAGATCTACAAATCGCGGCAGGAACCGGGCGCGCACAAGTCCATCCAGGGGGCCGGGGAGATCGACAAGGTCATCCGCATCGACCAGTCGCCGATCGGCCGCACACCGCGCTCCAATCCGGCGACCTACACCGGCGTCTTCACCCAGATTCGCGAGTTGTACGCCATGCTGCCGGAGTCGCGCGAGCGCGGCTACAAGGCGGGACGTTTCTCCTTCAACGTTGCGGGCGGACGCTGTGAAGCCTGCCAGGGCGAGGGCGAGCGGCGCATCGAAATGAACTTTCTGCCGGACGTTTACGTGTTGTGCGAAGTCTGCGGCGGCAAGCGCTACAACCGCGAAACGCTGGCCGTCCGCTACAAGGGATACACCATCGCCGACCTGCTCGATACCCCCATCAGCGAAGCATTGGCGGTGCTGGAGAACTTTCCCCAGGCGCGCCAGAAGCTGCAGACGTTGGTCGATGTGGGGCTAGGATACATTCATCTCGGTCAATCCTCGGTCACCCTGAGCGGCGGCGAGGCGCAGCGCATCAAACTGGCGCGCGAGCTGAGCAAACGGCAAACCGGACGTACCCTTTACCTGCTGGATGAGCCGACCACCGGCCTGCATTTTGAGGACGTGAGCCGGTTGCTGGATGTCTTGCACCGGCTCACCGATCTGGGCAACAGCATCATCATCATCGAACACAACCTCGACGTGATTCGCAACGCGGACTGGATTATTGACCTAGGCCCCGAGGGCGGCGAAGAAGGCGGAAGAATCGTGGCGCAGGGAACGCCCGAGCAGGTGGCGAGAATCAAGAAGAGCTACACCGGCCAGGCGTTGAGCGCCATGCCCAATCGCTAGTTCTGAGTGGGGAATTAATAGCGGCGCGGAGCTCCGCCAAGGATGCGCGCGGGCAGAAATATTATCGCCCGGATCAACTCCAGCACCCCATCGACGGCAATTCCGATAATCCGGAACGGCAATAGAAGCAGCCATACAATGGGATAAAGCACGATGGCCAGCAACGCAATCGGCCAGCAGAAGAACAGCAGAATCAACCAGAGGAAGAAAGTCATCGCCGCGCGCCTCTGCCTTTGGTACGCAAGAGCGGGAAAAATGGTTCCCTGTGAGCGATGCGAAGGGTTCGGATGGCCTTCGCATCGGTCGCGATTCCGCCGGCGTCAGTCGGCGCCGGAAGCAGCCAGGGCGCGTTTATCGGTCTTCCCGCTGAGGGTCCGCGGCATCTGCTGGATAAAGGAGAAGCTGCGCGGAACTTTATACTGCTCGAGCATCTGGCGGCAGGTGGCGCGCAGAGCCGCATCGGTAAGACTTGCACCCGGCTGAAGCTGCACGAAGGCGTGCAGACGGGCTCCATGCTTCTCATCCGGGAAGGCGATCACGGCAGCTTCTTCCACGCCGTCGATCGTCTCCAGCGCGTTCTCCACCTCGGAGGGATACACCTGTTCGCCGGAAACCTTGACCATGTCATCGGCGCGGCCGAGCAGAAACAGGAATCCTTCCGGGTCGAGATAACCTTTGTCGGCGGTGTGCAGCACGCCGTTGCGAATCTTCTGTGCCGTCGCCCGCGGATCGCCCAGGTAGCCCAGCATAACCGAGGGACCGCTGACGCAGACCTCGCCGATTTCTCCCGTGGAAAGAATTTCATCTTTCTCATCGCGAATGGTGACCTGGATGTTAGGCAGCGGTCTGCCGACCGAGCCGGGACAATTGTCGTCCGGCGGACTGAAGGCGACAACCGGCGACAGCTCGGTGGTCCCGTAGCCCTGTACCAGTGGATAGTGGAAGCGCTCCTGGAACGCGTGGGCAACGCTTTCGGGCAGGCGCTCGGCTCCGGCGATGCACAACCAGAGCGAGCTGGAGTCGATGGGCGTGGGATCCTTGATCAATACCCGGTACTGGCCGGGCACGGCGAGCAGGCAGGTAACGCGATGCTTGTCGATCAATTGCAGGATCTGCCGGGGAACAAAGCGCTCGGGCACGACCACCGAGGCTCCCGTAGTAACCGGCAGCAAGGTGGTTACGGTGAGTCCGTAAGCGTGGAAGAGCGGCAGCACGGCAAGCATGACCTCCGATTCGTCGTACCCGGTGGCCTGCTTCATCCCGTCGATGTTGGCGAGAATATTCGCCTCGCTGAGCGCGACCGCCTTGGGGCGTCCGGTGGTTCCTGAAGTGTAGAGCAGGGCCGCCACGCCGGACCGGTTCGCCTGCTGCGGAACCTCGCCCGGTTCAAATTCAGCGGAAGTATCGCCAATCCAGCATTGCATCCCGACGGCCAACATGTGGGGCAGGAACTCCTCGCTGGTGATGACCAGCTCGACTCCGGTCTCCATGGCCATCAGCTTCAGCAGCGGTGGCGGCGCCAGGGTGGGCAGCACGGCAACCGTCTTGCCTGCCCACAGAGCCCCCAGGACGAGCGGGGCGAACTCCGGCGTATTCGAGTAAAGCAGGGCGACGGTGGGTCCCTCCGCACGCTCGGCAATGCGGTGAGCGACACTGGCGGCGCGCCGCTCCAACTCCCTGTAAGTGATCGAATCGTTGGTGCCGATGATGGCGGTGCGATCTGGATAGAGACTAACAGCCGTCTGGAAGCGCTGAAGGATGGCGCTGGTCTGCATTACATTCGCTCGTGTACCCGTAGAGTTGATGGATCGTTGCCGGCTAATTCTAGCACGCAGGGCGGCGTCGTACTAGATGATGGAAGCCGGCGCCGGAGGCAGGGTGCAGAGCCGCTCGGGAATGGTTGCGGCCAGGGTGAGGGCGCGGGCCACGCGGTTAATCCACTCCGTGGCGGCGTCCTCCGGCTCAAATCCGGCGGATGGCCCAGCCTGCGCGATCCCGGCGGTGATGGTGACCGCGATCGGTTCGAGAACCTCGCGTAACTGTCCGACCAGGGCTTCGGTCTCGGGCACTTCCATGCGGGGCAATAGCAAGGCCACGGTGTCGCTGTCAAAGCGGAAAGGCATGGCTTGGTCCTGTGCGATGGAGCGCAGAGCACGCACCAACTCGGCGACGGCGAACTCGGTTTGCGACTCCGAGGTGAGCGAGGCAACCTGGAGTAGCGCTAGGGTGCAGGGAGAATCTCCCTCGGTACGATGACGTTCCAATTCGGCGATCACTGCATCGATGTAGGAGGAGCGCTTCAGCAGTCCTGTTTTTTCTTCGGATACGCCGAGGGTGGAAACCAGCGAACGCAAGCGAGCGCCGTGGACCGCCAGCGCGACCTGGTCCGCCAGCGAGCGTAGCAGCGCAATGTCGTCCGGCGACCAGCGGCGGCGCGCTCCACACTGCTGCACAATGAACAATCCGATAGGTTGATCCTCGCTGAGCAGCGCCAGGATGACCAGCGAATGTACATTGAGGCGGGCGAGTTCCTGGCGAATTGGGGCGAGCGGTTCGGACAGCTGCACGTCGGCGGCACGGAAAACCGGCTCGGTGGCCGTGAGGCGCTGGCTGAGCGCGAGCAGGCGAACCATCGCGTTGCGCTCGGATTTGGGCACATCCGGCGAACAGTACTCCACCACCAGCGACGGCGGCTTGCCGGGAGTCGCCAGGGCAGCCAAGCAGCGGCTGTACTGCCAGCGCGTGCCGACCTGGTTGACGGCCGTCACCAGCACCAGGCGGGGATCGCTCTGGCGCGCGATGAGGCGGCTGACCTCGGCGGCGCGCGCCATGGCGTCGGAGGTGCGAAGCTGCTCGGCGGGCTCTTCGCGAAGCACGGGAACCTCCAGCCCGGCGTTGATAAAAAGCTGCCGCACCCGCGCATCGCTTTCCACCTCGGCGGCAAAAGAGGTCTTGAGCTGCTCGATCTTCTCCAGCGCCTTGTCGCGCATGCCGTACTGGAGGAAAATTTCCGCCTGCAGAATCAGATCCTCCAGAATCTTTGGCGCAGGAGCCGCCGGCGTGCTGTCTTCCTCGGCGTGGACCGTGAAGTGCTCGATGGGACTGATGGCAAGGCGCTTGACCACCGTCTTCAGCCGGTCCTCCGGAACGTGGCCGGCGAGCTTGTGTACCCGGTCCCTGTGCGCAGCCTCGTAGGAATCAATATCGACGGCGCGGTCCAGCGCATCCAGTGCCTTGGCGTAGTTGCCTGCCGAATAGTAGATATCGAACAGCTGGGAGAGTACCTGGGAATACTCAAGCTCGCGATTGGCGCTGTTATAGAGTTCGGCGAGGTATTCAAGAAAGGCGACGTTGGGCTTGGCCTTCTCGGCAAGGTGGGCCATGTCGGCCATGAACTCGGTCTTGCGTCCGGCCTTGCGGAAAAACTCCTCGAGGCGACGAGTCAGGAGCAGGGCGCGATCGGGGCGCTCACGGTCAAGCAGGCCCCCGATGACCGAGTGCAGGACGGTGAGATTGGCGCCGGGATTGCGCTCGAACACTCCCCAGATGAAGGGTTCGGCCTCCACCACGCGCCCGACGGCGAGCAGGGCAAGAGCATAGGGCTCGCGCGCCTCCTCCGGGCTGGAGGGATAGGTGGCGAGCGGTTCCAGCAGTTCGATGGCCTCGTTGGGACGGTTGTGTGCGATCAGCGCGCGGCCATACCCGAGGCGGGCCGCCATGTTGGTGGCATCGTCGGCGTAAGCGCGCCCGTAAGCATCGGAAGCATCCTGCCCCAGCCGTTCCAGCATGATGCCGAGATGCACCAGCGCGCCGGCGGCGAAGGCGGGTTTATGCAGGGCTTCGGCGATGCGCGCCTGTTCGCGGTAGTCTTCCAGGCGCGGATCGAGCTCGAGCGAATAGGAAATGCAGTCCAGCGAGCGGGCCGGATCGCCGAGGCGTTGGAACTCCTGGAAGGCGACGCGATAGGCCTCGGCTGCTTCCCTGCGGCTGGTGCTCTGGCACAGCTCGGCGTAGCGGCACACCATCTCCGGGTCCAGAGTTTTGAGCCGCTGCAGTTTGCGGAACAGCACGCCGGCGGTGCTGAGTTGCTTGCCCTCGACGGCCAGGGAAAACAGGCGGCGCAGCAGTTCTGACGCCAGGCCGAGCTGCCCGATCGAAATGCTCAGGTCGGCGGCCTTCTGCAGTAACTGTTCGTCCGCCGGCTGCAACTCTAAAGCCGCGCGGTATTCAGCCAGTGCAAGTTCCGGCTTCCCCTTGTCGAGAAGCTTTTCGGCGCGGTCGATGATCTTGGCAACGTCACCCATGGTTGCTAGCGATTCTAAGCCCGATCACAGATTGACGCACGCGGGGCCGGAATGGAAAATGTGACCGAAGGGGGTATCCGCGAAGGCACAGGTCTGGGACTCCCATGGTAAATATCCCTTGACAGTAGGTATATCGTTGTAGCAGGTTATTCCTGAAAGTAGGGAACGCCATGAACTCCAAAGCCAAGATGACGCGCTACACCTTGAAAGACTTTCAAACTCAGTTTCCGAATGACGCGACCTGTCTGGAATGGCTATTCCGGCGCTTCTATCCGAATGGCACTGTGTTCTGTGAGAAGTGCCAGAGGGAAACCAAGCATCACCGCGTCGTGAGCCGTCCGTCCTACTCCTGCGATTACTGCGGCCATCACGTTCACCCCACGGCGAACACGATCTTTCACAAGTCGCCCACGGCCCTTACAACGTGGTTCTATGCCATCTACCTCATGGCCTCGACGCGATGCGGTGTTTCTGCAAAGCAGATCGAGCGTGAAACTGGAGTCACTTACAAAACAGCATGGCGCATGTTCAAGCAGATTCGCTCCATGCTTGAGGAGGGCGTAAATCCTTTGGGCGGTCCTGGCAAAGGCGTTGAAGCTGATGAAACGTACATGGGAGGAAAACGTAAGAACAAGGTCGGACGCCCGATGCGCGGTGACAAAATCAAGATTCCGGTAATCGGCATTGTGGAGCGCAAGGGCCGCGTGGTGGCAAGGGCAATTCCCGACACAACCGCGAAAACTCTCTGCGGTACGGTTCGGACTTATGTGCTTCCCTCCAGCACCGTGTTTACCGATGAACTGAACTCCTACAACACCGTCGCCGCCGGTCGCTACTACACGCACCACAGAATCAACCACAGTTCCAAGGTGTACGTCATGGGAAACATCCACACGAACACCATTGAGGGCTTCTGGAGCCTTCTTAAGACAGGGATTCGCGGTGTCTATCACTCAATCGGGCAGGGTCACTTACAGTCCTACCTGAACGAATATAGCTTCCGCTACAACCGCCGCCATGACGTGCAACCGATGTTTACTTCTTTCCTTCATCAGATCGAGAAGGTTCAATCTGTCGTGATACCTTCCGCAGAGCCGATTCAAAGTCTGGTTGGGTAAACGGTTGTTCTTCTGTGAAGCCAGAATCTAGGGTTGGAGCGTGCTCTTTCCGGTATTTCCGAATATCTGCTTGGCGCTGTTTCTTAAGTTCATCACTCATTAGAACCTTCTCAATCTCTTGGGCTGGCGTAACGATTGCTATTCCCATATTTAGACGCTCTACGCTGTCTCCAAAATCACGCAGAATTTCCCGATCCTCTAAATCCCAATGGCCACGAATTAGGCCGAGCAGTGCAAGGGAATGGACCCACGTATTGAAACCCCTTGGCGCTGGGTGCATTTCTCCCTTGTTTTTAATGGCCATAAAAACTGGCGATCCGCTCAATCCTCCAATAGAGCGCGCCTCAATCAGAAAAGCTCGGTAATCTAGCCCCGTGTCTAAGTCTTGAATGGGCTCACCTGGCATGGAGGCGATGATTCCGGTTCGCATGATCGGAATGTTTTGCTTATTTCCGTGTAGATTTTTGAAGAGCCCAATAGAGAAAATCTCATCGCCGAGCCCAATCTGTTCTTTATCTATCACCGCATCCGTCGCGAGCATTTCCGGAGAGAGACTCAGGACATCTTCTCCGGTATTTTCGAGAGGCATCACCAGCGCGGCGACATCGGCATCCTCAGACATCGCCCAGCTAGACGAACGCGGGAGAGTGACAACCTTCGTTCCTCCGGTTTTCATATTCATCCGACAAGATAGATTGCCATATCCGTCCCACGCTTTTTCTACGCAATGCTTGGCGGTTACGAGATAATCCCACGCAAGGTCGTCCGGGCATTCCGGTTCACGTAATTGAACGAAAAAGCCAGTTCCGCCGTAGAACGTTTTTCCCGCCCTATCTTGGGCACAGAGGAAGCAGACAGTCTTAGTGATCCAGTCCGGCATCCGCATATCGACGTCCTTTGGAGGCTCAATACTCCAGCGCTCCACTCCGTACAATCTACGATCACAATACATCATAGCGAATACCTACCGTCAAGGGATATTTACCACTCCCATTGACACTTCGCTTTTTATTCGCCAAACTATTCACCATTCCACGGGGTTGACGAAAGGCCGGGCATGGCTCTGACGAAACGGCAACGCCAGATATATGACTTCATCGCTGAATTTGTGGAGAACAACGGGTACTCTCCGTCGTTCGAGGAAATCGGTGCGGCGCTCGGTCTCAGCTCGCTGGCCACGGTGCACAAGCACATTAACAACCTGGAGCGGAAAAAGTTTCTGCGCCGCGACTATAATCGCAGCCGCTCGATCGACGTGCTGCCTCTGCCCGAGGGAATCCCAAGCCGCGCCCGCCCGATGGCCGTAAGCGGGCTTGAGCTGCCGCTGGTAGGGCGGATTGCTGCCGGCAAGCCGATCGAGCAGGTAGAAACCCCGGAGACCATCTCGCTCACCGATTTTACCCGGGCCAAGGATGTTTTCGTGCTGCAGGTGATGGGGGAGAGCATGCAGGACGAACACATCATGAACGGCGACTATGTACTGGTGGAAAAGACCGAGAGCGCACGCGAGGGCGAGATTGTGGTGGCGCTGGTGAACGGCTCGGAGACAACCCTGAAACGCCTCTACCACGACGGCGCACAGATTCGCCTTCAGCCCTCCAACGCGGCGATGCAACCCATTTACTTTCCGGCCGACGCCGTGCAGGTGCAGGGACGGGTGGTCGCGGTTTTGCGGAAATACTGAGACCGCCAGCAACTTTGCGGCGTGCCAGATTTTGTGGCAGGCGCGTCTCCGCCCCGCCTCAGAAAAAAGCCCGGCCGCGGGGCCGGGCTGGCGGGTCAAGTTCGACTCAAGCGAGCTTTTCCAGCGCCTTTTCGATCGTTTCCTTTGGAACATAGCCGACGATCTGCTCCTGCACCTGGCCGCCTTTGAAGACAAGCAGGGTTGGAATGCCACGCACCCCATAGCGCTGTGGAGTGGCCGTGTTGCGGTCCACATCCATCTTGGCAACCTTGATCTTGCCTTGATAAGACTTCGCAATCTCATCCACCACCGGGGCAAGAGCCTTGCAGGGGCCGCACCAGGCAGCCCAGAAATCAATCAGCACGGGCTGCTCGCTCTTGAGCACCTCCTGATCGAAGTTTGCGTCGGTTACCTCCAGGATTGCTTCGTTCGCCATTCTTCCTCCATTCCGTCGCAGAAATGCTTCTCGACCGCTCGATGGCCGGACAGCACTGCTAAAACTCAATCGTAACACTTCTAGTTTGATGCGCAGGCGCGGCTTTGGACGCAGAAGCAATCCGTGGGGAGAAAAATTCCCCCGCAGAGACGAAGATGCGCAAGCCTGCGTAGCCCGCCAGGGCGGCCTCTGCTTACAATGAGGGCGGAGGTTTCATGCGCTATTTCGTCGCCGTTCTTGCCCTGGCCGGACTCATGGTTTCCTGCTTTGCCCTGCGCGAACATTTCCGCACCGGGGTAGCGCCGTGTGACATCAACGAACGCTGGGACTGCGGCGTGGTCAATCACAGCCCGTTTGCCGAGATTGCCGGCGTTCCGGTGGCGGTGTTTGGCATTCTGGGCTACGCGGCGATCGCAGGGTTTGCCCTGGCGCGGCGCTGGTGGTTTGTGCTGCTGCTCACCACCGGAGCCGTCGGCTTCTCCATCTACCTGACTTACGTCGAGGCTAGAATCCTGGAGACCTACTGCATCTGGTGCGTCACCTCGGCGGGAATCATTACGCTCACCGAGATGGCAACCGTGGTGGCACTGGTGCGCAGCCGGAAGTAGCGCCGTCATGGATCGCCGGCCGTTTGCACCCGGCCCGGGAGTTGCAATGTCCCTGCTTGCGGAGTTCGTGAAACAGGCGGCGCTCGACGAAGGCTTTGCGCTGGCGGGCATTGCACCGGTTGCGCCGCTCGGCGAGCTCGACTATTTCCCGGCCTGGATTGCCCGCGGATTCCACGGCGAGATGGAGTACCTGGCAAAGACCAACGATGCCGGAGAACTGCGCCGGGCCTCCATTGCAAACGTGGCTCCCTGGGCGCGCTCGGTGGTGGTCTGCGCTGCAAACTACAACTCGGATACGCCCTACTCCACCGCGTGCGACGACCCGGCAAAAGGATGGATTTCGCGCTACGCCTTTGTCCACTCCGACTATCACAAGCTGCTGCTGTCAAGGTTGCGCCGCATCGAGCAGCGCATCGTGGAGCACCACCCGGCCGCCACTCAACCCACGCTGCGCACCTGGTGCTATGTGGACACCGGCCCGGTGGTGGAGCGCGTGCTGGCGGCGCATTCCGGCATTGGATGGACGGGCAAGAACGGTTGCATCCTGAATCAGCAGCTTGGTTCGTGGCTGTTTCTCGGAGTCATTCTCACCTCGCACCCGCTGCCGCCCGATCTGCCCGCTCCCGACCGTTGCGGCAGTTGCACGCGTTGTATCGACGCCTGTCCCACCCAGGCATTGATTGCGCCGCGACAACTCGACCCAGGCCGCTGCATCTCCTACCTCACCATTGAGCAAAAAGGCGCGGCCCCGGAAGAACTGCGCGCAAACATGGGACGGCATCTGTTTGGCTGCGACATCTGCCAGGACGTTTGCCCGTGGAACCGGCGCGCCCCGATCTCACTTGATGCGGCATTTGCGCCGCGTACCGAACTCGTCAATCCCTCCCTGGAGTGGATTTCAGGTATGAACGAGGAGGAGTTCCGGCGCAGCTTTCGCGAAACGCCAGTGCGGCGCGCGAAAATTCGCGGACTGTTGCGCAATGCCGCCATTGCCATGGGCAACAGCGGAGAGAGAAAACATCTGCCGCGTTTGCGCGAGCTGGCGCAGCAGCCGGACCCGGCGGTCGCCGAACACGCGCGCTGGGCGATTGCAAGACTGGAGACGACAGCCGATGCCGACCTCACTGGGTAGCCAATCCTCCACCTACGCCAGCCGGTTGTTTTCCCGACGCCGTCTTGACCTGCGCGCCCGCCTGCTGACACAGCGCCCGAGCGGTGAGCACATCATCGTGCAGGCGCGCACGGTCGACGTTTCACGCAGCGGCGCTGGCCTGACGCTGATGCGCGAATTGCCTTCAGGCACCCAGGTTGTGCTCTGTCTGCGGCTACCCGGCGGCGGGGCCGTACTCAGCCTGCGAGCCGTCATCATCCGCCGCCAGGGATGCCGCGCCGGACTGCAATTCCTCGAGACGAATGCCACCCAGCGCCTGATGCTGTCTGAACTCTGTTACGCCTGAGAGCGGCGGCACGGCATCCAAGGAAATAGCCGGCGAGTCCGGCATCCGGGGGAGGGAGCTGCCGTGCGTGCGCGATGGTTGTATTTACCGCCGCTGTTGTTGGCGTTAACGTCCGCCGCCCTGGCGCAGCAGTGGTACACAGTCCAGACCAGTCACCTGACCAGCTACTCGGAAGGCAATGACCGGGGAGCGCGCGCGGCGGCGCTGCGCGGCGAACAGATCATCGCCGTCTTCGCCGAGCTGTTTCATCGCAACCCGATCGTGCTTTCCACTCCTCTGCGCGTGCTGGCAATGGCTGCGCCCGCAGGGGTGCCAATGCTGGTGCGCACGCCCGCCGCGAATTTCGTAGTTGTGGATCCAGCGCAGCCGGATTCGTGGACGCAAGCGGCGCAATCGATCGCCGGGCTCACCCTGGAAGATAACTATCCGCGCGCCCAGCCGTGGTTTGATTCCGGCATCGCCAGTTACCTGGCCGGAGTGCATTTCACGGGCGATTCGATGGAGCTTGGCGCGGCGCCAAGCGGGGTGGCAACCCCTGCGGCCGACGAGTGGATTCCGATGGCGAGACTGCTGGGGATCAACGACCCTGCAGGACTTTCCGCCGCCGAACGCGCCAGCTTCGAGAACGAATCGCGGGCGCTGGTGCGCTGGCTGATCGACAACAGCCGGCTGGCACAGGCGGGTGCTTATCTGAGCGCCGTGCAGTGGCGCGGCGCAACCCTGGAGCGAGCCTTGGCGGAAGCGTTCTCCATGAGCCCCGCCGATCTCGACCGCGAAGTGCGCGCGTCACTGGGAAAAGCTACCTTGGAGAAAATGCCCGCGCCACGCGTCGAGAATGGCCTCTTCAAGTCGCAAAAAGTTTCCGCCGCCGATGCCCATGTGATTACGGCCAGCCTCTCTCTGTTTGGTCCCAGGGCGGATGACTCGCTGCAGGAGTTGGTGGCGTTCATGCGCCTCAACCAGGAGAACGTGGCAGTCCATCGCTGGCTGGCCTGGGCGTTCCTGCAGCGCCATGATCTGGATGACGCAGTGGAGCACATACGGCACGCCCTGGCGCTGGATGATTCCGATCCTTCCATGCACTATCTCTATGCACGATGGGTGAACCAGGGCGAAGAAAACAGCATTCGCGGGGCGTCGGCGGAAACCCGCATGGGTAGTGAGCTGAAGGCCGCGCTGCAACGGGATTCGAACTACGCTGCCGCGCGGGAACTGCTGGGGCTGGCAGAGTTGAGCGGCCGCAACCTGAGGGCGGCACAGGCAAACCTTGAACGCGCCTCGGCGCTCTGTCCGCGCAATCCCCGCTACTACCTCAATCTGGCGCGTGCTTACCAGGCAGCGGACAACCTGGATGCGGCGCGCAAGCTTGCTCTTTACGCAGGCGCGGGAAGCGATGAGACGGTTTCGGCGGAGGCCAAAGATTTACTGAACGAACTGGCAACAGAGAAAAAGCAGCTCCAGCAAGGGGAGTCAACGGGAACCCACCGCGACGCCAACGCAAAACCAGGCAAATATGACAATCTGCAGGAGGCGATCGCCGAGGACGAGCAGGCGGAGGCTAGAAAACAGAGCCCGGAACCGTCGCCGGAGACGCGCAAGATTGAGTCCATGAAGGGCCGCATCGTCAGCGTCGAGTGCGGGCCGGGAGCGAGGGCGATTCTCATCGTGAGTTCCGGCGGACGCACCTGGCGGATTCGCGTGGCCGACCGCAGTTCGGCGGTGCTGATTGGAGTGGAGCAGTTCGACTGCGGCTGGCGCGACACCGCCGTATCGATCAACTACCGCAGCAGTGGCGAACTCCAGGGCGACCTGGTATCGCTGGAAGCAGATTGACGGGCGGGAATCGAGCGCAGCCGGCCAGCCAAGAAAAGGGCCCTTAAGAGACTAGGGCCTTATTGGAGTGCAAGCATTCATATTTCCCAAGTTCAGGCGTTCATGCTTTCCATGTATAAGCGCTGACGATCAACCACGGCTCACATTCTGAGCCTGTAGTCCTTTGGGTCCTTTCACACATTCGAACTCGACGGTCTCGCCCTCGTTCAGGGTGCGATAGCCATTTTCCTGGATCACAGAATAGTGCACAAATACATCTTCACCTGTACTGCGCTGAATGAACCCGTATCCCTTAGCGCCGTTAAACCACTTAACCGTGCCCTTTTCCTTCACGACTAACTCCTTTCAGGTCGTACAAAGAAACAGTATTTCCAACTCCAATTCGCACAACTACTCAGACTTTTACCCACGGCCTGAGCCCAAACCTACAAATAAATCCGGATTCCAGCATCTTTTCAAATTCCGCGACCCCAAAGGCCGGGCTGCGGAAAGGATGCTGGAATCCGGACTTAAAATACTGCGCTGACTGCCGACTGCACATCACTGATTCCTTTACTGCACCTTAGAAACTCTCCATCGAAGCATAATTCCGTAAGTAGGACATATGTATCGCAACCGGTTCAGGTTGGCAAGTGAATGTTGCGGCACGAGGGCAAATCATGCGGGAAAACGCCCAAAAAGGACGAACATCCGGCGCCTGGCGCGGGCGGAAACCGGCCGCGCCAGGCGCCGCAGAACGCGGTGAAAGCGATGGGATAGGGCGGATTTGGCTACAATGAAGATATCCTATGAATAGCGACAGCACATCGGCGGCCACGGCGGGCAGCGGCGCAACTTCCGCCAACGGCGATCCCATTCAACAACTGCGCACTTCCATGCTGCAGACATTGCGGCGCAATGGCGTGTCCACCTTGAAATACCTAGGGACAACCGAAGTACATACCTATGCATTTTCGGTGGCTGCGAACGCCATCCTTTCCTTCTTCCCGGCGTCGGTTCTGCTGTTGACGCTGAGCCGGCGGGTCTTCCATTCGCCGTCGATGGTGAGTGCGATCAAGCGCATGCTGGCCGCGTATTTGCCGAGCAACCAGGGATTTATCATTGCCACGGTGGACGCCATGTCGTCCACGCACAAGATCCAACTGTTCTCGATCGTGATGCTATTCATCAGTTGCACAGGCGTGTTTGAGCCGCTGGAAGTGGCGCTCAACTCGGTGTGGGGATTCAAGTCACGCAACTACCTGATGAACCAGATCATATCGCTTGGGCTGGCACTGTGCTGCGGCGTGCTGGCGCTGTTGAGCGTTGCGGGTACGGCGGGAGTATGGGGTCCGGCAGCGGAAGCGCAGATCTGGCTCGGCAATCACATCGGCACCGGGGTGGTGTACTCGTT